>Ga0194132_10006751_pt1 | contig 17613 bp, 8 predicted proteins | sample TA2KigOf80mmetaG_FD_148612 | JGI IMG/M metagenome (GOLD analysis project Ga0194132, IMG submission 148612) | Freshwater microbial communities from Lake Tanganyika, Tanzania - TA2015054 Kigoma Offshore 80m | ecosystem: Environmental > Aquatic > Freshwater > Lake | place: Tanzania: Lake Tanganyika...
GGTGACCGTCCCTCGGGCACGCCGCCCGCCTCCGGAGTCGTCGAGGTGGCGGGAGGCGATGAGTTTGCCCTCGCGCGACGATCCGATGGGACGCTGACCGCGTGGGGGAGCAGCCTCTTCGGCGAGACGTCGGCTCCGGCGGGCGTGGGGCATCGCGGCATCGCCTGCGGCAAGAACCACGCGGTGGCGATCCGATCGAACTTCACGCTCGTCGCGTGGGGTCGGAACCACCTCGGACAGACCAGCGTCCCGAGCGGGATCTTCACCAACGTCGCGGCGGCGGAGGATCACTGCCTCGCGATCCGCACCAACGGCGAGCTCGCCGCGTGGGGCGACCCGAGCGACGGGCTGAACTCCGTGCCGCCGGGCGGCTACTCCGCGGTCGCATGTGGAGACGACTTCAACCTCGCGCTCCGTCTCGACGGCGTGCTCGTCGCATGGGGCAGCAATCAGTTCGGTCAGCGGAACGTGCCCAACGGCGTCTACGGGGCGATCGCGGCGACCGAGCGGACCGGCTTCGCGCTTCGGCTCGACGGCGCCTTGGTCGCCTGGGGCTCGGATGAGTTCGGGCTCGTCACCAACCGACCGACGGGTCCCTTCGTGCAGATCGCCGCGGGTGAGGAGCATGCGATCGCGAGGCGGGCGAACGGCGACGTCGTCGCGTGGGGACGCGGCAGCCACGGCGAGCTGAACGTGTCGACCTACCAAGGCGTCCAGACCGTCGGCGCCGGAGATGGCTTCTCGATGCTCGTCGGCAACGGCTTTCCGCCGGCGCCGGCCTCGCCGGGCTTCTCGACCTCGGTGTACTGGCGGAGGATCTCCGATGGCGCAAACGCGATCTGGCGGATGCAGGGAGGCTCCTTGGAGTTCGCGCAGTTCATGCCGGCGGTGGCGGACTCCTCCGGCTGGAAGTTCTTCGGGACCGGATGGTTCGACCACGCGCCCAACGACGGCGATCACACGCCGGAGGCGGTCTGGATCCATGTTTCCTCGGGAACGCACGCGCTCTGGTCGCTCGAGGATGATTGCTCCTTCGAGGCGAAGACCTTGGGCGTGGTCGCGCCCGGGACGGGGTGGTACCTCTCGGCAATCGCCAACGTCGATGGCGATCTCGACGACGATCTGGTCTGGCGCAATGACCTCACGGGTCTGGTGGTGGCGTGGATCATGGATGGCGATGACTTGGTCGGCTCCTCCGTCATCGGGCAGGTGCCGCTCACCTCGACCTGGGTGCTCGAGACGGCGCTTGACCTCGACGACGACGGCGTCGACGACCTGATCTGGTGGGATCCCGCGTCGGGTGGCATGGGCTGGTGGAAGCTCGCCGCGAGGACGTTCGCCGGCGCGACGGTGATGCCCTACGTCGTGCCGCAGTCGAGCGGATGGCGGATCCGCGGGCGCGGCGACTACAACGACGACTTCCTCCCCGACCTCCTGTGGCGACAGGACGACTCGGGCGCGAACGGCGTCTGGCTCATGAATGGGACCGGGGCGAGGTCGGGCGTCCAGGCGATCCCTTCCGTCAGTCCGAGCAGCGGTTGGAGCTTGATCGACGGCAACTCCTGAGCAGACGCTCGATCGGAACGCCTGCAGGATGCGGCGGGGACGACGTCAATGCGCTTCAGGGAGCCCGCGGGGGCGATTGGTCTCGGCAGGCGAGATTCATCGCCTCGTCTTCCGCCGGGGTCCCTCGACCGGAGGGGGTGTCGCTCGCGCGATGCCACGCCCCGCGGCGAGGTTGATCCTGCCCTAGCATCCGCCCCCGGCCTGCCCCGCCTGCCCCGCCGCCCGACGTTCGCCCGACGAGTCGTTCATGATCGCGGATCCGTCAAGGATCGAACGCCGAAGACCGCGTCGCGCGATCCCCTCAGCCACGTCCCATGACCGCCCTCCACCCAACTCCCCCTCGTTCGATCGTCGGACTCCTCGCCGGTGGGCTGCTCGACCTCTTCTCGAGCGTCCGCTTCGGCATCTCGATGCTCGCGATCCTCTTCGTCTACATGGCGGTGGGCTCGGCGGGAGTCCTGTATCCCATCCACCCCAACCTCTTCCACCCCGATGCCTGGGTCCACGCCCAGCTCAGGCAGTGGCGCCCCTTCGAGATGACCGAGTTCGAGTGGTTCCACTGGTGGCCGTTCGACCTCCTCATGATCCTGATCTGCGCGAACATCGCCGTCACGACGGTGCGGCGCATCCCGTTCCGCCCGGTGAACTACGGCGTGTGGATGATCCACTCGGGGATCCTGATCCTCGTGGTCGGGAGCTTCATCTACTTCTCGACGAAGGTGGAGGGCGACGCGCCGGTGATCCGCCGCCAGGTCGTCGCCCGCTGGACCGGCGAGGGCGCCACCGGCGGAGCCGTCTCCGTCGCTGCGGTGCCCGGCAACCGCGTCGAGCTCCCCACGCCCGACGGCGCCTGGGCACTCGAGGTCGTCGACGTCGATCCGAACTGGGAGATCCTCTCGGGCGACGCGAAGGGCGAGCGCGGCTACAGCGTGAGCGTGATGGTCGACCGCCCGGATGGCACCCGGTTCATCCGTCAGGCGATCGCGGGGCATCCTGACCTCACCGAGGACCTCCTCTTCACCTCGGACACGACCCAGCCGGTGAAGCGGGCGGTGAAGGAGACGGGCACGCCGCTCGTCGAGGACGCGCTCTCGCTCGACCTCGCGTACCGCTCGCAGGACTGGTTCTACCTGCGGAACGAGATCGAGAAGAGCTGGGCGATCTACCTCCGTCCCGTCGGCGCGTCGGCGTGGATCGAGCGACCGATCGAGGACCTGCCGCTCTACAACGACTACCTCGCGGACCGCTCGTGGGTGTTTCCCATCGAGGGACAGCCGCCGCTGCCGATCGATCCGATCGACCTCCCGGTGCCCGCGGTCGCGGAGGACGATCCGCTGCGGGGCACCGACCTGCGGGTGACCGGCTACCTGCGGTACGCCGTCGAGCGCACCCGCCTCGTCGCGGGCGGACCCGGCGATCCCCTCAACCCGATCGCGTTCATGACGATCTCGAGCGAACGGGGCGAGGAGAGCAAGTACGAGCTCGAGGCGCTCGATCCGGTCAAGCGCCGGGACGACGGGGGGCTCCTCGTCTTCCGCTCGATCTCGAGCGAGGAGGAGCTTGCGCCCTTCCTCGAGCCGCCGGTGCTCAGGTTCTCGATCCCCTCGCAGGAGTTCGTGGCGGAGATTCCCGTGCGGTCGGTGCTGCTCGCCCAGGAGGAGCAGGGCTTCGCCGACCTTGGCGACACCGGCTATGCCTACCGCGTGGTGGCGGTGCAGGACGAGATCCCGCTCTCGAGCGGCGTCGCCTCGATCGCGATCATCGAGATCCGCACGCCGGACGCCCGCATCCTCCGCCGTTGGGTCTTCGACGACGCGCGGCTCACCCGCGACGTGGCGCCGGATGGCTCGGGACCGATTCACTCGGCACCGACGCTCCTCGACGACGCGATCATCGCGACCTACCGACCGGGCACGGGTCTTGCCCTCATCAAGCTCGTCGCGGGACCCGAGCCCAACCGCCTGCGGCTCCTCAACACGATCGGCTCCGAGCGACCGGAGGTGCTCGAGATCGCCCCGGGTCGCGCCGTCGAGGTGCCGGGCGGGCTCACCGTGCTCGTCACGCAATACCTGCCGAAGGCGAAGGTCGAGCGGAAGCCGTGGATCGTGCCGCCCTCGCAGCGCGACCGCGACGCAGGCAACCACTTCGCGATGATCCGGGTCGAGGCGCCAGGCATGGAGCCTCGGTGGCTTCGGTTCCACCAGTACGCGTTCGAAGGGCCGCAGGACCAGCTGCGCCGCTTCCGCTTCGAACCTCAGAGGATCGCCCTCTCGGATGGTCGGGAGGTCGAGCTCCTGTTCTCGCGGCAGCGTCTGCCGCTTCCCGCCGAGATCGCCCTCGAGGAGTTCGTGCTGACGGCGCACGTCGGCGGATTCACCGGCGAGTCCGGGACGATCCGCAACTGGACTAGCCTGATCCGCTTCCGCGATCAGCAAGGCTGGACCGACCCCATGCCGGTGAGCGTGAACGATCCGGTCGAGCACGGCGGACTCTCCTTCTTCCAGGCACAGTGGGACCCGCCGGATCCCGCCCGCGCGGAGGGCGAGCGGGCGAGCCGCGGGCTCAACTACACGGTGCTCGGCGTCGGGAATCGGCACGGGATCGTGACCCAGCTCGCGGGCTGCACGATCTCGGTGATGGGGATGCTCTACGCGTTCTACCTGAAGCCGGTGATCCGGCGGCGGCAGCTCGAGCAGGCGGCGAAGGTCGCGACGAGCTCGCCGCGTCGTGAGCACGCCATGACAGGAGCAACGACATGAGTCGTGGACGGACGAGCGGAGGGGGACGGCGGATGCAGGCGATGCTCGAGCGATGGACCGGCTGCTTGCTCATCGCCTCGGCGATGCTCGCGACGACGGGCGTTGCCGACGACGCGACACGCTCGCCCGACTCCCCGCCGTCGAGCTTCGCCGAGCAGGTCGATCTCGAGCCGCTCGGCACCTCCGCGGTCCTGATCGAGGGACGACTCAAGAGCCTCGGATCGCACGCCGCCTCGACGATGCACCTGATCACCGGACCCCGCGGGATCGCGGGGCAGTCGGCGCTCTTCACCTACCTCGACATGATCATCCGACCGGAGGAGTACGCGAAGTCGGACGTCATCTACGTCAAGAACAAGGAGGTCAGGCGGCGCATCGCGGACGTCGCGGTCGCGGCGGACGCGTCCCTCGCCGAGCGGCTCGAGGTCTCGCGGCGGACCGGGCTCTTCTCCCCCGAGGTGCTTGGGCGACCCGAGGTCGAGAGCGTGCTTCAGGTCCTCGAGGCGGACCTCGTCCGCACCGCGCGACCGGTGGGGGAGATCCGGGGCGCCCTCTTCCTGTCGAACCCGCGGATCCTGCTCGAGCGGCTGAGGCTTCTGCCCGACGCCTTGCCCGACGCGCCGTGGATCGGGCTCGACGAGGTGGTGCTGCCCGAGGTCAAGGAGGTCAGCGGCGCGGTCACCGGCGATGGCGACGGGCGAGTCCCCGCCGAGTCCGCGAGCGAGATCCGCGCGGCGTGGATGCAGCTCCTCGACGGCTGGCAGTCGGGCGACGTCGCCGCGACGAACGCGGCGGTCGCGTCGCTCGCCTCCGCGGTGCGGACGGTGCGACCGGAGGCGCACCCGGCGGAGTCGAGGCTCCGCTGGGAGCACTGGTACTTCGAGTGGGACAACCTCACCTCGATCTGGCTCGTCTACCTCGCGAGCGTGATCGTGCTGATGGTCGCGGTGGTCTACCGCTGGCCGTGGGCGATGCGGATCGGGCTCGGCGTCTTCGTGGTGGCGCTCGCCCTGCAGACCTTCGCGGTGGGGCTCCGCTGGTACGTCGCGGCGCGCTGGCCGAACTCGAACATGTTCGAGGCGGTGACCACGGCGTCATGGTTCGGGGCGGTGGCGGCGATCCTCTTCGAGGCGTGGGTGCGCCGCACGGCGCTGCGGGGGTTCTTCGCCCTCGGCGCCGCGGTCGCCTGCATGGTCGCCCTGATGAGCGCCCACTTCCTGCCGGTCTACCTCAACCCCAACATCTCGAACATGATGCCGGTGCTGCACGACGTGTGGCTCTACATCCACACGAACGTGATCATCTTCAGCTACTGCCTCATCTTCATGGCGGCGGTGACCTCGGCGATCTATCTCGGGCATCGCCTGCTCGGCGGCGTGCCCGCCTACGCCCGCGCGGGCGGCACCGGGATGCTCCTCGCGACGACGGGCGCGGTCGGCGGCGGCGGTGGCATCGCGGCGGGACGCACCGGACCCTCCTTCGGCGAGGTGCTCGACGGCGTCACGATGGTGCTGATGGAGCTCTCCTTCGTGATGCTTTGGGCGGGCCTCGTGATGGGCGCGATCTGGGCGGACCACAGCTGGGGTCGACCGTGGGGCTGGGACCCCAAGGAGGTCTTCGCCCTCGAGACCTTCATCGTCTTCCTGATCCTCGTCCACGTCCGCTGGCGGGTCCGCGACAAGGGCTTCTGGACGGCGATCCTCGCGATCGCGGGCGCCGCGGTGATGCTCTTCAACTGGATCGTCGTCAACTTCGTGATCACCGGGCTGCACAGCTACGCCTGACCCGGCGGCGACGAAGGATCAGCCGAGCCCGAAGGTCGCCGAGGCACCGAGCTCCCGCTCGATGCGGAGGAGGCGGTTGTACTTGGCGGTGCGGTCGCTTCGGCAGGGGGCGCCGGTCTTGATCTGCCCGCAGCTGGTGGCGACGGCGAGGTCGGCGATGGTCACGTCCTCGGTCTCGCCGGAGCGGTGGGAGAGGATCGCGCCGTAGGCGTTCCGCAGGGCGAGCCCGACCGCCTCGAGCGTCTCGGAGAGCGTGCCGATCTGGTTCACCTTCACGAGGATCGCGTTGCCGCACCGCTCGCGGATGCCGCGGGCGAGGAAGCTCGGGTTCGTGACGAAGAGGTCGTCGCCGACGAGCTGCACCTTGCTGCCGATCGCGGCGGTGAGCTTCGCCCATCCGCTCCAGTCCTCCTCGGCAAGACCATCCTCGATCGAGCGGATGGGCCACTTGGCGCACCACGACTTCCAAAGGTCGATCATCTCGTCGCTGGAGGCGACGCGGTCCGGCTGGCTCTTGAAGAAGCAGTAGCCCTGCCGACCCTTCTTCTTCGCCTCGTTCGCGAGCTCGGAGGTCGCCGGATCGAGGGCGATCAGGACCTGCTCGCCGAGCCGGTAGCCCGCCTTCTCGACCGCCGTCGCGATGAGCTCGAGCGCATCCTCGTTGCGGGCGAGGTTCGGGGCGAAGCCGCCCTCGTCGCCGACCGCGGTCGAGAGGTGCTTGTCGTGGAGCACCGCCTTGAGCCGGTGGTAGACCTCGACGCCGCAGCGGAGGCTCTCGGAGAAGCTCGCGAAGCCGGTCGGCTGGATCATGAACTCCTGGAAGTCGACGGTGTTGTCCGCGTGCTTGCCGCCGTTGAGGATGTTGAACATCGGCGCGGGAAGCCGGCGGGCGGAGGTGCCCCCGACGTAGCGGTAGAGCGGCTGCCCGGTCGCCGCCGCCGCCGCGTGGGCGGTCGCGAGGGAGACGCCGAGGATCGCGTTCGCGCCGAGCCGACCCTTGTTCGGGGTGCCGTCGAGCTCCCGCATGCGGCGGTCGATCGCCTCCTGGGCGAGGGCGTCCATCCCGAGGAGCGCCGGCGCGATCACGCCCTCGACGTGCTGCACCGCCCGCGACACGCCCTTGCCCATCCAGCGGCTCTTGTCGCCGTCGCGGAGCTCGACCGCCTCGTGCTCGCCGGTGCTCGCGCCCGAGGGCACCGCGGCACGACCTCGCGAGCCTCCCGCAAGGACCACCTCGCACTCGATGGTCGGGTTGCCGCGCGAGTCGAGCACGGCGAGGGCGGAGACGGCGGCGATCGAGCTTGAGGCGGTCGAGATCGAGGCGGTCGGGGTCGAGGCGGTCGGGGAGGTGGTCATGGGGATGACGAGTCCGAAGGGAGAAGGTCCGCGGGAAGCGGGGATGCTAGCGATCGGTGCCGGAGGATCCGGCGCGACTCAGGATGCGTCGAGAGGCGCCGGATGTCGCGGCGGTCGCCCCTCGAGCACCGCCATCACGTCCCTCACGACCCACGACATGTTCTCGGTGGCGCGGCGGGTCCGGGACGCGAGATGAGGCATGAGGTGCGCGTTGGGCCGCGACCACAGTGGGTTGTCCTCGGTCGGCGGCTCCGGATCGTGCACGTCGAGGAGCGCCTGCGACCCGGGGTTCGCCGCGAGGTGTGCCGCAAGCGCCTCGTGGTCGAGCACCATGCCGCGGCAGGTGTTGAGGAGCACCGCGTCTGGCTTGAGGAGCGCGATGAGCCGGCGATCGACGAAGCGGCGATTCGACGCTCGACCGTCGACGTGCAAGGAGATCACGTCGCTCTCGGCGAAGAGCGTCTCGACGTCCACGGGCTCGGCGGCGGTCGGTCCGAGGCGATCGACCGGCATGAGGTCGTTGAACCGAACCCGGAAGCCGATCGCGGCGGCGACCTCCGCGACGCGGCGACCGATCCGACCGAGCCCGAGGATCCCGAGAGTGAGTTCATCCATCTGCCGTTCCGCCACGACCTCGCGTCGGAGCTCATGCCATCGCTCCGTCGAGACCGGTCCCGGGAGCACGAGGCGGGGGCGCAGGGCGTCGCAGAGGAGCGAGGTGACGTACTCGACCACCGCTTGGGTGTTCGCGTCGGGGGTGTAGACGACCTCAACCCCTCGCTCGCGGCAGGCTCGGACGTCGATGTTGTCGAGACCGACGCCGGCGCGACCGACGACCTTGAGCGTGGGCAGGCGGGCGAGAAGGTGATGGTCCACCCGGGTGTAGGTCCGGACGATCAGACCCTCCGCAAGGTCCGCAAACTCCCTGAACGAAGGATCTTGCGGACTGCACTGCTCGATCCGGGCACGACTCGAGAGCCATGTCGCAGGTCCGTGATCTAGACCTTCCGTGACGATGACGACCGATCGTGCCATGCGCGGAGGCACATCCAAAGGGGGTGATCGAGGTTCGAACCCGACGGACTCGGGTCCGTAAGTGGAACCTTTTACCTTGCCTCGGTGCAGGGTGCGGGGCAATCTTGGGCAAGGGCGAGGGTGCCGCCCGGGGAATCGATTGGTGACCCCGACGGCGGTCGGAGCGAGTTTGAGCCGGTTCGGGCGGCGTGCCCGGGAAGGAACGCAGACATGACGCGAAGCAATCCAGACCAGCGGCTGAGTCGACGGGTGCGTGCCCTGTGCATGGGAGGCGCGGCAGCGCCTTGGGCGGTGGTGTTCATCGCGTCCGCGCAACTGGGGAGCGGCTTCGACGAGCTGAACGCCCGGCTGGGGAGCGCGGCGCCGACCGGAGCGGGCATCGGTCTCGGCATGGGGGAGGCGCTGGAGGGCAGCAACTACGCCCCCAACTATCCGGTGACCTTGATGAGCGGACCTTCCGGAGCCAGCGGTCACGCGACCAACGTGCTCAATACCTTCCGCGCACGCGCGCCGGGGGCAACCCAGGTCTGGTCTTGGGAGGCGCTCGATTACTTGCAGGGCGGCTTTCTGCGGTTTGGTGGACCCGCGCCAGCGCTGCCTCCCTCCGGACTCAAGGTGTTCAATCACAGCTGGATCGCCTCCGGCGAGGATGCCGCGTCTGGCAACGACGTCATTCGTCGGTTCGACTGGCAGGTCAACCGCGATCAGACGATCAACTGCGTCGGCGCGACCAATGGCACGCCCTACCTGATGGGCGGCAACTACAACGGGATCTCGGTCGGCGACAGCGGCGGAGCGAGTGCCCTGACCCCGGGCGGCGGACGCGATGGCGCGGGTCGCATGAAGCCCGACCTCGCCGACTTCGACGTCGAGAGCGGCACGACGCCGCGGGTCGCCGCGGCGGGCGCGTTGCTGCTCGAGACCGCAGCGACCGATCCCGGTCTTGCCGCCAATCCCGACGCGGATCTCGCGGTGGTGATCAAGGCGACCCTTCTCGCCGGTGCCGACCACATCTCCGGCAGCGACCCCAACCCGTGGACCAACAACCCCTCGACCAGCGGCGCGACTCGCGGGCGGACCTCGACGCCCTACGACGCCCGCTTCGGCGCCGGCTTCCTGAACGTGAACTCGGCGCACCTCATCTTTACCGCCGGCGAGGTGAACTCGAGCTCGACGGTGCCGGTCGATCCGACCATCGGTCCGCGGGGATGGGGCTTCACCTCGATCTCCTCCAACACGAGGCGCTACTGGCGCTTCTCCGTCGCCGAGACCGCGGACGAGGTGACGATCGTGGCGACCTGGCCGAGGATCGTGAACAGCACCTTCACCTCGTGGAGCCTGATGAACATCGACCTGACGCTTCATCGCGTGGCGGATGGCAGCACCACGCTGCTGCCCCTGACCGGCGATGCGGGCGTCCCGTACTTCGCCTCGGGCAACGTCGTGAGCGAGAGCGACGTCGACAACGTCGAGCTGCTGGTCGTGCGGGGTCTCGAGCCAGGGGAGTACGTCATCGAGATCTTCCGCGAGACGGGTGCGACCTCGACCGGCGTCGCGGTGGCGTGGATCATGCCGGAGCCGAAGCCGCAGCCCTGCGTGGGAGACCTCGATCAAAACGGCGAGGTGTCCGGAAGCGACCTCGGGCTGCTGCTCGCCGACTGGGGCGAGATCGACTCGCCGGCGGACCTCAACGACAGCGGGCTCGTCGATGGCGCCGACCTGACGATCCTGCTGAACGCCTGGGGCCTCTGCCCCTGAGTGCGCGGCGCCTGATGCGGGCATGACGCCGCCGCGGCGGATCGACGCCGCGGACGTCGCGGACGCCGCGGACGTCGAGGTCATGGCGTGCCGGTAGACTCGACTCGTGGAGCGAACGAGCCTGGGTCAAGTCCTGCGGCTGCTGGCGGTGCTGCTGCTTCTTGCCGCGACCCTGCTCTACCCGATCTGGCTCACCGTCCGCGGCGCGTTCCTGTCGATCGACGGCGAGGGATTCACCCTCTTCCACGTCGTCGAGGTGCTCCGCGATCCGGTGCTCCGGGGCGGGCTGCTGACGAGCCTCGGCATCGCCGCGGCGACCACGATCCTCTCGACGCTCATCGCCCTCCCGCTCGCGCTGGTCGCGTCTCGCTTCGAGTTCCGTGGCAAGACCATCCTCGGCGGACTGCTGCTCGTGCCGCTGATCCTCCCGCCCTTCGTCGGCGCGATCGGGCTGCGGGCGCTCCTCGGTCGCGAGGGCTCGCTGAACACGATCCTCGCCGATCTTGGCGTGACGCAGACCCCCATCGACTTCCTTGGGCAGGGCGGGTTCTGGGCGGTGGTCCTGCTCGAGGCGCTCCACCTCTATCCCATCCTCTACCTGAACCTGATCGCGGCGCTCTCGAACATCGATCCGGCGATGGAGGAGGCAGCGGAGAACCTCGGCGCGTCGGCGTGGACGCGGTTCCGCCGAGTCACCCTGCCGCTGGTCCGACCCGGACTCTTCGCGGGCGCGACGATCGTCTTCATCTGGAGCTTCACCGAGCTCGGCACGCCGCTCATGCTCGAGTTCAACCGCGTGACCCCGGTCCAGATCTTCAATGGGATCAAGGACATGGAGGCGTCGCGGGAGCCCTACGCCCTGACCGTGGTGATGCTGACGACGGCGGTCGGGCTCTACGTGCTCGGCAAGGTCGCCTTCGGTCGGGCGGCGGCGGTGATGTCGGCGAAGGCGACGGTCCGGGCGACGATCCCGACGCTTCGCGGCTGGCGCGGTCTGCTCGCGAGCGGCGCCTTCGCCGCGGTGGTCGCGGTCGCGGCGCTGCCGCACCTCGGGGTCATCCTGTCGAGCCTGGCGGTGGACGGGACGTGGTATCGCTCGGTGCTTCCTAGGGCGATCACGCTGGACCACTACCGGGAGGCGCTCACCCATCCGCTCGCGGTCGGATCGATCCGCAACAGCCTCGTCTACTCGCTCGCAGCGGTGGCGGCGACGCTGGTGGTCGGCGTCGTCGTGGCGCGACTGCTCGCGAGGACGAGGGTGCCGGGTCGCGGGCTGCTCGACGCGCTCTGCATGCTGCCGCTGGCGGTCCCCGGTCTGGTGATGGCGTTCGGCTACGTCTCGGTCTCGTTGGAGTACCCGTTCCACGGCTCGATGCCCGCGTGGCTGACCTCGCCTCGTCTTGGTCTTGACTGGACGAACTGGCTCCCCCAAGGCTGGATCGCGTGGCTCAACGACGCGCCGCTGCGACCCCTTGGCGACGTGCTCGGCGCCGATCCGAACCCGATCCCGCTCCTGATCGCCGCCTACGCGGTTCGACGGCTTCCCTACGTGGTCCGCGCCGCGGTCGCCGGACTCGAGCAGACCGGCGTCTCGGTCGAGGAGGCCGCCCGCAACCTTGGCGCTGGACGCCTCACCGTCCTTCGTCGGGTGGTGGTGCCGTTGATCTTCGCGAACCTCGTGGGCGGGGCGATCCTCGCCTTCAGCTTCACGATGCTCGAGGTCTCGGACAGCCTGATCCTCGCCCAGCGGCAGGGCGACTACCCGATCACCAAGGCGATCTACGCCTTCTCCGAGCGGCTCGGCGACGGCGCGGGCATGGCAAGCGCGATGGGAGTCTGGGCGATGGCGCTGCTGACCGTGACCCTGCTCGTCGCGGCAACCGCCATGGGTCGAAGGCTCGGGGCGATGTTCCGGGCGTGAGTCATCGACTTCGCTCCGAAGCTCAAGCCGTGATGCGATACCATCCCCGGAGGCGGGTCACGCAGGGTGATCCACCGGCGGGCGGAGTTCCGGAGAGCGGCATTCGTGAGCGTCGATGGGGAAGAAGTCAAGGGCGTTGCCCAAGCCTCGGACCGGGAGGTCGATGACCATCACGGCGGCGAGGCGGTCCCAACCTCGGACGTGCCTCCGCTTCCTCCCGATGCGGCGCCGATCACTCCGGGTCCGGCGGCGTCCTCTGGAGACGTCCTGTACGGACCAGTCGGTGCGCCGGCGGTGCTTCCTGACTTCAGGCTGCTCGCGAAGATCGGGCAGGGCGGGTTCGGCAGCGTCTGGATCGCGCAGAATCACCACACCGCCGATGCCGTCGCGATCAAGTTCGTCCCGCCGCAGAACCGTCAGATCGAGTTGGCCGGACTGCAGATGCTCCGACAGCGCGTCCGCGAAGGGCAGGATCATCTGCTCTGGACCGAGTACATCGGGGAGGCGAACGGCTTCATCTACTGCGTGATGGACCTCGCGGATCCGGTCGTCGAGGGACCTCTCTTCGCGGACCGCTACGAGGCGATGACCTTGCTTCGGTTCATGAAGCAGGAGGGAAGGATCGACCCGAGCGAGGTGGTCCAGATCGCCGGATCGATGGTGAAGGGGCTTGCGTTCCTCCAGTCCGTGGGGCTGCGGCACGGCGACATCAAGCCCGCCAACGTGCTGCGGGTCCGAGGACGCTGGAAGCTGGCGGACTACGGGATGATGGGGGCACTGGAGACCCGAGCGAGGGGAGGAACGAAGCTCTACGTGCCTCCGGAGGGTCCCCACGGGGACCGCGCGGATCAGTACGCCATCGGGATCGTGCTGCACGAGATGGTCTTCGGTCACAAACCCGGGAAGGACCCCGCGTCCGCCTGGCCAGGCTCGAGGCTTGGACTGGGGTTGCAGCGGATCTTCGCGCGATTGACCGACGCGAATCCCGAGAAGCGGTTCGCCCACTTCAAGGAGGTCGTGGCGGAGCTCGAGGGACTCGATCGCACCTCCGCATCCGCCCGGACTTCCTCCGAAGCGACGTGCTCCCACTGCGGGCATCCCTGTAGCGGGCAGGAGGAGTTCTGCGGTCAGTGCGGGAACGACTTGTGGCGCCCCTGTCCCTTCTGCGAGCACCGCGGATCGATCACCCAACGGTTCTGCACCCAGTGCCGAGGTCCGGTGCTCGGCTACTCGACGGTGCGGGAGGAACTCGGGCGAGCCGAGGCGATGCTCTCCGAGGGTCGGCACCGAGAGGCACTGCAGCAGACCCAGGGTGGGTTGCGTGATCTCTGCGCGGAGTTCGACCGAGATCTGGCTCGTCTGGTCGGCGGCGACGCGGGACGGCGGCGGCGGTGCGAGTCGGTCCGGCATGAAGTCTCGGCGCGGCTGTCGAGGATCGCGGCGATCGCGCAGGAGTTGACGAACATCGATGGGCAGGTCGCGGCGGCGCATGCCTCGTTGGATCCCCAGTCGCTTCGCGAGCTGCTTCGTCGCATCACCGAGCTCGTTCCGAAGTCGCGGCACTACTCCTCGCTTCATCTCGAGATTCCGAAGCTCGAGGCAAGGCTGGCGGTGCGTCAACTGCTCGGCGTCTTCGGACATCCCGATCGTGCGCCGCAGGAGCATCCCGTCGCCCGGCTGCAGGCGGCGATCGCGGCGCTCCGTCGCGAGCTCCCGACCGAGCCGGAGGCGCTCGTCGAGGCGAAGGCGATCCTGCAGCGGCTCGAGGGCGAGGTCGCCTCTCGCCTCCGGCGGCGCTGCGAGCAGGCGGCTCGGTGGCACCTGCAGGAGGGTCGACCCCTCGAGGCGCTTCGGTGGTGGCGGCGGGCCGAGAGCCGAGGACTGGCGGACGTCGCCATGAACGCCGAGATCGCCAGGGTCTCGGGCGAACTCCGCCGAAGCGGCTTCGGCGCCATGGTCTCCGAGGCGGAAGGTCTGCTGAGCCGCTCTGGCGGGCATCGCATGCTGCGGCGCTTGTCGAGGAACATCGCCGCCATCGAGCCGGACCATGCCTTGGTCAAGACGTCGCGTCTCGAGTGGATGCGGAGGCGACGGATCGACCTCCTGAGGCGGCTTGCTACGCGGGCGGCGGCGAGTGCCGCTCGCGCGGACTTCGCCGCGACCTCGCCGATCCTCGGGTTGGCGTATCAGATCGCCGGGAGGGACGAGGCTCTCCGCGCAAGGGTCGTGGAGTTGGACAACGGTCTCGGGGCTCGGCTTCGGGCGATCGAGTCGCTCCGTGCAAGCGAGGAGACGGCGGTTGCTTCGGGGGCGTTCGAGGCGGCCGCCGAAGCCGTGCGGCGGGCGATCCAGATCGTGCCGGACGCGCCTGAACTGGCTGCCCGCCTTCGGAACCACGAGGCGAGGGTGTCTGCCTCCGCGGTCCGACGGCGCCGCCGCCGAACCATCGTCATGGCGATCGTGCCGATCGTTCTTGCCCTCCTCACGCTCGGAGTGATCGACGCGTGGACGTGGTGGTCCGCTCGCCGCGCGGTCGAGGGCGCCGCGCTCGACGACTTCGCACCGTTGAGTGAACGCGAGTTCTCGCCCATGCTCCTGCGGGGGGTCCTCCCCGATCCCTACGCCGGACTGGACGCCGAATGGACGGCGCGATGGCTCGAGATGTACGGCGCACTCGTGACCACTCCGGCCGAGTCGAGCGATCCGTCGGCGTTGGCGAGCGGCGTCGCTCAACTCGTGCGCATGAAGTCCTCCGGTCAGATCGACGAGGCGTGGATCAACGCACGCTGGCGGCAGTGGGTCGAGCCTAGAGGCTCCGGCTCCACGACCTCGCTCTCTCCTGCGGTGATCGAGGGGATCTTGCGAGGGCTTGCAGTCGATGGTTCCCCCGAGGAGTGGTGGACGAAGGTCATCGACTCCGCGGTGTCGCCCCCGCCGTCGGTCATGACTTCCCTGACCCCAAGTGCCGCCGATGATTGGAGGTCGCTCCAAAGTGCGATGGAGGGCTTGGCGAAGGGCGGTGAGTCCGCTCGCTCCGACCGGCTGCGGAGTCGATCGGAGGAGATCGCCAAGGCGATCGGGCTCTGGCTGGATTGGCGGGCCGGGGAGCGGCGGAACTGCGAGAGGTCGGTGCTGGATCAGCTTCGTCGCCTCAAGGCGAGCGAGTGGGATTGGCCGGGACTCAACAGGGACTTCGCGACCAAGTGTTCCGCGCTGTCTCAGCTGGACCGCGAGGAGACGCGGTGGAGGTTCCCTCTGGACTTGCAGGCGGACGGTCGACTGGAGGTCTCGCTGCCGGGCGGAGGGACGCTGCCGCTTCGTCTCGTGCGGCTCGATGGTGGAGTGTTGGCATTGGTCGCCGAGTCGCAAGTGAGCGAGGCGCAGTGGAAGCGCGTGATGGACCCGACCCACGACTGGTCGAGCGTCGGAAAGTCCGACGCCGAGGAGTTTGCTCGTCGAATACAGCCGCTCCGCTTCCTCGGTCTCTCGTTCTCTCCGACCCTGCCGAGCCACGCCCAGTGGAAGGCGTGGCGGGCTTCCGTGACCGACGGGCCGTTCGACGGCGACCGCGGATGGGAGTGGGTCGCGGAGGTGGATGGTCGCGGCTGGAACCAGGCTGCTCGAACAGGGGTCGGGGAGGACAAGCTCGACCGGAAGCCTCCCTCCGGAGACCCGCAGACCACGGTTCGACTGTTCTTCCTCGAGCAACCTGCCACCGGGCAAGGACCATGATCACCCCGCTCGCCGCGAGCACGTCGCCCATCCCCCCGACCGAAACGGTCGACCGCCGTCAAGGAGACACCATGCGAATCACCCTTCCGCAAGCCTTGCGAATCGCCGGGGGATCGTCCCACCCGGCGACCCGCGGTCTGGTCCTCGCCCTCGTCGGCGCGTTCCTCGTTCCGGGGTGTCAGACGGGATCGAAGGAGGAGACGCTTCCGCCAGTCGATGTCATGCTTCGCTGGGAGCGACGGACCGGCGAGCCGACCGTCACCGTCGATTGGCCGACGATCCGGGAGCAGGGCGGCGTCGTGTTCATCTCGCCGACGATCACCGCCGTCGCGCCTCGCATTGGGCTTCGTCGGGAGTTCCGGATGACCCCGATCGCGACGGTCGACCGCGGCACCCCGCAGGGTTCCCTCGTGGCGACTGACCTCGACGCCCTCGCCGCGGAGAGCCTGCGTCGTGCCTATCCGGATCTCAAGCAATCCGCCGAGGCGGGAGTCTCGACCGGACGGATCTCCGGCGGCAGGGGGGTGGTCGAGGTGGACCGTCGGCTGCGGGAGGTCTCCCTGGAGTTCGACGTGCAGCCGGAGCCTGCCGTCGCCGCCGACCCAGTGGACGTCGAGCTGAGGTCCCGCGCCACGGCGGTGGCGGTGGTGAAGCGAGACGATCCTTCGCAGGTGCTGGTGTCGGCGACCCCCGCCGGCGAAGGTCGCTTCGAGGTCCCCATCGACCGACTTGAGTCCAGTCAATGCACCACGCTGAGGGAGATCCTGATCGGTGCGTACGCCATCAGGATCGACTACGAGGTCCAGCTCGGCGTGAACGTCGGACCCATCCAGACCGCCTCCATCGTGGTCGATCGTCCAGAGCGGCTCGACCGTCTCGAGTTGTTCGATGAGCTGCACATCGCCGCACGCCGACGGCTCGCGTCGCTCGGGGACGGTCGCGATGGTCGGGTGTTCGAGGTCGTCCTCGCGGAGCCGGCGGGGCAGCTCGCCCGGGGCGCGACGTGGCCTGCGGTCCGGCTCCGCACCATCGCGACGGCTCCCATCCTCGACGTCAGCGTCGTGACCGTCGCCTATCGACTCGGCTCGAACGAAGGTACCGAGACCGAGGTGCTGGTCGAGCATCAAGTTCCGCCATGCCTCTGCCCCGGCGACGAGGAGGCGCTCCTCGGTCCGGAGGGGAGGCTCCCCGTGGCGGGTCCACCCGGCAGTCTGGAAGTGGATGCGTTCTGGTTCTCTCCTGCTTGGACGACGGTCAAGGTCATGGAAGCAAGCGTGGGTCCCTTCCCGCGTGCCGAGCTCGTCTTCGATCCGGTCGAGGTCATGCCTGGCGGAGGACTCCGCGTCCGCGCGGAGGTCGTGGGGGGGACTCCCGGGCGGGACCTTGAGCTTCGCATGGGCGCCGCGGGCGAGCCGGCGACGGTCCGGGTGGCGTTCCCGGACATTCCCGCAGGGGGGCGGGCAGAGATCCTGCTGCCCGATGGGATCGAGGAGCCGACCGGGAGGGCTGCCTACGAGGTCCTCGCCGAGCGAGGTGGGCGAGTCAGCTTTCAGCTTCTCGAGCGGGCGCTGTGGAACTCCGTGGACGGTGGCGCGAGGATCGACGGGATCGCCGACACGGAGCAGGTGCTGCGCGGCGGGGCGGCGGCGGGGAAGTAGGCGCGACGGAGGCGGTGCAGTCCGGTCCCTATACTCCGAAACTC
>Ga0194132_10006755_pt1 | contig 17607 bp, 13 predicted proteins | sample TA2KigOf80mmetaG_FD_148612 | JGI IMG/M metagenome (GOLD analysis project Ga0194132, IMG submission 148612) | Freshwater microbial communities from Lake Tanganyika, Tanzania - TA2015054 Kigoma Offshore 80m | ecosystem: Environmental > Aquatic > Freshwater > Lake | place: Tanzania: Lake...
GCTCACCCCCTGGTCCCGTCCCCCGTCCGCATCGCGTGCCCGGCCTCTCCGCGCCCGCGTCGCGTCATCCCGTCACCCCGCGGCCCCGCGCCTGCCCCCCCCGCCGGCCCAGCAACGCAACTGGCTCACGGAATCGCGACAGCAGAGCCCGACGCGTGAGCGAGGGTGACCGTTTACCCTCGCTCACGCTTCGGGCTCTGCCAGAACGTTTTCCTGCCGGAACGTCGCAGAACCTTCCCTCGCTTACGCTTCGGGCTCTGCCTGAATCGTCTCTGTCTGGACATGGCTGCGCCGGCAGCGTATAAGTGGAGAGACGCCCCCGCTTCCCGTTTCTTAACAGTCGGCCGGGAGACAGGAGCCATGCCACGGATGGTCAGCGGCCGCGCTCGATTCGCAGGACCATGAACATGAGACGGTTCATCCTGGTGGTCGCCTTGCTGGTCGGAGGAGGGATGGTGCTGCACTTCTTCGGGCCGGCCGAGCCGGAGGCGGATAGCGCCCAGAAGCGCGAGCGCGTGCCGTTCGCCGCCGATCGCGACGCCGCGCCGCAGGCGAAGGCCGTCGCCTTCGACGGCAAGCGGGCCAGGAGCTATCTCGAGGCCATCTGCGACATCGGCCCGCGCATGAGCGGCACCGCCGGCATGAAACGCCAGCAAGAGCTGATCCAGAAGCATTTCGAGGATCTCGGCGCCAAGGTCGCCATGCAGGAGTTCAGCGCCCGGCAGAACAGCCAGCGCCGCAGCGTGCCGATGGCCAACATGATCGTGTCATTCCATCCGGAGCGGCAGCGGCGCGTCATCCTGTGCTCGCACTATGACACCCGGCCGATCGCCGACCAGGAGCCCGACCCGCGCAAGTGGCGCGAAACGTTTGTCAGCGCCAACGACGGCGGCTCGGGTGTTGCCCTGCTCATGGAACTCGGCCACCATGTCAAGGACTTGAAAACAAACGTCGGCGTGGACTTCGTATTCTTCGACGGCGAGGAATACATCTTCGACCGGGACCGCGACAAGTACTTCTTCGGCTCCGAGCATTTTGCGCAGACCTGGAAGAAGAGCAAGCCGAGAGTGGATTACGCCGCCGCGATCTTGCTCGACATGGTCGGCGGCAAGAATGCCCGCTTCCCGGCCGAGGGCTATTCCTTTGCCCGCGCAACCAAGCTGGTGCGCGAAATCTGGGGCCTGGCCGGCGAGCTTGGTTGCCAGGCCTTCAAGGACCAGGTCGGCCAGCGCGTCCAGGACGATCATCTGGCATTGTTGAACGCCGGCATCCCGGCCATCGACATCATCGACTTCGAGTACGCACACTGGCACAGGCTGAGCGACGTGCCGGCCAACTGCTCGCCGCAGTCGATGGAGCAGGTTGCCCGGGTGCTGGGCGTCTGGCTCCAGCGAACGAAATGAGTCGCGTTCCCAGGTTCGCGCCTGGGAGACATTTAAATGCCGCACCCAGGGCAATTGAGAACTTGCAAGTAATGGATATAACCTGATACAGACAAGTAGGTTGCGAAAATAGATCGGAAGGCGGATTCGTTGCCGGGGTGCCGAGAGGGGGGTGGCAACGCAACGAATCTGGCCGGGTCAAGGTCGCTGACCCAGACTTGAACCAGGTCACGATTTCTATTCGCGCGATGCGGAGCTTTGCGAGCAGCACGTTGCCGCCGGCACGATATGACGCTTGAGATAACTCTCGGTTGCCTGCTGGCCGCGGTACTCGTCGGCCTGGCATTGTTTTTTGCGCGGGCTCAGTTCAAGACGCTTGCCAGCTTGCGTCGGCAGTCGGGGCTTGCGGTGGACGATCGGCTCTACCTTCGCAAGCAGGCGATTCGCCGGCTGCTCTGCTGCTTTCTGATGGTGGTGTTCGCCAGCATGCTCGCTGGCTGGTTCTTCCTCGAGGAACGGCTGTCGCGGCCTTTGAACGAAGAAGAGCTGGAACTGCGAGCCAAGGCGCGGCCGCAGGAACTGGTCCACCATCGAGGCAAGGAGCAGACGTTGCGGGTCATCACCGTCTACTGGGCGGCGGCGCTGATCGTGCTGTTCGCCATGCTCCTGCTGGCCGCCATTGACCTGATGGCCACTGCTCGCTTCGGTTTTCGCCACTACCGCCAGCTCGAAGCCGAGAAGAAGTCGATCATTGAAGACGAGGTCGCCCGCTGGCGTGGGCGACCGTCGTAGGCGACGCTGGCAGGCGTCGGCTGGCAGGCGTCGGCTGTCATCGTCGGCTACGGGGGCGACGACGGCAGGATCTCTTCATATTCCGAGAAATCGCGTTGATCGGCGATGTCGGCGGCGACCAGCAGCAGATCCTCGTCCATCTCGGCGCGGGTGAAGAGCTTGCGGAACTTGGTGATGACCATGTCGGCTTGCAGATGGCCGGCCAGTTCGCGCAGGTCGAGAATGTCTTGCCGCGGGGCGTGGCGAACCAGAAAGCCGTTGGGCCTGGCCTTCCCGGCCCAGGCGAGCCGCGCCTGGATGACGCGAACGACGGCCTGGCCCCTGCGGCTATCACGCACGTCGCGCTCGGTGAACCCCTCATCCACGTTTGGCACGCGCTCGGAGTAAGGCGCCTTGCCTTGCAGGACCATGATGTCCTGGTCGGTCAGCTTGCGAGCCCATTCCATGGTCGTCGGCGTGCGGCCCTGCTTGTTCGGTTGCGGACGTTGACCGCTGACGAAGTTGAAGTTCAGTGCCTGGCCGCGGCGCAGGATGGCGGGGATCTCACCGCTGATGGCCTTGAGCCAGTCGTCGCCGCGACCGGGGATGCCGCCGGGAGTGCAGCCGGACGCCGCTTGCAGCATCGGCAGCCAGGTGTAGCGGTAGCTCATGTCGCCGGGCAGATCGACCTTGTACGGGGCCTGCACGTAGAAGAGCGCCTCGGTGCTTTTCTTGACGGAGATCTGCGTGATCTTGAGCGGATAGACGAGCTGATCGCTCTTGAACTGGAAGCGCGTCGGCGTCACCTCGCCGGTGAAGGTGCCGTCCTTGTTCTTCTTCATCTGCATGGTGTCGATCTTCATGACGGTGAAGATCCAGCTCTTCTTGACGTAATGGTCGAGCGTGGCCTCGTCGCCGGCATAGTGATACTTGTTGTCCTTGAGCCAGCGAAACAGATCGTCGGCCCGCTTGGCGTCGATGATCTTGTAATCGAGCGAGCCGACGACACCGGTCTCGAGGACCTTGACCGCGGGCGGACGCGGCGCGGCGCCGCCCATCATGCCGCCGCCGCCCATGCCCATCATGCCAAAGCCGCCGCCCATGAACGCCATGCCGCCCATCATGTTCATGCCGCCGCCCGCGAAGCCGAAGCCGGCCATCGGCAGTAACTTCGATGCCGGCTGCTCGCGCTGCTTGAGAATGGTGTAGACGGCGAGGTGCTTGAAGAAGCCGCGCGGCATCTCGTGCAGCGTCGGCTGCGACGGCGTCGGGATCACCATGCCGAAGTCGCGGGCATTGCCCTCGAAGCGCGGCTGCACCGTGAAGCTCTCCAGCTTGCGAGCCGGGTCCCAGGTGATGAACACCTTCTGGCTCGGCTGCAAGATGTCCGTGTTCTTGGCCGAGAAGTAGCAGCAGGCTGCGTCCAGCCAGCCGGCTCCCTGCCAGTACAAGACGACGACGGCGGCGACAACCATCGGCCTGGTCAAGCGCGACATGGCACGGCTCCTTTTTCACGAGAATGGTTGAAGCAGGAACGAGCGCTTGCGGGAAACTTGCGCGGAAAAGCGCGTACACTGCGCCCCTGCCCGAAAAAGGGTTGCATCTCAAAAAAGGCATGACCAACATGGAGGAATGGGCGCGGGGGGCGGCCCAGTCTGCCGCGCAAGCAAGCGAACCGAGCTTGAAACGCAGACGAAAGGAGAACAGCGCATGCGCCAGCAGCAAACTCTTCGCACGAGCGCGCCCCTCCGGTCATCCGCCAAGGCCATGATGCGTGGTACCTGGCTAGCAATCCTGGTTGGCCTCGTCAGCTTGCAACAGGCGCACGCTCAGCCGTTCCCCAGGACCCGGCTGGCGACCGTGACGCCACCGGGCGCCAGGGCGGGCTCGAGCGTCGAAGTCGTTCTTGAAGGTGCGGACCTCGAGGACATTGCGTCGTTGCACTTCAGCCATCCGGGCATCAAGGCGGAGCGCGTGCCCGATCCGCCGCCGCCCAAGAAGAAGCCCAAGACCCCGCCAAAATACCCGATCAAGTTCAAGATCATCGTCCCGGCCAGCGTACCCCTCGGCATTCACGACGTTCGCGCCATCGGCAAGTGGGGCATCAGCAATCCGCGGGCCGTCACGGTCGGCAGCTGTCCGGAGGTGCTCGAGCAAGAGAACAATGACGATGTCCCGCGGGCGCAGAAAGTCGCGATGAACTCGATCGTCAACGGTAAGATTGGCTCGAACGTGGATGTCGATTACTACGCCTTCCCCGGCAAGAAGGGGGAACGTGTAGTGATTCATTGCGCGGCGTCGAGCATCGACAGCCGGCTGGAGCCGCTGCTGCAGCTATTTGACCGGCACGACCGCAAGCTGGCGAGCAACCGCGACTACCGCGGCCGCGATGCCGTGCTGGATGCCGTGCTGCCGGGCGACGGCGAATACCTGGTTCGCGTCTGCCAGTTTGCCTACATCCTGGGCGGGCCGGAGAGCTTCTACAGGCTGAGCATCGGCACGACCCCGTGGATCGACTCGGTCTACCCGGCCGTGGTCGAGGCCGGCAAGGCCAGCACCATCACCGTGTTCGGTCGCAACCTGCCCGGCGGCGAGCCAGCACAATTGCAGACCGTGTCCGGAAGGCCGCTGGAAAAGGTTGCGGTCCAGGTCACGCCGCCGCCTCCGGCCGATGTCTTGAGTTTCTCGGGCACACTGCTGCCGCGCTTCGGCATGATGGCCGGTTTCGAGCAGCGTCTCAAGAACGCGGCCGGTGTGTCCAACCCGATTCTCTTGACCTATGCTCAGGGGCCGGTCGTCCTGGATGACGCCGACAACACGGTCCTTGACTCGGCCCAGAAGATCACCGTGCCCTGCGACATCTGCGGCCGCATCGAGAAGACCGGCGACCACGACTACTTCCGATTCACGGCCAAGAAAGGGGACGTGTATTACCTGGAGGGCTATGCGGATCGGCTTGGGGCGCCGCTGGATTTGTATCTGCGCATCATCCGTGCCGATGATCGCAAGGTTGTCGCCGAATTCGACGACCATCCAGACATTCCGGATCGCAGCGGACAGTTCTGGACCTACACGAGCGATCCGAAGGGACGCTTTGTCGCGCCGGCCGACGGCGACTATGTGCTACTGGTCACCAGCAGGACCGCCGCCACGCGGGCGGGCGCGCGCTTCGTTTACCAGGTGAGCATTCGCGCGGCACGGCCCGATTTTCACCTGCTGGTAGTGGGCAATCACGACGCCGGCGGCGGCGGCTTCACGTTGCAGCGCGGCGGCAGCCAGGACCTGCAAGTCGTCTGTCTCCGCCAGGACGATTTCCAGGGAGAGATCGCGCTGCAGGCCGAAGGCCTGCCCAGCGGTGTCACCTGCGCCCCCCAGGTCATCGGCCCGAAGATGAAGGAAACGGTGCTGATTTTGCGTGCCGCGGCCAACGCGCCGCTCTCCGCCGGCGAGATCCAGATCAAGGGCACGAGCGTCATTGCCAACGCCAAGGTGACCAGGCAGGCGCGCGCCGGTACGCTGGTCTGGCCTCTGGCGCAGAAGAACGCTCCGGCAATCAGCCGGCTGGCCCGCGCCATCTGTCTGTCGGTGCGCGACAAGGGGCCGTTCGCCATCGACACGCCGGCCACGGAACTGCTCGTCCCGGCCGGCGGCAAGCTTGACATCAAGATTCTGGCGAGCCGGCAATGGCCCGAGTTCAAGGCGCCGATTCAGATCACGCGCATCAGCGCCCCGGTGGCGGCCAACGGCAATTTCATCAACGTTCCCAATGTCACCATAGCTCCCAAAAAGGCTGATGCCGTCGTCAAGCTGACGGTCCCCGCCAACACCGAAGCCGGCGTCTTCACGCTCGCCTTCCAGGGGACGGGGAAGTTTACCTATCAGCCCGACCCCAAGGACAAGAAAAAGAGGACTGTCGATTTTTCCGCTAGCAGTCCGGCCCTCAAGCTGACGGTCTTCAAGGAAGTCGCGGAACTGTCGTTGCCCAAGTCGCCGCTGGTCTTGAAGCCCGGCAACTCGTTCGCGCTGGACGTCAAGCTCGCCCGCCTGCATCAGTACAAGGGGCCGTTCACCGTCGAGCTGGTACAACCTTCGGGCTTCAAGGGCCTCAGCGGCCCGGCGGTGACGGTGCCTGCCGGCGGCAATGACGCCCGGCTGATTCTCAAGGTCGATCCCAAGGCCAAGCCAGCCAACAGCGCCGGCTTTCTCGTGCGCGCCACTGCCAAGATCGACAACGTCACTCTCAAGCAAGAGGCCAAGCTGCAGCTCATCATCAGCAACCAGCCCGACGCCAAGGGCGAGGCCGTCGATTTGAGGACGGTCAAGCTGCTCGCCGCCGGATCGGACGGCTGGCGCTATCTCCCGGCGGCGGCGGTCAGGGGAAACGATTGGCTCAAGCCGGATTTCGACGACAAGAACTGGAAGAGTGTGCGGGCGCCGTTCGGCAACGGCGAGGGTGAGATTGCGGCCCGCAAGGGTACGGAGATTCCCGAGAAAGGTCAGCCGATCCTGTGCCGCCGCTTGCTGCAAGTTCCGGCCGAAGTGCTGAGCCAGAAGGGCACACTTTTTGAACTTCGCGTGGCCAGCGACGACAGCGCCGAAATCTATCTCAATGGCCAGCTCGTGGACAAGGACGAGGCCGATCATGAGTTCAGTTACTGGAATCGGGAGCTAACTGTGCCCGCCGAGCTTTTCCGCCCGGGGAGAAACGTAATGGCTGTGCTTGTCCATAACTCCACCGGCAGCTCCGATGTCTACCTGGACATGGAGTTGTCGGCACAAGTGGTTGCGCCCCAGAGCAAGAAATGAAACCTGGCCATGCCCTCTTCGTCAACTGGACCGCGCGGCAGTGTAAGTTAGCAGCCTGTCGTGGGAGGGCGGCTCCTGCCGAGCTGTGAACCCAATTGGTGCTTGTCGCTTCACGGCTCGGCAGGAGCTTCGCCGCTCGCCCTTCCAGAAATTGAGATGGCCATCTGGCAAGGCCAATGCCATGTGCCTGTCGGCAAATCCGCGCTTCAGCTGGCCGTAACTCCGTCGGGCCGGATAATAACCTCAGAAAGGAAACCGCTTCCCCATGAGTACGGCCGGGCTTGCGCCACGCACATCAGCACGACGAACTCGAGTGACGCTGCCGCCGCACCTGGACGGCGGCTTGCCGTTTCTCGGCCATGCGCTTGAGTTCAATCGCAATCCGATCCGCTTCGTGCAGCGCGCCCGCGGGCAGCATGGCGACATTTTCGCCATCACGCTCGCCGGGCAGAAGGTCGCGGTGTTGACGGGGCCCAAGGGCAACGAGGCGTTTTTTCGCGCTCCGGACGATCAGCTCAGCGCCAAGGAGGCGTACCGGTTCACCGTGCCGCTCTTTGGCAAGGACATCGCATATGCCACGACGCCGGAACGGATGTCGGAGCAACTCGACCTCATCACGCCGGCTCTCAGCGAACGACGACTGCGGACCTATGTGGACTACATCCGCGAAGAGGTCGAGAACTATGCAAGCCGCTGGGGCGACGAGGGGACCATCGACCTGGTGCAGCTCGGCAATGAGTTGACGGTGTTCATTGCCACGCGCTGTCTCATCGGACACGAGTTCCGGCAGAACCTGTCGACCGAGTTTGCTCATCTCTATCACGACATGGAAGGCGGGCTGAACCTCATCGGCTTTTTGTGGCCGCATCTGCCGTTGCCGGCCTTTCGCCGGCGCGATCGGGCGCGGACGCGCATGGTCGAGATCATCAGCGGCATCGTCGCCAATCGCCGGGCCGCCGGTGTCGAAGGGGAGGACTTCCTGCAAACGCTGATGACGGCGCGCTACGGCGACGGCACGGCCCTCAACGACGACAACATTACCGGCATGCTCTTGACGTTAATCTTCGCCGGGCAGCACACCAGCGCCGTGCTCGCCTCGTGGACCGGTGTCGAGCTGTTGCGGCATCCGGAATACCTGCACAAGGTGCTGGACGAGCGGGAACGCATTTTCGGCGGCGGCCGGCCGCTGAGCTTCGATGGTTTAAACGAGATGACGCTGTTGGGCTGGGCCATCAAGGAGACGGAACGGCTGCATCCGCCGCTGATCCTGCTCATGCGCAAGATCCGCCGCGACCTGCACTTTCGCAACTACGTGGTGCCGGCAGGCTGGCTGGCGATGGTGTCGCCGGCCGCGTCGCATCGGATTGCCGAAGTATTTCGCGAGCCGAACCGCTTCGATCCGTATCGTTTCGCGCCGAGGAGGGAAGAAGACAAGCGCACGCGCTTTGCGCTCATCACCTTCGGCGGCGGCCGGCACGCTTGCATCGGCATGACCTTCGCTTATCTGCAAGTCAAGACGATCTGGAGCGTGCTGCTCGGGCAGTTCGATTTCGAGCTGGTGGACGCCGACCCGCGGCCGAACTTCGATACATTCGTCGTCGGCCCGAAGCCTCCCTGCCGGGTGCGCTATCGCCGCAAGAAACAGGCCTTCTCGGCCAATGGAAAGGGGAGCGCATGAGCAGCCGCGCGAACGGCGTTGCCCCGCCGAGCTTCGAGGAGGCGCACAATCAGCGGCAGAAGGCCCGCGCCGCCGGCCTGCATCCCGACTACTGGTATGCCGTCGAATTTGATCGGGCCGTTCGCTGCCGCAAGGTCGTCGAGGTGCGTTTCTGGGGCCAGTCCATCGCGCTCTATCGCGATGCCGAGGGGACATTGCATGCCCTGGAGAACCGCTGCGCCCATCGCCAGCTCAAGCTGACGCTCGGCCTGGTCGAGGGCTGCAATCTCACCTGCGAGTATCACGGCTGGAGCTACGACGGCGACGGCAAGGTCACGCACATCCCGCATGAGTTGTTCGGCAAGCCGATGCTCAAGGTGCAGATTCGCAGCTATCCGGTGAAGGTCAAGCACGGGCTCATCTGGCTCTTCATGGGCGACCCGGACCTGGCGGAGGACCGAGCCATTCCGGAGATTCCCGAGCTGGAAGGCCGCAAGCCATGGGCGTGCGTGCCCATCGACTTCAAGTGGAAGGCCCACCACTCGATGATCTTCGAGAACATCATTGACTTCACGCACGCCTTCCTGCACCGCAGCTATCGGCCCTTCGTGGGCGCCAAGCTCACGCAGTGCGAAACCGTGGATGATCGCGTGCTGCTCGGTTACGAGACGCAGGTGGGCAAGGGGCCGATCTCGGGGCTGTTCGTCGATCGCAATCGCGTCGACACCAACTCGATGAAGCTCGGCGTGGATTATCCGTACCAGTGGTCCGACACCGGTGGCAAGATCAAGCACTGGTGCTTCATCCTGCCCGAGGATGAGCGGACCAGCCGATGCTTCTTCCTCTTTTACTTCGATGCGTTCAAGATTCCGCTGCTGCCCTTGCGGCTGCCGCGCTGGCTGATGAGGCCGTTCCTGCGCGTCGCCCGCTGGCTGCTCATCAAGCCGTTGCTTGAGCAGGACGGCTTCGCCGTCGAGGCGGAGCAGCAAGGCTACGAACGCCACTTCGACGCCCCGATGTTCGAGGTCAACCCGGTCGTCGGTCACTTTCAGCGGCTGGTGATCCGCAAGTGGGAGGAAGGCGCCGCGCGGGCCCCGTTTAGCCGCGACCCGATAGGGGAGCGCGACGATAACGCTCCGCTACCGCGTCGCGGCTAACCGCCTCCGAGAACTCGCATGGCCTACCTTTTCAACCCCGATCGGCTTCATGAGATCGTGCGGCGGCATCTCGACTTGCCGCGCGAGGAGCAGTTTCGCAACATCATCGACGACCTCGCCAAGGAGTATCCCGGGCACATCGAGACCCGGCAAGACTGGCTGTTCAACCTTGCCGGCGGCGTCGTCGGCATCATGACCATTCTCCATGCCTCGCTTTCCGAGTATGTGCTGCTCTTCGGCACGCCCATCGGCGCGCAGGGCTATTCGGGCCGTTACCTGATGGACGTGTACGATTTCTTCCTGTCCGGCGAACTGGTCGCGTACAACGAGACGAACTTTCTCGCGCCGGTGTACACCCGGCCCGGGGAGATGGCGCTCTTGCGCCGCGGCAAGGTGAAGGGCTTCAAGCTTTCGGAAGGCAGCTGGATGCTGGAGTATGGTCGCGGTATCATACCCGCTTCGCTGCCCTTCGCCCTCGGCGACGCCATCTTTAGCTGCTTCGACATCCCGACCATCGTCAAGACGCTCTGGCTGTATGGCAAGATGGTCGTGAAGGAGCTCTGCAAGGGAAAGATCTGACGCATGAACGGCGACGAGACCTCCATCACCGCTAACCCTCGAGGTCTTTCGCATGGGACTGGCCACGTCAGCGAACCGCGCTCGCATTTCCTGGGCGGCTTGCTGTCGCTGGTGGGCATCATCGTCCTGCCGCTCATTGTGTATTACCTGTGGTTCTGCCTGCGCGATCACGATGGCAATCTATTCGTTCCCGAGCCGGGGGACCTCGGACTGATCCTGCAAACGATGCCAACCGTCACCTCGGTGCTCATCTTCTCGGGCTGGATGCTGCTGCACGCGGTCCTGCAGATTGTCGGTCCCGGGCGCTGGCACGAAGGCACGCCGCTGGCGGACGGCACGCGCCTCAGCTACAGAATGAACGGCATGTTCGCGTTCTGGGTGTCGCTGGGCGCGCTCGTGCTGGCCGTCTACATGAAGTGGCTGGATCCGACCATACTCTTCTATCCGAACGCCAGCGAGTATGGCTCGCTCATCACGACCGTGAACATCTTCGCGTTCGGCTTCAGCCTGTTCCTCTCCTTTTTCGGTAAATGGAAATACCCGAACGACAAACGCACGGGCAACTTCTTTTACGATTATTTTCTGGGCACCAGCCTGAACCCGCGCATCGGCAGCTTCGACTTCAAGTTTTTCATGGAGAGCCGGCCGGGACTCATCGGCTGGGTGGCCATCAACTTTGTGCTGGCGGTCGAGCAATCGAACAGGGAACACGGCATCACGCTGCCGATGTACCTGGTGTTTGCGTTTCAGTTCATGTACGTGGCCGATTACTTCTGGCACGAACCGGCCATCCTGACCACCTGGGACATCAAGCACGAGAACTTCGGCTGGATGCTGGTGTGGGGCGATCTCGTGTGGGTGCCGTTCACCTATACCCTGCAGGCATACTACCTGGTCGAGCATGGACACACGCTTTCCTGGTGGGGAGCCGCCGGCATCGTGGCCTTGAATCTCCTGGGCTTCATGATTTTCCGCGGCTCGAACTGGCAGAAGCACTGTTTCCGTCTCGATCCGACGAAGCCCATCTGGGGCCGGCCGGCGGAGTACATTCGCACGCAGTACGGCTCGCTGCTGCTGGTTTCCGGCTGGTGGGGCATCGCCAGACACCTGAATTATCTGGGCGACTTGATGATGGCGCTGGCGTGGTGCTTGCCGTGCCTGTTCGGCTCGCCCTTGCCCTATTTTTACTTCGCCTATTTCCTTATCCTGTTGATTCATCGCGAGCGCCGGGACCACAACATGTGTCACGACAAGTATGGCGCCGACTGGGAAACCTACTGCCAGCGCGTTCGCTGGCGGATCCTTCCGTACGTTTATTGATGGATTGGCGCTAAGGTTGCGTACGAAGGATTGGCGTGCCATGCCCACGGCTTTGCGTGGGCATGGCGGCCCAGCATGATCAATAGTGCATGGTGCCGGGAGTGCGTTCATCATCACACATTCGCACAGGATCCCGCGATGACGTTGACCATCTCTCGCGAGAAGCAGGATCACGCCTTTCTCGCCGCCGACCACCTGCTGTCGTTGCAAGAAAACGACGGCAGCTGGGAGGGTGAGATGGTCTGGTGCACGATGATCCTGTCGCAGTATGTCATCGTTCAGCATCTTGCCGGCCGCGAGTGGGAGCCGCATGCTCGCGAGCAGATCATCCGCCACTACGAAGCGACGCTCACGAGTGACGGCGCCTGGGGCCTGCATCCCGAATCGGCCGGCTATGTGTTCACCACGACGCTCGCTTACGTCGCGCTGCGATTGCTGGGCGTCTCTGCGGATGACGATATGGTCGCGAGCGCACGGCGCTGGCTGCATGCCGAGCCCGGCGGCGTCCTTGCCATACCCACCTGGGGCAAGTTCTGGCTCGCGCTGCTCGGGCTCTACGGTTACGAAGGTGTCAACCCGTGCGTGCCGGAGCTATTCGCCGCGCCGACGTGGCTGCCGTTTCATCCCCGCAAGTTCTACTGCCACACGCGCTACATCTACCTGGGGATCGCTTACCTGTACGGCAGTCGTTACATCGGCGACCTCGGGCCGCTCCGCGACCAGCTTCGCCGCGAGCTCTTCGCGCAACCGTTCGAGGCGATCGACTTCGCAGCCCATCGTCACGCGATTGCCGCGAGTGACGTCCATGTCCGGCCGTCGTTTCTGCTGCGGCAGGCCTACAATCTGCTTGCCTTCTTCGACTGTCATCATCCGCGTCGCTGGCGGCGGCGGGCGCTGGATCATTGCTTTGACCGCATTCTCTATGAGCAAGAAGTCAGTGACTATCAAGGCTTGTCGCCGGTGAACGGCCTGCTCAATTGCCTGGCGATCCTGGCCCGCGATCCCGAGCATCCTGCATTGGCGAAGAGCCTGGCCGGGCTGGAAAGCTGGAAGTGGGAGGACGACATCGAAGGGATCCGCTATGCCGGTGCTCGTTCTCAGGGCTGGGACACCGCCCTGGCGATGCAGGCGTTGCTGACAGCACCGCAGCTCTCCGCGCCGGGGTGCGCGGCGGTGCGCGCCGGCTATCGCTATCTCGCGCGGGTGCAGATCACCAGTGAGTTGCCCGCTGGCAAGCGCGAGGGACGGGATCCGGCGCTGGGCGGCTGGTGCTTCTCCGATGGACAGCATCGCTGGCCGGTGAGTGATTGCACCGCCGAGGCGCTGCTCGCCATCCTCGAGACGCACGCGCATCCATCCTTCTCCCCTCTCCCTCCGGGAGAGGGGTCGGGGGTGAGGGTGCTGGAGCGCCTCCCCGAAGAGCGTCTGCGGCAAGCGGTCGAATTCATCCTCAGCCGTCAAAACGACGACGGCGGGTTCGGCACCTATGAAAGACGGCGCGGCGGGGCCCTGCTGGAACGACTCAATCCTTCCGAGATGTACGGTTCGTGCATGACCGAGCGCTCGTACCTGGAGTGCACCAGCTCCGCGATCAAGGCGCTGGCGGCGTATCGTAGGACGACCTGTCAACGCGGGCCAGCAACTCCGCTGTACGGCAAGATCGACGCGAGCATCCGACACGCTGTCGCCTTTCTCTTGCGGCAGCAGCGCCGCGACGGCGCCTGGCCGGGCTTCTGGGGAGTCAACTTCACCTATGCGATCTTCCACGCGGTCGAGGCGTTGCGTGCCGCTGGGTTGCCGGCAGATGACAAGCGCTTGCGCCGCGCGGCTGACTGGCTCATCGACACGCAGCATGCCGACGGAGGCTGGGGCGAGCACTACTCCGGCTGCTTGCATGATTGTTTCGTCGATCGACCGGAAAGCCAGGTCGTGCAGACGAGCTGGGCCTTGCTCGCGCTTATGCAACTCTTGCCCACGAATACCGCGTCGCTGCGCCGCGGCATTGACTGGCTGCGAGCGCAACAAAAAAATGACGGTTCGTGGCAACAAGTCGGCGTCACCGGGGTCTTTTTCGGCACCGCCATGCTGGATTATCGCCTGTATTCCGCTTACTTCCCGGCATGGGCGTTGACACGCTATCATGCGAGATCAAGCTGAGTGGACTTGCCTCGCTTGCCATGGAGTTTGCTAAAATGGCTTCATGGATTCGCTTGCGGGCACATTCCTGGTGGCCAAACAGGTCTTGCAGGATCCGAACTTCCAGCGGACCGTGGTCTTGCTTCTCAAGCACGGCGAGGAAGGAGCGTTCGGGCTGGTTGTGAATCGGCCCGCCAAGGCGGAGGGCATTCCCTTTCCCGTCTTCACCGGCGGGCCCTGCCCCATGCAAGGCTTCATCATGCTGCATGGGCACGAAGACTGGGTGGAAGCGCCGCTGGAGCAGGTGCAAGTCGCGCCGGGCATTTTTCTCGGCGACATCCAGTCGATGGCCAAGGTGACGGATCCGATCCCCGGTCAAGTGCTGCGGGTACGAGTGTTCGCCAACTACTCCGGCTGGGGGCCGAATCAGCTCGAAAGCGAACTGGCCTCCGGCGCCTGGTCCATCGCCCAGGCATCGGGAGAAATGCTTTTCGAGTCGCCGCCTGACAAGCTCTGGCACAATCTCATCCCGCCACGTATCCCGCCGTTCAGCGTCAATTGAGCGGATCGCGGCACGGCCCGCCAGGGCCGTTCAATGTCAACACGGATCAAGAGATGGAAGAGTCTCAGCTCGGACGAAGGCAGCTCATGACGCTGGCCGTTCTGTTCGAGGGGGGCATGATCGCGCTGGCACTACTGGTCGGCTGGTTGATCGATATTCCGATACTCGGCGCCATGGAATGGAACCTGACGGATCTGGGTCTTGGGATCGCGGTCTGTGTGCCCATGCTGCTGCTATTCGCCGCGTGCCTGCGCTGGCCGGTCGGCTCGCTGCGGTCGATACGCGAGTTCACGGACGACGTCATCCGGCCGTTGTTTCGTTCCTGCAGCATTCTTGACCTGGCGGTCATCTGCGTCCTGGCCGGGATCGGCGAGGAGGCGTTGTTTCGCGGCGTGCTGCAGCCATTGCTGGATCGCTATTTCGACTGGTGGCTCGCCATTGCCATGGCCAGCGTGGCCTTTGGTGTCATGCATCCCATCACGCCGACATATGTGGTGCTCGCGACGGTCGTCGGCGTCTATCTCGGCTTGATCTTCCAATGGAACCAGAACCTGGTCGTGGTCATGCTCGCGCACGCGCTCTATGACTTCGTCGCGCTGCTCTATTTGACGAAAAGCTGAATCGAGCAGCCTCAATCGGACTCGCCGATCGTCAGCGTGAAGGGAAAGTCCTGGTATGGGACGCGAATGGCAGTGACGGTGTATTGCCAGGTGCCGCGCGTGTTGGGTTGTTCGATGTAGAAGGTCTGGTCCGCTTCTTCCACGGTCGTCTTGCCATCGGGGGCGGTGACGCTGAGTTTCAGGCGGGCGCCGCGATTCTCGAAGCCCAGCGTGAAGCGGACGCGCTTGCCGTTCTTGCTCTGATAAGACTGCACGACTTCCTGGCTGCCGCTCGAGGCGCTGAGGAGATTGGACTTCTGCGGCGAGAAGCCGCCCTTCATCATCTGGGCGTTGACGAGGTTGTCGACACGCGCGGTGACCGCACTGAATACCAGATAGCGCAGCAACTTCTCCTCGACCTTGCTGTTCTGTTTTTCGTTGTGAAACGAGGTGAAGATCACGGTGCCCTTGCCGAACGGAAACTTGACGAGCAATGGCGCGACGCGGCGCAGGCCGATCTCCGGCTGATACTCCCCTTCGATGAGCGTGCTGACGCGCGGCCCGCGAAAGGCCGCCGGCTTCCACTTGGAAAGATCGAATTTGAGAGGCACGCTCGGTCCGAGGATGTCGCGGAGGCCCGGATCGAGCACCTTGGCGTTGACTTGCTGAGGCCGGCCATCGGCCTCCAGGCCAGGCGCCCGAAAATCCGGAAATGCCTGGGCCACACAGCGATAACGCCAGTCGGAGGCATAAAGCGTGCCGCCGCGCGCCACGAACCCCTTGATGGTCTCGGTGATTGCCTCCTCGATTCCGCCGGGCGCGCAGGTCAGAAACAGCACGTCGATCTCGTCGATTTCCCTGATGCGTGCCGCACGCCTGTCCGGATCCAGCAACTCGGCGATGGGAAACATCGTGTACCGGTAGCCCTCGCCGAGCTGATCGAGGAGCTTGCCCATATCGTCCCATTTGCCGAGCTTGTCGTTATGCGTGGGTGTGACGGCAATTCGCAAGGGCCGATCGCGGCCTGAGGGTTCATTACTGCCTGGCTCGAGGACGACGACGTTGCCTCCCCCGGCTTTCTTCGCACCCGAATCCAGGCCGACGACCAGCAACAAAGCCAGCACGAGTCCGCCGGCGACGGCCGAATCGATGAGCACCGATGGAAGCTTGCCCATGAAGATAGCCTTTCAGAACTTGATGCCGCAATTGTCGCACAGGCGCCGGCCGGTCGGTCCCTTGATCTCTCGCCCGCAAATGGGACAGGAGTTGTCCTGTTCCTCAGTCGTGATAGCGTCGAAGACCGGACTGGGCGGCCCGGGCCGAGGCGGCGTCGGCTTGGCAGTGATGCCGCTGGCCGCGGGTGCGGATCGAGGCGGCGTGGGCGGAGCGTGACTTGGCGGCGACGGCTCCATCCTGCCCGGCCGCGCCGCAGGCGGAGTCGCTGCTTGAACGGGCATCGGGCGTGCTTGCGGGCGCGCCGGGGCGGGCTTGATCGCTTCCGCTGCGGGCACGGCCGGTATTGCGGGGACCGCCGTTGCTGCCGGCAATGGCTGCACGGCTGCAGGTCGCGCTTCGACCGCCCTGCCCTGGCGAAACCGTTCGCAATAGCGTACCACGTTCGGGCCCAACTGAATCCCGTCGTCGTTGTGCAGAATGGTTGGGCCGGCCACGCGGGCGCCGTTGAGCATCGTCCCGGTCCGTGAGTTATTGTCCTGCAAGACAAATCGACCATCCTGCTGACGTAGAATTCGCAGGTGGATTGGCTCAACGCCCTTGGCGCCGAAGGCAATGAACGGCAGTTGAACCTTTTCAGAGGTTCCGAGCAGCGTCTCCGCCAGGCTCAAGGCGACCTGGCGGCCTGGTCGAAAGCCCTCCACCACGGTAAGCCACGCTTCCTTGAGGATGACCTGGGCCAGGCCGACAAGCAGCCCGATGCACAGGCCAAGGATGACGAATGACGTGGCGCGGCTGGCCATGACGCCGCCGATGAGTGCGGCGATGGGCGCAAGCAGCAAGCCGCCGAGCAGTCCGCCCGCGCCGCCGCCGATCAAGCCATTGCGGATCTTCTTCCACGAGCGGTCGTAGACTCCTTCGACGACTCCGATGCCCAGGCCCATGAACATCCACCCCAGGGCCTGCAAAACCGGGCTGGGGTGGATGGAGAAGAGCAAATTGCCGATCAAGCCGCCGAGGGCCCCACCGACCGCGCCGCCTCCCAGGCCGATCCACAGACGCGGAAGGTTATCGCGCAACGTTCCGTGGGCCGCACCCGCCAAGAGATTCAGTCCGCCGCAGATCGACCCACCCACCAGGGCCGACGTGAGAATGATGGTGAGCGCGCTGATATCGGCGGAACGGCGCATGAAGAGCGCCTCGCTCAGCAGCCAGCCAGCAAACGCCGACCAGCCGCCGATGAACGCGCAGTAAAAGACGAAGCGATGAAACGACATGGCGTCCCTTCAAGGATTGCCGAGGCCCGGAGATATCTTACTAAGGTTTTGCAAAGCTGCAGCTGGCCTTGTCAAAATGGGCAATTTCGTTCAAATTCCTGGTAATTTCACATGGCGCACGACGACCACGGAGGGTCCGGTCATGCCAGGGATTGTCGAGTTCCCCCAGGTAGTTGCAGAAGCCCAGG
>Ga0194132_10006756_pt1 | contig 17606 bp, 16 predicted proteins | sample TA2KigOf80mmetaG_FD_148612 | JGI IMG/M metagenome (GOLD analysis project Ga0194132, IMG submission 148612) | Freshwater microbial communities from Lake Tanganyika, Tanzania - TA2015054 Kigoma Offshore 80m | ecosystem: Environmental > Aquatic > Freshwater > Lake | place: Tanzania: Lake...
ATCGCCGATGGGCTCGGTCTCGACACGGCAGAGGGCGCGCTGGTGGCGAGCGTCACTGAGGGCGATCCGGCCGATGGTGCCATCGAGCCGGGCGACATCATCCTGGCGTTCGATGGGCGTCGGATAACGGATGCGCGCGCTCTCTCGCGGGCGGTTGCCGACACCCGGGTCGGAGCGACCGTGCCGGTCGAGATCTGGCGCAAGGGACGGCGCCAGACCGTCCAGGTAACGATCGCCCAACTCGATGAGTCGCGGGAGCTCGCGGCGCGCACCGTGGATGAGCCGAAGACCGGCGAGACGCTCGGCATGCAGCTCTCGACGTTGACGCCCGAGCTGCGCCAGAAGTTCGCGCTCGAGGAGGATGTGGAGGGCGTCGTCGTGCTGGCGGTCGACCCCAACTCGAGCGCGGCCGAGCAGCAGATCCAGCCCGGCGATCTGATCACCGAGGTGAGTCAGGATCCCGTGGCCACGCCAGAGGACCTGGCACGCCAGGTCTCCGCGGTTCAGGAGTCGGGTCGCCGCTCCGTTGTGCTGACGGTCATGCGGGGGGGCGAGCTCCGTTTCGTCGCGGTTCGCGTCGAGAACGGTTAAGGGCTCAGGACACGATCTCGGCCTCGCGGTAGCCCTGCACGTAGAGCAGGGCGCAGAGGTCGGCATCGCGCACCGTTGCGGCCGCCGCGGCGATGGTGAGCGGTGTCGCGCGATAGGCCACGCCGAGGCCCGCCGCTGCCAGCATCGGGCGGTCGTTGGCGCCGTCGCCGACCGCGATCGTCTCGGCGCTGGCGAGGCCGAGCCGGGTGAGGAGTTCGATGAGATAATCGTGCTTCGCCTCCGGTCCGAGGAGGGGCGGCTCCAGCCGTCCGGTCAGCCGTCCGTCCGCCAGCTCGAGACGATTGGCGCGGAACTCGTCGAAGCCGGCCATCGCCGCCACCGCCTCGGCAAAGTACGTAAAGCCGCCCGAGACCAGCGCGGCGTAGGCGCCGTGCCGGCGCATGGTCTCCACCAGGGCACGGGCACCGGGCCGCAGCCCGGCGCGGTGCTTGAGGACCCTGGCGAGCGCCGTGACCGGCAACCCGGCGAGCAGCGCGACCCGATCGCTGAGCGCGGTGATGAAATCGATCTCGCCCCGCATCGCCCGCGCGGTGATCGCGGCGACCGCGGCGCCCACCCCCGCGAGGTCAGCGAGCGCGTCGATGCATTCGACCGCGATGATGGTGGAGTCGAGGTCGGCGAGCAGCAGCCGCTTGCGCCGGCCCGCGGCCGGCTGGGCGATGAAGTCGAGCGGCGCGCCCTGGAAGTAGGCGGCCGCCTGCGCCGCCGCCCCGCGCGGCGGAATGCCTGCGAACGGCACATCGCAGGCACGTGGAGCGAGCCAGTCGGGCGCGCCGGTGGTGGCGCCGGCCGCGCGCAGCGCCATGACCGCGACGCCGACATCTTCGGCCGAGAGGCCCGCCTCGGGCCGCGCGCCGATCATGGTGAGGACGCACTCGATTGACGGTTCTCCTGCTGGCCGGCCCGACGGCGAGCGGTAAATCGGCGCTCGCCCTCGCGCTCGCCGAACGCTACCGCGGCACGATCGTAAATGCCGACAGCATGCAGGTCTACCGCGAGCTCCGCGTGCTGACGGCGCGGCCGAGCGCGGCCGATGAGTCCAAGGTGCCGCACGCCCTCTACGGCATCGTGTCGGTGGCCGAGGTGTTCTCGGTCGCGGCCTGGCTCGCGCGGGCCGTTCCGGCGATCGAGGGGGCCGCCGCCGGGGGCCCGGTCATCGTCGTGGGCGGAACCGGCCTCTACTTCGAGGCCCTCCTCCACGGTATCGCCTCGGTGCCCGAGATTCCGGCCGCGGTGCGTCGGGAGGTGCGGGCTCTGATCGCCGTGCGCGGGCCGGGCGCGGCCCACGAGGCGCTACTCCGGTGCGATCCGACGATGGCGGCGCGGCTCCACCCGGCCGATGCCCAGCGCCTCGCGCGGGCGCTCGAGGTGGTCATCGCGACGGGGCGGTCGCTGGTGGCGTGGCAGGCCGAGACCCGGCCGGCGCTTTCGCCGAGGGTGCCGCTGGTCAAGGTCGTGCTCGAACCGCCGCGCGCCCCGATCTACGAACGCATCAAGGGGCGCTACCGGAGCATGGTGGCGGGCGGTGGTCTCGCCGAGGTCGCCGCATTGCCGCACGGCGATGCCGAGCTGCCGGCGTTGAAGGCGCTCGGGGTGCCGGAACTCGGCCGCCATCTCGCTGGAGCGCTATCCCGCGAGGAGGCAATCCTCGCCGGCCAGCGCGCGGTGCGCCGCTATGCCAAGCGGCAGTACACGTGGTTTCGCCACCGCATGGCCGACTGGCACCGGGTCCCCGCCTTCGGCGAGGACGCGCCGGCCGCGGTCGCCGCACTCCTGGACGCTGCGCATCGGCGCTAGCGGCCAGTGCCCAGCCCGGCGCGACCGCAGCCGATGTCAAGGATTCCGACGCTCCCGCGCTCGCATGGGCGCGCCCAATCCACGTTCGGTGCCAGCGGGTCTTATGTGCGCCGCCGACCTCGCGGCAGTCAATTTCGGGTGCCTACCGCCGGTTGGCAGCCCCTACGTCGGGAGCTTCAGGATCGACATCGCGCTCGGCGTCGGGGCGCTGGTGCTCGCGACGGTGGGCGCCGGCCGCCGGCGCGGGAGGGGGTGAGCCCGGCGCTGCCTGCGGGCGCCGGCCGCATCTCTGAACGGAGCCTTAGCCCGACGAGGCATCGTCCGCGCGGTTGACCGGAGTTTAGACGCGCTCTAATGTCCGGCCGGGTGCGTGTGCCCTCATGCCAGGGCGCAGAATGCCTTTTTTCCGCGGAGAAGCGAGATGTCGCAGGCGCAGTTGAGCGGCGCAGAGATCATTCTCAAGGCGCTGGTCGATCAGGGCGTCGAGGTCGTGTTCGGCTACCCCGGCGGCGCCGTGCTGCCGATCTACGACGAGCTGTTCAAGCAGAACAGCCTGCGCCACGTCCTGGTGCGCCACGAGGCCGGCGCGGTTCATGCCGCCGAGGGCTACGCCCGCTCGACCGGCCGTGTCGGCTGCGTGCTCGTGACCTCCGGTCCGGGCGCGACCAATGCCGTGACCGGGCTGACCGATGCCTTCATGGACTCGATCCCGGTGGTCTGCCTGACCGGGCAGGTCGCCACCCACATGATCGGCAACGATGCCTTTCAGGAAGCCGACACGGTCGGCATCACGCGCCCCTGCACCAAGCACAATTATCTCGTCCGGGACATCAACGACCTAGCGCGGGTCATGCACGAGGCGTTCTACGTCGCCCGCTCGGGCCGGCCGGGGCCGGTGGTGGTGGACCTGCCCAAGGACGTCCAGCTCGCCAAAGGGCCATACCTCGACAAGGATGGCTTCGCCCATCGTTCCTACCGGCCCCAGGTCACGGGCGATCCGGCCGAGATCGCCCGCGCGGCGGAGCTCATCGCGGCCGCCAAGCGGCCGGTGTTCTATACCGGCGGTGGCATCATCAACTCCGGCACCCGCGCCGCCGCGCTGCTGGCCGAACTCGTCGGCCTGACCGGCTTCCCGATCACGAACACCGTGATGGGATTGGGCGGCTACCCGGGCAGCGACCCGCAGTTCCTCGGCATGGTCGGCATGCACGGCACCTATGAGGCCAACCTGGCCATGGCGCACTGCGACCTGATGATCGCGATCGGCGCGCGTTTCGATGATCGTGTCACCGGCAGGCTCGATGCCTTCTCGCGCGGCTCGAAGAAGATCCACGTCGATATCGATCCGTCCTCGATCAACAAGAACGTGGCGGTCGATGTGGCGATCGTCGGCGATGCCGCCACCGTGCTCGCCGACCTGATCGCCGAGGCGCATCGGCGGCCGGCGCCCGAGGGCAAGGCCCTGGCCAAATGGTGGGCCCAGATCGAGGCGTGGCGGGGACGCGAGTGCCTGCGCTACGAGCCTTCGCCGACGATCATCAAGCCGCAGTACGCTCTCGAGCGCCTCTACGCCCAGATCAAGGATCGCGACGCCTACGTCACCACCGAGGTCGGCCAGCACCAGATGTGGGCGGCGCAGTTCCTGAAGTTCGAGCAGCCGAACCGGTGGATGACCTCGGGCGGGCTCGGCACCATGGGCTATGGCCTGCCGGCGGCGGTCGGGGTGCAGCTCGCGCACCCCGGCTCGCTCGTCATCGACGTCGCCGGCGAGGCCTCGATCCTCATGAACATCCAAGAGCTTTCGACCATCGCCCAGTACCGACTGCCGGTGAAGGTGTTCATCCTCAACAACGAGTACATGGGCATGGTGCGCCAGTGGCAGGACATCCTGCACGGTGGCCGCTATTCGGAGAGCTACATGGCCTCGCTGCCCGACTTCGTGAAGCTCGCGGAGTCGTTCGGCGCGGTAGGGCTTCGGGCGACCAAGCCGAGCGAGGTCGATGACGTGATCGCCGAGATGATCGCCGCCGACCGCGCCGTGATCGTGGACATGTTGGTCGACAAGACCGAGAACTGCTACCCGATGATCCCCTCGGGCGCGCCGCACTACGAAATGATCCTGAGCGCCGGGGAGCGGGCGCACGAGGTCTCCGACCAGGGGCTGACGCTCGTCTAGCGCGAGCTTTCGCCGCGCCCGCGAAGTGGGGTATCAATGCGCGCCGCCGCGCGCGGCGCGGCGCCGAGCCGCGATCTCCGTTGGGTGAGCAGCCTCGTGGACAGGGAAGCGCTCCGCCGTCACACCATCGCGGTGCTGGTCGATAACGAAGCCGGCGTGCTGGCCCGTGTCATCGGCCTGTTCTCCGGTCGCGGCTACAACATCGAGAGCCTCACCGTCGCCGAGGTGGATCCGGTCGAGCACCTCTCGCGCATCACCATCGTGACCTCGGGCACGGCGATGATCATCGAGCAGATCAAGGCACAGTTGGCCCGACTCGTGCCGGTGCACCAGGTCAACGACCTGACGCTCGAGGGGCCGTTCGTCTCGCGCGAGTTTGCGCTGATCAAGGTCGCCGGCAAGGGCGAGGCACGCGTGGAGTCGCTCCGCATCGCCGACATCTTTCGCGCCCGGGTGGTGGATTCGACCACCAGCTCGTTTACCTTCGAGATGACCGGCTCGACCGAGAAGCTCGACGCCTTCATCAACTTGCTGCGCCCGCTCGGGCTGGTCGAGATCGCGCGCGCCGGCGCCGTGGCCATGGCGCGCGGCCACAAGGGGTCCTAGGGCGCCACTCACAGGAGACCGTCATGCGTGTGTACTACGACCGCGACGCCGATCTGAACCTGGTCAAGGGTAAGAAGATTGCCATCGTCGGCTACGGCAGCCAGGGCCATGCCCATGCGCTCAATCTGCGCGACAGCGGGGTGAAGGACGTGGCCGTGGCGCTGCGGGCCGGGTCGGCCAGCGCCAAGAAGGCTGCCGGCGAGACGCTGGCGGTGATGCCGGTGGCCGAGGCGGCGCGCTGGGCCGACGTCGTCATGGTGCTTACCCCCGATGAGCTGCAGGGCCACATCTACCGCGACGACCTGGCGCCCAACATGCGCCAGGGCACCGCGCTCGCCTTCGCCCATGGCTTCAACATCCATTTCAAGCTGATCGAGCCGCGCGCGGACCTCGATGTCTTCATGATCGCGCCCAAGGGACCCGGCCACACCGTGCGTTCGGAGTACGCTCGCGGCGCCGGGGTGCCGTGCCTCTTGGCGATCGCGCAGGACAGGTCCGGCAACACCCAGGACATCGCGCTCTCCTATGGCGCGGCGATCGGTGGCGGCCGCGCCGGCATCATCGAGACCACGTTCCGCGAGGAAGTCGAGACCGACCTGTTCGGCGAGCAGGTCGTCCTCTGCGGCGGCCTGGTCGAGCTCATCAAGGCCGGCTACGAGACCCTGGTGGAGGCCGGGTACGCCCCCGAGATGGCGTACTTCGAGTGCCTGCACGAGGTGAAGCTGATCGTCGACCTGATCTACGAGGGCGGCATCGCCAACATGAACTACTCGATCTCTAACACCGCCGAGTACGGCGAGTACACGCGCGGGCCACGGGTGATCGGGCCGCAGGTGCGCGAGGAGCTGAAGCACATCCTCGATGACATCCAGACCGGCCGTTTCGCGCGCGAGTGGATGCTCGAGAACCAAGTCAGCCAGCCCAGCTTCAAGGCGATGCGCGGCCAGCTCGCCGCCCATCCGATCGAGGAAGTGGGCAAGCGGCTGCGCGAGATGATGCCGTGGATCGGGCGCAACCGACTGGTTGATCGCGCCCGTAACTGAAGCTTAACCTTACTCGGCCAAAAAGCTGTTGCGGGGCAGCGGCGATTGATCGTAATTAACGGTTGTTCTTCCGTTCTTGGAGCATGGTGCGGGCGGACTGGTGCACGCGGCGGTGGCGTGCGGGTCGTGTGGCGGCCCAGTAGCGGGAGCCGGTGAGGTGAGGCGGGTGACCAACGGTGAGCGGGGTGCGACGGCGCGGCGGCGTCGTCGGCTCGGGGCGTTCGGCTGATGCCATCCTCGAAGGATCCGATGGCCATGAGCACACACTCTACCGACCACGTTCTGATCTTCGACACCACCTTGCGCGACGGCGAGCAGTCGCCCGGCGCGTCCATGAACCTGGACGAGAAGCGCCGGATCGCCGAAGTCCTCGAGCAGATGGGTGTTGACATTATCGAGGCCGGCTTCCCCATCGCTTCGAACGGCGATTTCGAGGCCGTGCACGAGATCGCCAAGGTCGTGCGCGACTCGACCGTCTGCGGCCTGGCGCGGGCCGGCCGCAAGGACATCGATCGTGCCGCCGAGGCGCTGCGCCCGGCCCGCCGCAAGCGCATCCACACCTTCATCTCGACCAGCCCGCTGCACATGCGCTTCAAGCTGCAGATGGAGCCGGAGGACGTCCACCAGGCCGTGATCGAGAGCGTCGCGCACGCCCGCAACCTGTGCGACGACGTCGAATGGTCGCCCGAGGACGGAACCCGCACCGAGCACGATTTCCTGTGCCGCTGCGTGGAGAGCGCAATCAAGGCCGGTGCGACTACGATCAACATCCCGGACACGGTCGGGTACGCGATACCGGCGGAGTACGGGGCGCTGATCGCGATGCTGTTCGAGCGCGTTCCCAACATCGACCGGGCCGTGGTCTCGACCCACTGTCACAACGATCTCGGGCTCGCCGTAGCGAACTCGCTGGCGGGGGTGGCTAAGGGCGCGCGTCAGATCGAGTGCGCCGTGAACGGGCTCGGCGAGCGTGCCGGCAACGCCGCCCTCGAGGAGGTCGTGATGGCGCTCAAGACGCGCCAGGATCTGTTGCCCTACTCGTGCCGCGTGAATAGCGAGTACATCGTCAAGGTGTCGCGGCTGGTCTCGACCGTTACCGGATTCGTGGTCCAGAACAACAAGGCGATCGTTGGCGCCAACGCGTTCGCCCACGAGTCGGGCATCCATCAGGACGGCATGCTGAAGCATGCCGGCACCTACGAGATCATGACGCCGGAGTCGATCGGTCTGGTGAAGTCGAAGCTCGTGCTCGGCAAGCACTCGGGCCGCCACGCCTTTCGCGAGAAGCTGCGCGAGCTGGGTTTCGATCTCGGCGACAACGCGATTGAAGACGCGTTCCGCCGCTTCAAGGACCTGGCCGACCGCAAGAAAGAGATCTTCGACGACGACATCACCGCGCTGGTCGATGACGAGGTGGTGCGTACCAACGACCGCGTGCGCCTCGTCAATCTCCAGGTCGTTTGCGGCACCCGCGCCAAGCAGACCGCGGACCTCGAGCTCGAGGTGGACGGCGTCGTCCGGACCACGACCGCCACCGGCGACGGCCCGGTCGATGCCACCTTCAACGCGATCAAGGCGCTGTGCCCGCACAGCGCGACGCTCCTCCTCTACCAAGTCAGCGCCGTGACCGAGGGCACCGACGCGCAAGCCGAGGTCACGGTGCGGCTCGAGGAGAGCGGCAAGACGGTCAACGGGCGGGGCGCCGATACCGACACGCTCGTCGCCTCGGCCCGCGCCTACGTCAACGCATTGAACAAGCTGCTCGTCAAGCGCGACAAGAAAGCACCCGCGGCGCTCACGGCTTGAGATAGCACGCGGGAGACAGCGAGGGGATGAGGCGCAGCAGCCGGGTGAGCCAGCGATAGGATCGCACCGATGTTCTCCAAACTGCTCGGCATGCTTTCGGCGGACATGGCCATCGATCTTGGCACTGCCAACACGCTCGTCTACGTCAAGGGCCGCGGCATCGTGCTCAACGAACCTTCGGTGGTGGCGCTCGTCACCCACAAGGGCAAGAAGCAGGTGCTCGCGGTCGGCGACGAGGCCAAGTTGATGCTCGGCCGCACGCCGGGCAACATCGAGGCCATCCGCCCCCTTCGCGACGGCGTCATCGCCGATTTCGACATCGCGGAGGAGATGATCAAGCACTTCATCCGCAAGGTGCACAATCGACGGAGCTTCGCCAACCCCCAGATCATCGTCTGTGTGCCGTCGGGCTCGACCGCGGTCGAGCGCCGCGCCATCCAGGAATCGGCCGAGAGCGCCGGGGCGCGGCGGGTGTTTCTCATCGAGGAGCCGATGGCGGCGGCGATCGGCGCGGGCCTGCCGGTCACCGAACCGACCGGCTCGATGGTTGTCGACATCGGCGGCGGTACCACCGAGGTCGCCGTGCTCTCGCTCGGCGGTATCGTCTACTCGCGCTCCGTCCGCGTCGGGGGCGACAAGATGGACGAAGCGATCATCGCCTACATCCGGCGCAACCATAACCTTCTCATCGGTGAAGGCAGCGCCGAGCGAATCAAGAAGCGGATCGGTACCGCGTGCCCGCCTGAGGATGGCGTCGGCGAGGTCATGGAGATCAAGGGCCGCGACCTCATGAACGGGGTGCCGAAGGAGCTGGTGATCAATCAGCGCCAAATCTCGGAGGCGCTAGCCGAGCCGGTCGGCGCGATCGTCGAGGCCGTGAAGGTGGCGCTCGAGAATACGGCGCCCGAGCTTGCCGCCGATATCGTCGATAAGGGCATCGTGCTTACCGGTGGTGGCGCGCTTCTCGGCAATATCGACTATGTGCTGCGCTTCGCCACGGGGCTGCCGGTGTCGGTTGCCGATGAGCCCCTGTCGTGCGTCGCGCTCGGTACCGGTCGCTGTCTCGAGGAGTTGAGGACGCTCCGCCACGTCCTGCACACGGAGGTCTGACCCGCGACGGTGATGCGGTGGCGGTGCGTGTGCCGGAGTTGAGCTGAGTGAACGCGCCGAGCGGCCGCATGGTTCGCATGGCGGCGCCGCTCCGCGCCGCGGTTCAGCGCTCGGCGCTGGTGCTGTTGATCGGCGCCGCGCTGGCGCTGATGGTCATCGGCAAGGTGGACGAGGATCTCGCCCGGAGGGTGCGGCTGATCGCCACCGACGTCGCGGCACCCCTCCTGGCCGTGCTGGCCGAGCCGGTGGCGGTGGGCCGCGGGGCGGTGGCCGAGGCGCGCGCGTTGCTCCTCCTGCGCGAAGAGAATCTGCGCCTCGCTGCCGAGGTCGAGCGGCTCAGCCAGTGGCAGGCCGTGGCGCGGCGCCTCGAGCAGGAGAACCGGTCGTACCGCGAGCTCTTGAACTTCGTTGAGGAGCCGGCGCCGTCATTCGTTTCGGCCCGGCTCATCGCGGAGGCGGGCGGGCCGTTCGTCCGCGCCGCCATCGTCGCCAGCGGCCGGCACGACGGAGTGCTGCGCGGGCAGGCGGTGGTAACCTCGGACGGCCTCGTCGGTCACGTCGTCGAGGTGGGCGAGCGCGCCAGCCGCATCCTTCTCCTGACGGACCTGAACTCGCGCATTCCCGTTCGCCTCGAATCCTCGCGTTTTCGCGCCATTCTCACCGGCGACAACACGGAGACCCTGCGGCTCCTGTTCCTGCCGGGCAACGCCGAGATCGCGGTTGGCGAGCGCGTGGTGACCTCGGGCCACGGTGGTCTCCTGCCGCCCGGTATCCCGATCGGCGTCATCGGCGCCATCGACGACGCTGGTGCGGTGGTCGTCCCGTTCGTCGACGGGGAGCGTCTGGAATTCGTCCGCATCCTGCGGTTCGAGCCGCCGCGACTCGCTCCGGGCATCGCACGGGCGCTCGGGGAGACGGCGGCTAGCGGTGACTGAGACCCTCCAGGGCCGCGTACGCCGGATCGGCGCGGCGCTCGCGCCAGCGCTGCTCCTGCTCCTGCTTGTCTTCATCGACCTTCTGCCGCTCGGCGGCGGGCGGCTCGGCAGCACCATGCCGCTTCTCACGGTGGTGGCCACCTACTACTTCGCTCTGCGCGTCCCGGGCGCGGTGCCGCCGCTTGCCTTGTTCGCGATTGGGCTCTTGCAGGATGCGCTGACGGGCGGACCCCCTGGCCTCGGCGCGGTCCTTCTCGTCGGCGTTCATGGCGCTGTCGTGAGCCAGCGCCGCGTGCTGTCGAGGGGCTCATTCGTCGTCGAATGGGCCGGTCTCGTCGTGATCACGCTCGGCGCCGCGCTGATGAGCTGGGTCCTCGCGTCCGCCTACTACGGAGCGCCGCTCGATCCCGGAGCGCTCGCGATCGCGGTGCTGCTGACGCTGGCGATCTATCCAGCCGCAGTATGGGCGTTGGCGCGCTTTCAGCGCCGTTTCGCTCGGGTTGCCTAGGTGCGGCGCGACCAGACGCGGGCCAAGCTGTTCACCCGCCGCGCCCTCCTGCTGGGCGGCGGGCAAATGGTACTCCTCGCGGTACTCGGCGGGCGCCTGTATCACCTCCAGGTGATCGAATCCGATCAGTACAAGATGCTGGCGGAGGAGAACAGGATCAGCATGCGCCTCTTGCCGGCACCGCGCGGGCGCATCTTCGATCGTCACGGCGTCGAGTTGGCTAACAACCAGCAGAACTTCCGCGTCGTGATCGTCCCCGAGCAGACCCACAGCGTCGAAGAGACGCTGAGCGCGCTCGCGGACATCATTCCGCTCGAGACCATCGACCGCGACAAGGTGCTGCGCGAGGTCCGGCGCAATCGGCCCTTCGTGCCGGTATCGGTGACCGACAATCTGAGCTGGGATCAGTTCGCCAGCGTGAACCTGTTGAGCCCGGAGCTCGCGGGCGTGCAGCCCGATGCCAGCTGGTCGCGGTTCTATCCATTTGGCGCCGCCTTCGGTCACGTCGTCGGCTACGTCGGCGCCGTCGCCGAGAGCGACCTGACCGGCGACCCGCTGCTCCAGCTTCCGGGCTTCCGCATTGGCAAGAACGGCATCGAAAAGACCGCTGACCTCGCCTTGCGCGGCCGCGCCGGGACCAGCAGTGTCGAGGTCAACGCCTATGGCCGGGTGATCCGCGAGCTGGCGCGCACCGAAGGCACGCCGGGTGCCGACACCATGCTCACGATCGACGCCGAGCTACAGCTCTTTGCCCATACTCGCTTCGGCAGCGAAAGCGGCGCCGCCGTCGTGATGGAGGTCGCTACCGGCGAGGTTCTGGCGCTGGTCTCGACGCCGGGCTTCGATCCCAATTCGTTCAACCTCGGGATCGGACGCGAGGAATGGGGCACCCTGGTCGCCGACTCCAAGGCGCCGCTGACCAACAGGGCGATTGCCGGGCAATACCCGCCGGGCTCGACCTTCAAGATGATGGTCGGGCTGGCTGGGCTCGGCAGCGGCGCCATCGGGGCCGGTCACCGTGTCTTCTGCGGCGGCAGCACCCAGCTCGGCCGCCACACGTTCCACTGCTGGAAGAGGGGCGGCCACGGCTGGCTCGATCTGGTGGAGGCCTACGAGCGCTCGTGCGATGTGTACTTCTACGACGTCGCGCGCCGCACCGGCATCGACCGCTTCGCGGAGACCGCCGTGCTGTTCGGCCTCGGGGCGCCGACGGGGCTCGAACTCCCTTCCGAGGGCAAGGGGCTCATCCCGACGCGCACCTGGAAGGAAGCGACCAGGGGCGAGATCTGGCACCCGGGCGAGACCCTGGTGGCGGGGATCGGTCAGGGCTACGTCCTCACCACCCCGCTCCAGCTCGCTGTGATGACGGCTCGGATCGCCAACGGCGGACGCCGTGTCACGCCGCGGCTCATCCGGCACCTCGCGGGCGGTCACGAAGACGCGGAGGCGCCTGCCGCCATCGGCATCCCCGCGGCGCACCTCGACCTCATTCGCGAGGGTATGACGCGTGTGAGCAACAGCCGCCGCGGGACCGCCTATGCCTCGCGCATCACCATTCCCGAGTTTGCCATGGCGGGCAAGACCGGAACCTCGCAGGTGCGGCGGATCAGCAAGGCGGAACGACTGACCGGCGTGCGCAGGAGCGAGGACCTGCCGTGGATCCAGCGAGACCACGCGCTGTTCGTCGGCTATGCCCCGGTCGCGGTGCCGAAGTACGCGGTGGCGGTGGTTGTCGAGCACGGTGGCGGCGGCTCCAAGGCGGCGGCGCCGATCGCTCGCGACATCCTCACTGAAGTGCAGCGCCGCGAGCGCGACCGGGTCCGGTTCCCGACCGGTCCGACCGGCGCCCCGCTCGAGCTTCGGCGCGCCTAGCCGTGCAGCGCTTCCTCGGCCTGCGCGACGTCGAGCTATCGCTGCGCCAGAAGCTGGTGGGCCTCGACTGGAGCCTGATCACGCTCCTGTTCTTCACGGTTGCCTTCGGACTGGGGGTGCTCTATTCGGCCGAGGGCGGCCGGGTCGACGACGTCGTCACCCGTCAGGGCGTACGTTTCGGCATCGCCGCATGCCTGATGTTCGCGGTCGCCTTGATCGATATCAGGTTTTGGCTGCGCTATGCCTACGCGTTCTACGCCGTCGGCTGCCTGCTGCTGGTCGCGGTCGAGGTGATGGGTACGATCGGGATGGGGGCGCAGCGCTGGGTCGACATCGGCATCGTGACGATCCAGCCATCGGAAGTCATGAAGCTCGCCTTGGTACTGGCGCTGGCCCGCTACTTCCACTCGCGCTCCCTCGAGGAGGTGCGCCGGCCGCTGTGGCTCGTGCCACCGCTCGCCATGACCCTGGTTCCGGCAGCGCTGGTGGTGCGGCAGCCGGATCTCGGCACCGCGCTCCTGCTCCTGATCAATGGCATCATCATCTTCTTCCTCGCCGGTGTCCGGCTCTGGAAGTTCGCGCTGGTCCTCGCCGCTGCAGTGGGCAGCGTGCCGCTCGGCTGGCAGTTCCTCCATGGCTATCAGCGCGACCGCATCCTGACTTTCCTCGATCCGGAACGCGATCCGCTCGGCGCCGGCTATCACATCCTGCAATCGAAGATCGCGCTCGGCGCCGGCGGCGTATTCGGCCGCGGCTACCTCCAGGGCACGCAGAGCCACCTCAACTTCCTGCCCGAGAAGCAGACCGACTTCATCTTCACGATGCTAGCCGAGGAGTTCGGTCTCATCGGCGGCGTGCTGCTGATCCTGCTCTACGCGCTCTTGCTGGCTTACGCCTTCGCCATCGCGCTGCGGGCGCAGAACCAGTTCGGCCGCCTGCTGGCGCTCGGCGTCGGCAACATGCTGTTCATCTACGTGTTCATCAACATTGCCATGGTCACCGGGCTGGTGCCAGTGGTCGGCATACCGCTGCCCCTGATCTCCTACGGCGGCACGGCCATGGTCAGCCTGCTCGTCGGTTTCGGCTTCCTGCTCGGCGTCTCGGTGCACCGCGACATCGTGCTGCCGCGCCGGGCGGGCGTCGACGCCGGAGCCTGACCGTTTCGTGGTCTTGGTGTTCCTACGAGGCGGCGGCCGCCGCCTCGTCGCGCAGCCGCAGGTGAATGCCGCACTCGGTCTTCGCTCCACCCCGCCAGCGCCCGGAGCGCGCCGCTTCGCCGGGCACGACGCGGTCGGTGCATGGCACGCAGCCAATCGATGAGAAGCCCGCGGCGACCAGCGGGTGACGCGGCAGGCCGTGACGCGTGAGGTAGGCCTCGACATCATTGCGCGTCCAGTCGGCCAGCGGATTGACCTTGATTCGGCCGTCGGCCGGCTCGATCTTCGGCAGGTGCTGCCGCTCGGCGCCGTGATATCGTTTGCGCCCGGTGACCCACGCCGCGAACGGGGCGAGGGCGCGTTGCAACGGCACCACTTTGCGCAGCCCGCAGCAGCCGTCGGCGTGCCGTGCCCACAGGTCGTCATCGGGGTCGGCGAGCGCCACCGCCGCGGGCTCGGGGCCGACGCTGCGCACATCGGTCAAGCCGAGGCGCGCCACCAGCTCGTCGCGGTAGCGTAGGGTCTCGACGAACAACCGCCCGCTGTCGATGAATACCACTGGGAAGGCCGGGTCGATCCGGGCGCACAGGTGGAGGAGGATCGCCGCTTCGGCGCCGAAGGACGAGACCAGCGCGATGCGCCCAGGGAACTCGTGCACCGCGAGCGCTGCGAGCAGGGCTTCGGCATCGAGCGCGTCGTAGCGTGCCGCCAGCGCCTTGGCGCGCGCGGCCGTCGGGCTCGTATCCACCGCATCGGCGCGGACGAAGGTGGTCATGCCCGAGTGTTCCTGAGGGCGCGCACCGGCACCCGCCCGTCGCCGGTCGCCTGATAGAACACGGAGATCTTGGGCGTCGTCGCCGCGAATGTGGCGGCGCTTGAGTCGGCGACCTCGAAACTGTCGAAGCCGCAGCGCAGCATGAACAGAAGCTGATCGCGCAGCACCTCGCCCACCGCCCGCAGCTCGCCGGTGAAGCCGTACCGCTCCCGCAGGGTCCGCGCATGGGAGAACGCGCGCCCGTCGGTGAACTTGGCGAACTCGAGGGCCACGAGGTCGAAGCGTCCGAGATCCGCGACGATCGCTGCGGGATGCTGATCGCCGCGGAGACGAATGCCGAGCGCGCGGTTGGTAGTGCGGAGATCATCTCCGGCGCTCTGCCAGCGAGCGAGCGTGATGATGGCGCGCTGGGTGCAGTCGAGCTCCTGATCGTCGGCGATGTTCTGCCACGTATCCGGAACGATCGCGCCCTCCCTAATGAGCGCCATAGAGCGCCTCCTTGAATGGAACCATGCCGACTCGGCGGTAGGTGTCGATGAACGCTTCACCATGGCGCCGCGCGCCGAGATAGGTATCGATGATCGTGTCGATCGCATCCACGACCTCCGCGGCGGCAAAGGCCCGCCCGGTGATCTCGCCGAGCGCCGCCCGTTCGCTGCCATCTCCGCCGAGGGTGATCTGATAGAACTCCGCGCCCTTCTTATCGACGCCGAGGATGCCGATGTGGCCGACATGGTGGTGGCCGCAGGCGTTGATGCAGCCCGAGATCTTGATCTTGATCGCACCGATCTCTTCTTGCCGCTCGCGGTTGGCGAATCGGCGCTGGATCTGCTGGGCAATCGGAATCGATCGTGCGTTGGCCAGATTGCAGTAGTCGAGGCCCGGGCAGGCGATGATGTCGGTGATCAGGCCAGCGTTCGGCGTCGCGAGCCCATGCGCGCGGAGCTCCCGCCACAGCGCCGGCACGTCGTCCTGGCGGACGTGCGGCAGCACCAGGTTCTGCTCGTGGCTGACCCGCACCTCATCGAGGCTCCAGCGCTCGGCGAGGTCGGCGAGGGCCTCCAACTGCGCCGCCGTCGCGTCGCCCGGCACGCCACCCTCGGGCTTGAGGGAGATGGTCGCAATCGCGTAGCCCGGCTGCTTGTGGGGCAGGAGATTGTGGCGACACCAGCGCTCGAACACGGGCTCGGCGCGCGCCGCCGCCAGCGCCGCTGAGGCGGCCGGCAGTCGGGCGTAGGTCGGGGGCGCGAAATGCGCAGCGATCCGGGCCAACTCCTCGTCCGGCAGCGCCAGCGCCGGCCCGCGCAGCGCCTGCCACTGCTCCTCCACCATGGCGGTGAACGCGGCCGGACCGAGCGTCTGCACCAGGATCTTGATGCGTGCCTTGTACAGGTTGTCGCGCCGGCCGAACTCGTTGTAGACGCGCAGGATCGCCTCGAGGTAGGCGAGCAGATCGGCCTTCGGCAGGAACGGCCGGATGACATGCCCGATCATGGGCGTCCGACCTTGGCCACCACCGACCAGGACGGAGAAACCCGCCTCGCCCGCGGCGTCGCGCACGACCTGGATGCCGATGTCGTGGACCTTGAGCGCCGTCCGATCGCGCGCCGCGCCGGTGACGGCGATCTTGAACTTGCGCGGCAGAAACGAGAACTCGGGGTGCAGCGTGGACCACTGGCGGATGATCTCGGCGTAGATGCGCGGGTCCTCGATCTCGTCGGCGGCAACCCCGGCGAGGTGATCGGCGGTGACGTTGCGGATGGTGTTGCCGCTGGTCTGGATCGCGTGCATCTCGACGCTCGCCAGTGCCGCCAGAATGTCCGCTGCCTGGTCGAGGCGGACCCAGTTGAACTGGATGTTCTGACGCGTCGTGAAGTGGCCGTAGCCGCGGTCGAAGGTGCGCGCGATGTGGGCGAGCGTGCGCAGCTGGCGCGAGGACAGAGTGCCGTAGGGTATGGCCACCCGCAGCATGTAGGCGTGGAGCTGCAGATAGAGACCGTTCAGGAGGCGCAACGGCCGGAACTGATCTTCGCTCAGCGCGCCCGAGAGCCGGCGCGCCACCTGATCGCGAAACTGCTCGACCCGTTCATCGACGAGTGTCTGGTCGAATGCGTCGTAGCGATACATGGGTGCCCTCCCCGCGGCTAGTCGCGGAAGTCGCTGGCCACGGACGGCCCGGCGGCGCGGACGCGCTCACGCTGGTCGATCGGCACCGGTCGGCCATCGGCAACGGCGACCGGGAACGCGTAAGCGGCGACCACCTGGCACGCCGCGACCGCCCGCTCGGCCGCGGCGAGAAGCGCCGCCGCCGTCGCCTCGTCCGCTGCCACCGCGGCCTCGTCCAGGCGCGTGGACCACGTGTCGGAGCCGGCGAGGTAGACGATCGCGCCATCGGCCAGGCGGTTGGCGGTTACGACCTTGGTCATGCCTCTCATCCGACCGCGGCGAGCGCCGCCGCTGGTGCACGTCCCAGCGCGGCAACCTCGCCGATCACGATCAGCGCAGGGCTGGCCACACCGGTCGCGGTCTCGCCGAGACCCGCCAGCGTGGTCGTGAGCACGCGCTGGGTCGGGAGCGTGCCGTGTTCAATGACGGCGGCCGGCGTCGCGCCGGGCGCACCGTGCGCGATCAGGCGAGCGGCGACTCGCCCCGCGTTGCTGGCCCCCATGTAGACGACCAGCGTCGTTCGCAGCTGCGCGAGACCGGCCCAGTCGAGATCGGGATCGCCCTCGGCCCCGTGCCCGGTGACGAGGGTGATGCCCTGGGCCGCGCCGCGATGGGTCAGCGGCACACCGGCCGCGGCCGCGCATCCGGTCGCGGCGGTGATGCCCGGAACGACCTCGACGGGAATGCCGCGCTCGCGCAGATAGAGAAGCTCCTCGCCGCCGCGCCCAAACACGAACGGGTCGCCGCCCTTGAGCCGCACGACGTGCTGGCCCTGCAGTGCGAGGTGTGCGAGCAGCGCGTTCGTCTCCGCCTGCGAGCGGCGGGGGTGGCCGCGCGCCTTGCCGACGTCGATGCGCCGGGCGTCGCGCCGGGCGAGATCGAGCACCGCGGCAGAGACTAGACGGTCGTGCACGATCACGTCAGCCCGCTGCAACGCCTGCAGGGCGCGCAGCGTGAGCAGGTCGGCCGCGCCCGGTCCGGCGCCCACGATGGAGACCCGCCCGCGCCCGGCCGTCTGCGTGTCGGCGAGCAGGGCCGCGGGC
>Ga0194132_10006757_pt1 | contig 17605 bp, 15 predicted proteins | sample TA2KigOf80mmetaG_FD_148612 | JGI IMG/M metagenome (GOLD analysis project Ga0194132, IMG submission 148612) | Freshwater microbial communities from Lake Tanganyika, Tanzania - TA2015054 Kigoma Offshore 80m | ecosystem: Environmental > Aquatic > Freshwater > Lake | place: Tanzania: Lake...
TGTGGCACCTGCTGCATGCCCTGCATCACCACACCCGGATCCATGCCGAAGTACATCGCGACCAGTGCCAACAGGATGGCGCCGATTCCGCCACCTACCTTGCCGCGCGAGATGCCCATACCGCGGCGGTCTTCGATGTTGTCGCTTTGCCTGCCGCCTTCAGTCCGCATCGGAATTCCCTTTGAAAAAAGCGGGCGACCCCCGCCCCTTAGTTTGGGGATTGAATCACAAATCGAATGCCCCAGGACGCATCTAGGCGTCCCCAGGCCTTGGTTGTCTGCCATCCGCGATGGCGCTAAGCTAACGCCCATCGAGCCCCCAGGGGCCCATCGGAGGTGCATCCCAATGATGTCTGAACGCCAACGCAAGTTTCGCGAGCAGTACCAGTCCCAGATCTCACCGCTCTACAACGGCCTGGTCCATATCGGTGTGATGTATACGGTGGGTCTCGCGGTGATTCTCTACAGCCTGAGCAGGCTTGAGAACGCCACCTGGGAGTGGCTGCTGATTCTGCCGGTGTTTTTCTTCTCCAACATGTTCGAGTGGTGGATCCACAAGTACGTGATGCATCGACTGGTGGACGTGTGGGCGTTGCGCGCGATCTACGACCGGCACACCCGCCAGCACCACCAGTACTTCAGCGACAGTGTGATGACGGTGGATGGCACCCGTGAATTCCGCATTATCTTCTTTCCCTGGCGCGCACTCTTCACCTTCATGGCCATGGGCGTTCCCTTTGCGCTGGCGCTGGGCTGGGCGTTGGGCGCCAATGCCGGGTACATCCTGATGATCACCATCGTCGGGCAGTACCTGATCTACGAAACCTTTCACTACTGTTGTCACTGCCACGCCAACTGGTTCGTGCTCAACATGCCCTTCGTCAACACCATCCGCCGGCACCACACCGCGCACCACAACATGGGCATCATGATGGAGCGCAACATGAACCTGACGTTTCCCATCGCCGACTGGTTCATGGGCACCAGCGATTTGGATCGAGGGTTGATTGGGCATTTGTTCAACGGCATGAGCGAGAAACACGTCAGACCGGAACTCAAGCCGGTGATCGAGCGCTTCCGTCGGCCGGATGCGCCAGTATCCCTGGATGGCCCAGTGAATCAAGCGGCCTGACGGCCGGGCATTCGCTTTAAATTCTCCGCACCGTCGCGACCGGGGCAGCGGCAAAGCGCGTCGTCCGACGTCTGGTGTGCTGACGGCGCACCTTGCGTCGTGCCACGACCCTTGACGGGCATCAAGATCGCGTTTCGCCGAGCTTGTACCCTGTATCTGTCCCAACGGAACAAGGGTCGACATGCTTCAGAAGTGGCGCGAAATCTCGAATACTCGTTCGTTCATTCAATGGCTGGCGGCGGTCATGGCGGCGCTGGTGGTGAATGCGCCCGCATGGTCCATCACCCCGGAGGAATACGCTGAACTCGCCCCTGAGGTGGCCCTGGATCTGCCCATGGTCGAAGCCCTCACCGTTTTCGGCTGGACGCGTAAAGAGTACTTCTTCATCGTAGAGAACGCCCTGATCGATCTGCGCTACCTCTACAGGGAGCCAAACGGTACGTTGTCAACCGCATTGATGAACGCGGTGCGCGAGTTTCAGCGGTCATTGAGCCATTCTCCAACCGGTTCCTTGCGAGTGAATGAATTCGTCTCGCTGGTGGAACGGGCCAATGCTTTCTGGCAGATTCCCATCCTGCCGCCTGGAGCCTCCATCGTGCTCGAAGGCGATGTGCTGTCCGTGGAGGGCACCTGGGCATCCGAACGGGTGAAGGATCCCGATCCAGTGCAAACCACTCACATTCGCTGCCGACGCGATTCGGGCCACTGCACCATGGCGACGGCAAAGGTGCGCTTGTACGACGCGGACAGTGGCTGGTTCCATAGCGGCTCCGGCGACCTGGAGGTTAGATTGGCCGACCTGAAAGTTTCGCGGTGGGAGGCGCAGTGGGTCGAAGCCAGTTTCCAGTCCTACTTCTGCGCCACTGACACACTGGTCGTGGACTTGCGGGCCAACGAGGCGCGCCTGCATCGGGCGCGCACCGAGGGAGCCGTCTGTAACGATGTGAAGGTCCAACGTGACACCTTCAAACTGATTTCGGGAGATGACTCCGCCGCTGATTACTGGGATAAGCGGCGTGACCGTGCCCACTGGCTGCGCAGCCCGGCCTTTCGCGCCCGGGTTGAAGAGATCCAGCGGGCACGCGCGCGCTGAAGTGGCCTAAACCTGGAGGCACCCGGCTGACAGATCGTGTGACGTTTGCTCTCTCTTCGGATTGAGCAAGAGCGCATCGGTGCCGGCGAAATTCGGGCAAAACTTAGTAATAACAGTAAGTTAAAGCGCCTTTTTGGCGCATCTCGTCGTGCCAAAGAAAATTAGCATTTAGGTGTCAAGTTGTGTGTACCGCGGCCGTAACTGCTCTTGTCGAGACCAATCGAACAAGCAGCCAGACCCATGGCCACATTCCTCCGACTTGAGGCGTCCTCTATTGCCGGCCCGGCACGGGGCTGTCATGACTTCGCGCAATCTCACCAGCCTGGCGGCGGAAGCCCGTGCACGCACGGTGCTCACGTCCCATCGCACCGGCACGCCTCACCTGGCCTCTTGCCTGTCTTGCGTGGATATCCTCACCGCGGCCTACTTTCACGCGCTGCGGATCGATCCCGCCTGTCCATCGGACGCCGATCGCGATCGCTTCATTCTGAGCAAGGGACACGGCGCGCCTGCTTTGTTTCAGGTGCTGGCCATGCGTGGCTTCTATCCCTTGGAAAGACTGGCGGACTACGGTCAGGACGGCAGCGTATTCGCTGAACATCCGCCCGCCCCTGATCACCTGCCAGGAGTGGAGGCCGCCACCGGTTCGCTCGGTCACGGTCTGCCTTTGGCCTTGGGTATGGCGCTCGCCGGTCGTATCCGTTCCCGCCCATATCGCGTGATTGCGCTGCTGGGAGACGGCGAATGCAACGAAGGCAGCGTCTGGGAAGCTGCCATGCTGGCGGCGGCACAGCGGGTGGAAAATCTTTGCGCCGTCATCGACTACAACCATTGGCAGGCGACCGGCCGCAGCGAAGAAGTCATGGCCCTGGTGCCGCTGGCGGACAAGTGGCGCGCCTTCGGCTGGAGCGTGCGGGAAGTGGATGGACACGACGTCGAAGGCCTCTCTCAGCACTTCGACAAGCTGCCCGATGGCAGCGGCAAGCCCGTGTGTCTCGTGGCCCATACCGTCAAGGGCAAGGGCGTGTCATTCATGCAGGACGACAACAACTGGCACTACCGAATTCCTGACCAGAGCGACGTTGAATGCGCACTGCGCGAGCTCGACGTCGACGCGGCCGCTTTGCAGTGAAGGGCACGTCATGAGAAACGCCTTCGCCGACGAAATCACTCAACTGGGCATGCGGGACGAGCGTGTCGTCTTGTTGTCGGGGGACATCGGCAACAAGTTGTTCGACCGTTTCCGTGATGCCTGTCCGCGGCGCTTTTACAACTGCGGTATCGCCGAACAGAACATGATGGGCGTGGCGGCGGGCATGGCCCTCTCCGGATTGCGCCCCGTGGTCTACACCATCGCCCCCTTCACCACCACCCGCTGCTATGAGCAGATTCGCGTCGACCTGTGCTATCACCGCGCGCCGGTGCTGGTGGTCGGCACCGGTTCGGGTTTGTCCTATGCAGAGCTTGGGCCGACCCACCACTCTCTCGAAGATCTCGCCATCATGCGAGTATTGCCCGAGATGAGTGTGTTCGCGCCCTGTGACGAAGCCGAACTGCGGCACGGCATGCGAGCGGCACTCGACCTCCCGGGCCCCAGCTACATGCGCATCGGTAAGAAGGGTGAGCCGCGAGTCCACGAGCGGCTTGATCGACTGGAAGTCGGTCGCGTGATCGAACTGATCCGAGGCCACGATATCTGCCTCATTGCCACGGGTACCATCGTGCCGGTGGCGCAGGCGGCTGCCGACTTGCTGACCCGGGAGGGACTGTCCGTCTCCGTGGTCAGCGCGCCCTGCATCAAACCCTTCGATGAGGACTTTCTCGCGCGTGCCTTTGAACACCACCGGATGGTTGTAACAGTGGAGGAGCACAGCCGCATCGGCGGACTCGGCGGGCTGGTGGCGGAATGGCGTGCCAGGACACGAAGCGATGGCGCCAGTCTGCTGAACTTTGGTGCCGACGACTGCTTCCTGCACGAGATCGGCTCCCAGGATCACGCCCGTAGTCTGCATGGTCTAACCGCATCGAATATCGCCGCACGCTGTGCCCAGGTGTGGGCCGAGACGGTGGGCACCGAACGGAGCTTGGCGGCATGACCAGCGTAGGTGCTCATGCCACCGCCTTGTTGCGCAGCATCGGCCGCGACGCCGGCGGGCTGCATCTGCAGTCCATCACTGCAGGTGGTAACAATCGACTCTATAAGCTGCGCTGTGCCGGCGGCATCTACGCGCTCAAACAATACTTTTCCCATCCGGGCGATCGGCGCGATCGCCTCGGCGCGGAGACCTCATTTCTCCGGCACCTGGCGCGGGAAAACGTCACCGGCGTGCCGGTGGTACTGGCCAGTGACACCGGTGCCAATATGGCGCTGTTTCAATGGGTCGATGGTGCGCGCCCGCGTGCGGCGGATGCCGGCCTGGTGCAGCAGGCCGCTGCGTTCTTCGCCGCCATCAATGCGACCCGTGCCCGCGGTCAAGAACTAACGGTGGCATCGGAAGCGAGCTTCTCCCTCGACGAGGCCCTGGATCTGGTAGAGCGCCGGCTTCAGCGGCTGATCGAGGTCACCAGCGACGGTGCTGACGCACGCGAGGCGGTCGAACTGTCGCGCGCCATGAACGCTCTATGGCCCAGGATCCGGAGCGAAACACTGACCCGCGCCGCCGATCTGGGTTTGGCCGCGGATGAAGAAACCGGACTCACCCAGCGCTGTCTGTCGCCCTCCGATTTCGGCTTTCACAACGCTCTGGTGGATGAGCGCGGCGGCGTCACCTTCATCGACTTCGAGTACGCCGGTTGGGATGATCCCGCCAAGATGATCGCGGACTTCTTCTGCCAGCCCAGCGTTCCCGTATCGCGGGAATACTGGGATCTGTTCGTCTCGCAAGCCTTGACGCCGTTTCATGGCGCCGAAGAAATCGCGCAGCGCGCACAACTTCTGCTCCCCGCTTTTCAGTTGCGCTGGTGCGCCCTCGCGCTCAATTTGTTTCTGCCCGTATCGCGCGCGCGCCGCCAATTCGCGCTCGCCATGCCAGACGAGGCCGAGCAACGCCGTCAGCAATTGCGTATCGCCCACGGCCTCTTGGAACAGGTGACCGCCTGATGGCTTACGTCGACTTCATGTCTCCACTGCACAAGGCCACGCGCCGCGACTATCTGGCGCGCGTCAACGACCCCGAGTTCCCCAAATCCAAGGCCGCCGAACTGGCCAAGCAATTCGAGTTCGACTACTGGGATGGTGATCGCCGCATCTGCTACGGCGGCTATCGCTACATGCCGGGCCGCTGGGAAAAAGTCGCGCGCATGATGGTGAAGCACTACGGTTTGAAGCCCGGCGACCGAGTACTCGACGTGGGCTGTGGCAAAGGCTTCCTGCTTTACGACTTCACCCAGGTATTACCGGGTATCGAAGTTGTGGGTTTGGACATCTCTCGGCACGCCATCGCTAACGCAAAAGAGGAGATTCGCGATCGCGTTCAACTGGGCAACGCGACGCAACTGCCGTTTCCCGACCAGTCGTTCGATCTGGTGATTTCCATCACCACTTTGCACAATCTGTACTGCTACGACTTCGACAAGGCCTTGCGCGAGATCGAACGCGTGGGCAACCGCAACAAGTACATCTGTGTCGAGTCCTGGCGTAACCAGAGCGAGAAAGCCAACCTGCTCTACTGGCAGGTGACCTGCGAAATGTTCTGCACCCCCGAGGAGTGGGACTGGTGGTTCCGGCATACCGGTTATACCGGGGATCACTCCTTCATCTACTTCGAGTGAGGGTAACTTTGCTGCCGAAAACCACACGCGCTGCCATTCTTACGCAGCTCAACCAACCCCTGGTGCTGGCGGACATAGAACTGCCCGAAACGCTAGACGCCGGTCAGGTGTTGGTGGAAGTGCTCTACAGCGGGGTGTGCGGTTCACAAATTGGCGAGATCGACGGCGCCAAGGGCGAAGATAAATTCCTTCCGCATCTGCTCGGGCACGAAGGTGTTGCGGTGGTGTTGGCGGCCGGGCCCGGAGTGCGCCACGTCAAACCCGGCGACACAGTGGTGATGCACTGGCGCAAGGGACAAGGTATCGAGTCCGCCACGCCCAAGTACAGGTGGAACGGTCGTACCGTGAACGCTGGCTGGGTCACCACCTTCAATCAATACGCCGTGGTTTCGGAAAATCGACTCACGCCCATACCTGCCGACTCCGATCTCGAAACCGCGCCGCTATTCGGCTGTGCAGTAACCACAGGATTCGGCGTAGTGCAGAACAATGCCCGTCTCAAGATCGGCGAGTCCGTGGTGATCTATGGCGCTGGCGGTGTGGGCCTCAACATTGTGCAGGCCGCTGCCATGGTGAGTGCCTTTCCCATCATCGCCGTCGATCTGCACGCGGACAAACTCGACCTCGCCCGCTCGCTGGGCGCTACCCATACAGTCGATGCCAGCAGTGAGGATGTCCGCGCCAGCATCGAGTCGATTCTGGCGGGTCAGGGACTGGATTGTTTTGTCGACAACACGGGACTGCCGGAGATCATCGAATACGGCTACCGGCTGACCAAGGCCCAGGGCCGGGTGGTACTGGTGGGCGTGCCACGTAAAGGGCGCAACGTCACTTTGCATTCTCTGCCTCTGCACTTCGGCAAGGGATTCTCTGGTTCCCACGGCGGAGAAGCCGTGCCGGAGACCGATATTCCGCGCTACATGAATCTGCATCGCCAGGGACGCCTGAAGCTGCGCGAACTGGTGACCGACCGATTCAGGCTGGAAGACATCAACGTCGCCATCGACCGCATGCGCGATGGCCTGGTGCGCGGCAGATGTTTGATCGACCTGGGTGCGCGCCTCGTATGAATACATCGATGATCCTATCTTCCCTCACCCACTGGGAGAGGGACCGAGGGTGAGAGAAAAGACGTCGAATGTTCCGAATCTTTTCCCTCACCCCAATCCCTCTCCCGGTGGGAGAGGGGCTCCCGCGGCGTGACCTGCCCGCCGAGTTGTTCACAGGACCAAGTCCATGACTCTGCGCTGTATAGCCGTCCTCGGTGCCAACTCGTTCGCGGGTGCGGGCTTTGTGCCCACCGCGCTAGACATGGCCGAGCGAGTCATCGGCATCAACCGTTCCGTCGAAGGCCCGGACTACTTTCTTCCCTATCGCAGCCACCCGCGCCGCCAGGCCTACCAGTTCTTACAGGCGGACATCAACCTCGACGCAGACCGCATCCTCAAGATCTTGGACGAGCATCGTCCCGAGGTGATCCTTGACCTTGCCGGCCAAGGTATGGTGGCCGAGAGTTGGCAGGATCCAGCACAGTGGTACCGGACCAACTTGCTCGCCAAGACCGCGCTCATGGAGCATCTGCGCCGCTGTAACTGGCTCGAACGCTATGTGCGGGTGTCGACTCCGGAGGTCTACGGCAGCCACGACCAGTTGATCGAAGAGGATGCCCCCTACCGCCCAAGTACCCCCTACGCTATCTCGCATGCGGCTATCGATATGCATGCCGGCGCCTTGCATCGTCAGTACGGATTCCCCGTAAACCTGGCGCGCTTTGCCAACTTCTACGGACCCGGGCAGCAGCTCTATCGCATCGTGCCGCGCAGCATCCTTTACAGCAAAGCCGGGAAGCGACTGCCCTTGCATGGCGGCGGCACATCGGTGCGCGCCTTCATTCACGTGCGGGACGTGGCCGACGCTCTGCGGCGAGTCATCGAGACCGGCCGCGTGGGCGAGATCTACCACTTTTCACCCCGCGAGTTTCTGAGCATTCGAGAAGCCGTGAGTCACATCTGCGCACAGCTTGGTCAATCGCTTGAGACCCTGGCCGAGGTATCACCCGACCGCGCGGGGAAGGATCACGCCTACCTCATGGCCTCCCATAAGGCACGCGATCTCCTTGGCTGGACCGACCGCCACGACTTCTCGACTGGCGTGCGTCAGACCATCGACTGGATCGACACCTACTTCGCGGCCATGCAGACCCGTAGTTGGGACTATCAACACAAGCCTTAGGACACCTCATGCATCTCGTGCGTAACTTCCTGCCTGAGCAGTACGAACAGACCAACCCGCTGGCCATCAACCACAACTACCTGCCGCAGCAGTTCGCCGATGTGGACGCCATTCTCGCCAAGGTGCGAGAAGTCGTCGTGCGTGGCGACTTTACTTTGGGTCGAGCGGTGGACAAGCTGGAGGCACGCATCGCCGCGCTATGTGGCACCCGGCACGCGGTGGGCATGGGCAGTGGCACCGACGCGCTGTTCCTCACCTTGAAGGCGCTGGGCATCGGCCCAGGTGACGAGGTCATCACCACGCCTTTCACGTTCTACGCCACGGTGGGTGCGATCGTCACCGCCGGTGCGAAGCCAGTATTCGCGGACGCGGGACTGGACTGCAACCTCGACGCGGCGCAGATCGAAGCCCGCATCACGGCACGCACGAAAGCCATTCTGCCTGTGCATTGGTCGGGACTGCCCTGCGACATGGACGCGATCAACGCCATTGCCCGGCGCCACAATCTGGCGGTGGTGGAGGATGCCTGTCATGCCATCACGGCCACCTACAAGGGCCGGCCGGCCGGTTCGCTCGGTACCGCCGGATGTTTCAGCTTCCATCCCTTGAAGAACCTCAACGTGTGGGGCGACGGCGGCATCATGACCACCAATGACGATGCGCTCGCCGATCAGCTGCGGCTGCTGCGCAATCACGGCCTGGTAGGTCGCGACGAGTGCCGAGTGTTCGCCTATAACTCCCGCCTCGATACCGTACAAGCCGTAGTGGCCGATCATCTGCTGGACAAGCTCGATCACATCAGCGGCCGGCGTATCGAGAACGCGCGCCGCTACGATGAACTGCTGTCCGATGTACGCGGCGTGACGATGCCGGAGCGGTCCGCGCATCTAAGCCATGTCTATCACCTGTATGTGATCCGCTGCGAGCGGCGTGATGAACTCGCCCGTCACCTGCAATCGCAGGAAGTAGATGCCAAGGTGCACTACCCCGTCCCCATGCATCTGCAGCCGGCGGCGGAGTTCCTCGGCCACCAGCGTGGTGACTTCCCCGTTGCCGAGGCATTGGCCGGCTCGGTGTTGTCGCTGCCTGTTCACGAGTTCGTCACCGAGGCGCAGCAGCGCCATGTCGCCAATCTGATCCGAGCCTTCTATGCGTGAGATGAAAATTCCCTTTGTCGATCTCGCCCGTCAGTACCGGGCGCTTCGAACCGAGCTGCATGCCACCCTGGATGAGGTGGGACACAGCGGCGTCTACATCATGGGCGAGCGCCTCGAGGCCTTCGAACGCAAGGCGGCGAGCTTCTGTGGCACGCGACACGCCATCGGCGTCGCCAATGGCTCAGACGCGATCTTTCTTGTGTTGAAAGCACTTGGCATTGGCGCAGGTGATGAAGTCATCACCTGCCCCAACTCCTTCATCGCTACCGCCTGGACCATCGTCGCCGCAGGTGCGAAACCGGTGTTCGTCGATGCCGCTGAGGACATGAATATCGACACCGCCAAGATCGAGCGCGCCATCACCTCGCGCACCCGCGCGATCGTGCCCATTCATCTCACTGGACGCCCGGCGGCCATGGCGCCAGTGCAAGCTTTGACGCAACGGCATGGGCTGGCCGTTATTGAAGATGCGGCCCAGGCGATTGGCGCGCGCTATCAAGGCAAACGAGTGGGTGGTTTGGGAACAGCCGGCTGCTTCAGCCTGCATCCACTAAAGAACCTTGGCGTCTATGGAGATGGCGGTTTGATCACCACCGACGATGACGCCTTGGCGGACACGCTTCGCCGCCTGCGCAACCATGGCCTGCGCAATCGCGATGAGTGCGCCCAGTGGGGCTTCAATTCAAGACTCGATCCCTTGCAGGCTGCCTTTGCTGAACTGAAGCTGCATCATCTGGATGCATGGAATCAACGCTGTCGTGAAATCGCGAGCCAGTACCGCGCTGCGCTCGCACCGCAGATACAAGTACCCGTGGATTCGCCAGATGAAGAGTGCGTGTATCACAACTTCGTCATCCGCACGCCACAACGCGACGCCTTGCGCGATCATCTGGCCGCGCGCGGTGTCGACACGCGCGTGCACTATCCCATTCCTATCCACCTGCAAGACGCCGCGCGCGATCTGGGGTATCGCGAAGGCGACTTCCCCAACGTCGAACGCTTCGCCCGCACTATGATCAGTCTGCCGATATTTCCTGAGCTGACGGATGAAGAAGTCGCCTATGTGGCGACGAGCGTGACGAGCTTCTTTGAACGAAGCCGGCAACCTGCCGAGGTGGGCGCAGCGGCGTAAGACCGCACTGAAGTGGCTGCGAAATCAGAGGGCGCTGGCGCCGGAAATCGCGAGCGCCGCCTGATCGAAGGTGTAAGTCCCCTCGTAAGCTTCACCTCTTTGCTGCGCCGTCAGAATCGCCTTGCGGACAATCAATGCATCAGCTAGATCAGCCGCCTGCATCCCATCGCCGGTCCTGACTCGGGGGGCATTCGCATAGTCGTTCAGTGCCGCCCAGACGGCCCCCCGACTCTCGAACACGACATTAGGCTCCTCAAGCAATGCGGTCACGGCCGCGACGATGTCCTCATTGGTCGCCTTGTAGCGCTTGCCTTTCAGCGTCCACACCGTTTCCACCAGTACGACATCGGTAATAAGGATTTCATCGTAGCGCGTGAACAATCGGCGAGCTTTCTCCGACGGCACGGCATCGTCAGCGAGTAGCCGTCGTAACAAGACATTGGTATCGACTGCGATCATCCGGTTCGGCGACGTGCCGCTAACTTGCGACTTCCGCGATCGAGCGAGTCCTGCAACGAGGCGTGCTCTGAAACCCGCTGGTCGGCCTTCAGGTGCTTGAGAACACCAGCACTGCGGCCTTTGTGCTTCTTCAGGATGGTGATTAATCCCTTGTATTCGAGAATCTCAAGATCATCGCCGGGCAAGACTGCCAAACGATCGCACAATTCCTTGGGCAACGTGACTTGGCGTTTGGGGCTCAAAACAGGCTTGGGATTGCGGCTTTACTGTTGTAAAGACGGTAAAGATAACCCTAATCAAGTTAGGTGGCAAGAATCGAGCGATTCCCGGAACATTGGGAAACGCTGACTGAGCGAGTTTGCGCAATCAGCATGACAGTACTTTCAGGGTGCTACGTTAGGGAGAACCCCTCTTTGATCAGCACTTGTGAAAAGCAATCTTCGGGTGCCAAGCCTGCGGACAGCGCCTAGCGCCTACCCATTGGGGTCTTCGGTAGTGCTCTTGCGACGGAAATCAGGTCGCGTCACGAGCTCAACCTTTCACTTGGATGGTATCAACAGTTTCAATTGGACGCGACGTAGCCTTTCATTTGGCCGGTACGCCCCGCGAGGTTCGGCAGCCGTTCCCGCACCGTGCTGCCTCCCGACTTCTCTAGGCTTCGAGAGACACACCCGCGAGGGCCGTACTGGAGGAAGTGCCTTACTTAAGTGTCTGACTTCACTCGGCGTACGCCGCCTGAAACTTAAAGCTGCCCGAATCCTCCGTCCACCGCGTACTCAGCGCCGGTGACATAGGAAGCGTCATCGGATAACAGGAAGGCAGCGACAGCGGCCACTTCTTCGGGCGTGCCAAATCGCCCGAGCGCCACCTGCGACTGCACGGCGGCACCGAATTCCGCCACCACTTCCGGCGGCAAGCCGGAGCGTTCGAAGAATCCCGTAACGATGGGACCGGGACTTACGGCGTTGACGCGGACACGCGGCGCCAGTTCGCGCGCCAGCACGCGAGTCAAGGTGCGCACCGCGCCTTTGGTCGAGGCGTAGATGGCCATGTTGGCGAAGCCCTTCTCGTGCGCCACCGAGGTGTTGAGCAGCAGCGCGCCTCCTTCGCTCATTAGCGGTGCCAGCGCCTGTGCATGCAGCAGGGGGCCTCGTACGTTTACGGCGTACTGAGCGTCGAACGACTCCGCTGTCACCGCACCCACGGGTGCGAACTGGCCGAAGCCGGCGTTCAAGAAGGCACCGTGGAGCGTGGGCGCGATGGCCTTTACCGTGTCGGCCAGGGCGCGCGCGGCAGCGGCATCACCGGCATCGTTGCGAACGTAGTGCACCGAAGTGCCGAGCACGTCCTTGGCCTTGGTGATGGAGGACTCGCGCGAGCCGCTGACGATGACGCGAGCGCCTTCGTCACGTAAACGCCGCGCCGTGGCCAGGCCGATGCCACTGGTGCCGCCCGTGACCAGCACAGTCTTGCCGTTGAATCGATTCATTTGCCGTCTCCCGATGAAATGCCGCGACGATGGCGGCGACGGGCGGTACTCTATGCTGTCACTTCACGCAAGACCATTGGCGAAATGGGTAAACGCGATTTGCAGGAAAGCACAGGTAGTCTGGACTGGGACGACCTCAGAACGGTATTGGCCATCGTGCGCGGCGGCGGACTGTCGGGTGCGGCGCGCAGCCTGGGCACTCAGCACTCCACCATTTTCCGGCGACTGGAAAGCATTGAGGCGCGGCTGGGCGTGAAGTTGTTCGAGCGCGGGCGTAACGGCTACCGTGCCACAGCTCATGGAGAAGTCATCGCCGATGCCGCGCGTGGCATGGAGGAGGCGGCGCTAGCCGCCGAACGGCGGGTGTCGGGCGCCGACACCCGTCTGTCAGGCACTATTCGCATTGCCACCAGCGAGGTGCTGGCGAGTTACCTGCTGCCGCGGCTGCTGCCGCAGTTCCTGTTGGCGCACCCGGGTATCGACCTCGAACTCACGGTTTCCAATCGCCCCGTGGATCTGGTGCGACGAGAAGCCGACTTGGCCCTGCGTGTCACGCTGGAACCGACAGAGTCTCTCGTCGGCCGCCGGTTGGCCCAGGTGCAGTACGCGCTGTTCGCCGCGCCCACCGTAATGGGCGATGGCCGCAAGCCGCCGCCGCTGGCGTCATTACCCTGGGTCGGATTCGACGCGCGTGAGGGCGACCTGCGCATCATGCGCTGGATGCGCGTGACCTTTCCACAGATTCGGCCGCGGCTGCGTGCCGACTCGCTCATGTCCATGTTGCGCGCTGCAGCTGCTGGCGCCGGTGTAGTGGTGCTGCCGGCGTTCGCAGGTGCTCAGGAACCCTGCCTGGTGCGCATCGCCGAACCGTTGCACGATCCCGTCATGGATCTGTGGCTGTTGCATCATCCTGATGTGCGCGGCAACGCCCGTGTGAGGGCGCTGATGAAACACCTGGCTGATACCGTACCGGCGGAGATTCAGCGCTTGGTGAAGGAGGGGCCGGCGTGCTCACGAATGATCAAGTGCAGCGCAGCGCAGGTGCGCGGCATAGATTGAGGACATTCAACTGCGGTTCGGTCGGAAAGGCCCGAACCTGCGGGGTCCAAACCTGCGGGGGCGTGACCCGGCAAGGCGCTCGGCGCAGTACAGCAGAGGAATTGATCGGAGGATCGTTACGCCACCACGGCCGGCGTGGCGCGAGTGGAAGATTTGGAGTGATCCGGTGCTGCCCCGATGGGCTGCATCGACACGACCAGGTCGTGCTCTCCGGCTGGCAGCGCCCATTCCAAGGTGATCGTTACCGCTTGCATAATTTTCTCGAAGCCATCCTCGGATTGCGACACGGTATGTAGCGGAGCGGCGCCAAGTCGAGCTGGCTGACTGAGGAGAAGTTCCACCGATCCTCCCAGCACGCCATCCTCCAGCACCAGTGCGTTGGCCGCGTCGAGCGTCAAGGATTCGCCGAATCCACCAGGGATCTGACCCTCGTACACGAAGCGGCCCAGGAAGCCATCGCAACTGGGCATGGCCAGGTTGATCTGAGTTTCAATGCGGCAGTCTTGGGTGCAGCGTACCGTGTACTTGACCAGAATCCTGTCGTCGCTCACTTCATAGGATTTGCGCACGAAGCCGCCCGGTACCTCAGCTTGAAAAGCGACTTGCACTGCGGGTGTGGCCGGATCGCAGACATAGTGGGGTGCAACGCGGTGCGAATCGTCGGCGCTGATCCACTGATCGACAAATAATGCGCGCGGCCGGCGATCGGCTTCCAGGTCGGTAGGCGTGATCGCATGTTTGAAACGCACCCGATCATGGGCCGAGGCGATGCCGTCGCCTTGAACGTGAGCGTGCTCGCCGTGGGCCATCTTGCGGTAGTAGTGCTCGTCGCGCCGTCGCAGGGTATCGCCGAAGTTGTGACGCAAGGCGTAGGCGTCAAACTCGATGATCGCCGCGTCGGCATCATCACGCACGACGATCTGCAAGGTATCGTTGTGCAGAAAGATCTCGTCATGTCCATCGAGATCGAGATCTTCGCGCTGAACATCAGGTCGGGGTGCGACGGTGTCGATGCCGCGCTCGAGTTCGACCAGCGCGTTGTAGATCGCGCGCCGGAGGTGCGGCAGGTAGAGGCCGCCGAACAATCCGTGCCAGTAGGCATCGTTGGCCTGCGACTGATACAACAAGTCGATGAGGCGCGAAGAGCGCTGCGCCAGGGGTAGCGCCTGGACGCGGCGGGACAGGGACAGCATGCGCCGGTGCATCCAGTTGGCTTCGCTGTAGCGGCTGAGGAAGTTACGCCAGATGCCGCCGCGGATGTAGGGTTTGAACGGATCGTACTGGCCCTTGGCCTTCTGCTCGTCTACCAGGGTCGCGTAGCGTGTGGCTTGTGGCGCGGGCAATGTCCACTCGTTCATTTCCGTGTACGAGGTGGTAGGCAGGTAGATCACGCCTTGTGTACGCTCACGCTGCTGGTATTCGGCGAAGTGCTCGGTCTGGATGGTGTTGCTGGCCAGCACGCCTTCGATGAACTGACGCAGCCAGCCTTTGCCGTACACCCACTCGTGGGTCTGCGGCCAGATGCCAAACTTTTCGATGTCGTCGAAGTAGATGGCGGCGGCGCGTCGGCCTTCACGGCTCTGGCCTTCAATGAAGCCCACGGCCTCGGGCGCCGGGGCAAAGGGCAGGCGGTAGCGCAGGGCTTCGGAGATAGGAAACAGGTCGAGTTGATGGCCTTCTTCCTCGGTTGAGAAATAGCCCAGCAACTCTTCGGGTTGTTTGCCCGCGCAGAGAAAATGATAGTCGTCGACCGTGACCATGCGGATGCCGGCTTCGCTCAAAGCCGGCACCACCAGGGATTCCCACACTCGCTCGGTGAGCCAGGCGCCGTTTGGGGTCGCGCCGAGTAGCATCTGCGTACGCGCGGAAAGCCTGCGGATCTGGCCTATGCGGTCGCGCGCGGGAATGGCGGCCAGCACCGGCTCCGTATCACCGCCGCCGAACACCTCGGCCTGACCGCGCGCCACCATGCGGGCGAGCAGTGCCATGTCTTGGGGAAACTTGTCGAACAGGTACTGCAGCAGCCAGCCGCTGAAATGGATGGTGAACTTGAACTCGGGATACTCGATCAGCGTTTCGAGAAAGGGCCTGTAGCAGCGCGCGTGCGCGTCGTCGACGACTTCAGGAAAGTTACCGACAGGTTGATGGGCGTGCACGCCCAGTAGAAGAGCGACGGGTGAGTTCATGAGACGGAAATCTGGTGGGGTGTGAAGAGGTGAGTCAGGCCGCTCGCCGCATGGCGCCGCCATCCTCTGGCTTACCACCGCCCCGGCTGATGGGTTCCTTCAGGGTGCCGGGTGGGGTCAGCTGCAAGAGGCGATAGAGTTCGGTCAGGCTGTGGCGGAAGATATTGTCGAAGGTCTGCACGACCTGCGGCGGGTTGTAGTCACCGAACCACCAATACCAATCGGAGCCCTCGCAGGCCGCCAGTTGGAGGGTGGCCGCCTCGCGTTCGGCGGGCGTGAGGCGGGCGCTGCCCATCACCAGGTCGAAGCTTTGTTTGGCGGCGCACAGCAGGTCCCACGCGCGGTTCTTGTCGGGTGAACCGATCCAGGTGGAGAGATTGCCATAGACCCAGCTGCCGGTGACCAGTTGGTTGAGCGTGCGCTCGGCCTCGCCCGAGGCACGGCGTTGCGCCAGACAATCGGAACAGGTGGTGGTGCAAACTGCAGGGTGCTGCTCTAGCGCACCGTAGAGTGCCTCGAAAAAATAGAAGCCGTTGTAAGGATAGTGTTCCCAGGCGTTCTCGCCATCAAGAATGATGCTGACCACGGGCGAGGACTGCGGGTCGCTTTGCGCGAGGATGTTGTCCAGTTGTGCAATCAGATGCTGGGCGGCGTCGCGACCATGCCAGTTCTTGTATTCGAAGCCGATCAGATCCGAAAGGTGATCGTCGCGAAAGAAAAGCGAAATCTTGCCCTGGGCGGTGGCCAGGGCGTATGGGCTGTAAGCATAGTGTGCGCGGTTCGAGGTGTCGGCGCCAAGGGCGTTGAGCGACTGCCGCAGTACCGCCTCGCCGCTGGCCAGCCAGCCCAGCCCCTGCGCAGCCGCCACTTCCGCCGTGGCCCACGATACCGCGCCTTCGCCCGGCCACATGCCGCCCGGGGCGTGACCGAAGCGATCGGTGAATTGTTTAGTGGCAGCTTGCATGTGCCAGGCGGTGCGCTGACGTCCGCCAGGATAGATCGGGCTTTCGGGCAAGGGTGCGTCCGGCATCGCCTCGCGCGCGCTCGCTAAGTTGATCAGCAGTGGCGCGATGGGATGAAAGTAGGGCGTGGTTGAAATCTCGATTTGGCCGCGCTGCTCCAGGCGGCGGTAGCGGTCGATGAGTTGTCCCATGTGGCGGCCGATGACTTCCAGCAACATGCGGCGATCGGCCAGCGTGAAGCCCTCGCCCTTGGCCATGAGGCCGACCACAGTGGGCTCCTCGCGACGCAGGGTCTCGCCGGTCCAGGCCAGGTGATACCAGGTGACCAGATCGGCGAAGTATTGTCCGCCCAGATAGCGCAAGGCGTCTTTGCCATGTGTGGTGTCTATGTGGCGGTAAAGATCGCGCAAGCGCCGGTAGGGCGTGAACGGCTCGAGCATTTTGTCGTGATTGGAACGGAAGCACTGCTCCAACAATTCCTGCCGCGTCGCGAGGGGTAGTGATTCGGGCTGCTCGCACGCCAGGGCGCGCAGCAGCGGATCGCGAAGCTGGGAGGTCTGGAATTGATCGACGTAGTCTTCGATCTGCTCGATCAGGATCGGTACCAGATTGACCACTGCTCGCACCTTCGGATGTTTCTCGAGGTGCCAGGCCATGTCGGTGTAGTCCTTGATTCCGTGCAGGTAGACCCAGGGTTGCACGAACTCGCCGGTAGCGTGATGTCGGAAATCCGGCTGGTGCATGTGCCAGAGAAAAATCAGCTCGAGCGACTGGGTGGGCATTAGCGCAAGACCGCGAGTTTCTGGCCGAGCATCGCAGGCGTGATCAAGGTCACGCCCTTTTCGGTAACGTGGAAGCGCTGACGATCCTGCTCCGGATCAAAACCGGCGCGAAAGCCTTCGGGCAGGATGCAGCGCTTGTCCACCACGCAGCG
>Ga0194132_10006758_pt1 | contig 17605 bp, 5 predicted proteins | sample TA2KigOf80mmetaG_FD_148612 | JGI IMG/M metagenome (GOLD analysis project Ga0194132, IMG submission 148612) | Freshwater microbial communities from Lake Tanganyika, Tanzania - TA2015054 Kigoma Offshore 80m | ecosystem: Environmental > Aquatic > Freshwater > Lake | place: Tanzania: Lake Tanganyika...
CTGTGTTGCGGTGATGGTCGTGCTACCCGCCCCAACCACCGTTACAGTCCCCCCACTTGTCACAGTCGCCACTGACGCGTTGCTGCTGGTATAACTAAACGCACCGCCACTGTTGCTCGTGGGTGCAGTCAGGTTGAATGCGGCATCCCCGAAGTTCTTCGCAGGGACAGACAATGTGCCAATCGTCGGTGCTGGTATGCTTACCGTCAATGTCGCGGTAGTTGAACGTGATGAAAAAATGGATGTAGATTCTTGTGTTGCGGTAATCGTCGTGACGCCATTTGCCACGATTGTGATATCCGTTTCAGGACGTATAGATACCCCAGAAACCCAATTGGATGATGTTCCTGATAATGTAAAACTTCCACTTAATGTTCCGGTATAGCCACCACTCGTTTTATTATTTGTAACCGTCGTAATTGCGCTATTTGAACCTCCCGCAGTTCCTTGATTGAACCGGTTATATGCGACAAGTTCGCTTTCATTCCCAACCAACATACGACGATAATTTTGGAAAATCTCGGTCGCACTACGCGCAACATTCCAAATACGTAACTCGCACACTGCGCCATTGAAGAAATTCACCGACTCTAAATAATTGGGTTTTCCAAATACGAATGTTCCAAAGTTAAATGTATTGGCTGCGTATTGTGGATAGACAGAATAATTGGTGCTTGTCCGATTGATACCATCAATGTAAATCGCAGCTGTTCCGCTTGAACCGCTCGTATATGCCCATGTAAGCGCGATGTGATGCCACGCGTTGTCATTTACAGCGACGGTCGAATAAATCCAATTACATCCCCACCCAACAAACGCAGGAATACCATTTCCATCGATATAAAGTGATTTTTCGCCACTTTCCCATGTTGAGTCGCTATCCTGACAGTTCAAAAGACCCATAGCAGTCCCAGTTGTTTTCACCCAGCATTCTATCGTAAAACTCGCCTTTCCTAACTCTGTTATATTTGAACCGAAATCCACGAAATTCGTTGTTCCGTTGAATTGTAGCGCGTTTATCGTTACTGCTGGGTTTATGGTCGCTACCGATGTATTACTGCTCGTGAATGAAAAAGCGCCGATGCTGTTTGAAACAGGAACGTCTAATGCGAAAGATTGAAAGGTGGTTTTTGTCATATTCGCGAATGATGTTGAAAAGGTTGGTGTCACTTTATTCACGGTCAAACTTGCGGTTTGGGTTCCACTACTGTAATCAAGAAAACTGTCTTGTGTGGCAGTAACGGTTGCGGGCGTTCCATCAGTGCTTGATAAAAATGATACAACCCGCTGATTCGTTGGGACGCTGACATTCACATATGAGATGGTTCCGGGAAAATTCTCGCCTGAATAGTCTTGCCATTGCCAACCACCAATCGTGACAGGACCTTTCCCGATTAGCTTCTCGCCAACACTTATTGAAGCGCTGTAAGATGAATTCGCGACAATACTTCCAATTTCATCCGCAGTTAGAACCTTATTGTAAATCCGGAATTCATCCAATAGCGAACCATTCCCCAAAAAAAACTGCGCCGAATCTTCATTTGCACCAGCACCAATACGTAAATTTGTAACTGTATTCACGTCATAAATGCGGGTGGTTGTTACTATAACGCCCCCATTGATATACATCATTAACTCGCCTGTGGACCTCTTCAGCGTAAAGGCGAGGTGTGTCCATGTCCCCAACGCACCAAAATTTGAATAGAGTGGAATATGTGCGCCACTAAATCCAGGTTGAGACCAAAATTCTAAATTATCTCCAGGATCTATATAAATCATCCACCCCCCAACGTAACCGCGACACGATGCGATGCTTTGATATAGCGGGCGAATTACCGGTTTTATCCATAATGAAATCGTTAGATTCTCGGGGGAAAACCGTCCGTCATTTGCGATTTCAAAGTAGTTGCTTCCATTGAACGATGCAGCAGCTGTTCCTCGTTTATAGTCACTAGTATTGTATGATACGCTGCTGACATTTGTAAGATGATTGTTATTTACAGAGCTATCGTTGGCGGTCGAATCAAAATTATATAACGCGACCAAGTTACTTATCGAGAGACTGCTGTTGAATGTATTCGCCATATTATTCAATGTAAGTGTTATTGTTCCAGAATTTTGTGCCGCAGTTAATACGTATGGTGTATTTAAAGCAACAGTCATTTGTTCTGGCACCGGCCCGCCGTCCATCCACGACCAGTGGATTCTACTAGGAGTATTCGCAGAAACCCACAACCCCCACCCACGCCAATTAACGTTATTATACATATCACCAACCAACGCTCTCCATGTCCCAGCCCCCCCTGTCACCGTAAAACTTATGTCAATCTGCCAACTCGAGAGAGATGCGATCTCCGGAAAATCATACACCGATAAAGTTGGAATACTAATCGCACCCGATGTCGCGTAGATGGTCTTTGTCGTCGCTGCGCCATTTGCCACCGTCGCAATCGACGTTGGGCTGACCGCATATGTAAAATCGCCCAAACTGTTTGAACTGGGGTCAATAAATGAGAATGAACCGTCTGTTATATTATAAACGCCATTATTTGGGCCTAATGTCAGCGTCGAAATTCGTGGCTGGAAATTGAGATTGCTTACGACCCAACTACCAGAGGGTGTAGCGCCCATATTTGTAAGAGTACCATGTGTGCGATTACTAGTGCTATCTAATGCGGTAGAATACGTCCACCATCCACTTCCATAGCTTTGATTCAATTTCCAATATCCTAATAATCCAGTTTCATTCCCCGTCAAACGCTGTTGGTAATTCGCCGCAATTTCGGCGGCTGAACGCACGACATTCCAGATACGCACATCCGATATCGAACCGCGGAACTGACGGTCGGATCCCCCGTACACCACTCCGTAATCATCACTTCCAATAACAAGTTTTGTGACGGAATTATTCGATAATAGACTAAACCCACCTGGAACAGAATCACTTCGAGAGAGAGCACCATCGATGTATATACTTTTTACACCGCTCGATGAATTATAAGTGACAGCAACGTGATGCCATAAAGCATCTTTGTATGTTGCAGTAGTAGTATGATATGAACCGGTATTTGATGCGTTTGTTAATCCGAATCCAATTTCTCCGGTAGGGTTCATATACATCGAAAACTGTGATGTGCTCGAAGTGCCTCCGGATTGATTTCTGCCCACAAGCACTGTATATACCTTTTGGTTGTTCGTATCTGATGTTTTAAACCAACATTCCACCGTCATTGTTGTTCGAAATTGCGTCGAATATGTCCATGTTGGAACACCCAAATCCACCGCGTCATCCACACCGTCAAAATTAAGCACAGTCGATGTCAAGTTTGTAACCGCTTGCGCGATATTTGAACCGGTTGTTATCGCATTCGTCGTCGTAGCACTTATCAAATATGCATTCGCGAAATTGGTATTTGTCAGATTCGCATTTGTAAAGTTACATCCAGTGAGGTCGGCACCCCTGAAATTCACACCTGATAAATCCACCCCCGAAAAATCCGTATAAGTAATATTATCGAAATGCGTGAATGCGTTCAACGCGGTTCCAGTATTGCTCGTTTGGAGAGAATACCCGTTGTTGATTAAAAATCCGATATTTGGGATTGTAACCGTGCTATTTGACCACCGATCCGAGCTATAATTCTGAATTGTTGTATGGAGAGCATTCGCACTTCGGTCGTTGAATGTCCCGCCGTTGTCGGTGCATAAATAATTCGCGACAAGTCCGGTAGAATTTGCCGGCACGATTCGGTTACGATTCATTAGAATTTCGGTCGCGGTTCTCGCCACATTCCAGAGACGAATATCGTATAAAACGGAGTCGGTTTTTTGAGGATTACACTGACCAGTATCAGGACTTTGCCAACCAATCGCAAATGTGCTGTTATTTGAGTAAAAACTTGTGGAATTTGTAAAAGTTTGTCTTGCTACCCCATTAACATAAAATGTAAATGTAGAACCCGACCTTGTAATCGCAATATGATTCCACTGGCCCGATGTTATGGTCGCAGACGTTGCGTGCATCCATGATCCTAACGAATGATTATATAACAACAACCCTGGGTTGCCTTGTGGTCTTATCTGAAATGTGTAGTTGTAATCTCCCATATCTACAATCGTCGCATCATTCCGAGCTGCCGTTTCATAATACCACGCTTCAATCGTGAAGTTACTTGTCCCCGCCGCAATTTTAAGCCGTTCGTCGTAGGCTCTCGTCGCATACATACTGTCATTCCAACGTAACGCATTGAATCTGGTATCAATATATGTGGCAAGGACATACTTCCATTCATATATTTTATCGGTGAAATACACCGTCGTAAGACTCACATTATCGGTTTCAAGCACCCAGTTGGCGTCATCTTCCGCAGAACCATAACCGGTATTGTCGAGAGATGCGCGTATCGTGATATTCTCTCGAACTGACAACGTATCAATTACATATTTCCAATCTGGATCAGAATATAACGCACACGCCATTAAGTCTAACGTCGTCATTTGATGTGCGGTTTTCATCGACTGAATAAATGCCGTAAAAGACACCCATGATGAGAGACTGGCATCTCTCGAAGCGACGTTTTGGACGATTGCGGAGGCAACACTCTCATCATTTCCACCAACAAACTTATATCCGATAGAAGGGTCAGTCGTATGTTGAATGATACCTACACAATCAAATGCTACAGGGACATTACCAATCTCTCCGACATTTTGTCCTAATTCATAAAATGCGTCGAGATCGCTGACAAGCACCATAGGACGTTTCTTATAATTCAACACAACGGTTTCAAACGTTGCGACAGTTGTGCCGTCCGTTGAACCATGTGGCACACTTTTCATCGTCTCTCCAATTTTCGCCCGCTGGAAAAATACAGGTTTCTGTATCGTAATATTCGTGCTTTCACTATAAAATGGCCATACCCCCCCACTATTTCCGGAAGCATCGCCACCCGACATTGTATATTCAAGGTATTCGTTTTCAAGTATGCCCGGGACAAGTTGAATATCATTTGTATCAAAATCATCGCAAGGTGTGCAGTGGTTTCCTGATTGATCCATTCTTGTCGGCAAAGTGGGCGGTTCATAGTAAAAATTGTCAAGTATGTATCGATTGTTGGCATTTAAAAACCGGAGTTTCGAGAGAATCGTAGCAGAAGTATCGTAAAAGTAATTGAATACAAGACAATATGTATCGTTATTCATGGAGTTGATGATTACATCGATGTCTTTGATGCGATTGTCGATGAGAATGAGTTTTTTTGCGGCGGACGATGTAGGCGATGATGATGTGTATAATACACCTGTGTAATTTTCGATCGCCTCTGTAAAATACAAATCTTTCAAATTTACACCGGTGTGGGATTCGAGAAACCAATCGCCCCCCAACGATGCAGCACCTGTATCATCAGTAGAAGCACGCACAGTTACACCAGTAAGGACGGTCAGTTTATCAATCACGTATTTCCAATTTGGATTGGAATATAACGCACATGCCATCATATCAAAACATTGAATACCATATTTTAATCGTAACATCGTAATAAATAATGTAATACGTTGCCATGATTCAATCTCTGGGTCGCTTGTTGCCACCGTAGAAATCACTGGTTTCATGCGATCAGAGATTCGTCCAAACATCTCGTATATAGCACGACCGTCGTTATGTTGAACCAAACCAATACTTGTAAAAGCCGACACTCCTAATTGAGCGATTTTATCTTCAATGTCTTTTATTAATTTCGTGGAATGCGTCGGGCGTGACGCCGCATCAAAGACAATATGATATACACCACTCTGTTTTGCGTTAATTATCTCCTGATAATTTGATACACGACTATCTATCAGCAGAAGATATGTCGGTGGTGAAGCTACCGGTAAAGGCGGCTCTGTAATATATCGACCATTCGGTTCCGTCATATTCGGACGTTATCAATATATATATAAATAATTTATATATATTATTTTACATTTTTCAATTATTTTCAATTAAAAGTTTTCATGTTATTTTCAACATTTACATATTCGCACTAAAACCATATTCTTTCTCTCCACTAACTTCTCCAACAACTATGCTTGACATAGTGAAATCAACTCCCCCAGCAGATGCGTTGCTATCCGTTTCGACGGAAATTGATGTGATCGTTTCGTTCGCTGCAAAACTTCCACTTCCAATATTTGAATAGGTAAGGGCGGCATTTGTCGCACCGATTGTCGCAGGCTCTCGTGTATAGGAATGAAAGTTCATATAGAATGAATAGACTGTTCCATTTGCCAGCGAACTCGGTGTGGATATTGTATATTTTCGTGTTGATCCAGATTGTGTGGTCAGCACAAGAAACGGCAACGATGTTTTATTGAATACCTTCAAATTCATTCGGATATACTGTAGATCGCCAACCGTTGATGAACCAGGTGAATTGGATGGAACTATCCATTTTACACGATCTCTCACCGATTGTGCGACATTCACCCATGTCGAAGTATTGGTGTAATACCACCCGTTGTATCCATATCGTGAGATTGGAATAGGTGCGGGTGGCGAATACACATTATATACACTAGATGATTCTGATGTCGGAGCATACGTTATTACGGATGTCGAGTATGGATACGAATTTGGATACATTTCACTGTCAAGAACCGGCGTATTAGTATTTGTTGATGTGCTTACCGTATTTTTAAGCACCAACTTTATCATGTAGGTTCGAGATGGAATCGCCGCAACACCTGTTAATGAATTTTGATCAGATGCCGCAGTAATTGTTAGCTTGAAATTGATAGTGTCATCTTCATGAAGCGGCACACTTCGTAATCCAGCAGTGTTGCCACCATTATTGTAAAAACGTGATGGTTCAGACGCTGCGAGTTGTCTCATCAATTCACGACACAAATTTGTATTTCCGGATGAGTCATTTGTTAGGTATTTATTTCCGGATGCGTCATATGACATCGACTCATTCGCAGATGTTGTTGATATTCCGGAAAGAATAGTGTCAATATTATGCTGAACGGTCTCGCCCCAATACGCAATATTCTCATGAAGTTCTTGTTCATTTTGAAATAAATCAACGCCATGATATGTATTGAACAAACGCAACGCAATATACCGAATGAAATCATGTTTTACGAGAGATTTGTCGGGAGCATACGTTTGACTATCTCCGATGATTCCAGAGCTTTCCGTCCTATTCATCATCGCATGTGATGGATTGATGTGTAATTCGGTAGGCATCAACCGATGAAATACATAATACTTAATATCACTTGCGTCAGAATTATTCACGTCATAGGAGTCGCTCTGGTATTGGAATAGATTTGTCATATCCGAGAGACGAACATAAAATACTCCGGTAGCATCCGTGCTTTCAACCGCAACAGAAGATGCGTCGAGTGAAGCCAATGTCGAGAGACTGAATGTTTGGTTCAAACCCGTGAGTGTAAAATCTACGACTTTATTTACAAATAGTTGGTTACTTGTTATACTTGCCGATTCATGTGTTTCGGTTGCGACTTGCGATGCGATGAAACGCACATAACCACACGCTCCAGTAACCGGTGTTATGACACCACTAGAAGAGTCGATTGTTGCGATATTCGTATTTGTAGATGTATATACGATGGGAGCAGAACTGTTACTCGTGGGGAGAGTTGTCGGCGAAAACGCATCGGCAGTGTTTTGTTTAAAGGATGGAACGACGAATGATGATGAAGACAGCGTATTTTGTGAATTGACAATAATGCTGAGCGACCCAGCTAATAGTCGAATCACTTTAACTCCGTAAGATATGTTTTCAACCACCGCACCGGTCGTAATATTACGCACAGTTGAACCGCTAATATAATACTTCACGCCTTGGATTTGAAAATATTCGTTCTCCCCGATGGGGAAATAAAAGTGAGCAAAGTTGGTGATATCCAGTTCAATGTCATTGATAGTTTCATTCGCAACAAGAGATGTGGATGGAAGCATTACTTTAAACGTGGCGTTACTTACGTTTGGAACATCGCGCACAGCTGAACCGGCTGATAATACTGATAAAATCGTGCTTCCGCTTGCTTGGCTTACTTGGATATCCGACATCGGACGATTGTTTGTGTTTTTCAATAGCTGAAGCTTCTGAGAAGTCGTGAATGACACATTTGTTAAGTCGGCACCGCTGATGTTGGCGTTTGTCATATTGGCGTTTGTAAAATTAGCGTTCGTGAGATTTGCGCCTCTCAGGTCGGCATTGATAAAAGATGCTCCTGAAGCATCCATCTGCGTAAGTGTGGAACCGGACAAATCAGCATTATCGAAGATGGACTCGCACACAGTTGCGCCAGACAGGTCAGTCCGTCGTAAGATGGCGGATGTAAAGTTGGTTCCGGTAATGGTTGCGTTTCTCATGGTTGCCCCAGACAAATCAGCGGAGGTCATATTTGAACCGTTTATTGACGCACTGTTGAAGTTGGCGTTATTCAGACGTCCTGAAGCAAAGTTGGTGTTCGTGATGGTGGTATTCGCAAGTGATGCTCTTGATAATTGTGCGGATGACATATTGGCACCTGAAATGGTTGCTCCGCCGAAATTACTATTATTGAGCCGTCCTGAACTGAAGTTGGTATTTGTGATAGTGGAGTTTATGAGAGATGCTCCACTAAGATCAACATTTGCAAATATATTTGACCCAGTAAGCGTCGAACCTTGAAGTGTTGTCAGTGCTGGCGTGACAGTAATCGTTGCGGTGATACTTGTTGGCACCTCATACATTGTTCCTTGTGCCTGTGATGCCACAATGACCGCTGAACCCGGCGATAATAATGTCACCAGGCCTGAAGTCGAATGAATTGTGAGAACCGTAGAAGATGGATCTTGAAGAGCATACATGACAGCACCATCACTTGCGCTTGAAGCATTTACGGAGAATGGAGCGACCGTTACATTACGTGTCATTGACTCAAGACCAGTCAAGGTTGTAGTTCCACGAACGATATTGAGTGTCCATGAAACCGACGTAGGATTATATTGTGCGGTTTGGGCACGGGTTGCAGTTAGTGTAGTTGAGCCCACTGCGACAATAGTTACTTGTCCAGACGACGCATCAATGGTGGCAATAGAAGGGTCGGATGACAAAAACGAAAATGCACCGTTGCTTTCATTTGTGGCTGTTACGGTGAATACGGCGGAACCATAGGATTTGGTGATAGTATCAGCACTTGGTGTGTCACGAGCCAATGCGGCGGTTTTTCGTGAAACAGTCAGTGTATTACTTGTCTTTGTATCTGCCGTATATAATGCCGACTCTGCCTGTGATGCTGTAAATGCGACACTACCTTGTCCTACGAGTGTTATCACACCACTATTGTTGATGGTTGCTACGGATTCATCGCTGGATGAATAGGTTATCGCACCAGTGCTTGAACTGATAGGTGCTGTAGTAATCGCAAAAGACGCATCGCCAAATGTTTTATTTGTGCCGACCGTGAAGCTGGAGGCTGAAAATCCGGATGATCCTTTATTTACAGTGATGATCACGCTTCCACTTGAATCGGTGAAGTTGGCACTTGCGGCTTGAGTGATTGAGATAGTTGCGGTTCCAACACCGTTGATACGCACTAGTGAAGCGTCCAAAAATGAAACCACTGAAATATTATCACTTGAAAACGTGAAAACGTTGGCACCACTTGTATCGGTATTCGTCGTTGATGGTGTAAGTCTGAATGATGAATTGCCGTAGGATTTTGTGATGGGTGCGAGGGTGATGACCGGTGTTGCTGGGCTCACGACGAGGGTTGCGGATATTGTTAATTCATTGCGATTGGCAGTGGCGGCTTGTGATGCGGTGATCACGGTTGAACCGGCTCCTACGATATTCACGGTGCGTCCGTCGTCGCCGGTGAGTGTTGCCACAGTTGTATTACTGCTGACAAAAGTAAATCCAACCGTATTATCTGTGCTCTCTGGATTCACTAAGTTAAATGACGCATCGCCGTAGGTTTTCGCAGGGACTGAAAAGTTGCTTAAGGATGCTGATACTACTAATGTCGCAGTGACACTCGAACCTCCGGCATAGTTGGCATCGGAACTCGCCGCTTGTGTTGCGGTGATGGTTGTGCTTCCTGTGCCGACGATGGTCACGGTGCCACCGGATGTTACCGTCGCCACACCAGTATTGCTGCTGGTATAACTGAACGCTCCGTCACTGTTGCTGGTAGGTGCGGTGATGTTGAATGACGCATCTCCAAAGTTCTTTGCGCTCACTGTTAATGTTCCGATTGTGGGTGCGATGGGTGAGACTACTAAAGAAGAACTAACATCTCTTGTTGTATAATTTCCATCGATTGCTTGGGTAGCGGTGATAGTGGTGCTTCCGGCGTTGACAATCGTTACTGTGCCGCCGGATGTCACTGTCGCTACTGCGGTGTTGCTGCTAGTGTATGTAAAAGAACCAGTGCTGTTACTTGTGGGGGCACTGAGGTTGAATGAAGCATCGCCAAAGTTCTTGGCTGGCACTGTAAAAGCACCAAATTCTGGTGTAGCCCGAAGAACTGTTAGTGTTCCACTGGTTGAGCTTGCAGCATAATTTCCACATGCGTCGATTGCGACATAAATCGTAATCGGAGAAGGCGTATAAGCATGGATTGTTGCTGTCACTCCGTCTTCGTTTGAAATAGATACTAGCTCTGCATTTGAACTGGTGAAATGATATGTTCCATCCGTATTGTCTAGACCTTCTGTAAATGGTAAAAGTGAAAACGAAGCATCACCGAACGTCTTATTTGGAATAGTGAATGCCTTCAAGAATGTAGGTGCTGCTCGATTTACAAGAAATGATGTAGTCACATTATTCGCTCCGTAATTTCCGCTTGCGTCTTGCGATGCTGTAATTGTTGTGTAACCTTGACCTATTATTGTCATAACTGTTCCATCAGTATTAATAGTTGCTACATTTGGATCGGAACTGGTATATGTAAATGGCACCAACGTGCTGTCTGTAGTTGGTGCGTAAGGCACAACCGAAAATGACGCATCGCCGTATGTTTTTGCGGGTATCGAGAACGCTCCATAAGAAGGTGTTTTGCGATTTACGAGTAATGTGAATGTTTTTGTGCTTGCGCTATAATTGCCAGATGCTTCTTGTGATGCGGTGATTGTAATTGCCGATGGCGTATAAGCTACGATTGTAGCAATACCACTAGATATACTAATTGAGTTGCTTTCACTCGAAAATGAATATGCTCCGTCGCTGTTACTTATACCGTTCATGACATCTAATAGAGAAAATGACACATCTGTGCTATATGTCTTAGTGAGTTGTGATATGGATTGGTATGTTGGTAAAATTGTAGATACCACAAAGGACGCAGTCACGCTACCTGTGGTGTAGTTTGTTGTCGCCGCCTGTGTTGCTGTGATGGTGGTGCTCCCCGCCCCGACGATCGTGACCGTGCCGCCCGACGTCACCGTCGCCACACTGGTGTTGCTGCTGGTATAACTAAACGCACCGCCACTATTGCTGCTGGGTGCGGTCAGGTTGAATTGTGCGTCGCCGAAGTTCTTGGCGGGTGCGGTCAAAGCCCCGATTGTGGGAGTTGGTAATGATACCACCAATAACCCACTTGTGCTCCTGCTAGCGTAACTCATGGTTTCTGGCTGCGTCGCCGTGATGGTGCTTGAACCTTGGGTTCCCGTCAGCGTAACCGTGCCATAGGTGCTCACAGTCGCTACCGCAGTATTGCTGCTGGTATAGGTGAATGGATTATATTGAAGAGTATATGTGCCACCAGTAACATCTAATCGTCCTGTTACAGTGTTGCCAGTCTGACTAGCAGTAATAGTGCTCGTGCCATTTACACCATTGATGAGAAGCAGGTTGCCGCATACATCTGCTACGCTGGAGTTGCTGCTGGAGTAAGTAAAAGCATTCGTTGTAGAAATTTGATACATACGAACATAACCTCTATTTATTAAAGAACTATCATAGTTAAACCGTGCGCCAATCGCAACCGATGTTCCATCTGCCGACATAGATACACTCCACCCACTTCCACCGCTAGCAGTTGTTATTCTACCATCAATATCGCCACCCAGCTGAATCCATGAACTGCCGTTCCAAGAATAAATGCGCACATGGCCAATATCAGAAGAAAGGCTGTTTCCATCATTGTTTGTTGCTCCAATCGCAACGATTGTTCCATTAGCAGATATACTTACTGAGATTCCACTATGGTCGGCTCTCGCTTCGCCATCAATATCTTGACCCCGCTGGATCCATGAGGTCCCGTTCCATGCATATACACGAACATGACCTCGATTATCTGTTGAATCAAAAGTTCCATCATTACGCCATGCTCCAATCGCAACCACAGTTCCATCTGCCGAGATACTAACTGAAAATCCACTTTCGTCATTGGCTGCTTCACCATCAATATCCGCACCACGCTGAACCCACGAACTGCCATTCCATGCATAAATGCGGACATGACCACGCTCGTCTAATGAATAACCAGAAGTTCCATCATTACTTCGTGCTCCAATCGCAACCACAGTTCCGTCGGCCGAGATACTTACTGACAAACCACTGAAGTCGTTAGTCGCTTCACCATCTATATCCGCCCCACGCTGAACCCACGAACTACCGTTCCACGCATAGATCCGGACATGGCCTTTATCGGAACCACTACCATCATTATACGGTGCGCCAATCGCAACAATTGTTCCATCTGCCGATATAGATACACACGACCCACTCTGGTCACTCGCTGCTTCACCATCAATATCCGCACCACGCTGAACCCACGAACTACCATTCCATGCATAAATGCGGACATGCCCACGGTTGTCTGTTGAATTACCAGAAGTTCCATCATTTATGGATGCTCCAATTGCTACAACAGTTCCATTTGCGGATAAGCTCACAGTAGAACCACTCTGGTCGTTATTTTCTTCACCATCAATATCCGCACCACGCTGAACCCACGAACTGCCATTCCAAGCATAGATGCGCACATGTCCTCTATCGGTTCCGCCACCATCATTCATTGGTGCTGCAATTGCGACAACAGTTCCATCTGCCGACATACTCACACTATACCCGCTCAAGTCATGCGCAGCTTCACCATCTATATCCGAACCACGTTGTGTCCATGTGGCTCCATAACTGAGAGCTAACGAATCTGGAGGTGTCGGTATCACACTAGTAGTCGATGTAATTGTATTCACTTCGGATATAATGGACGAAATAGAGGATGTCGGGGCAGTAAGCGTGAATGGACCATCACTGGGGAGTTTCGCCGGAACGGTGAGAGCACCTAATGTGCTACTTGCTTTGCTCATGAAATGACACTATATAATACATACTATATATATAATAGTATGTATTAAAGTATTACGTTTTTCTTTTCTATAAATTGTAATAACAATCTTGCAACAGCGACAGCGACCTAAACCTACTTGGACTCAGTTGAATATTACATCAAATATGAACATCAAACGAATATATCGAGTCATTTTTTTTTGCGTCCCAAAATTCGGTTCGAAGCACTTCTCCGTGATTCATAAATGTATGTGAAGTAAAACCAGTTACAACCTTACTCCATAGGCTTCGTATATTCTTTTGATTATATCGGCTGCGGCGGTGGTCGTCTAATAATCTCTCATCGTCTCCAATAATTACCATTCCACCGGCTCCGGTTGTCATATACTTCGCTTGTCCATTGATCTCATAATGCTCAAGATTATGAGTATGTCCGTTCAAATACAAATGAATACGGGGATCATTCAAAAATGTAGTTTGAAAATCCGCAACATCGATTTCTTCAGCTTTGTGATGTCCAACAACAAAAACCCATTCTTTCGAAGAAGAAGTATTGCTGATATTCGCAAGCACGCTTTTCACCCACACCAGTTGTGCGTCACAATCCTGTGATAAAATATTTTCATGAAAACGGCATGGTTCCGCAATTGGCGAACAATCGGGATATTGTGTTCCACATGGGTCCCAATGTCTGCGGTCGGTTTCACGATAATCTCTCACACAAGGATTTGTATCTAATACAATAATATTGACCACAACACCGTGTTCTATAACCATCCGCCGATGATAATAACGAGCGTCCATGATCCATCCAGGTATCGTTTCATTGAGTTCGAGTTGTGCCTCCGGCGAGAATCCGTAATCATGGTTGCCGAGAGAATGATACCATGGCAGCCCCATTCCACCAAATAACGCAGTATAATCCTCGCTGATTTGCGGGTCGCTCGTATTCTGTATCCCACAGTAATAGAAATTGTCGCCTGTATTGAGGACGAATCTTGGGAGGTCTTGTCCAACTCCCGCTTTTCTGGCAATATACGCCTTCATCGCACTCGAGGTAAGCTGTGCGTTGCGAAGATGATAGCCGCCGAGTGCGGCCGACCCCCAATCACCTACTGAGAGAAAATTCGGGGCGACGGATTCATCGAGACCGAGACTTAGACCGAGACTTAGACTGAGACCGAGAAACAACCCTAAGAGATTTAAACGCGGCATGTCCGACCTCAACGCCAACCCTAAAATTTATTTTATAATGCGTATAAAATAAAATTTCATTTGTTGTATTTCTAATGTATCAGATTTAAGCATTGTGGTAAGGATACTGAGCAGCACTGTCGGCCTCATCAGGGACAATCTGAGAGGCATTAGCGTCTCCCTTCAAAACCAGCTGAATCTTGTAGGTTCGAGTCTCGATGGCAGAAGGTCTTTCGGTGAGGTTGTGCTGGCCGGAGGCGGCGTTGATGCTGACCTTGAAGTTGATTGTGTCGTCGAGCTGAAGGGGAACTGACTGAACGCCAGAAGTATTCGTGATGCCATGAAAACGAGCAGGAGCCGCGTTGGCAACCTGTTGCAACAACTCACGAGAGAAGTTAGACGTGCCGGTGAGAGCGTTTGTGGAATACTTGTGAGGGGAGCTGCCGTTGGCAGCAGAGGCTTGATTGACGGAATTGAGAGCAGTGATGATGTTGCCAGCGGCAGTGGCACCCTTGGTGACAAGGTCAGACAACAGCTCGGACTCGTTGCTGAACAGATCGACACCATAAGCGGTGTTGAAGAGACGAAGAGCCAAATAACGAACAAAGTCGTGCTTGACAAAGTTCCTCTTTGCGACAACATCAGCACTATCAGCCAAAATAGGAGTGGTAGAGAGGGTGTGGGCGTTGGCAGGGTTGAGGGACAAATCGGCGGGCCATGCGTTCATGTACACGTAGTACTGGAGATCGGAGGCATCAAGGTTGTTGACATCAAACGAATCGCTCTGGAACTTGAAGACATTGAGCATATCAGAAAGCTTGATGTTGTAGATAGCAATGCAGCTAGCGTCAAGAGCGGGGGGGGCAGCACCAGCAAGCTCACCAGAAACACCGAGGGTGAATTCTTGGTTAAGACCAGTAAGGACAAAGTTCACCATTATATTCTTGTTATAATAATAACCAATATTTTTTTTAATGATGTAACTACAATTTTCTTAAACATTCCGCCACGCTGCCGCCACGCTGCCGCCACGCTGCCGCCACGCTGCCGCCACGCTGCCGCCACGCTGCCGGCGTCGATTCCATTCCATTTCATTAATACGTCGTCGTCAATTCAATCGCCACCGAATAATCATTGTTTTGGATGTCTAAAGTATCTCCAAACCGATCCACCAATCGTAAATGTAATTTCTCGATTTTCACCGGACCAAAATAATCCCTTTGCTTAAATATCAAGTCGCTCGGACTCGTATAATTCGTGTTCAACGCCGGTGCTGTCATTGGAATTCTCGCAATTACATTATTTCCTAAATGTGTGCCACCTCCCGTTTCCGCAATAATCGTATTCGACGTAAAATTCCGATTATAATCATCCAATTCTAAAAAGAAATATTGTGTGAGGGCACTACCGTAAGACGACTCGCTTTCAACATATCGATTAAACACCAGCGGTTTATAGGTCGCATTCGGGTCAAAACGCGTCTGAGATACGTAAGGTTTATCCACGATGTAAATATCTTTATAAAACCCGATCGACCAGCCTGCGTTTTTATAGAGCGGTCGCATCTTCGTATTTGACCGCGTAACCTTACCTGTATGCGGATCCAATTTCGGACGAAAGCACTGGAGTGTCTTCGACGTCATGTGTGTGCGTGCCGACGACGAACTCGCGCATTCGTTGGAATTGGGGTCGGGATCCACCATTACCGATATCGTTTGCCCATTATATGAGATGTCTTGTGTCGTTATTTTACGCACATATATACCGCCCTCCTTATAATAATCCGTAAATGATTTGTCGTCTTGAATATTAAAATCGAGCTTGAACCAGAAATTCGGCGAGTATTGATAGTTTGTTGCGTATGAACCGGAAAATGCGCGGTAGCTGGGGTCGTTCAGGGTTGTCGGTGTCGGCGGAATCGTGTCGCTGGATTCTCTCGAACGAAATATCGACTTTGTTGAAAGGTCGCTCACCTCTGCGACGATGTATTTTAGTCCGTTGAATACAAGTTGGCTCGATGTTGCGGCGGTATATGCGGAAGTGGTGCGCGGAACATATGTCAGAACATTCGATATATCTACTAAATCCGCCACCACCGTCCCTGCGACGGGAGGGAGTGCGTTGATGAGATGATTGCTCATGAGAATCTGAAAATCGGATGAAATCAGAAACCCCTCGGGAATAATAACGGTTTCGCTGTGGTTAATAAACACCGTTTTCGTGATACCGCCCTCGATATAACGCTGCGGAACATTATAGAGATGAACCGTGAATATATTGTTTTTTCGTTCATTCGAAAACATTTTTATCATATTTGGAAACTCCATCGACACGATTTTCATCGAGAGAATATTGTTAATGGGCGTCGGTAAATTCCATATATAGTCGCCGGAGCTCGTGCTTCCATGATTCTCTCGAAACAACGTATCTATACTTATAATACGCTTTATTGTGCGTCGCTCGAGAGGATTAATCACGCCCTTCGCATATTCATGAACAATAGAGGGCGTGGCGATGAGATTGGGGTTGATATTTTGAACACGCACATCCTCTTTGGGCATCATCACGAGTTTATCTCCGTCACTCAGAATCGATGATGGCGAGAATTTTTGGATGAGCTGGTTTTCGATGGTTTTTCCGGTCGCGGATGAGAGATTTGCGTCGGTGATGAAGCTCACGCCGGATTGAAGATACTGGAGAATCCGTTTTTGCGCCTCGTTGAAAAAGACCACGTATTCATCGTCTTCGCTGTAATTTTCGGAAAACGGCATATCGCCGCCGATACCGCTGGCATTATAATTCTTATACTGCTGAACGATTTCCTTTGTCATGTTTTTGACATAGTCTTCGGTCACGTTGCCTTTCTGGTTTTTCGGGATTCGGTAGATTTCCATCAAGTCCTCGATCGAATAACTATTGATATCGAGGTCGAACCCGTATTTGCCGCGTTTGGTTCCACTATCTTGTTTTGACATCCGATCCTCTTTCGTATTCTTCTTCTAATTCTTCTTCTAATTCTTCTTCTTATTACAATACTATTATGTAATAAGAATGTATTTATCTTATTTATCCCGCGTGTGCGCGCGATGTCATTGTCATACCGTTGTCGGCCCAAT
>Ga0194132_10006761_pt1 | contig 17597 bp, 10 predicted proteins | sample TA2KigOf80mmetaG_FD_148612 | JGI IMG/M metagenome (GOLD analysis project Ga0194132, IMG submission 148612) | Freshwater microbial communities from Lake Tanganyika, Tanzania - TA2015054 Kigoma Offshore 80m | ecosystem: Environmental > Aquatic > Freshwater > Lake | place: Tanzania: Lake...
CCACTTTAAATGGCGAACAGCCATACCCTTGGGACCGGCTACAGCCCCAGGATGTGATGAGCCGACATCGAGGTGCCAAACTCCCCCGTCGATATGAACTCTTGGGAGGAATCAGCCTGTTATCCCCGGCGTACCTTTTATCCGTTGAGCGATGGCCCTTCCATACAGAACCACCGGATCACTATGACCTGCTTTCGCACCTGCTCGACTTGTCAGTCTCGCAGTTAAGCACGCTTATGCCATTGCACATACAGCGCGATAGCCGACCGCGCTAAGCGTACCGTCGCACTCCTCCGTTACTCTTTGGGAGGAGACCGCCCCAGTCAAACTGCCTGCCATGCACGGTCCCCGACCCGGATTCACGGGCCAAGGTTAGAACCTCAATAACATCAGGCTGGTATTTCAACGACGGCTCCATGGAAACTGGCGTTCCCACTTCAAAGCCTCCCAGCTATCCTACACAGATCTCATCGAAGTCCAATGCAAAGGTGCAGTAAAGGTGCACGGGGTCTTTCCGTCTTGCGGCGGGGAGATTGCATCATCACAAACACTTCAATTTCGCTGAGTCTCAGGAGGAGACAGTGTGGCCATCGTTACGCCATTCGTGCAGGTCGGAACTTACCCGACAAGGAATTTCGCTACCTTAGGACCGTTATAGTTACGGCCGCCGTTTACCGGGGCTTCGATCAAGAGCTTGCACCCCATCACTTAACCTTCCGGCACCGGGCAGGCGTCACACCCTATACGTCCACTTGACGTGTTTGCAGAGTGCTGTGTTTTTGTTAAACAGTCGCAGCCACCGATTTCTTGCAACCTCATTCGGCTCCCGTTGTACACGTTCACCTACTAGAGGCGTACCTTATCCCGAAGTTACGGTACTAATTTGCCGAGTTCCTTCTCCTGAGTTCTCTCAAGCGCCTGAGAATATTCATCTCGCCCACGTGTGTCCGATTACGGTACGGTCTTCACGCGACTGAAGCTTAGAGGATTTTCCTGGGAGCATGGTATTCACAACTTCGCGGGACAAGCCCACTCGTATTCACGCCTCAGCTAAGCCGCCCGGATTTGCCTAAGCAGCACGCCTACACGCTTAACCCGCGTCCATTGCTGGACAAGCCAATATGCGGTATGTGTAACCTTCTCCGTCTCCCCATCGCATCGCGCGAAGGTACGGGAATATTAACCCGTTTCCCATCGACTACGCCTTTCGGCCTCGCCTTAGGGACCGACTCACCCTGCGCCGATGAACGTGGCGCAGGAAACCTTGGGCTTACGGCGAGGGAGCTTTTCACTCCCTTTATCGCTACTCATGTCAGCATTCGCACTTCTGATACCTCCAGCAGTCCTTACGAACCACCTTCGCAGGCTTACAGAACGCTCTTCTACCGCGTGTGCACTTTTACATGCACACACCCACAGCTTCGGTGCACAGTTTGAGCCCCGTTACATCTTCCGCGCAGGACGACTCGACCAGTGAGCTATTACGCTTTCTTTAAAGGATGGCTGCTTCTAAGCCAACCTCCTGGCTGTTTATGCCTTCCCACCTCGTTTACCACTTAACTGTGCTTGGGGACCTTAGCTGGTGGTCTGGGTTCTTTCCCTCTTGACACCGGACGTTAGCACCCGATGTCTGTCTCCCGTGAAACAACTCTTTGGTATTCGGAGTTTGCAATGGTTTGGTAGATCTAAGCGACCCCCTAGCCATAACAGTGCTCTACCCCCAAAGGTTTATCACGAGGCGCTACCTAAATAGCTTTCGAAGAGAACCAGCTATCTCCAGATTTGTTTAGCCTTTCACCCCTACCCACAGCTCATTCCCTACCTTTTCAACGGTAGTGGGTTCGGACCTCCAATGGGAGTTACCCCACCTTCATCCTGGCCATGGGTAGATCATCTGGTTTCGGGTCTACACCCAGCGACTGAACGCCCTATTAAGACTCGCTTTCGCTACGCTTCCCCTATACGGTTAAGCTTGCCACTGAATGTAAGTCGCTGACCCATTATACAAAAGGTACGCCGTCACCCTGCTTCAATGGTCCTCGCTCTTTCCTTGATTTTGTGGAAGAGATTCACTCCTTCTTTCTATCTTTTTTCATTGCCGCTAACGCGGCAACGACAAAAAATCTGAAGGCCATTGAAGCAGGGCTCCGACTGTTTGAATGCATGCGGTTTCAGGATCTATTTCACTCCCCTCCCGGGGTTCTTTTCGCCTTTCCCTCACGGTACTGGTTCACTATCGGTCGATTACGAGTATTTAGCCTTGGAGGATGGTCCCCCCATGTTCAGACAGGATTACACGTGTCCCGCCCTACTTGTCGCAACCTTAGTTCCACTACGGATTTTTCGCATACGGGGCTATCACCCTCTTTGGCCGGACTTTCCTGTTCCGTTCCGCTAAATCCACAGCTAAAAGTTGCAGGCTGCTCCGCGTTCGCTCGCCACTACTAACGGAATCTCGGTTGATTTCTTTTCCTCCGCCTACTGAGATGTTTCAGTTCAGCGGGTTCGCTCCTTAAGGCCTATATATTCAGCCCTAGGTACCCTTGCGGGTGGGTTTCCCCATTCGGACATCCCCGGATCAAAGCTTGTTTCCAGCTCCCCGAGGCTTTTCGCAGGTAACCACGTCCTTCTTCGCCTGTAATCGCCAAGGCATCCACCACATGCACTTATTCGCTTGATCCTATAACTTTGAGCCCTCGCGCTGGCATATGGCCCAACTACTAGCGAGGTTCAAGGCTACAGGTCGAACTCGTGTTTGCCATGTTCGGCTTAACGCCAAACATAACGATACAATCTAACCCAAATTATGCCAAAAATTTAATAAAGTCAGATACTTAGTATGTGACCATCAAATATCAGCACAACCTTTACTTCTTCCGTTTTGTTAAAGAGCAATACAGCCAACAACTCTGGTTGAGAGTTGAGTGTTCAGCATTGAGAGAAAAACCTCTCAACGCTCAACGCCAAACTCTGAACAACGAACACTGAAACGTGGTGGAGGTGAACGGGATCGAACCGATGACCTCATGCTTGCAAAGCATGCGCTCTCCCAACTGAGCTACACCCCCGATAAAGAATGGTGGGTCTGGATGGGTTCGAACCATCGACCCCCGCCTTATCAAGACGGTGCTCTAACCAGCTGAGCTACAGACCCAGTTCAGGATCTAGAAACCAGGATTGAGAATTTAGGGCGAAGCACCAAGTCCCTCAATCCTAAATCCTTAATCCTAACTCCTGCTACACCAACAACCGATAAGCGTGAGCGCTTGGCCCCACAAAGCGTTCTCTAGAAAGGAGGTGATCCAGCCGCACCTTCCGATACGGCTACCTTGTTACGACTTCACCCCAGTCATGAATCTCACCGTGGTAGTCGCCCTCCTTGCGGTTAGGCTAACTACTTCTGGTGGAACCCACTCCCATGGTGTGACGGGCGGTGTGTACAAGACCCGGGAACGTATTCACCGTGACATGCTGATCCACGATTACTAGCGATTCCAACTTCATGTTCTCGAGTTGCAGAGAACAATCCGGACTACGACCGGCTTTCTGGGATTAGCTCCCCCTCGCGGGTTGGCTGCCCTCTGTACCGGCCATTGTATTACGTGTGAAGCCCTACCCATAAGGGCCATGAGGACTTGACGTCATCCCCACCTTCCTCCGGTTTGTCACCGGCAGTCCCACTAGAGTGCCCAACTGAATGTGGCAACTAATGGCAAGGGTTGCGCTCGTTGCGGGACTTAACCCAACATCTCACGACACGAGCTGACGACAGCCATGCAGCACCTGTGTTACGGCTCCCTTTCGGGCACCCTCACATCTCTGCGAGGTTCCGTACATGTCAAGGGTAGGTAAGGTTTTTCGCGTTGCATCGAATTAATCCACATAATCCACCGCTTGTGCGGGTCCCCGTCAATTCCTTTGAGTTTTAACCTTGCGGCCGTACTCCCCAGGCGGTCAACTTCACGCGTTAGCTTCGTTACCAAGGAATTACTTCCCCGACAACTAGTTGACATCGTTTAGGGCGTGGACTACCAGGGTATCTAATCCTGTTTGCTCCCCACGCTTTCGTGCATGAGCGTCAGTGTTAGCCCAGGGGGCTGCCTTCGCCATCGGTGTTCCTCCAGATCTCTACGCATTTCACTGCTACACCTGGAATTCCACCCCCCTCTTCCACACTCAAGTCTGCCAGTAACAAGCGCAGTTCCCAGGTTGAGCCCGGGGATTTCACACCTGTCTTAACAGACCGCCTGCGCACGCTTTACGCCCAGTAATTCCGATTAACGCCTGCACCCTACGTATTACCGCGGCTGCTGGCACGTAGTTAGCCGGTGCTTCTTCTGCGAGTACCGTCATTAGTCCGTGGTGTTGTCACGGACCGTTTCGTCCCCGCCGAAAGAGCTTTACAACCCGAAGGCCTTCTTCACTCACGCGGCATGGCTGGATCAGGCTTGCGCCCATTGTCCAATATTCCCCACTGCTGCCTCCCGTAGGAGTCTGGACCGTGTCTCAGTTCCAGTGTGGCTGATCATCCTCTCAGACCAGCTACGGATCGTCGCCTTGGTGGGCTTTTACCCCGCCAACTAGCTAATCCGACATCGGCCGCTCCAATAGTGCGAGGCCTTGCGGTCCCCCGCTTTCATCCGTAGATCGTATGCGGTATTAGCCAATCTTTCGACTGGTTATCCCCCGCTACTGGGCACGTTCCGATGTATTACTCACCCGTTCGCCACTCGCCACCAGGGTTGCCCCCGTGCTGCCGTTCGACTTGCATGTGTAAGGCATGCCGCCAGCGTTCAATCTGAGCCAGGATCAAACTCTTCAGTTTAATCACTGCAAAGTATTAACTCGCTTGACGTATATTGCGTCGTGCGAGCACATGTTGCTTGAGATACCGCGTACGCAAACGCGCACGCGGGCTCTCGAGAACCAAGCGCCCACACTTATCGGCTGTAGATTTTTAAAGAACGTTGGTAGCGGGGATAGGATTTGAACCTATGACCTTCGGGTTATGAGCCCGACGAGCTGCCAGACTGCTCCACCCCGCGCCCGGTCCACCAAGACTTGGAATTATAAACGGGCGCGCGCCGCCGAGTCAATCCATTTTCGAGCGGATTTTCAACAGCCTGCGTCCGGGCCGCGCTGCACAAAAATCTTGCGGCCCGGATGCCCCGAAAACGCTCTCAATGGGCTGCGGCAGCAGCGGTTTTTCGCCGCCTGAAGAAACCGACGAGCCGCTCCATGCTGACGAAGAAGGTGGGCGTCACGTAGAGCGTCAGCATCTGCGAGAAGACCAAGCCGCCCACCACCGCGATGCCGAGCGGCTGGCGCATCTCCGAGCCGGTTCCGGTCCCGAACGCGATCGGGAGTGCGGCGCAGATCGCGGCGAGCGTGGTCATCATGATCGGGCGGAAGCGGATCAGCGAGGCCTCCACGATCGCCTCCTGCGGGCTGAGTCCCTTCTCGCGCTGCAGCTGCAGTGCGAAATCGACCATCATGATGCCGTTCTTTTTCACCAGCCCCACGAGCAGGATGATGCCGACGAAGCTGAAGATGTTGAGCTCCATGCCGAAGAGCATCAGCATGAGCAGCGCTCCGAAACCCGCGAACGGGAGCGCCGTGAGGATCGTGACCGGATGTGCGTAGTGCTCGTAGAGGATCGCGAGCACCATGTAGATGACCAGTATCGTGATCAGCAGCAGCAGCGGGAGCGTGCGAAATGCGTCCTGGAACGCCTTGGCGCTTCCCACCATCTTGGCGGATACCCCGCTGGGGAGCGTCTCGGCCGCCATGCGCTCGAGGCGGGAAACCGCGTCGCCGATCGAGACGCCCGGCGCCAGATTGAAGGAAATGACGACGGAGGTGAGCTGCCCGTAATGGTTCACCGACACCGGGCCGACGCCCATGGTCACGTCAGCCACGGCGTGTATTGGCACCATTCGCCCGGAATTCGACTGGATGTAGAGCGATCGTAGCGCGGTGATGTCGCGCTGAAAACGGGGATCGAGCTCGAGGAGCACCAGGTACTGGTCCGTGGCGCCGTACAACGTGCTGATCTGGCGCCCTCCATATGCGTTGTAGAGCGCCGTTTCCACCTGTTGGGGCGATACGCCCAGCGCTGCCGCGCGATCGCGGAGGATGTTGATCTGGATCTCGGGATTACGGAGCTCCAGGCTGGTGCTTACCTCCCGCAGGAAGTCCGATTCGCGCAGTTTGGTTTCAAACTCCTGCGCCTCGGCGTAGAGCGTCTTCAGGTCGGAACCCTGCACGACCATCTGGTAGTCGGCGGTTCCCACCAGGCCCCCGATATTGATGGCCGGAGGATTGTTCATGAACACGCGCAGGCCCAATGCGCCTCCGGCGAATGGACGGCGCAGCTCCTGGATCACCTCGTCCGCGGTGAGCTTGCGCTCGTCTCGGGGCTTCAGGCGCACGATCAGCCTGCCGAGGTTGTCCCCGGTCGTGCCCCCCGTGCCCTGCCCCGCCGTGGACATGACGGCTTCAACGTCCGGGTGCTTCCGGACGATCTCCGCGGCCATGCGCTGACGCCGCTCCAACTCGGCGAACGGCACGCCTTCCGGCGCTCGCGTGTTGCCGAAAATGACGCCCGTGTCCTGCCGCGGGATGAAGCCCTGCGGGACCATCTTGTAGATGACCACCGTCAAGGCGAGGAATACGGCGGATCCGATCAGCATCAGCCCGCGGTGCCGCATGGTCCACCGCAGGCTCGTCCCGTATAAATCACGCGACGCGTCGAACATGCTCTCGAAAAACTGGTACACCCGGCCGTGGGAGTGCTTCGGCGCGAGCATCAGGCTGCACATCATCGGCGTCATCGAGAGCGCGACCGCACCGGATATCAGCACTGCTACGCCGATCGTCACGGCAAACTCGCGGAACAGCCGCCCCAGCAGTCCTTCCATGAACAGAATCGGAATGAACACCGCCGAAAGCGAAATCGTCATCGACAGCACGGTGAAGGCGATCTCCTTGGATCCGTCGAGCGCCGCGCGCATGCGGTCCTTGCCCATCTCCATGTGCCGCGTGATGTTTTCCAGCACGACGATCGCGTCGTCCACCACGAAGCCGACGGCCAGGATGATGGCCATCAGCGACAGGTTGTTGAGGCTGAACCCGAGCAGATACATCGCGGCAAACGTGCCGATGACCGACGTCGGCAGGATCAACGCGGTGATGATCGTCGAGCGCGCATTGCGGAGAAACGCGAGGATTACGAGCACCACGAGGATGATCGAGAGCACCAGGTGGAACTCGACTTCGCGGATCGAAGCCTGTATGAACTCGGAGCGGTCATTGACCACGTTGATCCTGACGCCCGGGGGCGCTTCGCGCTCGATTTCGGGAAGCAGTTCCCTGACGCGCCTGACCACTTCGACCGTGTTGGCTCCCGGCTGGCGAAACACGCCGAGCCCGATGTTGCGCTCGCCGTTCAGCCAGCTCTTGACCCGCGCGTTCTCGATCCCGTCCTCCGCCCAGCCGATGTCCGAAAGGCGCACCGGCATCCCGTCCTGGTAGGTGATGACGAGGTCGTTGAATCCGCTCGCGCGCTCGAGCTTGCCGGAGGACTTGACGGTGAAGTTGCGGGCGCTGCCCTGGAGCACGCCCGAAGGCAGGTTGCTGTTGGCGTTCTGGATCGCGCTGACGACCCGATCCAAGCCCAGGCCCCGCTTCGACAGCGCCTCCGGATTGACGAAAACCCTCACCGCGTACTTCTGCGCGCCGAAAACGATGACCTGCGCCACGCCGTTCACGCTCGACAGGCGCTGCGCGATGTTGGTCTCCGCGAACTCGTGCAGCTGCTGGACCGGCAGGGTCTTGGCGCTGACCGCCAGGAAGATGATCGTGAAATCCGCGGGATTGACCTTGCGCAACGTCGGCGGATCCACGCCGTCGGGCAGGCGCCGCATGGTCTGCGAGATCGCGGTCTGCACGTCCTGCGCTGCCGAGTCGATGTTCCGCTCCAGGCTGAACTGCAGCGTAATGCGCGTCCGGCCCGTGCTGCTGACCGAGTTCATGCTGTCGACGCCGGGAATCTGGCTGAACTGTCGCTCCAGGGGCGTGGCGACCGTCGAGGCCATGATCTCGGGATTGGCCCCGCGCAGCTCCGCGTCGACCCGTATGGTGGGGAAATCGACGCTCGGCAGCTCGTTCACGGGCAGGACCCGGAACGCGAACATCCCGAAGATGATGATCGCGGCGACCAGCACGGTGGTCGCGACCGGACGGTCGATGAAGATTCTCGAGAGATTCATGGCCGCTACCCTTTCGATCCTTTCTGGACGTTCGCGTTGCCCTTCGCGACGCCCTTCTTGCCCTTGCGCTCGGACTTGCCCTTGTCAGCCGCGCCTTCCGTCCCGGCAAGGCGCACTCTCGCGCCTTCGCTGAGCGCCTGCGGAATCTCGGTGATGACCTGATCCCCGGCCCGCACGCCGGACGCAATGACGACCTCGCCGCCGATCTGGCGCGACACCTTGACCGGGCGCACCAGTACCCGGCTGTCCTCGTCGATCATGTAGACGAAGCTGCCGTCCTGCCCGGGCTGCACGGCGACTTCCGGCACGACCACGGCATCGGGCTCGATCTTGAGAACGATGCGCACGTTGATGAACTGGCCGGGCCAGAGGAGCTCGTTCTTGTTCACGACGCGCGTCTTGAGCACGACCGTGCCGGTTTGCGGCGTCACCGTGTTGTCGATGAACACCAGCTTGCCTTCGGACACCGCCGGCCCCGTCCGGTCCGGAAGAATCTCGATGCGCATGTCCTTCTCGTTCTGGTAGCGCCGGATCTCCTCCAACTGGCGCTCGGGAATGCTGAACGTCACCAGGATGGGATCCGTGCTGTTGATGGTGACCAGCGGCACGCCGCCGCCCGCCGTGGGCACCAGGTTTCCCGGCTTGATCGCCAGCGCCCCGGTGCGGCCCGAAATCGGCGCGTGTATGCGCGCGAACTCGAGCTGGATGCGCGCCTGCTCCACCTGCGCCCGGTCCGCGGCCACCGAGGCTTCGAGAGACTTGGTGGAGGTGACGGCCACGTCGTATTCCTGCCGCGTGATGAATTCACGCTTCAGCAGGGGCTCGAGCCGCTCCTGCTGCACCCTGGCGTTCTCCAGTTGCGCCATGTTCTTCGCGAGTTGGGCCTGGGCCTGGCGGTAGGACGCCTCGTAGGTGCGCGGGTCGATCTGGAAGAGCTGCTGGCCCGCCTTGACCATGTCGCCTTCCCTGAACAGCACCGACTGCAGGACGCCCGGCACCTGCGCTCTCACCTGCACGCTGTGCTCGGGCTCGACGGTGCCCACCGCCTCGATCAGGACGGGCATCGGCTTGACGACCGCGGATGCGGCTCTCACGATCAGCGGTCCACCGCCGCCTTTGGCCCCCTTGCCCTTGCCGACCGCGCGCTCTGTCGCCGAAGGGCCGGCGCCCGGCTGCTGCTGCCACCACCAGGCGCCGTACCCCGCCGCGCCAATGGCGCAGAACACCAGTAGCATCACCACTCGCTTCATTTCCGCTGCATCCCGTGTACCGTTTGATCGCTCGCGCCGATCGAGAAATTCAGGCGAGCCACCGCGGTGAACCAGTCGAGGTGGGACTGGATGCGCTGGACGCGCGCATTCAACTCCTCGACCTGGGCCGTGATGAGGTCGAGCAAGGTGCCGAAGCCGCCTTGATACCGTGCCAACGTCGCCTCCGCGGTCTGCTGCGCCGCCCGGAGCTGGACATCGGTCGTCCGTAAGGCTCCCGCCGCCGTCTGCACGTCGTAATACGATTGCCATACTTCCAGCTCGGTCTGACGAAAGAGCACGTCGCGCGCCGCTTCCGACTGCGCCGCTCTCGCCTCCGCCTGGCGAACGGCGTAGGTGCGGTTAAAACCGGTGAACAGCGGGATGTTCACGCCAAGCGAGATGCTGTTGGTCTCGGTCCCGGGGCGATTGTTGTAATGGGTCTCGCCGGTGCTCGCGTTCAGGGTGAAGGTCGGGTAGTGCGACCGCGCCGTCGAATCCGCCTGGGCGCGGGCCGCGCGAGCCTGGGCTTCGGCAGCGATGAGGTCGGGCCGGTTCGCCTTGGCACGGCCCAGCATGTCCGCAAGCGTTTCACTGATTTCACGGACGCGAGGCATCTCGCGCAACGGCTCCACCTCCAGTTTCGCATTGACCGCCAAGCCCGCTGCGGAAGCGAGCGCGCCCCTGGCCTTCTCGAGCTCTCCGCGGCTGCGCGTGAGATTGAACTGTGCCTGCGCCACCTGCGTCTCCGTCCGGTACACGTCTGCCACCGTGGCCAGCCCGCCCTCGCGACGACGCTGGGCCGCCTCGAGCGAGGTGCTCACGCTCTTCAGGAACAACTCGTTCGCGCGCACCAGCTGCTCGGTGCCGAGGAACCGGTAGTAGCTCTGCTCGACCTGGAGCACGACATCCTGCAACACGCGATTCTGGACGAGCGCCGTCGCGAGCGCGAGGTACTCCGCCGCCTTGACCTGGGTTGCCTGTACACCGAAGTCGAACAGCAGGTAGCTCAGCGTGACCGTGGGTCCGTAGCGGGTGAGCCAGGGCAGCTGGTTGCCGGTCTGCCCGGCCACTTGCTGGCGCTGCGCCAGGACGGTGCCGGTGATCTGTGGCAAGAGATCGGCCTGCTCGACGCCGACTCCCGCGGCCGCCGCGCGCGCTGCATACCATGCCTGACGGGTGCGCGGATTGTTTTGCAGCGCAAGCTCGGTCAGCTCGGGCAATGACAACGGCTTGCCCGTGACGGGAAGCTTTCCGCTCGGCGCCTCGGTCACCTGCGGCAGCGTAACCGGCGATTGCCACCGCAGGTGCGGCGCGGGCGCGACGTAGCGCCCGGTTCTGAAGGGATCGTGGTCCACCGGGGCCGCGGCGGAAGCGGCCAGCGCAGGAATGCTGAACAAGGCGATCGCGACCTGCTGCAACCCCCAACGGCGCAAGACACCGCGGAGGGTACGACGCGCAAGAAAGCGCGCGGGTACAGGCCCCTGTGGTCGAAATGGCCTTATTTCATAACGCATTCTTTTGGCAACTATTAAGTGGTCGCGGGGGGTGGCGCATGATACCACTTCCACGGCGGTGCAACGGTCTCGCTCCTGCCCGGGGTAGCAGGCCATCCTCTACCCTATTCCGATTGAAATATCTTATCGTTCAATAAAATAAAAACATCCGGAGGAGGGCTTCGGGGCGTGCTAACCTTGAGCGGTTTGTCGCGAGCCCAAAGGTTTATCGCTCCCACCATGTCCAAGCTGGTCAACCCCCACGGAGGAGGAGAGCTGAAATCCCTCCTCCTCGAGGGCGAGGCGCTCGCCGAGGAAAAACGCCGCGCCCTCTCGATGCCGAGGGTCAGGGTGAGTTCGCGGGAGAAAGGCGATCTCATCATGCTCGGGATCGGCGGCTTCACCCCGCTCGACGGCTTCATGACCCGCGCCGATTGGGAAAGCGTCTGCGACGGGTTGCGGATGACCAGCGGCCTCTTCTGGCCGATTCCGATCACGCTCTCTACCGATGACGCCACGGCCGCCACCTTGCGTACCGGCGGGGACATCGCGCTCGTTGATCCGGACCGGGGGGAGATCCTCGCCACCATGAAGGTGACCGAGAAATACAAGATCAACAAGGCACACGAGTGCGCGACCATTTTCCGCACTGCCGACGTCGAGCACCCCGGAGTGAAGATGGTGATGGAGCAAGGCGGGGTCAATCTCGCCGGTCCCGTGAAAGTGCTGTCGCAGGGCAATTTTCCCGAGCGCTACGGCGCCGTCTACATGACTCCGGCACAGACGCGCGCCGCTTTCAAGGCGAACGGCTGGTCGACGGTCGCCGCATTCCAGACCCGCAATCCGATGCACCGCTCGCACGAGTACCTCGCGAAGGTCGCGATCGAGATCTGCGATGGCGTGCTCGTGCATTCCCTGCTCGGCAACCTCAAGCCCGGGGACATCCCCGCAGACGTGCGCACGAAGGCGATCAGCGTGCTGGTTGAGAAATATTTCACGCCGAAGACCGTGGTGCAGTCGGGCTATCCGCTCGACATGCGCTACGCCGGGCCGCGCGAAGCGCTGCTGCACGCCCTCTTCCGCCAGAACTACGGCTGCTCGCACCAGATTGTGGGGCGCGATCACGCCGGCGTCGGCAGCTACTACGGGCCGTTCGACGCGCACCGGATCTTCGACGAGATCCCGCAGGGCGCGCTGGAAACCAGGCCGCTCAAGATCGACTGGACTTTCTGGTGCTATCGCTGCGGCGGCATGGCCTCCGCCCGCACCTGTCCCCACGACGACAAGGACCGGCTGCTGGTCTCGGGCACCAAGTTGCGCAAGTGGCTATCGGACGGGGATCCGGTCCCGGCCGAGTTCAGCCGGCCGGAGGTGCTCGAAATTCTGCGCGCCTATTACGCCGGGCTCAAGACCGAGGACAAGGTCGAGGTCAAGCTGTCCGGCCATTCCGCGCGCTGACGGGCGCTCGTCGCCCGCGACAGCTCCACCGGCGAGTTTCGCGCGACGCCGTAGAGAAATTCGGTATCGGTCGGTTCAGCCCCGTCAGTCGATGATGTGGTAGACCGGCGCCTTCTCCATTTCCCACTTGCCGGTATTCCGGTCGTAGCGGGACAAGGCGAAGCAATGCCAATTCTCATCATCCAGTTTCATAGGATCACTGCGATAGTAGTCATACCCCGGCCACCGCGTTTCCTCGCGGAACAGCGTGTGATGGGTCACCGACCCCGCGGAGAGGAGTCGGAGGTGCAGCTCCCACGCGCGCTGGAGCTGGTGCCGGTATTTCGCACCGATACGGGATGACGCCTACGGCTGTTTCGGCGTCTTGTATTCGGCTTCCTTCTGGAACGGTTCCCAGACGGTTTCGTATCCAACAAACCCGTGTTCGCTTGGCGCCTTCTCACGCGTTGTCAAAAAACGCGCGTGGCCGTCAGGAACTTTGGTGGTGGGTTTCTTTTCCTCGCTCATACGTCACCTCTTTTGCCGTGAAGTGGGGATTTCAGGTGCAAGCCATTAAAGCCAAAACTCGTCCGATGCCATTCAACGCCGCTGCTCAAACAGGTCTCATGAGTGACGCGTCGATATCCGCGCCCGCAACGATCGCCCCGCCCGCTCTTGTCTCTTCATCCGTTGCGTCGCGCACGGTCAGTATCTCGAGCGTAAAGACGACCTCTCTGCCGCAAAGCGGATTGTTGCCATCGACCGTCAGCGTCTCGTCGTTCATCCGCGTCACGAGAAAGCTGCGGGTCTGGCCCTTGTCGTTCTCCATGAGGATGGAGGTGCCGATCTGCCGATACTCCTTGGGGACGTTCTCGATGCGATCGGTAAAAACCAGCGACTCGTCTCTGGGGCCGAAGATCTCATTGCCATCGATCGGCACTTCGATGACGTCGCCAGCGGACCTGCCCTCCAGCTCCTTATGGACGGAGGGGGCCAGAATTTCATTGTGTCCGTGAACATAGCCCAGCGCGAATTCGACCCTGGTGAGGACGTGCCCCGACTTCTTGTCGGTCACCTTGTAGGTGAGTTCGACGAACTTGCCGTCTCGGATGGTTTCACGCACGTCAGATCCGAACGAAGCGCTCAGAAGATGGACGCACCGAAAATCCTGACATTCCCATTCTCGTAGCCGAGGACGAGTCTGCCAAGCCACTCGCCTTCCTTTTTGGTGCTCCGCTGCCGGTAAAGAACCGTCACATGCTCGCCCCGGCGGATGATGCCGAGCGCGTCGAAGTCTTCGGACAGATTCCGCGCGAGCTCACTGTTTGCGAACTGGTGGCCCGTAACAACCTGATCCATGGCTAGCGCCAGCGAACTGGAAAAGTTCTTTACGAATTCTTCGTACTTGCCTTCGTTCGAATACTTGACGAGGTCGCGCCACAACGGATTGGCGATGGCCCGAATCTCTTCGTCGGTTTTCTCAATGATGTTCATGCGCGGCTCCCCGCGAACGGAAGAGACCGGCTTCCTCGGGCTCACGACTGACGACATGCTGGTCTCTTCTGCGCCAGGCAGAACGTCAATGCGAGCATCCGCCCAGGGACATTGTTACTTCTCGTCCGCAACCAGGTGATAGCAAGGCGCCTTCTCCATGGTGTATTCGCCGGTTTCCGGATCGCGACGCGACACGGTCAGCACGTGCCAGTTTGCGTCGTCCACCTTCATGGCGTCGCCCCGGTAGTAGTAACCCGGCCAACGGGTCTCCTTGCGGAACAGCGTGTGCTGCGTGACGCACTCCGCGGCGCGATGGCGGTGCTTCAATTCCCACGCACGCAGCAACTCGTGAATGTCCTCCGCGGCCAGGTTCTCGAGGTCTTCCTCCATGATCTTGAGCTTCTTGAGAGCGATATTCAGAAGCTTCTCGTTGGTCATGTAGTTGACGGTCACTCCACCGCAATACTCGTCCATCAGCTTCTGCAGACGGTCCAGGCCCTGCTTGGGATTGATGTAGTGCGGGTTGACATCGCCCGCCACGATCGCATTGCGGTAGATCTTGTAATGCTCCAGGGGCTTGTAGATCTCTTTCTTGCGGCGGTTGATCTGCTCGTCGGATACGACGATGCCCTCGCCCTTTCCGTCGTCGATGTATTTGCAGGCGGCCTTCGCGGCGAGACGACCTTCGGTGAACGAGCCGGATGAGAAGGCGTGCGGCGTGCCGCCGATTGCGTCACCGGCGCCGAACAGACCCTCGATCGTCGTCATGCGATTGTAGCCCCAGAAATACTCGGGAGGGGAAACGTCCTCGGGACCCGAGCACCAGGCACCCGAGCCGGTCGCGTGGGAGCCCATTACGTAGGGCTCGGAGGTGGTCAGCTCGGGATTCTCGTTCTTGGGATCCACATCGGTGGAGGCCCACAGAACCGCCTGGCCGACGGTCATGCCGAGAAAGTTTTCCCAACCGACCTCTTCCAGATGCGGATCCTGGAAGGCCCGCATGGTCACCATGTGAATGGGGCCGCGGCCGGCATTGACTTCGCTGATCAATGCATGGTTACGCAAACAGGTCGGGATTGGCCGATGGGTCAAGTGCGAAGCTTCCGGATCGAGATACTCCTTGCCGACCATCTTCTGCAGTTCGGGGAACCATCTGGATTCGTACTCTTCGCCGAGACCGTTTTGCGTATAGGTCTTCAGGTGCAGGAAATAGGCGCCGACCGGGCCATAACCGTCCTTGAAACGCGCCAGCACGATGCGATTTTCCATCTGCGTCATTTTGGCGCCGGCGTTGATCAAGAGCCCATAGGCAGACGCGGACGACCAGGGCGCATACCAGGTGCGGCCGGAACCCTCGCCCACCGAACGCGGCTTGAAGATGTTGGAGGCGCCGCCCGCGGCGCAGATCACGGTCTTGGACTTGAAGACGTGGTAGTTGCCCGTGCGAACGTTGAAGCCAACGGCACCGGCAACCCGGTTTTGCTTGCTGTCGTCCATCAGCAGGTGGGTGACGCAGATGCGATTGAAGACCTTGTCCGCCGATTTTTTGGCGGCCTCGGCCACGATGGGCTTGTAGGACTCGCCGTGAATCATGATCTGCCATCGCCCTTCACGCAGATAGCGCCCGGTTTTCGGGTCTTTCATGATGGGCAGGCCCCACTCTTCGAACTGATGCACGGTGGAGTCAACGTGACGGGCCATATCGAACAGCAGGTCTTCCCGCACCATCCCCATCAGGTCGATACGAGCGTAGCGGACATGGTCCTCCGGATTATTTTCGCCCCAGCGGGTGCCCATATAGCAGTTGATGGCGTACAAACCCTGGGCGACCGCACCGGAGCGATCGATATTGGCCTTCTCGGCAATGACAATCTTCTTGTCCTGACCCCAGAATCTGGCCTCCCATGCGGCACCAGTGCCGCCAAGGCCTGCACCGACGACCAGAACATCAATGCCGTCTTCGACGATCGTTTCGTAAGCCATTAGTAGTACACGCCTTTCTTCATCTTGAGACCGGCGGACTGAAGCGTATGCAAACCGCCGTCGTCCATGCGGATCCATTTCGGCTCGTTGTACAACAGCTGGCCGTCGCGCATTTCTTTGCTGGGTCCGGGAACATCCGCGAGCTTGGGGATCGCCGTCCCCCAGGGCTTGGTGGTGATGGGCGACAGGAAGCTCTTTTCCGTACCGTTGCGGAACTTGATCTTCCAGGCGATCGTGCCTTTCTCTTCGTCGCGGTGGACGCGAACGCTGTGGCCCAGCGGGGCAAAGTCGGCATATCCGCGCACATCGATCGCATGCTGCGGGCAAGCCTTGACGCAGGAGTAACACTCCCAGCACATGTTAGGCTCGATGTTGTAGGCGCGGCGATAGGTCTTATCGATGTGCATGATGTCCGACGGGCAGATGTCGACGCAATGTCCGCATCCGTCGCACCTTGTCATATAGACGAAGGTAGGCATGAGTCCGGCTCCTTGATTTGTTCCGATAGAACCAGCGGGCTGTTTTCTAATAGTGGCGGGGCGCTTCGCGCTTGATGCCAAGCCCCATGTCCATGGGAGCGTCTTGCAACAGTTCCATGGAGTGTCGTTTCTGTTGTTCGGGATCGTCACGGGTCAGCGTCGGCAAATTCTCGGCTGTACCATTGGCCTTGGATACCCTTTTCTCGAAGGCCGCCGCGGGCTTGAAGAACATGTGCGCGAACTTGGACCACGGCACCGACCCGAACAGCACTGTCGTGGCGACGATGTACAGCGCGAACAGTACGCCCAGGCCGCCGCCGGCGATCGCCCAGATCAGGCCCAGTGTCACGCTGGCTAGCAGCGAGAGGATGAAAAGATCGGCGTGCATGACGCGGAACGGCGAATGACCCTCGGCTGCAACGTCGACCCGGATGAAGAACCAGAACCAGTATCCGCCGGCGCAGACCAACAGGCCGCCGATCCACCAGAGCGCCGACCAGATGCCGGGCGTCGGCGTGGCGGTCGTCGGGTAGCCGAACACCATGACGGCAGTGGCGACGACGTGAAGCACGAACCCGTACATGGTCAGCAGGTGGGCGATGCGTCGACGCTGGTTGCAGAATTCTCCGGAGGCCAGGACATCGACAACGGCGGTTTGGACGGCGATCGACATCAGCTCGCCACCACCGACTTCTTTGGCGCCCTTTGACTTCGACTTACGCCAGTTCTCGAAAAAGTACTTGGCGCTGCCCTTGTGAACGATGTCGAACAGCGTCCCTGCCGCAACCAGCACGATCATGATGACGACATAGGTCTGCATGACGGCGGGCGGTATGGACGCCGAAAGCTCGGCAAACGGATTGCTGGTGAACATGATTACCTCATAACGTGAATCTGCGACCCTTTGTGGGCCCGCATCCCGCGGCTTCCAGCCTCGCGGCCATGCCGCTGACGCCCCCGCCAACGACGAGAATCGTTTCCGCCGTCGGACGGCAATAATGCCCCTTCATTTCTTGCCCGCGCCGATTTTAACGGCGCACGACGATGCCAATGTAAAAAAAAGGGGCAACGTCCTAGTTAGTGGGTAAAGCTGCCTGTGGCGCGAGCAGACGTTGAAGCACCAGAGCAATGAAATCAATGTCTTCAGGCAGCCGATGTTTGAAGTCTGCCTCGACGAGATATCTCTGAAGA
>Ga0194132_10006762_pt1 | contig 17596 bp, 12 predicted proteins | sample TA2KigOf80mmetaG_FD_148612 | JGI IMG/M metagenome (GOLD analysis project Ga0194132, IMG submission 148612) | Freshwater microbial communities from Lake Tanganyika, Tanzania - TA2015054 Kigoma Offshore 80m | ecosystem: Environmental > Aquatic > Freshwater > Lake | place: Tanzania: Lake...
TGCGGGAGTTGTCATGACGGCAGCGTGCCGAAAGCGCCTCACCAGGTGAAGTTCCAGCTGATCGGTGCCGATGCGATCTATGCATCGCTCACCACCGGCCTGATGCAGCCGAATGCAACCGGCATTGACGACAAGACGCTGCGCGCGCTCGCAGACTTTCTTGGCGGCGAAATGCCTGAGCCCGCGCGCCCTGTGTTGCGATGCGAATCGGCAGACGTTGATCGCGCGGTACCCAAGCTTACAGGCTGGGGATTCACCCCCGAAAACACGCGGTTCATTGACGGGAAGATCGCAGGACTCGACGCCGCTGACGTGCCGAACCTCGAACTCAAGTGGGCCTTCGCATTCCCTGGCGCCAGCCGTGCACGCAGCCAGCCATCGATCTACGGCGATCACATTCTGGTCGGCAGCCAGAGCGGCGCGGTGTATGCGCTGCAACTCGAAAGCGGCTGTGCCAGCTGGATTTTTGAAGCGGAAGCGGAGGTACGCAGCGCTGTCGTCGTCGACGCTTCCGGCCAACGGGCCTACTTCGGCGACATCCGCGGCCAGGTCTATGCGATTGATCCGACGACAGGCCGATTGTTGTGGCAGGTAAGGTCCCATGATCACCCGACTACGACGCTGACCGGCTCGCCGCGTTTGCATGACGGAGTGTTGTATGTGCCGCTCTCTTCCAGTGAGTGGGCCAGTGCGGCCGATCCTGGCTACCCCTGCTGTACCTTCCGTGGTGGCGTAGTGGCCATCCATGGAGACACCGGCAGGATTCTGTGGACGGCCTACACGATCGCCGACGAACCGCAGCCAACAGGGAAGAAGAACGCGCACGGTGTTGGTGGTTTTCATCCCGCAGGCGCACCGGTGTGGAACTCACCGACGATCGATGACAAACGCCAGGCAATCTACGTCGGCACCGGCGAGGCCTATACCTCGCCTGCGGCGGGGACGAGTGATGCTGTGGTGGCATTTGACCTCTTGTCCGGAAAAAAGCGCTGGTCCTATCAGGTGCTCGCCGGTGATGCCTGGAACATGGCCTGCTACATCGGAGGTGGTACCAACTGCCCGGAGGAAAATGGCCCCGATCTGGACATTGGCGCGCCTCCGGTAATCATGAGCTTGGCAAATGGCCAGGAAGCGCTGATCGTAGGCTCCAAATCCGGTGATGTGCTTTCACTCGACCCCGATGACGGCTCACTGCTCTGGCGGCGCAAGTACAGTCATGGCGGTTTTGCGGGAGGCGTGCACTGGGGACTTGCGGTGGCCGAAGACGCGATCCTCGCACCCAGCGCAGATACGGTGTTCACCGAGAAAGTCATCGGTGAACGCAAACCGGGTCTCTTTGCGATCAATCCGGTGGACGGTGACATCAAGTGGTTTGTACCGGCGCCCGAAACCTGTCGGCCGGAAGAGCGCCCCGCCTGTGATCCGGGCTACTCCGCACCCGTGACAGCGATTCCTGGCGTGGTATTCGCCGGTGCGTTTGACGGTCATCTGCGTGCCTACGCAATCCGCACGGGCAAACTGCTTTGGGACTTTGACACTCACCAGGACTTCCCCTCCGTCTCCGGTGACGTTGCCAAGGGTGGCAGCATCGAATCAGCGGGGCCCCTGGTCCAGGACGGTCATGTCATCGTGAACTCTGGTTATCTTTTCGGCGATCGTATGGGCGGCAATGCGCTGCTGGTGTTTGCCCCGCGGTGAAGCCTGGGCAATCCAAACAGGGCACGTCGTAGAAAAACCGTCAAAGTTGCCTGTATCCTTCTGGGCCGATCTGATCGTTGCAGGGGAGACAACCGGATGAGTGCAAAAGCACCGACCCACGACAAAACCACCATGAAGTGCCCGGTCAATCTTGGTGACGTTGACCTCTTTGGTCCCGGCGCGCAGGAACACTGGTACGAGGCGTATCCCATCCTGCACAAGGAGGCACCGGTCCATCGCATGCCCGGCGAAGGTTATGCACCTGGCACCGATGGCTTCATCCTCAGCAAATACGAAGACATCGCCCTCGTGGTGCGCGACCCGGTTCGTTTTCCACCGACGCTGTTCGTGACGATGGAGAACCTCAAGGAGCAGGGCACACCACTCAACGACATGAAGTATGTCAATGCTATGATGGTGTCGATTGCTTCTTTGCGCCCAACGAACGAACTCTGGCGCTCGCACCGCCAGGAACTTACCGATCCATGGGTGGGGCCGGGTGCGAGCCGTCACGAAGCGATGATCCGTCGCGCGGCGCATGAACTGATCGACCGCTGGATTGATCGCGGTGAGGTCGAGTTCATCAGGGAGTTCGCACGGCCGTTGCCGCAAATGGTCATGGCCAATGTTCTGGGTTTTCCATACTCCGATATTCCGATGCTCGAGAAGTGGGGTAATGCCCAGGTTGCAGCGTTTGTCTACGGCAAAGGCCATCGCAATCTCCTGAGTGAAGACCAGATGAAGGAACAATTCGCTGCACTCAAGGAGTTTCAGGATTACGTCGCCTGGCACATCATCGAACGCCGCAAGTCGCCGCGTGACGACATGATCTCGTTCCTGACGCAGGTCGAGTATTCGCCACTCAAACGCAAGCTGAGCGACGCCGAAGTGAACGGCATCGTCTACGCGATGATGATCGGCGGTCTGGAAACAACGCAGTACGCACTAGAAGAACAGGCGCAGCTCCTGTGCGACAACCCGGATGTCTGGACGACGATCCGCAATGATCGCAGCAAGGTACGCGGCTTTAGCGAAGAATGCATGCGTCTGCGATCACCCACCCAGGGGCTGTCGACCCGTATCTGCAGTCAGGATGAAGTGTTCCAGGGTGTGCATGTCCCCAAAGGTTCGATGTTGCATCTGCGCTGGGCGGCCGGCAACGTCGACCCGGATGAATGGGAATGTCCGTTTGATCTCAACGTGGATCGCAAGGCGGTCACACGTCACCTCGTGTTCTCGCAGGGGCCTCGGGTCTGTCCGGGGGCCCACATTTCGCGCCTTGAACAGATCATTGCGTGGGAAGCGCTCCTCGATCGTGTGGACAGCATCGAATACGCACCCGGCAACAAATTCCTGCACCAGCCCGGCATCATGTTGGGAACGCTGGAGCTGCACCTCAGATTCAAAAAGCGGTCGCTGTAGTCAAAACCAAAGGGGGAGGGAACAATGAGCATAGAATCGTTCACCGCTGATGAAATCCGTTCGCTGAAGCGACTGCTCGACATTGAGGCCATTCGTAAGGTGAAGCTGCTGTATTCGCAGCTGATGGATTCACACCGCATCGATGATCTTGCGGAGATCTTCACCGAAGACGCCGTTTGTGAATTCGGTCCGGAGTACGGCAATTGGGTGGGTCGTGAGACGATCCGCAGCAACTACAAACAGGTGATCGCGGGCCCTGGGTCGACGGTTTTCGGCGCCTTGCACAATGTGTGCAGCCACTGGATCGAAATCACCGGGCCAACCACTGCGGTCGGTCGATCCTATCTGATCGATACAGTGACCACCCTGCCTGCCGATCAAATGCCGATCGTCTGGTTCGGGGTCTATGACGAAGCGTACGAGAAGGTGGACGGCAAGTGGCTCATTTCCCGTTGCAGCCTTGAGTTCATGTGGCCGAAGCGCATGAACAATCCGGGATTCGTGCCCGCGGCATTTCCAGGAAGAGGGAAGGCGTAGGGGGTCAAAAGAGCGGGTTCACACGTCCCACACCAGCCTTTGGCCACACCGTACTGCAACTAGCGAGCGCTCAGCTCGCGAGGGAGCTCGCGGTGTATGAATAATATTCAAGCCCTGTGTCATCGAATGACGCTGTGCCGTCTCCGGTCCGGGAGATCACGAATACACCGGGGTCCTGGCGAATGCCTGCGGCGAGCGCGCCAGTATCATGCAGGCTGTGATAGTCATCTTCGGTCAGATCCACAGGATCGTCAGCCAGTGCCTTTGCAAAGCCGATGCGGGCAGCGGCAGCTTCCCAGCCGCGCATCAATTGCATCGGAATGATCTCCGCCGCATCGCCGCTGCCGTAGCCAACGGTGAGAATGGAGGCGTCTTGGATCTTCATCTTCTGGGCCGCGGCTTCTTCAAGACCTGCGGCGATCCATGCGGGCAACGATGCGGTGTACAGATTACCAACGTGTTTCATTTCACTGGCACCGAGGCGCAGCTTGCTCGAAATCTCGTCCTGCCAGACCGGCATGTTGCGCATCGCCCTCAGCGCCTGTGTCGCGAAAGGGTAAAGCTCTTCGGCCACCTGGCCCTTCTTGACGAGGTCGTACACATAACGCTGCTCGACCAGCTCGACCTGCAACTGCGCGGCGTCGACTCCTGAAAGCGCGGCGATGCGATCCAGTTCCGCGCGGTCATCCGAATCACCTACGGCCAGGAAGTGCAGCAGGATCATGGCGAGCCCAGTTTCTGCCATGCGCTGGTACGGCCGGTGCAGGAACACGGCAAGCATGCCGCGTAGGAACTTGCGTCCGGAACGGTCGAGGCGGCTGACCAGGTGGGCAGTAGCAGCGAGCACCTCATCGATATAGCAGGTGGTCGAATACTTGCCGTTGAAGAGCGGGAAATCGCGCGGGCGCTGTGCATGGTTACCCGGCTGTTGCAGAAAACGTGAAAACGGTTTGCGAAAATCCGGACCGCGGTAGTCGGATGAGGAGCCCGAGGTGCTCAGTTCAATGGTCAGCAGCTTTGGGTCTGCTTCGATGAGCATCGCTACAGCACCCGCACCCTGGGTCGGTTCACCTGAGGTTCCGCGAGCGTACTCAGCGATATCGGAACAAACTACAATCGCGATCCGCCCTGCACCATCCAGAGCGAGAAAACGAGCGGCAGATTTCATCGCGTACACGCCGCCAAGGCAGGCGTGTTTGAATTCCGGAACTTCACAGTAACGGCTGATGGTTGGTCGGCCTTGGGCCTGCAGGGCTTCGTTGATCATGCCCTTGATGATTACGGTACCGGCAGAGTTATCGGTGCTGGATTCGGTACCGAGGGCAAGATAACCAATGCGTCCCGGATCGATGTCGTAATTGTCGATGAGCCGCATGACTGCGGTGGCCGCCATCGTGTAGGTGTTCTCGTTGGGACCGGGCATGCGAAAACTCGAACCAACGACACTGCCGACCTTGTCCCAGTTGTCGCCATTCCATTGGCACCATGATTCGAGGTTGACGCGATAGGGAGGCAAATAGGCTGCAAGACCGCTAATGCCGATGCCTGGATGTCGCTTGCTCACCGTTAACTTTCTCGTCGGTTACCGTTGCAGTATAGAGCTACTGTCGTGCGACGCTGCTTTGTCCAGCGCTGCAGCTTTCCCGGCGCTGCCGCCGTCTTGGGCTGCCGCTTGATTGCGACACCTGTGTTTGCGAGGGCGCCAAGGATACGCCGGTAGTCCTGGACCAGCCACCCGGATCGCGGGCGCGTATATGGAGATTGTGTGGGGATCATGCCACCGGAAGTTGTTGTGAATACCTGCTGCGCAGCGCCGCCCACTCCATCCGGAACCAGGGCGTGAAGCGATCAGCCTCTTGCGCGAGTTCCGTGTCGAGCGCCGATCGATTGAGCCACCGACAGGCTGCGATTTCTTCCGGGTGCGGCGAAGGTTCGTCATGGGTTTCGCCCACGTACACCCAACACAGCTCATGTTCGCTGCCGATGCCGGCAAAACGGGCGTGATATTCGAACTTGTAGACGAAACGCAGCGATGCGGTGATGCCGAGTTCTTCGTGCAGGCGTCGATTGACCGCGAGGTCCATGGGTTCACCGGCTCTGGGATGCGAGCAGCAGCTGTTCGACCAGTAACCGCCCCAAAGGCGCTTCGAGGCATTCCTCTGCTGTAGCAGGACTTCACCCTGCGGATTGAAGACGAACAACGAGAATGCGCGATGCAGGATGCCTTCACCGTCGTGGCATCGGCCTTTGTCCAGCACGCCGACTTCCCGATCATCGGCGTCAACCAGGATCAGCAGATCTTCTTCGGAAGATACTGGCGGGCGAGGGAAATGAGCTGGAGAAGCGGAAGGCATCTTCGGGAGTCCTCTGACAAAGGCGGCGTATCGGTCGAAGGCGGGTATATAACCCCGTTCAAGCGGATGTGTCAGCCACTCGATCTTCAGTACCAGAAAACTTCAGGAAAAAACCGCTGGGGGCTCGGTTAAGCAGCGCGTTCTGGTTTCGCCTCTTCCTGAATCACGTCCTCGAGACACTCCCTGAGCAGGCTCGCTGCATAGTGTAATGCCGTACGAGCCTCGGCACGGCTCGAGAACCACACCAGGCGTTCACGTGGTTTAAACAGCAGCCACGCCAGGGTGCTTAACAGACCGCGGCTGTCGAACCGGAGCTGCCAGCGCAGGATGCGGTTGGTCCATCGATCCGAACGGCGATCGATCTGCGCGCACACGACGAAGAACGGTATGCGGGCGCGAGCCAGATACCGGGCCAGGGTGGAAGAGAGGTTGTCCATCACCACACACTGGAAACGAATGGCCATTCGCCTTCGGGTACCCGGGTCGGCAACAAAGCCGCTGCTGAGAATGGCAGCACGATCCCGCCGGCCTATGTGTGCGAGTGCGGTGTCATGACGTTCACCGGACTCCGCATCGATAATCCGGGTCGGTATGACGATTTCACGTGGATCCGGGAAGTCCGCAAGACTCATGGACGTCTGCCATAGCACCACGAGGTCACAGCCCGCTGCGATCAAGTGTCCGGCGGAGGATTCCGCGTTCGAGTGTGTGCCATTGATCCGGACGAACTCCGCTGCCGGTGCAGGGGATACACGGCGGAGTGCCCGTAGTAGCGCACGCCGATCCGAATTCCGCTCGATCAGAAAACCGGTCCGATGGTGACCCAGGATGGCTTCGGCGAGGGCGCCTATGGCGCTGTCTTGCAACAAGTTCGACTTCCTGTTCAGTAACCTTCAATTCAGCATGATGGCGCTCAAGGCCGTGAGGTAGTTCAGCGGCCGAGGTGAGTTAGCGTGATTTGTAAAGCTACGGCTAGCAGCAGCCATTGCCACAACCATATACTGCTTTGTATTCAAGGAAGAGATGCCGGAGCAAAAAGTGAGCGCCATCTTGTTGGTTGACGATGAACGACAGGTGCTTGATGTGTTGAGCGAAATGCTCAGACTCGAAGGTCATGACGTGGTGACCGCGGAAAACGGAGTTGTTGCGCTCGAAAGAATACAGACGGACGCATTTGATCTCGTGTTCGCTGACATCATTATGCCGAAGAAGGAAGGCCTCGAGACCATATCCGACATCCGCAAACGACAACCACAATTGCCAATCCTTGCGATTTCCGGTGGCGGCCGTATCGGCCCCAGGGACTATCTTGAAGCAGCACGCCACATCGGTGCCAACGCGACCCTCGCCAAATCCTTCGGGCGAAACGAATTCATCAGCATGGTGGATTCCCTGCTGGCGTGAACCTTCGACCGGATGAAGCCCTTACCGGGCAGTTCGCGAAGCTGGCTGTGGACCCTGATGCGTCCGAGTGGGATGCGGCCGTCCTCGTAAACCGGGTCATCGATCCGGATGTCGGCGAAGTTTCCATCCAGCCGCTGCTAGCAGCGGATTCTGGCATGCGTGGCGAATCCTCCTGGCGGGTGCTCGGGCAACTCGGTTTTCGGGGTGATGACGACGCGCTGCGAAATCTCGACAACAGCTGCATCGCGCGGGTGATGGAGCGCCGGCGCGGGTTGCCAATCACGCTGGCTCTCGTGCTCATTGAGCTCGCCCGGTCACGCGGCGAGCAGGCGTGGGGGCTCAACACGCCCGGACATTTTCTCGCACAGGTGAAAGGCGAGGTCATCGATCCAGTGAACATGGCACCGCTGTCCATCACCGGTGACCTGCCGCGGGCAGACACGGTGGATGTGGCGCTGCGCATGCTCAACAACATCAAACAGGTCTGTCTCGAACGGCGGCAGCCGCACTCGGTACTGGTGATTCTTGAACACCAGCGTGGTCTGGCGGAGGCGCTGCAAAACGACGGCTTGGCAGCGGGATTGCACCTCGAATCCGGCAACTGCTGGTTTAAGCTCAATATGGCGGAGCTTGCGCGGGACCACTTTGAGGCCTGCGCCGAGCTGGCACCGGAAGGCTCTGAGATGCAGCGTAATGCGCAGATGCGCATCCGGTTGCTCGGCAAGAGCCGACCTCCGACCTTGCATTGAAGAAGGCAGCATTAAACCAAGCGGTATCGGAAAAGGGATTGCTGGGATTTCGCCGTCAACGCAGTAACTCAGCGAGGACAGCGGGTTAACACATGTCCTGCCAAGGATTGTCAGGTTCGAGGGACACCGGCACGCCGAATCCCGGAACCCGGATGCCTGACTCGTCGAGTCCGAGATCGCTGCCTTCGAGCACCCCTTCACCAAACTGGTATATGGTTTCAGCGCGTCCGCTGCAGGCGTCTGCATCGTATGCAGCGGCCTTGGCCTCCACGTCCTGATTCCGCTTGCGCCAATCGTTCAGTCGGTTTCGACCCCAGCGTTTTTCCAGCATGTGCAGGGTGCGATGAGGAGACAGGAACACGCCTGTGGCGTTGTTGCCGCCGAAACCTTTGGAATTGACGAACGCCGCCGTGTAGGTATCTGTGCTGGCGCGGACGTGCTCGAATGGGAACCGCAGGTGGGCTGTATGCACATCACTTGCGAGGTGATCGATGGTGGTGATGCCCGGAACAGGGCCGTACTGCCACTGGCCGAGTACAGCGGCCAGTTGGTCGCCACCGGCTGGTGCCATGGTATGGCCGACATAGGCCTTCACTGCACCGACCAGCCAGTCTTCGATGCCGAATCTGCCGGCAAGGGTGCTGAGGATTTGTGACTCGGTGACACGGTTTTGTGGAGTGCTTGTGCCATGCGCCTGCATGTAGGTTGATTTTCGCAGCGCGTCATTGCCGATCAGTGAACGCGCAAATGCCAGCGCCTTGGCCACGGTTATCCAGTTGCCGACACCTGGTCCGGATATGGATTTCTTGTAGCCGTCAGCGTTGACGAATACACCGGCAGCAGTACCGAGAATGCGTGCGCCCAGTTGCAACGCAAGTTCATCGTCCATCAGCACCAGGTATACGGCACCCTCTGCCACAGTGAAGCCACAGTTATCCGAAAAAGGCCGTACCGCACGCCGGTTGTCGCATCGGGTAGATCCGTCGAGCTGAGCGAGCGCATCGTCTTCGGCGAGTGCGCCCATTGTGCGATAGCCCTCGATCACATCCGGCTCGACCGGTGCCTCCGAGTTGCCGACGAAGACGATACGCTTTTCGCCGTCACGGATCTCTTCAATGCCCTGACGAACGTTGTACAGGAAGGTGGCGCAGGCACCGATGATGCCGGCGGTACCGCCGACTGAGCCGAGAACGTAGGCGTTGATGAAATCGCCGGGCATTTCTGACAGCCCGAACGAGCAGTGTTTTGATGAAGGACGCTTGCCTCGCATCGGGTTCTGCATGAGGCCGCCGTAGGCCTCGTCATTGAGCTGACCCATCGCACTGCCGGAATACACCGCGATCTGGTCGCCGCTAACGACCGACTTCAGGGTTTCCAGGGACAGCCCCATGGACTGAAGTGCGTCCGAAGCGGCGTAGACGGCAAGTTGCAGACCCCGGGGATGACTGCGTGACTGATAGGTATTGCCCGGATCAAACCCGGTTGGCAGCTGGCCGGCACTCGTGACCTTCGAGACCCGTGCATCCGGGAACAACACTTCAGTCGCACCGAAACACGTGACCTGCACTGTGCGGTTGTCGAGTTCGGTGACCTTCCAGCCGGCGGGCATCGATTCCGGCAGTTGCCGTTTCGGCACGCGGAACGTGAGTACGTCGCCACCATCCGGTGAGACCGTCGCTGCGCTTTGACAGTAGACTCGCTCGACGTCGAATGTCTCGATCTTGCGAACCAGCGTATGTGCGCGGATGTGTTCGCGAACGACAACCGATGACGGATCGTCCTTAATGCCCATCAGGCTCGCCAGGGCGCGATAGGTTCCGGCGCGAGCCGGTTCATCCAGCACGTCGATCACCATCCTGCGATAGGCGTGGTCGAATGAAATTCTGCCGGCGGCGTTCACACCACCCATGCCGACGATGACCGGAAGACGTGCCAAATCAACCCACTCCTGTTCCCGTCATGACATCACACCTGCTTTCCACAGCGTTTACTTCACCTACGGCTTATACGCGTTCGAGCGCCACTGCCGTTGCTTCACCGCCACCGATACAAAGTGAGGCGATACCGCGGCGCCCGCCGGTGTTCTGCAAGGCATGAGCGAGGGTTACCAGCAACCGTGCGCCTGTCGATCCGATCGGATGTCCCTGTGCACACGCACCTCCGTAAATGTTGACCTTTGCATGCGGCAGGTTGAGTTCCTGCATGGCAATCATGGTCACCATGGCGAAGGCTTCGTTGATCTCGAAAAGGTCTACCTCATCGAGTCGCCAGCCGATTCGTGCGGCGAGTCTCCGCATCGCGCCCACCGGAGCGTTCGTAAACGTTGCCGGGTGCTGCGAATGAGTCGCGTGGCCGACGATGCGCGCCAGAGGCGTTCTGTCCGCAAGTGCGGATTCTGCACTGATCAGCAGTGCCGCAGCACCATCGGAGATCGAACTTGAATTGGCGGCGGTGATGGTGCCGTCGTTCTTGAAAGCCGGCTTCAGCGCGGGGATTTTTTCGGGTTTGGCTCGCCTAGGTTGTTCATCGTCACTGATCACGTTGCCATCGATCTGGATTGGACTGATCTCGGCTGCAAGCCGGCGTTGTTCGATCGCCCGTCGAGCGCGCAGCACAGACTCAAGGGCATAGGCGTCCATCGCTTCGCGGCTGATCTGGCGCTCATCAGCCGTTGCTTGCGCAAAGCTGCCCATGGAACCGCCAGTCTCAGCATCCTCGAGGCCATCCAGAAACATCGCATCGCGAACCGGTGCGACCCCCGAGGATTCGCCATGTCCCATACGCAGACCGGATTGCAGCCGGGTGAGCAGGTAAGGCGCATTGCTCATGCTTTCCATGCCACCACAGACCACAGCCTGTGCTGATCCGGCACGGATCAGATCAAAGGCCAGCATCGCCGCCTTCATTCCCGAGCCGCAGACCTTGTTGACGGTGGTTGCGCCGCAGGCATCTGGCAATCCGGCAAGGCGGCTCGCCTGTCGGGCTGGGGCCTGTTTGAGCCCGGCGCTGATGACGTTGCCGAAGATCACCTCATCGATCGCTCGCGCCGGATCGCTCGTGCCGAGCACGGCCCGGATCGCATGCGCACCGAGCTCGGGAGCGGTCCGTTTGGCAAGCACCCCCTGAAAGCTGCCAATAGGCGTGCGAGCCGCAGCAGCAATGAACACATGTTCGCTCAATTGGTTCTCTGCAGAATAGTTAACGCAGCACAGACCACATCGGCTCCTGCGTCAGCCGTTCGATGCTTGATCTTCGGGCAACTAATTTTGAGCCCACTCGCGGAAACGTGGTGCGAGCTCGGCGAAATTGCACGGCTTGTTGTTAATGTCGAGTTGGGCGCGGATGATCTTTTCGAAGCCGAGGCGGACCGCGCCGGTTGATCCCGGCAGGCTGAAGATGACCGTCGCATTGGCGATACCGCCGAAGGCACGTGACTGGATGGTCGATGTACCGATGTCGCTGAAGGACAGCTGGCGGAAGAGCTCTCCGAAGCCAAGAATTTCCTTGTCGAAAAGGGGTATCAATGCCTCAGGGGTGCTGTCGCGCCCGGTAAATCCGGTGCCTCCGGTAGTCAGGATGACTTCGATGTTCTCATCAAAAATCCACGCAGACACCAAGGCCCTGAGCGCGTAGATGTTGTCGCGAACAATGTTTCGGGCGATCACCTGATGACCGGCCGCGGATGCCATCGCTTCGAGAGCATCACCCGAAGTGTCGTTGTCGCGGGTGCGCGTGTCCGAGACCGTGAGGATCGCAACTTTCATCTGCAAGTCCTCATCTGCAAGTCCCCATCAGAAGTTACCGAATTCAGTGGACGTTGAGTTGCCGGCGGGCAGCCACTAGAGTACGCGGCATTCTAACCAGTCGGCGACCAGTGGATAAACAGCTCATTGAGGGCGACCGCCTCTATTTGATTGCTGAAAGCCTCGCCCATGACGACTCGTTGTTCCCAGCAGTCACATCGGGACAGGAAGCGGTGCGGGGGCTGTTGCGTGACGAAGTGATCCGGCGAAAGTGTCGGGCGCTGTCCAATATGGATGTGGACTCCTACATCGAGTCCGTCGTAACACCTGCGGAAGACAGCACGCGAATCAGCGCTCCCCGTATCATCCGTCGTCTCGGCAGAGTTCGGCGTGAAGAATCGGATGGGCCCTATTACTCCGCTACCATCGAGATGGACTTTGGTGGCGAGTGGCGTCCGGTTGGTTTCATCGCGCAGGATCGCAGCGTGGAAAACGGCAGCTGGGGTCCGCGTCACCACAAGGCGGCGGCGGAACGAATCGCCTATCACGCGCGCCGGCGCACACCCATCGTCAACTTCATGGATACCCCCGGGGCGGATTCCCGGGAAGATGCTAACCGCAACAACCAGGCGCACTCGATTTCGCGATTGATCGTTGAAGCTTGCAACGTCGATGTGCCAACGATCGGTGTGGTGTTTGGTCTTGGTTATTCGGGTGGTGCCATTCCACTCGCTGCCTCGAACCTCCTGCTTGCGGTCAAAGACTCAGTGTTCTCGACGATTCAACCGCGTGGTCTCGCCAGCATCGCGCGGCGTCTCAATCTGTCGTGGCAGGAGTGTGCCCAATACGTCGGCCTCTCGGCCTTTGAGCTCTATGAACAGGGCAATGTCGACGGGGTGATCGATTTCAGCGCTGAAAGAGCGGATGCGGAGATCGAGAACCTGAGACTCGCAATCACCACGGCCATCTTGAGGGTGGAAAATCAGGCGCGGAATTTTGTTGCGGAGAACGAGTACATCCTCGATCACTACAAACAGAGTCTGCTTCGTTATCTCCGTCCGTCGCCACGGCTGTCACAGATGCAGTCCACGGCAGGCCTGAAACTGACAAAGAACCCCACGGAGTACCTCAACGTCTTTGGTGTAGCGTTCCGGTACCTGCGTTATCTCGGCATCCGCAAACGGATCAAGGCAACGACGACGGCGCAATACGGCCGACTCGCATCCCAGGAACTGCCGCAGGGCGAACTCGACAAACGGGCGGATCTGGAACGCCGTCAGTCTTTCCTGAAATGGCTGCAGGACCCGGACCGCGTGGTCTATGACGATGCCTTGTCAAAAACCTGGAAAAACTACCAAGACAAGAAAGAGGCCATTGGTGCGGAGCGTGGGCGTATTGCCATGTTCCTCTTTGGTGAGCCGAAGAAAAATTTCGATGATGCACGCAGTGCCCTCATTACCCGCGTAGGCATCTACCTCTACAACCGCTGGAAGGGTGATGCGGTAGGTAACCTGCGAGCACTACGCGACCTGCTCGAGCATCACAGCGACACCAGGCAGGTGCTCAAGGTCAGCGATCTCAGCAACCCCCGGGAGTTCATCGAGGCCATTCGTCTGGATGCCGAACTCTATCCGCTGATGCTGCGCACCTTCAGCCACCAGGGCAAAAAGCTGCTTGCAGGGCGAGGCATCGAAGAGATGTCGGAAACCTATCTCGCCAACCAGCTGACATCCGAACTCAATCTGGCCATGACCACGGTGGCGTTTCGGGTTGGGCCAGAACCAGGACTTTCGGAGCTTGAATCCAATCGGCAGTTCCTCGAACGGCGCTTCCCGGAGTTCGTGGCCACCCGCAGTGACCGCTCGCGCAGCGTTTCGCCGAACGAGCTGACCGTGCTGGATCTGCTCGTGCACGATGAGCTGCGGGAGGAGTTCATTCGCGAGTGCGAGAACTTGCTGCTGTTTGATTCGGTCTACGACCAGGTCATCGCTAATCTCGATTCCATCGCAGCGGAAGCCCAGCGCACGCAGGCCCTGTCCCGCGATTCGCTGGGCCGCCTCTTCAATACCACGCTTGAACTTGCGGCGAGTGGCGTCACGCTGAAGCCGCGCGCTGGCGTCAACCCCGGCAACGCCGCACAGGAACTTCGTAAGCAGGTGACCCGCTGGTATCAGCGCGTCATCAAGCTGCCCAAGGGTGGCGACTTCTTCCGGGTGGTGGAGGAGTGGAAACGCCTGACGTTCCCGCATCTGGCCGACTCGCTGTTCGTGGTCGTCACCTATGTCTTCGAGAGTCTGCTCAATTCCTTGATTCTTGCGGAAACAGAGGGGCGTGGTTACCAGGGCAAGATCGCTCCGCGCAACATCGGTCGACGCAAGGACTTCTGGAATCGGCTGCACATCGCCTATCGCGATCTGCTGTTGAACGAAGAACTGCGTAAGTTCAGACGTGCACATCCGTTCACGCAGAAGGACATCATCAGTCGCTTCTTCCGCTCGTTCGATGAGCTCGATCGCGACCTGATCTCAAGTGACCCCCGGAGTTTTCCGGGCTTCCGTCCGTCTATCGAGGAAGCGCTGAAGAAGAATCTGCCACCGTGTGGTGTGATCACCGCCGTGGCTACGTTCGAGGATGGCGCGCAGGGATTGCCCGTAGGTGTGGTGATCTCCAACGTCGCCTTCCAGGCGGGTGCGTTCGACATGGCGAGTGCAGTGAAAGTCTGCCGGTTGCTTGTGCGCTGTGCAGAAGAACATCTGCCCGTGGTGTGTTTTGTGTCCTCCGGTGGCATGCAAACCAAGGAAGGAGCAGGGGCGCTCTTCTCGATGGCCGCGGTGAACGACCGGATTACGCGGTTCGTCCGCGATCATGATCTGCCGGTGATCGTCTTCGGTTTCGGTGATTGCACCGGCGGTGCCCAGGCAAGTTTTGTAACTCACCCGCTGGCGCAGACCTACTATTTCTCTGGCACGAGCATGCCGTTTGCCGGTCAGATCGTCACGCCCTCGAACCTGCCGCTCGATTCGCTGCTGTCGAACTATCTGTCGACGAATCGCGAGTCCATGCAAGGGCTCGTCAAACATCCGTTCTATCCAGGGTTTGATGAGGCGCTGCGCAAGATCGATGACCAGATACCTGTGCCTGGAGAAACGGTGCAGGAAGTGGTGCGACGGATCTGGAACGGTGTGCTCAGCCAGGCTCGTCCTGTGGTGGTTGCCCACAACCCGCACTACACCGACCGCGATCTGATTCGTCCGGTTCGCAAGACGCTCATTCATGCGCGGGGCTGCACCGCGATCAAGCTCATCCGCATTGCACAGCGAAATGACATCCGCGTGGTCCTGGTGCAGTCCGACCCGGATATGGAATCCGCGGTGGTGGACATGCTCAGCAGCCGTGACGAGGTGGTTTGTATCGGCGGCAATACACCGGATGAGAGTTACCTCAATGCCCAGAGTGTGCTGAAGGTTGCCAAGGATCATGCCGTCGACAGCCTGCATCCTGGTATCGGATTCCTGTCAGAAAACGCCCAGTTTGCCGAGCTGATCCGTCGTCACGGAATCAACTTCATCGGCCCGCCAGTGCTCAGCATGGAAACGATGGGCAACAAATCGAACGCCATCAATACCGCCATGAAGCTGGCTGTGCCGGTGGTTCCAGGCAGCCACGGAATTCTCACGTCAGTGGAGCGGGCCGCGGAGGTGGCCGAGACCATTGGTTATCCCGTGCTGATCAAGGCAGTGCATGGCGGTGGTGGCAAAGGCATCCAGGTGGTGGAGCGCGCCGCAGAATTCCATGAGCAGTTCCATCGCGTGACGCGTGAAGCGCGGGCCGCGTTCGGCAATGGCGACGTTTATCTCGAAAAGTACGTCACCAGCCTGCGGCATATCGAAGCCCAGGTGCTGCGTGACACGCACGGCAATACCCGGGTCCTTGGAATCCGCGATTGTTCTGTACAACGCGATAAGCAGAAAGTTCTGGAAGAAAGTGAATCCACGGCGTTGCCGCCGGATCTCAAGAAGCTGGTGCTCGATTACGCCGGCATGATCGCCGATGAAGTGAAGTACACCGGTGCCGGTACGGTTGAGTTCATCTACGATCTGAAGAACAACGCTGTGTATTTCATGGAAATGAACACACGTCTGCAGGTTGAACACCCGGTGACCGAATGGGTGAGTGGAGTTGATATCGTCGGCGCCCAGTACCGGATTGCCGGTGGACAATCGATTGCCGATCTCACGGTGCAATCGAATGGTTATGCCATCGAGGCACGGGTGACCGCAGAGAAAATCCAGCCGGTGGGCCAGAAGCTGGAGTTTCGTCCGCATCCAGGGCAGATCCGTACCGCCAGCTTCCCGCAGATGGAAGGCGTTGAGGTCATCGCGATGGCTGCCCCTGGCAAGTCGGTGTCGCCTTATTACGACAGCATGGTCGCGCAGATCATTGTGCATGCGGATAACCGGCTGGCCGGTCTTGCCAAGCTGGATGACTACCTCGCGAAGGCCGAGCTCACCGGCATCAGCACCAACATTCCGCTTCTGCGGCGCATCCTGAAAGATCCGGTCTTCCAGGCTGGAAGTTACGATACGGGCTTCCTTCCGGAGTTCCTCAAACGGACCGATGTTCCATCGCTGATCGACGAGATTGAAGCCATTGCCGGCGAGAGTGGCTCGACGATCAACCAGGACAGCATCCGCATCGCCGACAGTGACGAACTCAAGGTGCTGTCGCCGGCGACAGCCATCTTTTACTCGGCACCCACGCCGGCCGAGCCTGCCTACGTTTCGGTGGACGATGTCATCGATCTCAACCAGACCATTTGCCAGCTCGAAGCCATGAAGATCTTCACGCCACTCAAGCTTGATGACTTCAATACTGACACCGAACTCTTCCCGAAGAACCGCCGGTACAAGGTGTCGCGTATCAACATCGAAAATGGTCGTCAGGTGAACGCCGGTGATCTGTTGTTCGTGGTGAAACCGCTCACAGCCTGATCGTCAGCTCGCTGAATGGAGATCGCGGTGGATGTGATCACGCGATCATCCACCGGATGCTTTCAACCACACACCCCACAGCGATAGCGGTGATCGCGTGTCCACTCCAGCGTTTGAAACCTGAATCATCCAGTTTGTCGAGCAGCCGGGTGCCCACACGTGTGCCTGCGACCGCCAGGATCATGGCTGCACCGATGAACCAGAACGGCAGCTCATCGGCGATATCGATCATCATCCCGTAGTAACCGACCTTTAGCAGATGCCCGAATGTCTGCGTAACCGCCTTGTTGGCAACGATGGCATGCCTCGACAGCAGTGAGTGCAGTAAAACACGTCCAGAATAGGACCTGATGCGCCGGCGAGCAGCTGTGCTGCGGTGACGATCACGCCGCAGGAGAGGGCGTGAGCGGCCGAGTGATATCGAGCTTTGCGAACTTTCCGGAGAAGCGACCAGCGAGCGAAAACAGACCAAGCAAGAGCAGGATGAGACCGGCATCCGGTACCAGGTTCACGGCGATGAATAGGGCCAGGACCGCACCGGCGCCCGCTGCATACCATGGCAGGACGTTCCATTCGACGTGACTGCGCAGAAACCACGCCCGCGATCCGTTGGCTGTGAGTTGTACTGCGCCGCGCAGGATCATGGCGGCGGCGACAGGTAAGGTCGTCGCGAGAACCGCCATGAGAATCATGCCGCC
>Ga0194132_10006764_pt1 | contig 17593 bp, 14 predicted proteins | sample TA2KigOf80mmetaG_FD_148612 | JGI IMG/M metagenome (GOLD analysis project Ga0194132, IMG submission 148612) | Freshwater microbial communities from Lake Tanganyika, Tanzania - TA2015054 Kigoma Offshore 80m | ecosystem: Environmental > Aquatic > Freshwater > Lake | place: Tanzania: Lake...
GTGGCCCCATGAAGAATCCGACTGGCCGGGGAAGTTCGAGCCGGTCCAGTGGGTGTATGCGGAGTTCGCGCGGTATGTCACGCGCGGCGAGATCCTGCGGGTGCTGGTAGCGGATGCAGTTGAGCGCAGCCGTGCGCGGGAGGTGTTCCGCAAGTCCGGCGTGGACATGGCAAGGGTCGAATTCCTGATCTGTCCCACGGACCGGAGCTGGACACGCGACTATTGTCCGCTGTTCGTGCACGGAGCGGATGGCCAGGTGATGGCCACGGACTGGGAGTTCAACGGTTGGGCCAAGTACGGCAACTGGAAGCGCGACAACGCCGTGCCCGGCCGCATCGCGCGCAAGTACAAGATGCCGGCGTTGAAGCCGGGCCTTGTGCTCGAAGGCGGGGCGATCGATGTGAATGGGGCGGGCGCGCTGCTGGCTACCGAGGAGTGCCTGCTGAGTGATGTTCAGGAGCGGAATCCCGGGGCCGGACGGCAGGAGATGGAGGACGCCTTCCGCAAGTACCTTGGCGTGACCACGGTGTTGTGGCTCGGGAGGGGAATCGCCGGCGACGACACCCACGGGCATGTCGACGACATCGCACGATTCGTCGATCCGCGGACCGTGGTGGCGGCTGATGAAGAGGATCCGGCGGACAGCAACTACGAGCCGCTGCGCGAGAATCTCGACCGGCTGCGCACGATGAAGGATCAGGATAGGAGGCGGCTGAAGGTGGTGAAGCTGCCGATGCCACGGCGCGTCGACTTTGATGGGCAGCGCCTGCCGGCCAGCTACCTGAACTTCTACATCGCCAACGCCGCGGTGCTGGTTCCGGTGTTCAACGATCCTGCTGACCGGGTGGCGTTGCAGATTCTTGCGAAGCTGTTTCCAGACCGCACCGTGACGGGAATCTATTGCCGCGACCTGGTGCTGGGGCTTGGAACCCTGCACTGCATGACCCAACAACAACCAAGGAGTGAGCGCGAATGACGAGACGCGAATTCGCATGGACGGCGGCGGCGCCCCTGGCCGCGCAATCCCAACCGGGGGCCGGAGTCCGGCACATATTGCCGGGCGCGAGCCACGAGCGGTTCCTGTTGAAAATGTCGTTTCATCAAGCGGTCCAACAGGCGCCGGTGCTGCGCGTGGGCAGCCGCAAGGTGACGGGAGTCCGCACCGATTCAGCGGGCCAGTTCTGGATGTTCGATGTTCCTGGGCTTGAGCCCGCGACGCCGTATTCGCTGCAGATTGTCGCGCGCGGCAAGGCGGTAACCGAGCCGTGGACGCTGCGCACAATGCCCGCGCCGGACTCCCGCGTGGAGCGCTTCCGCCTGCTGATCTACACCTGCGCGGGCGGGCACGACGCGATGCGGCGCGGCGAGACGAACGATCCCTACTGGGTCTCGATTCCGTTGCGGCGCAAGATCTTCGCGGCGGCGTTGAAGGAAAAACCGGACGCCGCGGTGGCGATCGGCGACAACGTGTATTGGGATTTACGTTTCGGACGCGGCGTGGGCGCCAACCGTCCGCCGATGGGCGCGCAGCCGTGGGCGCGGGCGCTGATGGGCGGCGATTTCGACCGCGACATTCCGGTTATCGGCACGCCGAATGAAGCCAAGCTCAAGGCCGCGGTTGACCGCCAGATTGCGGACTTATACGGCACGCTGTTCCAGTCCGTTCCGATGCATTTTATCCAGGACGACCACGACTATTTCGAGAACGACGAAGCGGTTGCCCAGGGAATTTCGTTTCCGCCGGACGACTTCATGATGCGCCTGGCGCGCGCCACGCAGCACCTGTACTTTCCGGAGCACCTGCCGCATCCTTCCCGTCCGGTGGGGCTTCCAGGCGCCAGCGCGGGCGACCGCGCCGCGGGGTTGTCGGAGTGCTACGGCACGCTGCGCTGGGGGAGCGCGGCGGAACTGCTGCTGTACGACTGCAGGAGATACCAGACGCTGCGAGGTCCGCATGCGAGGCTGGTTCCGGAGAATGTCGAAGCGTGGCTGGCGCGGCGGATGAAGGAGTCCGATGCGCGCCACGTGGTCCACGTGCCTTCGATGCCGGTCGCCTGGAGTGCGGGTAAGTGGGGAGAGTGGTATGCGGACGTGCTCGACAATCAGGGCCGGCTGGGTGTGGCCAACACGAAGTACTTCTGGCAGGAAGGCTGGCGGCTGCAGCACGACCGGCTGCTGGCCGCGGCGTCAGGCATGGCGCGGATCCCGGTGTTCATGAGCGGCGACTTGCATGCGCTGGCGCACGGGGCGATCGAACGGAATGGGAAGCACGATTTGCGCCGGAATCCGGTCCATTCGGTGTTGACCGGGCCGGTGTCGACGGGTCCGTGGGGATGGCCGTCGTCGGCGCGGGGGACACCGCCACTGTTGGCGACGGGGATGGAGGTGAAGGAGAGTCTGAAGCCGCTCGAGCAGAACGGATTCACGATCGTGGATTTTGTGGGGGACCGGATTGAGTTCCGGCAGTTCAAGTGGAAGATGGGGGAGGCGGAGGCGAATCTGGATCAGATGCAGCCGTTCCATGAGTTCCGGCTTGAAAGGAAGGTTTAACGGGCCGTGAGATAATCGGACCAGCGAGAGCCGTGGCCGCGATTATCAAACCAGTAGACTTCCCTGCCGCTGCACGGCGTCACCTCGACGACGCCCGGCTGCTTGAAGACAACGGCAGAGAGCCGAACGCAGGACAGCTTTACGGGTTCGGGGCAGAGTGTGGATTGAAGGCGATTTTGACATGGTGTGGCACCCCGTCGGATGCCGAGGGCTCCCCAAACCGTCCTTACCGGGTTCACGTGGATGAATTGGTATCCGCCAACGTTTTTCAGCAATTGCATCTGTTCGTCCAAGGCAGGAGTGGCGCGAAGTACCTTGCTGTGATCACCCACATCGGTGATTTCGCGGACTGGCGGACGGCCCACCGGTACTATTCGCCAGCGAACATCCCAGGTTCGCTCGCCAAGTGGAGAGCAGCCGCAGATCAGGTGCGCGCCATGTTGGATCAGGCCCGCGCCGATGGACTCACGTAATGGTCCGCCCTGTCTATTTCGGAAGTGTGATGAGACGCGCCGCGGAGGCCGTCGCGGGCGCGAGCGCGGTTGGTAGCGTGCTTGTGATTCGGGACATTGCGGGCCGTGTGTGCTTCGCGATCGACCGGGCAAGGGCGGACTGCCGCGGTTTGGAAGAGGAACTCGACAGCCGTTCGCGGGAACTCGGCGCCTACGCCGGCAAGCCGCCTGTCGTTTGCCGGGACGACTTCTTCGAACCGGATCAGATCTTCAAGAGCCCGGCTATCCTGGAGTTCGCCGTTCCGGAGACCAGCTTGTCCGTCCGGGTCCTGGAACGGCAGGTGACGGGGCAGGATTGGCTCAACCCGAATCATGCGGCGCCACCCAGGGTCCCGCGAATCGTCTTCTACGGCCTCAAGGGAGGCGTCGGCAGGTCCACTGCTCTTGCGATGCTGGCATATCTACTCGCGAGGAACGGAAGGCGCGTGTTGGTGATCGACCTGGATCTCGAGTCACCCGGGCTCTCCGGGCTGTTGCTGCCACGGGCGCGCCGGGCGGAGTTCGGAGTCACCGACTGGCTTATTGAAGATGGAGTCGGCCAAAGCGGCCCGGTGCTGCAGGACATCGTCGCATCGAGTCCGCTGTCGGACAACCTCCGGCAGCAGATTCGAATCGCCGCGGCTATGGGAAGCGACACGGGAGCCTACCTTGACAAGCTCTCACGCGTTTACGCCGATGTTGCTGGCAAGCCGAATCCGGATCACTTCGGTGACAGGATCAAACGGCTGGTTCACGCGCTGGAGGAGGCCGAGTCACCGGATGCTGTTCTCATTGACAGCCGCGCCGGGATGCATGATCTGGCCGCGGTCAGCGTCACGTCCGTGGCTTCCACGGCCTTGTTGTTCGCGACCGGTTCACCTCCGGGATGGCAGGGCTACCGGTCTCTGTTCGCCCATTGGCAGTCCCGGCCGAGCGTGGCGAGAATGGTCCGGGAGCGCCTGAAGATGGTCAGTGCTCTGTTCCCGGAGTCCAACCAGGCGGCCCGGGCACACACGTTCCTGGAGCAATCCTACTCATTGTTCCTCGACACACTCTACGACGAGGACCGTTCCGGAAGCATCGATACCGGCTTGTTCACCTTCGGCATGGATGACTCGGACGCACCGCACTACCCGCTGCGCATCAAGTGGAACAGCCGCTTTCAGGAGTTCGACCCGTTGCAAATCCCGCTTGGGCTCTTCGATGACGACGAGATTCGCGGCACGTTCGGCCAGTTCTCTGATGGTGTCGAACAACTGATCCAAGCGGGAGGTTCTGACTGACTCCCTTCCCCCCGATCCAGCTCCGTGCAGCGTTGCGGGATGCTCTGCCGGGGAACGGCCAATTTTCACCGGACATAAGGGAACCGAAATTTACTTACGCGCCGCGCAGCCACGCACACGCACTCAACCCGGACACGACGATCGTACAAGGAATGCGCGGAGCGGGCAAGAGCCACTGGTGGGCAGCGCTCAACTCAGAACCGCACCGGCACTACTTGGCAAGAGTGTTTCCCGAGGCCAAGATCGAGAATGAGATCGTCTGCTCTCAAGGATTCGGAATCGGCCTGGACCCCAAGCGTTCGCCGTCTAAGGACACTCTAGCCGCGCTCAGCAGCCAATACAAGCCGCGTCACGTCTGGCAGGCGGTGATTGGCCTCCAGGCCGGGCTGCCCGCGCCTTTCCCACAGGAGGCACCAACGTGGGCGAACCGGGTACGGTGGGTTCGCGACAGCCCCGAGGAGTACGCCCGTCTTTTGTACGAGACCGGCGAGGAGTTCTTCCAGAAGCGGCAGCGGCGCCTGCTACTCTTCGACGCACTTGACCGGCTGGCGGACGACTGGGCGGGCCTTCGCCCCCTCGCGAGTGCGCTGTTCCAGGTGGCGCTGGATATGCTCGGAAACCGGGGGATCCGGCTGAAACTGTTCGTCAGGCCGGACATGCTGGAGGACCGGCAGATCCTGGCGTTTCCTGACTCCTCAAAGCTCACGGGGAGGAAGGCGGATCTCACCTGGCAACGCGCCGATCTTTACGCTTTGCTGTTCCAGTGCCTGGCGAACGAGAAGACGAACGGCGCGACGTTCCGCGATCATTGCCGGCAGCTTCTCCGGATAACTTGGCGCCCGGAAGGGCAGGACATCTGGGTGCTGCCCGATGTTCTGCGGCACGACGAGGACATCCAAAAGAAGGTCTTTCACGCGCTGGCGGGACCGGCCATGGCAATGGGGCAGCACGGACATAAGAGCGGGTTTCCCTACACCTGGCTGCCAAACCACTTGCTAGACAGCCGTGGACAGGTAAGCCCCCGCAGCTTTCTCGCCGCGATACGCTCAGCACTTGACGTGGCCGCACCCGCCGATTGGCCGTATGCCCTCCACTACAAGGGGATTCAAGAGGGGGTCAAGCAAGCCTCGACGATCCGCGTAAAGGAAGTGACCCAGGAGGACTATCCGTGGGTCGAACCGCTCATGCTTGCGCTACGGAACCAGATTATCGTCCCTTGCCAACAGGAAGAAATCTTGACGCGATGGAAGACGGCACGGACTCTCGATACAATGCTGAGCGAGCTTCCAATGAGCAGCGGCGTCAGATTGCTGCCCCTGCATCTCGACGCCGGCCCACAAGGCGTCCTCGAGGATTTGAAGAACCTCGGGATCGTCGACTACATCTCAGACGGGCGGATTCAGATCCCTGATGTTTACCGCATCGCTTTCGGACTCGGGCGCAAGGGTGGAGTGAAGCCGCTGAGTTAACCCTCAGCCGCCTTCTCCGCCAACGGCTCCAGCCTCCCCGTGTGACCCTCCAGAGCCGCGATCAACCCCGCCGTTGTCGCCGCACCCGGCTCCAGCGGCAGCCGTAACACGCCGTTCGGGGCGAACTGCGCCCCGCGCACCGTCTGGACCAGCTCCATCAGCAGCATCGGATCGAGTGGCGTTTCCGGATGAAACTTCACATGCAGCGCTCCGGTCTTCTTTTCAACCGACTCAATCCCCAGCCGCTCCGCCCTCGCCTTCACCGCCGAAAACCGGATCAGCAAATCCACCGCCTCGGGCACCGGACCATAGCGGTCCACCAACTCCTCCCGGACCTTCCGCGCCTGATCCTCACCCGCCACATCGGCGATCTTCTTGTACGCCCGCAGCCGCTGCGCTTCGTCGCCAATGTAGCCCGCGGGGATTCGCAAATCCAGCCCCAGAGTGATCGTCGTGTGGATCTCCGGCGCCACGCGTTCGCCGCGCAGCTCGCGGACACTCTGTTCGAGCAGCGACATGTAGACGTCGTAGCCCACCGCGTCGATGTGGCCATGCTGCTCGCCCCCCAACAGGTTGCCTGCCCCGCGCAACTCCAGGTCGAGCGCGGCGATCTTGAATCCGGCGCCGAGATCGGAGAATTCGCGGAGCGCAGCCAAACGCTTCCGCGCCACATCGGTCAACTCGGCGTCGGCCGGCACCAGCAGGTACGCATAGGCCCGCCGGTTCGACCGCCCGACGCGCCCGCGCAACTGGTACAACTCGGAAAGTCCGTACCGCTCGGCGTTTTCGACGATCATCGTATTCGCTAGTGGAATATCAATACCGTTCTCAACGATCGTCGTGCACACAAACACGTCGAATTCGTGGTGCATGAACCCGAGGATCACCTTCTCGAGTGCGGACTCCTCCATCTGCCCGTGTCCCACGCCGATCCGCACGCCCGGAATCATCTCCTGGATGGACGCCGCCCGGCTCCAGATCGACTCGACGCGGTTGTGCAGGAAGTACACCTGCCCGCCGCGCGCCAGCTCCTGCTCGATCGCCGTCTTGATGAGATCGGGATTGAACTTGGCCACCACCGTATTGATCGCCAGCCGGTCCTTGGGAGGCGTCTCGATCACCGACAAGTCCCGCACCCCAAGCAGCGACATGTGCAGCGTCCGCGGAATCGGAGTCGCCGACATCGCCAGCACGTCAACGCTCTTGCGCAATTGCTTCAGCCGTTCCTTGTGCCGGACTCCGAACCGCTGCTCCTCATCCACCACCAGCAGCCCGAGATCCTTGAACTGGATGTCGGATGACAGCAGGCGGTGGGTGCCAATGGCGAGATCGATCTTTCCTTCCGCCAGCTCCTCGCCGAGCGTCTTGAGCTCCTTTTTGTCCCGGAACCGCGAAAACATCTCGACCCGCACAGGAAACGCCGCGAAACGCCGCTTGAAGGTCTCGAAATGCTGCAGGCACAGCACCGTCGTCGGCGTGAGCACCGCCACCTGCTTTCCGTCGCCGAGGGCCTTGAACGCGGCCCGCATCGCGACTTCGGTCTTGCCGAATCCAACGTCGCCGCACAGCAGGCGGTCCATCGGCGACGGACTCTCCATGTCCCGCTTGATATCTTCCACCGCGCTCACCTGGTCCTTGGTGGGCGTGAACTCGAACGAGTCCTCGAACTCGCGCTGCCAGTTGGAATCCGGCGAATAGGCGAAACCCTCGGCCATCTTGCGCTCCGCGTACAGCCGCAGCAGTTCCTCGGCCATGTCGAGCATGCGGGCCTTGACCTTGGACTTGGTCTTTTCCCAAGTCACGCCGCCCAGCTTGTCGAGCTGCGGCGATGAGTCCCCCGCCCCGCGGTACTTCTGGATCAGGTCGAGCCGCGACAACGGGACGTAGAGCTTAGCGCCCCCGGTGTACTCGATGAGCATGAAGTCGCCCCGCTGGTCGCCCTGAACCAGCTCCCGGACCCCAAGGAACTGCCCGATCCCATGCGTTGCGTGGACGACATGGTCACCCGGCTTCAGATCGCCGATGTCGGCCGCGAACGCCCCCAGGTTCGAGGCGCGCACCGCGGGCTCGGGCGTGGCCGCTCCGCGGTCGAACAGGTCCTCTGATCCGATGATGGCGATGCGGGCATCCGGAAACGTGACTCCGCGCCGGATTTGCCCGCGTCCGAGGAACACGCTCGCCGACTCTCCGTGATAGACGCGTTGCGCGAGATAAGGCGCGCTCGCCTCCGAAGGATCGATCCCCATCTGAAACGGCAGCGCGTACTCGCTGAAAATGTCGGCCAGCCGCTCCAATTCACCGTTGGTCGCCGCGAAGAAGACCACCCGGTTCCCCTGCTCGACCATCGTACGCGCCTCGGCCACCGCCACCTGCATGTTGCCGTGGAACGGAATCGAAGCACGCGAGGAGATTCTAGGCGCCCCGGGTTCCAGGTCGAGCTCGCGCAAATCGAGCCGCTGCGCGCGGTCCAGCCGGGCTTGCAGTTCCTCCACCGTGAAGTAGATCCGTTCCGGCGGGATGTCCGCGGCGGGACCGGCGTCCTCAAGCCGCTTCCATAACCGTCCGGCCGCGCCCAGGACCTGTTCCGGCTCATCCATCACGACCACCGCCTTCGGAGCGAGGTCAAAGAGCCAATGAGCCGGGCCGCGGGCCGCCGAGGCGCGGAATTCCCATCCGGGCGCGCGGTCCTCGCCCCGTGGACACTCGAGCAGCGGCAGCAGCGTCACGTCGCCAATCTTGAGCACCGAGCGCTGGGTCTCGACATCGAATGTCCGCAGGGACTCGACCGTGTCGCCAAAGAACTCCACGCGGACGGGCCGCTCGGCGCCGGCTGGAAACACATCCAGGATGCCGCCGCGCACCGAGAACTCTCCCTCCATCTCGACCGGCTCACGCTGCTCGTAGCCCGTGGCGCGGAGGTGCGCCAGCAGGTCCTCCATCGGAATGTCCTCGTGCAGTTTGAGCTGCACCGGAAGCTGGCGGTAGTACTCAGCCGGTCCGGTGCGAAGCAGTACCGAGCCCGCTGGAGCGATCGTCAGCGGCGCCTGATGACGGGCCAGCCGCAGGAGTCCACTGACCCTTTGCTGTGAGATGCCCGAGTGAGGCGACAGGCCCTGGTGCGGCAGGACATCGAGCGCGGGAACCAATTGCGGCTGCTCTCGTCCCGGCACGATCAAATCGAAGAAGGTCGCGGTGAGGGCGGTGAGCGTCTCAGCTTGTTTGCTGCCGTCCACCAACGCGACTACCGGGCGGTTCACGATCTGCCAGAGCAGAGTCAGGTAAAGCGCCTTCGCGGTCAAGGTCAGCCCCGAAAGGCGGAACTGGCCACCAGCGCCGGCTGCGAGCTCACGGGAAACCTCCTGGAAGCTGGTCTGCCGCGCGAGCGATTGCAGCAGATCGCGAAGCGCCGGATGAGTCACACGGATCGCTTGAGCAACTCTTGCTCAATGTTGGTTGACGAATAGCCGGGCTCGAGCGGCAGCGCGTGAACCGAGCCGCCCGCAGCTTCCACCTCTTCCCGGCCCGCAATGAAGTGGGACCAGTCCGCGCCCTTGACAAGTACGTCGGGAAGGATCCCGGCGATGAGCTCACGCGGGGTGTCTTCGTCAAAAAAGGTCACCGCGTCCACGGCTTCGAGCGCCGCCGCCAGTTCGGCCCTCAGGTCCTGGCTGATGAGCGGCCGCGCGGGACCCTTCAGCCGCTGGACCGAGGCGTCGGAATTCAACGCCAGGATCAGGAGATCACCCATCGAGCGGGCCCGTTCGAGCAGCCGGATGTGACCCGGATGAAGCAGGTCGTAGCATCCATTGGTGAAGACGACTTTCAGTCCGGCCTGCTTCCATTCCCGGCGCGCGGCGGTGAGTTGTTCCCGGCTGTAAATGACGCCCATATGCCTGCCGCGCTACTTCAGAAATCCGCTCCGGACCGCCGGGGCCGCGCTGAGCGCGTCGTTGACAGCGTCATCCAACGCCAGGATCCGGCGCTCGAGGGGAGTCAGCTCCGCGACTGCCGCTTGGCTCAAGAGCGGTTTCTGATAGGTCTGCTGCGGCTTGTCGGACCGGCAATAGAACACGTGCAGCGCGCGCCGGTGATGATCCGTACGGTTCGCGGTCCCTCCGTGCCACAGATGCGCGTTCATCACGACGACGTCTCCGGCCGCGCCGGTGATCAGGACTTCTTCCGGATGTTCCGCGGCCGGGTCGGCCAAACTGTCCTGCGGCAGCCTGCCCCACACATGCGAGCCGGGGACCGCGCGCAACGCTCCGTTCTCGGCGGTGAAATCGTCGAGCAGCCACACGGTGTTGCAGACCCAGAATCCGCGGTCATCGGCGATGGCGCCCTGATCACAATGGAGCGGCTGCGAGACACCGTTGCGCGGATTGGCGGACCTGACGTTCATGCTGCTGAGCTTGAAGTCGGGCCCAAGCACGGAACCCACCAGATCGAGAATCGCTGGATCGGCCAGGCAGGCGCGGAACTCCGGTCCCTTATTCACGCAGTTGGCCAGCCGCCGCGAACCCGGCTCCTGGCGAAACTCGCTCCCGGCGCGATCGCCCTCATGGGCAAATAACGCTTCCACCCGGGCTCGCAGAGCCTCCACCCGGCCGGCCGGAAGAAAACCAGGCAGCCGCGCGAAGCCTTCACGCTCCAACTGGGACCGGATCGGCGCACTCACTCCGACATTGTAGCGCCTGCGGATGGGTCCACTTCCGGAGCGCGGCATCGAGCGCCTCCGCACGGACCGGCTTGGCCAGATAGTCGTCCATCCCGGCCCGCGCGCACTCGGCGCGGTCTTCGGCGAGAGCGTTCGCGGTGAGCGCAATCACCGGAACCCGGTTGCCGGAGGCCCGAATCCGCCGCGTGGCCTCGAAACCATCTATCTCCGGCATCAGGCAATCCATCAGCACCGCATCGACCGGATGGCGGGCGCACAGGTCCAGCGCCTCAAGGCCATTGGCGGCAAGCAGGGTCTTGTAGCCGAGCTTGCGGCAGAGCATGACGGCCACACGCTGATTGACGGGGTTGTCCTCTACTACCAATACGAGCGCTGGCTCGCTGGATGGCGCTTCCACCGGGGCCGCCCCGATGGACTCGCGCGCCGGCGCAGGGGTCTGTTTAACTACCGGAACCCGGATGCGGAACGAGAACACGGAGCCGCGGCCGGGTTCGCTGGCCAACTCCATCTCACCACCCATCATGCCGACGAGCCGGCGGGAGATTGCCAGTCCAAGCCCCGTGCCACCGAATTTCCGGGTGGTGGAGGAGTCCGCTTGAGTGAAGGGCTGGAACAGGTTCTTCTGGGCTGAGGGTGGGATACCGATCCCGGTGTCGGCCACCGAGATCTTCAGGTCACAGGCAGCCTCACCGTGGGCCGTATGCTCAATCTTCAACACGACGCCGCCCACCGCCGTGAATTTCACCGCGTTGCTGAGCAGGTTCAGAAGGATTTGGCGCAGCCGTACCGGATCGGCCATCACCGCCCGGGGCAGGTCCGGCGCCAGGTCAAGATCGAGATACAGGTTCTTTTCCACGGCGCGCGGACGGAGCAGTTTCAGGCACTGGGCGGCGATCTGTGCGGCGTCGCATGGCGCGGGATCCAGGTCCAGCCGTCCGGCTTCAATCTTCGAGAGATCGAGGATGTCATCAATGATGGCCAGCAGCGCTTCGCCTGACACCCGGATCGTGTCGGTGTAGTCGGCCTGTTCGGGCGTGAGCTGTGTCGCCATGAGGAGGTTGGTCATGCCGATCACGCCGTTCATGGGTGTGCGGATCTCATGGCTCATGTTTGCCAGAAACATGGACTTCGCTCTTGCCGCCCGCTCGGCCTCGGCCTTCGCTTCCTCCAACTGGACGACCATCGAAGACAATTCGGCGGCCCAATTGGCGATTTGCCGTTCCGCTTCCATGCGCGCGGAGATTTCAATGGTCACGCCGATCATCCGGGACGGCCCGGACTCGAGGTCCGAAGCCGGAGCCATCGTCGTGTTGTACCAGCGTACGGATCCACCGGCTTGCGCGACGCGGTACTCGAGGCAAACCCGGCCTGCCTGGCGGAGGCCCAACTCGACCGCGTCGGTCACCGGTTTCCGGTCCTGTTCGTGCAGACAATCGAGCCACTGCTGAAACGTAAGCCGCTCGACCGTATCGCTCAGACCGAACATCAACCGGAACTGGTGAGACGGCGCGATGACGTCGCTGGCCACATCCCAGTCCCACATCGCCACGCCGGCGGCGGCCTGAGCGGACTCGCAGTCCTGGCGAAAGCGGGCCACCTCGGTGCAAGCGCAACGGAGACCCGTGCGCAGGGTTTCGAAGCGGCGCCACACGATCCACGCGGCCGCCGCTGCGGCGCAGACGGACAGACCGATGATCAAGACAGGAATTTGCATTGCCCCTGACAGGGCTCATCGGCTAACCGGCGGTTGTCTTGAACACCGGCGGCAAAAAAGAAAATGGTTCCAAGTGACCCTCGGTTCAACTCGTTCCCCGGCCTGCATGCACAGCCGGAACATGGCGCCCTTCCGGGCGAGGCCAGCCACTGGTGGCGGTCTTTCGCTCGCCCACAACGGGTATACTCTTGCGAGCACCCCCGCGGCGGGGTTAACGCTCCTGACCTGCCACTTCGTGACTACGCAGACTGCCGCGGTCCGATGGCTGCCCGCTTTGCACTCGCTGCTTGCGCAACGCGCGCTCTACGTGCTGCCCGCTACCGCAGCGCAACCGCGCACCCGCCGACATCCTGGCCTCTCGCTCCCCTCCCGGGCCTTTCGACCCGTCGGGATCACTGCGCTCGGACCTCTCTGCCGCCGGAAGCCTACCGTTGCGGATCACCCGGTCTCCACTTACTCCCCGGCTGGGTTTCTACTTTCGTTTCTTCCCTGCCGGATCAACGCTCCTGGCCCGTTTCTCTCCGCCCGGCTCGCTGTCCCTAAAACCTCTTGGAACCAGAACCAGGATGCAACGAAAACCAAAAATGGTCAATGGCAAACTGCGTTCAAAACGGTGTTTTCGTCAAACTTTTTTTATCCTGTTTTCATAAGGATGCGGACGGAGTCCTGTGACATTCCTGTGAATAAAACAGCGGTTGGAGGATATGTTCTAGCGCAAAGCGAGGATCATCGCGGTGTCAGCCGCCGCCCATACCGCGCCGGCCTTGCCCCGCGTGAGCCAGACGCGCCTGGCGGCCGCGCGATAGTCGACCTCCATCTCCTGCCACTGGTCCGGAACCGTGCCCATCGCGATCCTGACTCTGCCGGGCACCGGAAGTCCCCGTACCAAGCCCCTCGGCTCAATCGCAGCCAGATACGCAATGCCCGAATCGAGGAGCAGGATGTCGGTAACAGCGCGGTCCTTCTCGCGGAACGTCCTGGTCATCCCGCCGGACTCCGCATCGACCCGGTAGACCTCGGCTGGCCATTCAAACGAACTGTTGAACTCGACCAGATTCAGCCCCGCGCCTCCCGCGTTCAACCGGATCCGGGACACAGTGCCCAGCACAGGAGCGGCGGACGTCTTCCACGTCTCACCGCCGTCGCGGGTTTGCAGCAGCAGCGCGAGCGCAGGCAGTTGCCGGACTCGCAGAAGTTCCCGTGGATCGAGCCAAGGGACCGGAGCGGCGGCTGGCTCTGCCCTGCGCGGCTCGTGCCGACCTGCAATCACGCCGCTGGAACCGGCGAACTCGATCCAGGTGTACAAGCTCCTGGACGCTTCAGCCGCGGGCTCCGCCGCGGCGGCGGCCGGAGACCACTGCCCTCCTCCGTCCTGCGTGCTCCAGACCTGCTTCCGGCGCCCGGCGGCGAATCCCCGCTTTTCATCAACGAAGTGGACCCGGAGCACTCCCTCCTGGGCGAAGGCCCGCCGCCAGGTCCGGCCACAATCACCGGACTGCCAGACGCCGGTTTCGGCGGCGATCCAGGCCAAACCGGCACCAAGGGAGAATCCACTCACGGCGTTGTCCGGCAGCCTGGCCAGGTTCCAGGTTGCGCCGCCGTCGGAGGTCATCACTGCGGCCGCAGCCTCTTTACCGGCGCGGATCAATACGCCCGGAGCGATGCCGCAGCCCCCTTCGCTCATATGGAAATCCCGCAACACGAGCGATTCTCCATCCACCTCGTGATGGAAGGCGAGGCTCCAGCGGGAACCGGCTACCGGCTTCCGGATCAGCGGCGGCTGCGCGAGCGCCAGGCCCGCCGTCAAAGCCAGCGCCAGGCGCCGCATCAGGTTTGGCGGACGAGCAGGTTACTCAGGGCCGCTTCCACCAGGCTTGTGCGGTCGAGCGGCTGGACACCGGTCGCGGCGACCGCCACCAGTGCGCCGATCTGTTCGCCCACCGTGGTGATCACTTCCATCTCTTCGCCGGAGTGAGCATGCGGCATGCGGTGCTGCACGTTCACCACTCCAACCACGGCGTTACGGGCGATGATTGGCGCGGAAAGAAACGCCTCGAACGTGTCCTCGGGGAGGTCGCGGAAGTATTTGAACCGCGAATCGGCGTAGGCCTCGCGTGAGATGGCCAGCATCCGCCGCTCGCGGGCCACCCATCCGGTCAAGCCCTCTGAGAGCCGGAGCTTCACCTCGCCCACCGCGCCGGGATTGGGTCCGCTCGCCGCGCACAGGACCAGTTCCTCGCCCGAGGCCAGGTACAACAGGCACGAATCCGCCTGCATGAAATCGCCGACCAGATGGACCACGTGGCGGAGCGAGTCCGCAAGCGGAAGGGACTTCGCGAAATACCTGCTGATCCTTTGGATCAGCCGCAACTCGGCTTCAACGCGCCGGAGCTGCGCCTCCATATCTTTTGACCGGGCCACTGTTTCTATTATGGCAGGCTAGACCAGCGCCGCCACCCCCCGGTCCAACTCATCGTCAGTCCAGTCCGAAATCTGAACCCCCCGGTGCAACGACCAGCGCTCGACATGTTCGAGCCTCGCACCCGGTTCCAGCCGTGTCAGGGGACTCAAGGTCTCCAGCTCGAGCGTGTCTCCGTTGGCGAACGTCTCGTAGGAACAGCCGAGGTCGGGGTACGCCCGGCCAGCCGGAGCGTCGAAGCGCTTGATGAAGAGCTGGCCGCCCAGCAAGTAGGCGCCCCAGGTCCTGGGGTTGAAGTGGCCCAGCTTTGTGGGCGCCGGGCGCGCCGCATCCTGGCGCAGGATCATGTACTTCGCGGTGAAGCTCCAGCGCGGATCGGACAGGTCGGTGAAGGCCCACAGGACCAATGGATGGGTGGGAGCGAGCACCTCCGGATGTGTTCCCCGCGGAGGAAAGCCGGAAATTCCGGTCCCGCCCGGCGCCATCATGGTCAATGCCCAGGCCGAAACCTCGATCGGCCAGGCGAGAGTGTTTTCGATGACGTGGATCACTGACACCGCGCTGCCCGTGGCGGCCATCCGCAGCAGGATCTGTTTCTTCAGGCCCGTGGCGCGCTCGACCGGAGCTTCAGCCCGGAGCATGCCGCCAGTAACTTCGACCGTCACCGGCTCATTATCAGGATAGTAAGTACGCGGAAACTGCTCTGGTGCTGACCAAAGCCGGTGCCCGCCGCGCGGCTGGAAATCCGGCTCGCCCGCACAGCCGAGCTGGTTTTCGATTTCCAGGAACAGATTGGGGCCACCGGCGAATCCATACCGGATCACACGTGGACCGACGTCACTGGTGACGATCAATTCCACGTCTCCGTTCGAGATCCGGTAGCACTCGGACCAGCCGCCCCAGGCCGTTTTCTCAATGGTTGCAGGCATCGGCTAGCTCTGGCAGTCCACCAGGATTTTCATCACGTCGGCGCCGCGGCCCATCTCCTCGAGTCCGCGCTGCAATCCATCGAGAGGATAAACGCCGGTGATCAGCCGCGTGAACGGCTGCTCCCCTGATGCGAGCAGCGCGATCGCCTGGTCGAAATCGCAGGGTTCGTACACCCGCGCGCCGATCAGCCGGAGTTCGCGCCAGAAGAACCGGTGAAGGTTGACCGGAGTAAGTTTGGAGTAAACAGCAACCAGGATAACGCGGCCCCGGACCCGCAGCAAGTCGGACATCACCGCCGAGCCGGCCTCCGAGCCCGAGACCTCGAACACGGCATCCGCGCCCGCTCCCCCGGTCTGTTCGTGGACGAACTTCACCAGATCGGTCTCGCGCGGATCGGCAACGTCCAGGCCCAGACTTCGCAGCAGCCCGATCCGGAACGGGTTGATCTCGGTCACCAGGACCCGCGCCCCCGCCTGCCGGGCAACCAACGCAACAACCGCTCCGATGGGTCCACCGCCAATCACCACCGCGTATTCTCCTGGCTGGATGTCCCCCAGCCGCACGTCGTGGCAGGCCACTGCTACCGGCTCGATGAGCGCCGCGTGATCCAGCGGGAGTCCCGCGGGGACCCGGTGAATCGTGTGGGCGGGCACAGTCCACAGTGCCTGGAACGCGCCCGGCTCGTCGATCCCGATGAACTTGAGCTTAAGGCAGACGTGCCCGTTGCCCGCAAGGCAGGCCGGACAGGCGCCGCACGGATCAAGCGGGCGCACGGTGACGCGGTCGCCTGGTTTCCAGTCTCCCGCGCCGGGGCCGGCCGCTTCGACCGTGCCCGACATCTCGTGCCCGATCACCTGGGGCATCCGCACACGATGGTCCATGTGTCCTTTGAAGAGGTGGAGATCGGTCCCGCAGACTCCGCAATGGGAAACCCGGATCTGAACCTGGCCGGTGGCGGGCTCCACCGGAACGCAGGCGCCGACACCGATCGTCCGGTTGCCCTGGTAATAGGCCGCACGCATACTCCATGCCATGATACCCTACGGAATCGCGATGAGGCTTAAAGATAAGGTTGCGATCATCACCGGCGTGGGCGCTGGAATCGGAGCGGCGGTCGCGGTGCGGTTTGCAGAAGAGGGGGCGAAACTCCTGCTCAACGACATCCACGAGGCGAACGGCCTGCGGACGCTGGAGCAGGTCCGCGGGTTGGGTGTGCCGGCGCACCTGGTGGCAGCCGATATCGCCACCGAGGAAGGCGCCCGGAGCCTTTCTGAGCGGGCGGTTGCGGAGTTTGGGAGGATCGACATCCTGGTGAACAACGCGGCCGACTTCACGCAGAAAAACGTCGAGGAGGCAACGCTCGCTGATTGGCATAAGGTGTTCGGGGTCAATGTGTTTGGGACGGCGCTGGTCTCCAAGTTCGCGATTCCGGTAATGAAGGCCCAGCGGCGGGGGTCGATTGTCAACATCGCGTCGATGAGCGGCATCATCGCCCAGGAAAATTTCACCACCTACAGCGCGAGCAAAGGAGCGGAGATCACCATGACCCGGTGCATGGCCAAGGATCTGGCGCCGTTCAACGTCCGGGTGAACTCGGTGTGCCCGGGCTGCATCCTGACCAGCGCGTCGATCCGGGAGATCGAGCGGCTGGGGATGACGTTCGAGCAGTGGCGGGACAAAGTGGCGCCCGGGCATATGCTGAACCGCCTGGGCGACCCGGTCGAAGCGGCGAATGCGGTATTATTCCTCGCTTCGGATGAAGCAAGCTTCATCACCGCGGAACAACTGATGGTCGATGGTGGATACATCTGGCAGTGAGGGCGCGCCGCCCCCGGATGGCGCGGTTCCGCACCCGCAAACGGGTTAAAACAACCTGGACTCGCGATGAACCCCCCGTATTTTCACGCAGATAAGCACATCTGTGGGCATCTGGTCAAGCAAAAGCACTACACCTGTAGCAGCAAAGTAGAAATGTCTCCCTTCGCGCAAAGTAGAAGTGTCCCCTCGGAGCAGGCTGGTCTCCGGGTGCGTGATAGTTTGGTGATCGACCGGTGAAGCGGAG
>Ga0194132_10006770_pt1 | contig 17581 bp, 16 predicted proteins | sample TA2KigOf80mmetaG_FD_148612 | JGI IMG/M metagenome (GOLD analysis project Ga0194132, IMG submission 148612) | Freshwater microbial communities from Lake Tanganyika, Tanzania - TA2015054 Kigoma Offshore 80m | ecosystem: Environmental > Aquatic > Freshwater > Lake | place: Tanzania: Lake...
CGGTCACCCGCAGGCTGGCCGGCCGTGGCGTGATCTTCCGGGAGCAGGCCGGTCGTCTGAGCGACATCGATCCGTCCAGGGAGTCCGTTCACGGCTACACGGAGTCCAACTGGGAATGGAAGGCGTTGCTTGAGGCGTTTACACGCACGCTGCCTGGCAAGGGGTCGGCGGGTGCGATGCTGGGGTTGTCCGCCGAGACGGTCCGGCGTGCCTTGTTGCGCCACCTGAACGGCCGGTACGTCCACAGCTTCCGATTTTTCCGGTTGATTCATCGCCTGAGTCCGGGCCGGCACCGGGCCATGCTCCTGGCGCCGGGGTCGATCCGCGCGGCGTTTGGGCAGGCGGGCCTCCCGCTGGACGACACCATCACGCCATGGGTGTGGGCCCTGTGCAAGGTCGTGCTGCTCCTGCATGGACTGGCGGGGGTGATGCGCCACGCGGGGCTGGCACTGCTGGCGATGGCGAAATCGTCGCCGGCGAACGGGGGGCGCCCGCTGCTCTGGCTGGGTTTGTCTCCCGCAGAGCTCAGCGCGGCCCCCGGCGAACTAAACGCGCTGGAGTTTGTGCGCACAGGACGCCTGCCGCTGCTTGGCGGCGGCCCCCTGTATATCTCCGCGCCGTGGCGCCGCCGCGCACCGGTGGAACATGTCGCGGATGTGGATGCGTTTATCAGCGCCGATCCCGTGCGTCATGCGGCCGGGCAACACTTCGCGGCGCATCTGGTGTGGCAGCTGTTGCGCGAGTCGCTTGTGGTGATGGGGCGAATCTGCCGCGACGGGTTGCGTGACGACGGGTTGGGGTTGCTGCTGGCGCGTGACTACGCGGAACTGCCGCGTATGCGGGTCTGGCTGTCGACGGTGCGCCCACGGGCGATCGTCATGACCAACTCGATGTTCGGCACTCATCCGTTGTGGATTGCGTGCGCGCCGGACGCCGGCGCCGAAGTGGTCATGGTGTTTTACGCCACCAACGTGCTGCCGATGCGGCTGCGCGGCGGGCCGGTGCCGCTTGCCGGCGATCCCGGGTACGCGTTGCTGGAATGTACGCGGTTTGAAGTCTGGACGCTCGCGCAGCAGCAGTGGTTGACCAGTCTGGGCATCGATCGCGACAAGGTCCACGTCGCCGGTGTGGTGGTGTGGGGCAGTTACGCGGCATGGCGGACACCAGCGACCCCGGCGCTGGCCCTTCGTCCTGCAAGAATCCTGCGGATCGGCCTGTTCGACGTCGTGCCGCCGTCAGCGGCGTATTACCTGCAGTTTGGACTCGGGAACAACTACTACGGGTACGACCGCATGGCGCAGTTGCTGACCGACGTCGTGGAACTCGCTCAGTTGTGGCCGGGTGACAAACCCGAGGTGCTCCTGAAACCAAAACGCGGACGCATGCCGATTCACGACGCCAGGTATTACACGCTTCGGGATCAGTACGTGGACAACGGGAGCCTGAGTGGCCACGTGTTGCCGACCAACCCCATCGATGCGGTGGCGGCTTGTGATCTGGTGATCGCGCCTCCGTTCTCCTCGCCAACCGTGATCGCCGAGCAGATGGGCATCCCGGCCTGTTTTTATGACCCGACCGGGCTTGTGATGCCGCACGATGGCCTTCCTGCCGAGGCTCCGCTGGTGGTCGGGCGGGCGCGCCTCCAGGAGTGGCTCGCGCAATTCCACCAGGCGACGATGTCATGACCACGCTCAGCAAGTCGCAGCAGATCACCAATACCTCGCTGTACATGCTGCCGCTGGTGATCGGCAACCTCGTGCCGCTGGTCACCCTGCCGATCTTCATTCGTTTCCTCACTGAGGAGGATTTTGGCGCGCAGGCTCTGGTGACCGCCTACGCCTCCGTGGCCGGGGGGGTGGCGGCCGTTGGACTCCCCACGGCGTACGACCGGAACTTCTTCCAGTATCGGGAGGGCCGGCAGAGTGCCGCGCTGCTGTATTCGGTCGTGCTGTTCTCGATCCTGTCGTTTGCCGTGGTCGGCCTGGGCACGTGGCAGTTCAGCGCCCCGCTGACCGAGTGGCTCGTGGGGCAGGTCCGGTATGAAGACGCGCTGATGTGGGCGTTCTGGGCGACCGCCGTCACCACCGTCAAGGGCTACTACTTCGCGTACCTCCGCAATAACGAGCAGGCAGGCACATTCGCGACATGGACGATTGCCGAACGACTGATCGGAGCGGTGCTGTCGGTTGGACTGGTCGTCTGGGCCGGATGGGGCGTCGTTGGCCTGATTGCCGGGCAGATGCTGGGCACATTGCTGGTCACTGTGGTCGTGGCCGTACAGATTGCTCGTGCGCACCCGCCCTGCGTCTCCTGGACGCCCCTGGCCGATTCCCTCACGCTCGGGTATCCGTTGCTGCCGCGCATTGTCCTGAGCGTGGTCGGAAGCAGCGCGGACAAATATCTGCTGAGCCACATGGCCACACTGGGCGGGGTCGGCATCTATTCGGTGGGCCAGCGGGTGGCGAATATCACGTTCACCTACATGACGGCCGTGCAGAATGTGTTCAGTCCGCAGGTGTACTCCCACATGTTCTCGGGCAGCGCCGGTGCCGGCGCCGCCATCGGCCGGTACCTGACACCGTTTGCCTATGTGTCGACCCTGGTGTCGTTCCTGATCGCCGTGTTTTCAGAGGAGATCCTGCGGATTGTCGCTCCGACGTGGGAAGCGGCGATTGCGATCGTCACCATCCTCACGCTGATGTACAGCCTCCAGTTTTTCGGCAAGATGCCGCAGCTGCAGTTCGCCAGACAGTCGTGGCTGATCTCGGGGCTTGCCGTGGTGGGCGTGGTCGTCAACACGGTCTGTAGCGCGCTGGGCATCTGGTGGCTCGGCACGGTGGGCGCGGCCTGGGGCACGCTGGCCGGCGCGGCGATTATGATCGCGATCAGTATCGTGGTGGGGCAGAGGGCCTTCCGGATCGAATGGGAAACACGCAACCTGCTGGCCATTTTTGGGTTGCTCTTTGTGAGCGCTTTCGTGACCATCACCTTGCGCGAACTGGAGGTCGCCTACGGCGTGCGGCTGGCTGTCAAGATTGCCTCGGCGGGCGCATTTGCCTGGCTGGGCGTCTGGCTGGGCCTGCTGACGCGTGAAAACCTCCGCGTCGTGACACAGATGGTGTCGAGCCGGTTCCGGCGCGCGCCGTCGCCACACGCAGGAGCGTGAGTTCATGTCCGATTATCTTCATCAGTTGTTTGCGCTCGAGGGCAAGGTCACGGCGCTCACAGGGGCCGGCGGATTTCTGATCGGCGAGATGGCGCGCGGACTGGCCCGCGCCGGTGTCCGCGTCGCCGTGCTTGATGCCAACCTCGAGAAGGCTGAACGCGTGGCCGACGAGATCCGGGCCCAAGGCGGCGAGGCGATGGCCGCCGCGCTGGATGTGCGCAGCAAGGACGAGCACGAACGGGTGCTGGCGGCTATTCTCGAGCGGTTCGGCCGTCTCGATCATGCCGTGCTCGGCGCCGGCATCAATGCGCCGACGCCCTTCATGGAGATTCCCGTCGAGGAATGGAACAACGTTCTCGCCGTGCAGTTGACCGGCACCATGCTCGGCTGCCAGGTGTTTGGCGCGCATCTGCTCGCGCAGCGCGCCGGCTCCATCCTGACGATTTCATCCGCCTCGGCGGGTCCGCCCCTGTCGAAGGCGTTTACGTACTCAGTGGCCAAGGCCGGGATCAAAAACCTGACGCAGAACCTCGCCCGTGAATGGGCGACGCAGGGCGTGCGTGTCAACGCGTTGCGGCCGGGATTTTTCCCGACCGAGTGGAGCATGAAATATTTCATCACGCCCGAGCGTGAGGCCGCGATTCTTGGACACACCGCGATGCGGCGATACGGCACACCGCCGGAACTGGTCGGCGCGGTGTTGTGGCTGCTGTCGGACGCAGCGAGTTTTGTCACGGGCGCGGAAATTCCGGTTGATGGCGGCTTCTCCGCCATGACCATTTGAGGCACGCATGATGATGTCCTCCGATCGTGTGGTGTTGGTGACGGGTGGCGGCCGCGGCATTGGCGCCGAGATCACCCGTGCGTTTCATGGAGCGGGCTGCCGCGTCGCGGTGGTCTCGCGCACCGATGACGGACTTGCCACGGCGCTCGGGGAGCGCGTACGGCACATCGCGGCCGACGTCAGCCGGTCGGCCGATGTGCAACAGGCCGTGACGGCCACGCTCGCCTGGGCCGGCCGTCTGGACGTGGTGGTCAACAACGCCGGGATGTCGGCGTGGCGGCCGCTGGAGTCGATTGATGATGCCTTCTGGGCGGATATGCTGGCCGTCAACCTGTCGAGCGTGTTGTTCACCTGCCGCGCGGCACTCGCGCACCTGTCGCCCGGCGGCGCCATCGTGAACGTGTCGAGCCTGGCCGGCAAGCGGGGCAGCGCGAACAACACGGCGTATTGCGCGGCAAAATTCGGCGTCAATGGCATCACACAATCCCTGGCGAAGGAACTCGGTGCGCGAGGCATCCGTGTCAACGCTGTCTGTCCGGTGTATGTCATGACCGACGGCGTGCGGGACGCGCTGGCCGATCCGCTGTCGCCCGCCCAGGGACAGGAGATCGACGCGTACCTGGCGACGTTCGCGCGCACGCAGACCGCGTTGGGGCGGCTGCCGCTGGCGAGCGAAATCGGGGCGATGTGCGTCATGCTCGCGTCCGAAGCGGCCAGTGCGGTCACCGGGCAGTGCATCAACGTCGACTGCGGCGTGCTGCCGCAATAATCCATGCGCATCGTCCGATCGATCGTGTCCGAACTGTCCGGGTATGCCGAAGCCCTGCTGGGGGCGGTCCCCGGACGTGCGGGTGTGTGGCTGCGGCGCGCCTACTGGGGCGCGCGTATGCAGGCGCTGGGCGCGGGCGCCGTGATCGGGACCGGCACGCTGGTGATCGGCCCGGGCAACATCCGGATCGGCGATGAGTTCAGCTGCTGGCGCAATTGCACGCTGGCCGCCGGCAGTGACGGCGCGATCACACTGGGCCGCCACGTGGGTCTCAATGCAAACGTGTATCTCAATGCCGCGTCAGGGGGACGCATCACCATCGGGGATGAGGTGGGCATCGGTCCCAACGTCGTCATGCGGGCTGCCAACAAGAATATGAGTCCCGAACGGCCGATGACCCGGCAGGCGAATGTCGGCCTGACCATCACGGTCGGCACCGACGTGTGGATCGGAGCCAACGTGGTCGTGGTGGGTGGTGTCACGATTGGGGATGGCGCGGTCGTGGCGGCCGGCGCTGTGGTGACGCGGGACGTGGCACCCGGTACCGTCGTAGCAGGGGTCCCCGCCCGATTCGTGAAACACCGCGGGCCCGAATGGCCCTGATCGTCGCCGTCACCGGCGGCACAGGCTTCGTTGGTCGGGGAGTGGTCGCCCGTCACCTCGAGGCTGGCGATGAGGTTCGCGTGTTGACCCGATCACCGGCGCGGGTGCCGTCCGGCGCGCGGGCCACTATCGGCGACCTCACCGATCCCGCCGGCGACCTCGCGCCGTTCGTGCACGGCGCCGACGTGGTGTACCACTGTGCCGGTGAAATTTTCGATCCGTCCCGGATGCACATGCTTCATGTGGACGGCACCACGCGCCTCATTGCGTCGGCGCGGGGACGCGTGGGCCGCTGGGTGCAAATGAGCAGTGTGGGCGCCTACGGCTTGCCCCGCGATGGCGTCATCTCCGAGTCGTCGCCCGAGTGTCCCCGCGGCACCTACGAAATCACCAAGACCGTCGCGGATACGCTGGTCGCCGGCGCCGCCGGGGAGGGCGCATTCGGCGTGGCCATTCTGCGGCCGTGCAAGATTCTCGGCGCGGGTATGCGTGACGGCGCGGTCCGGCAGATGATCGGACTCATTGCACGCGGATGGTTTGTGTTTATCGGTCGCCCCGGCGCGTCCGCCAACTACATCAGTGTCGAGAATGTGGTGCATGCCCTGTATCTGTGCGGCACACACCCGGCGGCCGCCGGACGCTGTTTTAATCTTTCAGACCACCGCACGATTGAGGCCTTCGCCGGCCGGATTGCCGCGGCGCTGCAGATGGCGCCGATCCGCCGGCGCATTCCCGAGACCCTGGCGCGGGCGGCCGCGCTGGCCAGTTACGTGTTGCCCGGATTCCCCCTGACACCCGGCCGCATCGACGGACTCACCACGCGCGTGACCTATCCCACCGCTGCCATTGAGACGACCCTGGCGTACGCGCACGTCACGTCAATCGAAACGGAACTGGACAGCATGGTGGCCGAGTGGCAGAGCGGCAGGAAGGCCGGGCGTGGCTGAACTGGTGCCGCCGTCGGCGTTCTCACTGAGCGATGTCGCGGTGATTGTGCTGACGATGAATCGGCCGCAGTCGCTTGAGCGGCTGCTCACGAGTCTGACCGGACAGTCCGGCCGTCCAGGCCGTGTCATCATTGTCGATGGGGGGCACGGCAGTGCGGGTATCGTGGCCGGGTTTGCGGATCGACTCCCCATCGAACACGTGATGTGTCATCCGCCCGGGCAGATTCGGCAGCGCAACATGGCCCTGGCGATGCTCGATGACCGCACGCGGCTGGTTGCGCTGCTCGACGACGACCTAGTGCTGGAGACCGGCGCGTTCGACGCGATGGCGGCGTTCTGGAATACACGCGACGACCAGACCGCTGGCGTCTCGTTCAACGTGGTGAACAATCCCCCGTTTCGTCACTCGGCCGCGCGGGCGCTGATCGGCATGAGTTCCCCGCGGATGGGGGCCATCCTGCCGTCGGGGTACAACGTGCCCATTGCTCCGGCGTCGGAGGATCTCGCGGTCGATTGGCTCAGCGGCGGCGCCACCGTCTGGCGCCAGCGTGTGCTTCTCACGCATCGGCACGCCGAGGTGCGATCACGCTGGGCGATCTGCGAGGACATCCTGTACAGCTATCCGCTCAGCAAGACCTACGGCCTGTACGTGTGTGCCGGGGCGCGGGTGCGGCATGAACACGTCTACGATCACACGCGGACCGTCGATCACCGGTTTTACGGGCGGACGGCGACGCTCTGGCGGATGCATTTCGTCAACAGCAATCCGGATTTGTCGAAAGTGCGATGCGCCCTGATGCTGCTGGCACAGGCCCTCGCGCGACTTGGCTCCGGGGTGATCCGGCGCCAGGCCGCCGACTGGAATTATGGGATTGGACAGATTCAGGGACTTCGGCTCGGATGGGGCGGTCTGGCCGCAGGCCGGAGTCTCGTTCCGCTGCTGGAAGCCTGACTGCGACGTTATGAACCTCCATGTCGAATAATCTGATTCAGCCATTGTTTGAACGTTATTACCGCGCCGGTGTGCAGTCGCACGACATGTCGTCGCACTGGCACGAATATTCCAGCCGGTTCAAGGTGCAGATCGATGCCGACGGTCATCTCACGACCCTTGAAGGCGCAGGCTTTGGCGAAATGCAGCAACGGAGTGTGGTGCGGCGTCTCGTGCAGGAACTGAGCATCGTGTCGCACCTGGCACATTTGCCGCAGCGCCGACGGCTGATGGCGCTCCGGCCGCTGCTCGCCCGGACCTGCCGGGCGATGGGGCTGGCCGTGTCGCTCGATGGGTTTCGTCAACTGTGTACGCTCGACCTCCTCATGCAGTCGGTGGCTGCCGCAGCGCTGCCGCGGCCGCTGCGGGTGCTGATCATCGGCGACGGGTTCGGCGTGTTGTCCTGCCTGGTCAAATCGCAGTTTCCGGATGCATCGATTGTCCTGGTCGACTTGGGACAGACACTGCTCTTTCAGGCCTCCTACTGCCCGAAGGCCCATGCCAATCGTCGGCACGCCCTGGCGGGTACGCCCGGCGCCGACGAGGCCGAGTTCGTCTACTGTCCCAGCGACACGCTTGAGGCGATTGACCACCGGCGTTTTGATGTCGCGATCAACGTGGCCTCCATGCAGGAGATGGACCCGTCCACGGTGGCGGCGTATTTTGTGTTCCTCCGCACCCATCTCGCCGCAGCGAACCTGTTCTACTGCTGCAATCGGCAGTCAAAAACCCTGCCCGACGGCCAAGTGTCGGCGATCGATGCCTACCCGTGGTCGCCGCAAGATCGGATCCTTGAGTCGGGGCTGTGTCCGTGGCATCAGTATTTTCTGACCGCCGGCATTGCCGCGCAGGGGCCGCGGATATTCGGGCTTCCGGTGCCCGGCGTCAGTTACTACGACGGTCCCCACTATCACCGCCTTGTTCAACTGCACACGGAGTCGTTGTCGTGACCGCATCCTCGATCACAGTTGTCATCCCCGCCCGCATGGCGTCCTCGCGGTTTCCTGGCAAGCCGCTGGTGCCGATTCTCGGGCTGCCCATGGTGGAGCACGTACGACGACGGGCGCTGCTCGCGTCTGCAGTCACCGACGTCGTCGTGGCCACGTGTGACGTCTCAATCTTTGAGGCTGTTGTGGCGGCGGGCGGCCGCGCGGTCATGACGGCCGACACCCACGAGCGTTGCACCGACCGGGTGGAAGAAGCCATGCGGTCGCTGCAGGGCGACATCGTGGTCATGGTGCAGGGGGACGAGCCGCTGCTTGTGCCCGATGCGGTCGATCGTGTGTCGGCCCCCCTGCGTGAACGGCCGGAAGTCGTCTGCACCAACTTGTTGTCTCCGCTCGAGAGTGACGCCGACCTGACCAATCCCAACATCGTCAAGGCCGTGTGTGCGCAGGACGGTCGGATCATGTTCTTCTCGCGGTCGCCGATCCCGTCGTACCGAAAGCGGGTAGATTGCCCGGTGTACCGGCAGACCGGCATCATGGGATTCCGCCGAGATTTGCTCGAGACGTATTCGCGACTGTCCGAAACGCCCTTTGAACAGGCCGAGTCGGTCGACATGTTGCGCCTGCTCGAGCACGGCCTGTCAATTCACGGGGTCGTCGTAGACTATCCGACGGTCGGTGTGGATCGGCCCGAGGACGTCCCGGCCGTGGAAGCCTGGCTGCGGGGACACGACCTGCAGCGTGCCCTTTACGAACAGACCATGGTGAATACGAAGTGACTGACAGGCGACTTCTTCGAGCAGGCATCGTCGGCTACGGCTACATGGGTGAAATCCGTCGCCGCAACATCGAGGCGCACCCTGACCTCGTGCTGGCGGGGGTGACCGATCCGCGTGTGTCGGATCCATCCAGGTTCGGGGCACCGGCGTTTTCCGACTATCAATCGTTGCTGGACGACAAACTGGATGTGGTGTTTGTCTGCACGCCCAACAACCTGACGCCAGACGTCGCCGTCGCCGCCCTGGAGCGCGGGTGTCACGTCTTCTGTGAAAAACCGCCCGGTCGGACCCTGGCCGACATCGTGCGGATTCGCGCCGCCGAGGCCGCGTCGCCGGGCAGCAAACTCATCTTCGGGTTTAATCACCGGCATCATCCCGGCATCACCGATGCCAAAGCGATCGTTGACAGCGGGTCGCTGGGCGGCGTCGTGACGTTGCGCGGCGTGTACGGCAAGTCCGGCGGCGACGGGTTTGAAGGCTCATGGCGCAACGACCCGCAGGTCGGCGGCGGCGGCATTCTCCTCGACCAGGGCATCCACATGCTGGACCTCTTCCGGTTCTTCTGCGGGGACTTCGAGGAGGTCACCGGCATGACGGTCACGTCCCACTGGGACATTCCTGTCGAGGACAACGCGTTTGTCCTGCTGCGTAATTCACGCGGGCAGATGGCACAACTGCATTCGACCGCCACGGCGTGGAAACACATCTTCCGGCTTGAGATTGGTCTTGAACGCGGGTACCTGGCGATTAACGGACTGTTGTCAAAGACGGGCAGCTACGGCCGCGAGACGTTGCTCATCGGTCGCCGCCCGCAGCGCGGGGAATCGGCAGCCGTGGGTAATCCCCGCGAGGAAATGTCGTACTACGACCGGGACCCGTCGTGGGACCTTGAGGTCAATCATTTCGTCGAGTGCATCCAAACCGATCGACCGGTCTCGCAGGGCACGTCCCTTGACGCGTTGCGCGTGATGGAGATTGTTGATCGTGTCTACCGCGAGCCGGCCAACGCGCCGTTCCGCACGGGGCGGATGCCGGCGGCCACCGAAGGGGAGCGCTCATGAAGACTGTCGTCTCACTGCAGGAACTGGTTGACTCGGAGATCCGGCCGGATCGCCTGTTTGACGAGTTTCTTTCGTTAACACAGACGTCCGTGACGCAGCTGGCCTCGACGCCGCTTGTCACGGTCGCCTGCCAGGCCTGCGGCCACCAGGCCTCGCGTGAGGCCTTTGTGAAGTTCGGCCTTGCCTACCGGGAGTGCGAACGGTGCTCGTCCGTGTTTGTGTCGCCACGGCCGTCGGCAGAGGCCCTGGCGGAGTATCACCGCAGTTCACCGGCGGCGACCTTCTGGCGCGATCGTGTGCTGCGCGAAACGTTGCAGACCCGGCTTGAAAAGCTGGTGCAACCGCGCGCCGAGTGGGTGCTCGATGGACTGGCGGAACATCGGCCCAGGGCCCTCGACGGCGTGGATGTCAGCACCCATGGCGACCTCCTGATGAAGGCGCTCACGGCGCTGTCGCCCGCGCTGCGCATGTCGGCACCCGGCCGCGCGGATGGCCCGCTGGGGTCGCCGGCCAGTGCGGACTTTGTGACGGCGTTCGACACGCTGGATCGCGTCGCGGACGTCCGCGCGCTGATGGCGGCGGTGCACACCGTGCTGCGTCCCGGCGGCGTGTTGTTTGTGACGGCGCCGTGTATCAGCGGCTTTGATCTGCAGACGCTCTGGGACCGATCTCCGGGGGTGTTGCCGCCCGACAAGCTGAACCTGCTCTCGATTGACGGGCTCGCGCATCTGTTCGGCGGTCCCGACTGGGAGATTATCGAACTGAGCACACCCGGCATGCTCGATGTGGAGAATGTTCGGCAGGTGGTGTCGGCGTCGCCTGACGTCGCGTGGCCCCGTGTGATTGCGCGTCTGGTGGACCAGGACGAACGGGCGCGACTGGAACTCCAGGAATACCTCCAGCGGCACCGGCTCGCGTCATTCGCGCGACTCGTGGTGCGTCGCCGCTGACCGTTCGCGAAAGAGAGTCATCAGTGCTGGCCGCAGAAATCAAACGGAAGTTGCGCGCGGGACAGGTGTCGCTGGGGTCCTGGATGTCGATGGCACACCCATCGATTGCCGAGATCCTTTCCGGTGCCGGATACGAGTGGGTGGTGGTGGAGACCGAACATACCGCCATTGACGTGTCGGAAGTGTTGCGGCTGGTGATCGCCATCGAACATGCCGGCGCGGTGCCGTTGGTGCGCTTGGCGTGGAATGACCCGATTCAGTGCAAGGCGGTACTGGATTCGGGCGCCGCCGGCGTCATCGTGCCCATGGTCAACACACGGGCCGATGCCGAACTGGCGGTGAAGATGGCGAAGTATCCGCCGCTGGGATTTCGAGGCGTGGGTCTTGCTCGGGCGCAGGGCTACGGCGCGCGGTTCGCCGAGTACGTCGCGGGGGCCAATGACGCGACGCTGCTGATGGTGCAGATCGAACACAAGGACGCCGTCGCGAACATCGACGCCATCGTGAGCGTGCCCGGCATCGACGGCACGTTCATCGGCCCGTACGACCTGTCGATGTCGATGGGCCTGGCCGGGCAACTGGACCACCCGGACGTGGTCGCGGCGCGCAATCGCGTGCTGGCGGCGACACGCGCTGCGGGCCTCGTCGCGGGCATCCATCTCGTGCATCCCGACCGCGCCGTTGCCACCTTGCCCACCTACATTCGCGAAGGGTACCAGTTCATCGCGCTGGGCACCGACATTCTCTTCCTCGGCGACTCGTGCCGGGATCTGCAGACCCGCGCGGCCGCCGCGGCCGCGGCGAGTGTGACGCCTTCGTGATTCGCGCGCTGATTCTCGACTTCGACGGTGTCATCCTCGAGTCGAACCATCTCAAGACGGATGCGTTTGAGGCGGTGTTCGCCCGTTTTCCCGAGCACGCGGCCGCGATGATGGCGTATCACCGCGCGCATGTCTCGGAGTCCCGGTTTGCGAAGTTCACGCACCTGGTCACGCAGCGCCTCGGACGCGAAGCGCAGGATTCGCTCGTGGGGGAGTTGGCCGACGCGTTTTCCGCCCACATGCTGGCGAGTATCGCCGTGTGTCCGATGGTGCCAGGCGCGCAGGCATTCCTCGACCGGGTGTCAGCGGTCGTCCCGGTGTTTCTGGCGTCGGTCACGCCGCAGGCCGAACTCGACGCCATTCTGGCGCTGCGGGGCTTCGACCGGCATTTCGCGCGAGTGTACGGGTGTCCGCCCTGGACCAAGGCCGGTGCCATCCGCGACATCCTCGCCGGACTTGGCGGGACCGATGGTGTGGTGTTCATCGGGGACTCCGCCGGCGACCAGCGCGCCGCGCGGGAAACACACGTCGAGTTTCTCGCACGCGACAGCGGGTTGCCGTTTGACGAACCGCGCCCACGTGCCTTTCCCGACATGACATTGATCGGTGAGGCCCTTGCCAGCCGTCTTCCCCCTTCCACCAAAGGACTGCCGTGATTTTCGTGACGCTTTCTTCATTTGTTGAGTACGACCAGCACCCGCTCGAGTTGCTCAGGGCCAGCGGCGTGCCCTTCAAAATCCATGACACCGGTAAGCGCATCACGACGGCGGAGCTTCTTGCCGGCGGGCAGGACGCCACCGTGGTCGTCGCAGGTGTCGAGCCCTACGACCGCGCGACCCTCGGGCAGCTGCCGCAGCTGCGCTGCATCAGCCGGTGCGGCGTCGGTGTGGACGCGATCGACCTGCAGGCGGCCGCCGCGCGCGGCATCGCCGTACTCAACACGCCCGATGCGCCGACGGCCGCCGTCGCCGAGCTCGCCCTGACGATGATGTTGTCGCTCAGCCGCAACCTGCCTCGCCAGTCGGTCGCGGCGCATGGCCGGCAGTGGAGTCGCCTCCAGGCGCACTTGCTGGGGGCCCGCCGCGTCGGCATCATCGGGCTGGGCCGCATCGGCAAACGGGTGGCCACACTCGTGCGCGCCTTTGGCGCCGACGTGTGGGCGACCGATCCGGTGGCGGATGTGGGCTGGTGTGCGGCCAACGGCGTGCGCATCGGCACCCGTGACGAAATCCTCGCCGGCTGCGACATCGTGTCGATTCACGCGGCACGATCCACCGGCGCACCGATGCGCCTCGGCGAGGCCGAGATCCGCCGCATGCGCCGGGGCGCAATCCTCATCAACCTCGGCCGTGGTGACATGGTGGACGAGGCGGCGCTGCACACGGCCCTCAGCGACGGTCACCTCTTCGGCGCCGGCCTCGATGTGTATCCGGTCGAGCCGTATGCGGGGGACCTCTGCGATTTGGATAACGTGATTCTCACCCCACATGCCGCGACGCTCACCGTGGAGACGCGCGCGCAGATGGAGACCGAGTGTGTCCGCAAGGCCATCGCGTTTCTGGCAGGCACGCTGCCGGCCGCCGATCGGGTGATCTGATGCGCGAGAACGACATCAGACCTGCCGCGCTTCTGGACGCGTTTTTTGAACGGCTGCAGCGCGATGCGGCCCGCCTCGCCCTCCAGCGTCCCGACTTCGTGGCCTGCGCGTGCCCCTTCTGCGGGGCCACGCAGCTGCGCAGCACGTTCGAGAAGGAGGGATTCCGCTACGTCGAGTGCCACGGGTGCGGATCCCTCTACGCCTCGCCGCGACCCACGCCGGATCAGCTGCGCAGCTATCTCGAAACGTCCGAAGCTGCGGAGTTCTGGAGCACACACTTCTACCGCCAGACTGCGGATGCCCGCCGCGAACAGATGTTCCGGCCGCGTGCGGCGCGCATCGCGGCCCTGGCCGACCAGTACGGCCTGGGCGCCGACGCCGTCTGCGCCGACATCGGTGCCGGGTACGGCCTCTTCCTCATCGAACTCGCCGCGCTGCACCGGTTCGCCCGCGTGGTCGCCGTCGAACCGGACGCGCGGCTGGCCGACGTCTGTCGTGACCACGGATTTGTGGTCGTCCAAAAGTGGGTCGAGGATGTTCGCGAGTCCGACGTGTCGGCCGACCTGGCCGTCGCGTTCGAAGTGCTTGAGCATGTGTTTGATCCCCTGACGTTTCTCACGTCATGCGCGCACGCGGTCCGGCCGGGAGGCCTGCTGTTCTTCAGCACACTCGCGGCAACGGGCTTCGACATTCAGGTGTTGTGGGAACACTCGCGCTCGGTCAGTCCTCCACAACATCTCAACTTTCCGTCCATCACCGGCGTGACGCGTCTGATCGAGCGCGCCGGCCTGATCCCGGTCGAAGTCACCACACCCGGGCAGCTCGACGTGGACATCGTGAGAAACCGGCTGGCCGCGCATCCCGAACTCCCCGTGCCCAGATTCGCCCGCGTGATCGCCGAAGCCGATGATGCCGCGCGTGCGGCCGTGCAGAGCGTGTTGCGTGCGCACGGTCTGAGTTCGCACGTACAGTGCGTCGCTCGTCGTCCCGAATGAGCCGACGCCGGCTGCTGATCGTCGATCGCTACGACGCCCCGGGCGTGCGCGCCGCCCACGCCGGCGGACCTGATGGCCCGGACATCCTGCTGCTGGGCCTCAGCAACGACTGGTGCCTGGCGTCGGCCTCCGCCGACGCGCGTGCGCGCCTCGCAACGCGACTGGTCGATCCGGCCCCCCATGCCGAACACGCCGCCGCCCAGGTGGGCACGTTTCTGGTGTCCACGGTCGCCGAGTTGCCGCAACGGCGGCTCGGGGCACTCACGCTCGGCGAACTGCTGGCGCGTCCCGAGGGCACGGACTGGTGGCTGCTCGCGGTTACGGAAAAAGGACCGTTCCGCGGCCCGCTGGTGTCGCAACTGTACCGAGTCGCCCTGGCCAGGCGCGTGAACGAGACGGGCGTCTACGACGATGTCGAGATCGACATAGCCGACCAGGCGTTGTCGGCGACGCTCCGAGGTGATCAGCGCGACGAGTGGGTGGGGCCGACACGGCTGCGGTCCCTCTGCCGACACTGGCTCCATGCAATCGGAGAAGGGGGCCGCTGGCTTGCCGTCCGTGCGTGGTTGCTGGCGGCGGGCCTTCGTGCGCGGGCACCCCGTGCGTCCACCCCTGGTCGCTCGGCGCTTGCCGCCTTTACGTTTTATCCGGCATGGTGGGGCAGGCCCTTCTCGGCCGAAGCCAGCGACAGGTTCTTTTCCCACCTTGGCGAGGCCGGCGTCACGGAGTATTTGACTTGGCTGACGTCCCCTCTCGCGTTGTGGCGAAACCGTCGCACGGCCGCGGCGGTCATCCGGACACGCGGCCTTACCCCCATCCAGCAGTTTGTGACGCTGCGCGACGTGTGGGGACTGCTGTCGCTCAGGCGTTTCTGGCGACTGATTCGATTTGAGTGGGGCATGCGGCCGCGGCTGACGACACCGTTTGCCGGTGTTGACGTCGGCCGGCTCATCGCTGCGGACATCAGCCGTTCGATGACCGAGAGTGAGCCGTGTATTGGCGCATTGATGGCGCGTGGCGTGCACCGACGGGCCGCGATTGGGTCGATGCCCGAGTCGGTGTTGTATCGGCTGGAGTTCCAGCCTTTTGAAAATGCCTTGTTGCGCGGGTTGCACCACCGCGCCCGGGGTATCGGGTTCCTGCACTATCCATTTGGCGCGCACTACCTCTCCACACGGTTTGCCCCTGGCGAGATGCACCGGTGGTTTGAGGGGGCGTCCGACCGGGAGGCACGCCCGATGCCCGACCGCATCATCGCGTGTGGTCAAGTCGGGATAGACCACGTGACGGCCAGTGGCTATCCGGCGTCGCGGTGTGCCCCCTGTGGTCCGCAGCGCTTCGGCCGGCTCATCGAGTACCGGCGTGTGGCTCCGCGGAGACATGAGGCGCGACGGCGGCTCGGTCTTCCCCTGGATCGTCCCGTCTATCTCGTGACCTTGGCCATTGACGAGGCCGATACCGAGGCGCTGTTCGGGGCGTTGTTGACGGCCCTGGCTGACGTGGCGTCAGTCCGGCTGGTCATCCGGACCCATCCCAATCGGCCGGCCGGCGACCCGGCCTTGCAGGCCGCCCTTGCGGCCTGTGGACCCGATCGTGCCGTGTTGATGAATCCGGGGCAGGACGTATACGATCACATGGTTGCCGCCGACGCGATGATCTGTATCGGGTCGATGATCGCGTTTGAAGGCATGGCGCTGGGGTGTATGCCGGTCGTGTTCGTCAATCCATCGTCGTTCCCCGCGTTGTCGCTGGCAGAGTTCGACTCGGCGTTGTTTGTCGCGCATGACGCGCAGAGCCTGAGCCGGGCGCTGACCGCGATCGATCGGGATGACGAGTCGGCGGTCGGCCGTCGGACGGAGTGGCCCGCGATGTTGCGGCGTGTGCTGGGCGACCTTGAGACGCCGCTTCCGGTGCAGCTGTCGGCGGCCGTCGCGGGCGCCTCGACGTCAGGTGGTCACGTGTACGGGTCGGTATTGTCAGAGGAGAGGTTGTGAGTACATTCAGTTCGGAGTATCTGCAGGAAGCCGTCGACATCATCAAGAAACTGGATCCCGCCCCGATTGAACGGATGGCGGCGTTGCTGGACGAACTGCGCGCGCGCGAGGGACGGCTGTTCATCCTTGGCGTGGGCGGCGGGGCGGGGCATGCGTCCCACGCGGTCAACGACTTCCGGAAGATCGCCAACATCGAAACGTACTCGCCCTGCGACAACGTGTCCGAGCTGACGGCGCGGGCGAACGATGAGGGGCTCGACACGATCTACTCGGCGTGGCTCGTGGGCAGCCGCCTGAAGTCCACCGACATGGTGATGGTGTTTTCGGTTGGTGGCGGAGACCTCGACCGGAACATCAGTTCGAGCCTGGTGCGTGCCGTTGAGTACGCCGCCAAGGTGGGCGCAGTAATAACCGGAATCGTCGGTCGCGACGGCGGCTATACCGCAAAGGTCGCCACGGCCTGCGTGGTAGTGCCGGTCGTCAATCCCGATAACATCACGCCGCACACCGAGTCGTTCCAGGCCCTGGTGTGGCATCTGCTGGTGTCGCATCCGAAGGTGAAGATGATGACCAACAAGTGGGAATCGCAGAAGCCGTGATGAGAGGCAGCCGGGCCTGACGTGACGTTGTTTACCGCAGTGCCCGTCCCGGTCGCCACGTCCTGGATTTTCCGGGGACTGGCGTGGCTGCATGTAGCCGCGGCGGCGTCGATACTGGCGGCCGGAGGCACCACGCCGCTCGCCCGATCGGCGCTCCTGTTTGTAGGGGTGTCGGCCGCGATCAATCGATGGCCCAGGTACCGCCGGAGCCCGTTCGCGCTGATTGCCAGTGTGGGCGGGTTCATGGCGTTTGTATTTCCGCTCACGTTTCTCCTCCTGCTGGGCGATACCTACGAGTTCGGCGTCGGTCTGCGCGTGCCGGGCTCACAGTCCCAGTATTTCGACTCCGCGCCGAGCGGCATTGCCTTTCTGAGCCTGTGTTACCTGCTCGCGATTGCCGGTCTGACGTGGACGGCACCGTCGTCGCCTCCGGACGAGGTCGCCCTGTCCCGCGCGGTGCGTCCCGAATGGCCGATTGGCCTGCTCGGCATCGTCGTGCTGGTGTTCGCGCAGCAGGCGATGGAGGGGTTTCTCGCCGTCCGCGTCACCAGGGAGTCCGGGGCCGCCGAGTCGTTGTG
>Ga0194132_10006771_pt1 | contig 17573 bp, 17 predicted proteins | sample TA2KigOf80mmetaG_FD_148612 | JGI IMG/M metagenome (GOLD analysis project Ga0194132, IMG submission 148612) | Freshwater microbial communities from Lake Tanganyika, Tanzania - TA2015054 Kigoma Offshore 80m | ecosystem: Environmental > Aquatic > Freshwater > Lake | place: Tanzania: Lake...
CCCTGTTTTTGAATCCTTTGCTCTTTGAAGTGGACGCCGCCGCACGCACCGCCCTTTCAGTGGGACCGCGTAGAAGTGTGCGGACGCTCGCCCCGAATCTGTCTCTAAGTCTCCGAAAAGCTTCATCCAATGCCCGTTTTCACGACTCAGCGCCGACCAAAAGTATCTGCCCAGTCTTGGTGCATACAATTTTATGCACCAAGCACCAAACCAAAAGGCTGATTCAGTGCATAATTTGGGTATTACAGCGATTCCAGCCTCCTCAACTCTTACTTCGATTCAGACGCGCATGCAGCCATCGCCTGGTCAAGGATCTTCAGGCCAAGGTCGATTTCTTCGCGAGAGATGGTCAGCGGCGGAGCGATCCGGAGGACGCCGCCCATGCCAGGAAGCTGAACGATGTTCAGGCTCAAGCCCAAGTCCAGGCAACGCCGTGTGATGGCCGCGCCAAGCTCTGGCGCAGGCTCTTTGCTCGCTCGATCCTTCACGATTTCCACTCCCAGCATCAATCCGCGGCCACGCACGTCACCAATCGCTGGGTGGCGTGTTTGGAGAGCCGCAAGTCCCGCACGCAATTGGGTTCCCTTTTCGGCGGCTTGCTGCGGCAGTTTGTCGCGGGCCAGGATCTCGAGGACTTTGAGGCCAACTGCTGCCGGAAGCGGATCCGACACGTGGGTTGTGTAAAAGAGAAAGCCGCGTGCGTGACAAACCTCTTCGATTTCCGAACCGACCAGCACGGCCGCCAGCGGCAGTCCCGCGCCCAAGGTCTTCGACAATGTGAGGATTTCCGGGACGATACCATCGCGTTCGAACGCGAACATCCGGCCGGTTCTTCCCAAACCTGTTTGGGCTTCATCAACAATCAACAGCATGCCGCGCCGGCGGCATTCCGACTGCAGCGCAACCAAGTAGCCATCCGGTAGATCGATCAGGCCGCCTGAGCTCAGGATGGGCTCTGCGATAAAAGCGGCAAGATTTCCGGTGGATTGCCGGTCGACCAGATCGAAGGCATAGCTCAGTTCCGCGCGCCAATCGTAGGATTCTGGAGGGCCAAACTGCGGTCGATAGAGGTTTGGGGCCGGAATAGCGATCGAGCCCGGAGCACTCGGCCCGTACCCACGCCGTCCAGCAGCATAGGTCGTAGCGGCGGCTCCGCCCGTCATGCCGTGCCAAGACTGCGCAAAGCTAACGATCTCATGTTTGCCGGTATACAGCTTGGCAAGCTTGATCGCCGCTTCGTTTGATTCTGCGCCCGTCGTTAGCAGAAGGACCTTCTGTAGAGACGCGGGCGCGAGGCGGGCCAGTGAGGTTGCCAGATCCACGACGGGACGAGACAGCATTCCGCTGAACAGATGGTCGAGTTCACGTGCAGAGCGGCTGACGACCTCGGCGATTGCAGGATGACAGTGGCCGAGAATGGCGCTCATCTGGCCCGATGTGAAGTCGAGAATCGCCCGGCCTTCCGCATCGTAGACGAACGAACCCGAGGCGCGTTCGATGATCGCAGGGGCGAACTGGCCGCCGTATCGAACGAGGTGTCGTTCAACCTGGCTCCAGAAAGCCGGATCTAAATTCTGGTCACTCACTGAAAACCTCAAAAATGCCGCATCGCATCGCCAAGCCTCGACAGGCCAGGGCTCTGGTCGTCGAGAAGATATATAACGACGTTGTCGCGGGTTCTGGGGAACACCCATTCCAGAACGCGTCGAACCGTGCGAGCGCATCCATCAGGCGGCACTCGAGGCATCGGTTCTGGCCCGAGCGTGCCGAGCGGTTCTCAAAGAACGGGTAAGCGATCGGTGCAGCTATGAACCGGCGGCGGCCGCTCTGGGCAACTCGATAGAAACTCGGGTTCCTTTCCCAGGAGTGCTCTCGACCGAGGCGACGCCGCGGACATCGCTCACCACGGCTTGGACGACCGCAATCCCCCAGCCAGCGCCTTCAGGCTCTTTCGAGTCGCCGTCCACGAACAAGCGTCTCATCTCATCCTGCGACCAGCCGCGGCCACTGTCGGAGACACCGATAGCGACGCCTGCGTCCGACCGCCCGGTCTGGACCCGAAGCACTCCGCCTTCAGGCATGGCCTCCAGGGCATTGAGCACGAGCCCGTGCAAGACTCGGTGCAGCAGTTCGGGATCGGCCATCACCTTGGGGAGATCCCGCTCCAACAGCGCCTCGCATCGAATGGCAGGCTCGGCAGCCTTCAGCGGCCCATCGAGTTCCTGCAGTATCCGGGACATGAGATCGCTGACATCGACCAGTTGTGGCCGGGGCGCCGGGATGGCCGCGAACTCCTTCAGGCAGCGGGCCGTCGACTGTACGACAGCAAGCTGAGCCAGCAGCGTCGCCGAATCTTCGCGAATCTTGGCAGGAAGTCTCGGACTCTGACCTGCCGCCTTGGCAACGCGCTCGGTGGCAACTTGCATGGAGGCCAGCGGGCCATCCAAATGGCGAGCAAGCTCCTGCGACATTTCCCGCCACGCCGACACACGGCCAGCCTGCCGGTGCAGCTCTACCTGTAAGGCTAGATCGCGCGCCATTCGATTGAAGCCATGGGCAAGCTGTCCAATTTCATCCGAGGAGTGGGCATGGACACGAAAGCGCCAATTCCCCCCGCCGAGCTGTCGAAATCCCTCAATCAGCCTTCGGATCGGCCGCGTAACGCGCCGCTTGCCCCACCACCGTGCAGATCCTCCTAACAACACGAGCAGCAAACCCGCCACGAGACCTGTGTTCGTGATCGTGCTTGTCACCGATGCCAGCTCGCTCTGCGAGTTGCAGATGAGGACGACGGCCAGAAGGTCTTTTTCGCGGCCGGCGAGGGGCAGCGTGTGCACCCGCTCTGCACTCGCTTTCGTGCCAGGCCAGAGGATCGTGTTGCTGGGGTCTTGTCCCTGGCGGCGGGCTTTTTCCATGAGCCCTCCCAAAGGCAGTGCTGATGCCACAGGCCCAAACGCGCTCATCGGCGAGCGGTTGGCCACGGGAGCTTCTGGATTCAGATAAAGCAGTACCCGCATTCCGGCAGGCACGGCCAATGCAGCCAGAAACTCCTGGCCGATTTTCCTTCCGCCGATGACCCAATGCAGCTTCTCGCCCGCGATCACGGTGCGCACCGCGATCAACCCGAGTTGCCCCCCCTCAGGCCCTTCAACAAAACGCAAGAACGGTTCCTGGCGTTGCCAGTCTCCAGACAACGCAACCCATTCGTTTTTCGAGCCGGCGCGGTCCGGCCAGTGCGCGCATGCGATCACCCCTCCCTGGCCATCTACCACTTCCAGGAAATCAAACTCGTGTGTCTGTGCCTCTTTGAGAACGGTGTCACCGCCGGACGCGGCCCCGCTCTCTTGACCCTCCAGGATCGCCCGCAACGTTTCGGAACTGACGGCTTGATCGATCTGCCGATGGATCTCGCCCTTACGCGCTTCGAGCAACAGATGAAGCTGTGCGAGCACCGCCTTCGTTCGCTGTTGATCCACTTGATCGAAAGCTTGGCGAGTGCTGGAATAGATCATCCAACCCGCCAGCGCGGCGGCTCCGGCCAATCCAGCAACGGCGAGGTAGAGTTTTGAGCTGAGGCTCATGCACAATTCCAGGCTGCCGGGCTTTCGCGGGATGGCGGCCTTCACCCGCATCTAGGCAACCCGGCCTCGCGGTTCTTCGCTAACTTAAGAAAGCGCGGCTATCCTGGTGGCCATCCCATCGAACGGCCACCGAGCAGGTGCAGGTGAATGTGGAAAACCGACTGGCCCGCGTCCGGACCGGTATTCATGACGGTTCGATAACCGGACTGGTCAATCTTCTTTTCCTGGGCAATCTTTCGGGCAACGAGAGTGAGATGTCCCAGGCCCGTCTCGTCTTCAGAAGTCATCGCATTGGTGGAACTAAGGTGCTTCTTCGGAATGACGAGAACGTGGACGGGGGCCTTGGGATTGATGTCTTCGAAGGCCAGACATGTGTCGTCTTCGAAAACGACACGCGTCGGCAGTTCCTTCTTGACGAACTTGCAAAACAGGCAGTCGACCATCGAGAGGGCTCCTTCGAACGAAGTGTTAACCAGCGGAAGACACGATCCCTGTCTTCTGCACACTCCTCTTCATTATTGTTTTCGAGCGACGGCGATCCGGGGAATACCCCTGAAATCGTCCCTGATGCCTTCGAGGCTCCAAGCGCCCTCGAACAGACCGGTGATCGCTCGCTGCATATTGTAGCCAATTTCCACGATGAGCAACCCGCCCGGCCTGAGGAAGCGCAGCGCTTGCGGAAGCAAGCGCCGGTAAATATCGAGGCCACTCGGTCCGCCCACCAGGGCCAGCCGGGGCTCCCAGTCTCTCACTTCTCTCTGCAACGATGGCAGGTCGGATTCGGCAACGTAAGGAGGGTTCGATAAAACGCAATCGACCTTCTCTTCCAAGCCCAGAGGAGACAGGGGCAACAGAAGATCCCCCGCCAGAAACTGAATCTGACGCGAGACGTGGTGTCGAAGGGCGTTCCGGCGCGCGACCGATAGCGCTTGCTCGGACAGCTCTGTCGCGATCACTCTGGCGTCTGGCATCGCTGAGGCCACAGCCACGGCGATGCAACCCGATCCAGTCCCGACATCAGCCAGAGTTGCGCCGGAGCCGGAGAAACGCTCAACGGCCGCCTCAACCAGCAACTCCGTTTCAGGCCTGGGAATAAGAACATCCGGCGTTACCTCGAACTCCAACCCGCAAAACTCTTGAAAGCCCAACAGATACTGAAGCGGCTTGCCTCGGCGGCGCTCGGCGACGCGGGCGAAGAACCTTTCGACATCCGCTTCTTGCAGGCAGTCTTGAGAGTGAGCCAGAAGATAACTTCGGTCTTTGCCAAGCCCGAACGCGAGTAGTCGCTCGGCATCGAGCCGGGAGTCGGGAACGCCAGATTCTTCCAGGGCCTCAGCGGCCAGGCCGATGGCTTCGTGAATTCTCATGGAATGCAACCGTGCGCCGCTCTGCAAGAACCATGCGTTCGATCGCCGTTCTTTCAGGCCGGCAGGCAGATGAGCCTAGGCCAAATCGGCCCACACAGGTGCGTGGTCCGAAGGAACCAGATCGTCTTTCTTCTTTCGAAACTCCCGGTCGATCTCGACGCTTTGCACTCGCTCCAGCACGCATCGTGTCCCCAGAAGAAAGTCGATGCGCAGCCCCTGGTTCTTGTGAAACGCTCCAGCCCGATAGTCCCACCAGGAAAATATCCGCGCCTCTGGCATCCGCTCCCGATAGAGGTCGTGAAGTCCCCAATCGACAAGACTCCGAAATCGAGCGCGTTCTTCATCCGTGTGGAAAATCTGGCCACGCAGGCCGGCTTCGTTCCAGGTGTCGAGGGCTGTAGGACAGAGATTGAGGTCACCGCAGAGGACGATCGCTTCCCCGGGGTTATGGCACTCCTTGAGGAATCCTGCCAACGTGTCGAGCCATTTCAGTTTCCTGGGGAAATCGGCGTGTTCCACGTACTTGCCGTTCGGGCAATAGACCGTGACGAACAGCAGGTCTCCGGCCGTTGCAGCAATCAGGCGTGCGCCTAATTCTTCTTCACCGGGAAGCCCCTGTTGGCGAGCGAGCGCGGGCTCTCGGCTGAGAATGGCCACGCCGTTCCACGCTTTCTGAGTGTGAGCAACGGCGTGATAGCCCTCCGCTTTCAGTTCGGCGTACGGGAAGTCTTCATCGGTAAGCTTCAGTTCTTGCAGGCCCACGATATCCGGCTGGCGGGTACGCAGCCAGTGGAGCAGGAAGTCGAAGCGTGCGCGAAGCCCGTTAACATTCCAAGTGGCGATTCGCATCGATAGGATCCCAAACTAATTCGATTTCAGCAAAGAGATCTCAGTGCGGTCGAGCCGCCGCACTCGATCGAGGGCAATGGACCGCTCGTGCCGGATGCGACGCATGCAGCCACTGATGGAGTGATAGGTAAAATGCCCTGTGTCGACCATGCTGCCTGGGTTCGACCTCCCGCTCCTGCTCAATCGGGAATCCGCAATGCCCAGCGCCTGAGGTAAAAGCGAAAGCAATACCTTCTCATCGTAGCGCTGTTCGAGAGCGAATTGAACTTCTCCGGTGCTGGAATCGATCTCGTTCAACTGAACCCGAATCTGGGTTGGCAAGGTGCCGTCCCCAATCGGATTAGGCACATCCAGTGTTCCTTCGACAGGCTTGCCCTCTTCGATCTCCATGCCATAGAGCGCGAAGTATAGCTGGATTCCCTTCGTTGCCGCTGCAATCAGAGTCCTGGGGGTCACGAGCCGGCCCATGGCCTCAAGAGTACGGCTGCGGCTCTCTTCAGGGATCGACGCCACGAGTTGCTTCATCAAGCGGTCGACCACAAGCTGCATCTTGGCTTCGACGCTGCTCTGGTTTTGTGGGCGCTGGAAGGCCCCGCTTGAGTTCAGGATTGCTTCCATATGAAAGCCCTTGAGCACCTTGGAAGCCATCTGGAGACTGGGTTCGAGGCTTGGGCAGGATCGTCAAACTGGGTGTCTGAAGGCACCCAATCGACGACAAAACCGTTGGCGCCTGCCTTCAAGACACGAAGCGTGACAGGCGTCGTTGACACACCCACAGGGCGCCCAGCACGGTTGTCTTCGCGCGTTTTCTTGAGTTCAAGAAGCAACACCTGGCCCGCTGTGAATTTTGGCGTGATGGCCACGGGTTGTCCGGCCGCAACTGGAGTCCAGAACAGAAGAATGGAAAAGAACGCCAAGAAGGTTCGCATCGGCCGTCCTTTCGACAAACAAATGGCAGCGATTGTGTTCGACTAATTAATTAGAGCCGGCTCGCCAGGAACACGGGCGCCGTTAAGGTCGCTGCGGGGCCAGGGGCTTTCAGTTGCCTACCGCCACTTCGTTCTTCAATTTCTCTGCCTGGAAATGCGTGACGAGGGCGTCGATGACATCGGTAATGTTGCCATCCATGACCCGATCGAGTTGGTGCAATGTAAGGCCGATGCGGTGATCGGTAAGGCGATTCTGAGGGAAATTATAGGTGCGGATCTTTTCGCTGCGATCGCCCGTGCCGACCTGCGACTTGCGGTCCTGCGCAATGGCGTTGCGCTGTTCTTCGAGGGCGATGTCGTAGAGCCTGGAACGCAGCACGCGTAGCGCCTTGGCCTTGTTCTTGATTTGAGACTTCTCGTCTTGGCATGAGACGACCAGGTTGGTCGGCAAGTGGGTGATACGGACGGCGGAATACGTCGTGTTCACCGACTGCCCGCCCGGACCGGAGGAACAGAACGTGTCGATGCGCAGGTCCTTCTCGTTGATCTGGATTTCAACGTCATCGGCCTCGGGCAGTACGGCCACGGTTACTGCGGAGGTATGCACCCTGCCGCTGGCTTCGGTTGCGGGAACTCGCTGCACTCGGTGTACGCCGCTTTCATACTTGAGCTTGCTGTAGACGCTTTTGCCTTCGATCATGGCAATGACCTCCTTCAGGCCGCCCACGCCGGAAACGCTGGAGGAAATGATCTCGATCCGCCAGCCTTGCGATTCGGCAAAGCGCGAATACATCCGAAACAGCTCCTGCACAAACAGCGTGGCCTCGTCACCGCCTGTCCCGGCGCGAATCTCCAGCAACACGTTTCTTTCGTCGTTGGGATCCTTCGGGATCAGCAGGATCTTGAGCTCGGCCTCCACCGCGGCAAGCCGGCCCTCCAGATGCGCCAGCTCTTCCTGGGCCAGCTTCTTGAGATCTTCCTCCGAGCCGCTGTCGAGGATCATCTGGCGGGCGTCGGCGATGCCCATCTTTGTCTGTTTGTACTCGCGAAACTTCTCGACGACGGGTGTGAGGTCGGCGTGCGTCTTGGCGTGTTTCTGGTATCGGGAAGTATCGGCCAGGGTCTCCGGATCGCTGATCAGGCGCGTAATCTCTTCGTACTTCGCTTCCAGTTGCTCAAGCTTCTCGAACATTTCAGACCGCCGCCGGCTGTGGGAGGACGGAGGAATTCTCCAGAAGAAGCGCTTCGTCGAGCGCTCGAAGCGCGATTTCGAGCTGAGGATCGTCCGGCTGTTTGGTGGTGACCCGCTGCAGCCAAAGTCCCGGCAAAGTGATCCACTCCAGCACCCTGATCCTCCGGAGGGCTGCAAACCGAATGATCTCGTACGAAACCCCTGCAATCGCCGGGATCAAGACGATTCTGGATAGCAGCCTCATCGCCAGCGATTCGAAAGGCACAAAAGCGTAAACCACCGCGCTGATCAACATGACCACCATCAGGAAACTCGTGCCACAGCGGGGATGGAAGGTCGAATGTTCGCGCGCGTTGGCGACGGTCAAGGCCTCATGGGCCTCGTAGGTGAACACGACCTTGTGCTCCGCTCCGTGGTACTCGAAGATCCGCCGGATATCGCGGATCTGAGCTACCAGAACGATGTACAGAAGGAAGATACCGAGCCGAATGACACCATCGGCCGAGCTGAATAGCAGTGGGTTGTGCAAGGCAGAAAAATGCTGCTGGAGCCAGGTGGCCAATACGAGCGGCAGAAACTTGAAGAGCAGCACAAACAGGGTAAGAGCCACCAGGATGTTCATCGCCATCACGCCGTTCGAGATCTCTCTCGACGTAGGCTTGGGGTCTCTCGTATCCTGCTTGCCCAGCCCCCCCAAAACCTGGTCCGTGGAAAACCGTAGCGCCCGCACGCCCAGTGTGAAGGCCTGGGCCAGTGTTGCGATGCCGCGAAGGAGAGGATACCCCCACAACGCCCGCCGATCCGACGGACGCTGGAGATAGTCCTTCTTGACCACAATCGTTCCATCCGGCTTGCGGACAGCAATGGAATAAGAGTTGGGGGAACGCATCATGACCCCTTCGAAAACCGCCTGGCCGCCCACCAAAACTTCCTCGCCTGCCTTCAGGAGAAAAACCGCCAGGTTGGCCACCCACAGCTTGATGTTCCAAACCCAAGATGTCAGCATCGTTGGCAAAGCCTTCTCACAAATCGATATCGGCAGTCCAATTCCACTGCGACAGCCGCTTTTCAGCTCGCGACGGTCTCTTTGCCTTTGCCGTACTTGCGGTTGAATCGTTCGACCCTTCCCGCCGTGTCAACCAGCTTCTGCTTGCCGGTGAAGAACGGATGGCACTTGGAACAAATCTCTAGCCGGATCTCGCCGCCTTTCGTCGAACGCGTTTTGAATGTCTCGCCGCAGGCGCAAACCACGGTCGCTTCGAGGTATTTCGGATGGATTTTCTCTTTCATGCACTCGTCCTTGGCAGAGATACACCGCTTCTCCGGTGTTGAAAAACGAACGATTATAGAAGCAGCCTTCCTGGCTGGCAAGGCGAAAAGTTTCGGGTCAGCCACCCAGCGGCTGCTATACTCACCCCCAGATCGGCATTGAAAATCCTGGAGTCTGCATCCGTATGCCCACCCCTTCAACGTTCATCGATGGCAAGCCCTATCTCAAAGCCGACCTCCACTGCCACTCTTACTTCAGCGGCAAGACGAATCACGTGACCGCCCTGGAGCCAATGGACTGCTATTCCTCCCCAGAGCGGGTCTATCGGCTGGCCAAAGCTCGTGGCATGGACATCGTCACAATTACGGACCACGATTCGATTGATGGCTGCCTTCACTTCCTGAATGGGCACCCGGAAAAGCACTCAGAGGATTTCATTATTGGAGAAGAAGTTACGGCTCACTTGCCGGAATTTGCTACGAAGGTCCATATCGGTGTTTATGACATCTCTGAGGCGCAGCACCGAGAGATTACACGGCTGAAGAAGGACTTTGACGAGCTTCTCACGTATCTGCGCTCGGAACGGATTGTTCACGGCCTGAACCACCTCTTTCATGGGTTCCCTCGTCGCGAGCACGGCCCTGGCTTCGTTAGGAAGATGATCGAATCGTTCAGCGTTTTCGAAGGGCTCAACGGGTGCATTGGAACCAAGCAGAACCGATTGGTGGCAGACGTGATGCGGAAGTTGCCGCGAAAGACGATTGTGGCGGGCAGCGATGCCCATACTTTGCAACGCTTGGGCTCTTGCTACACCCTCTGCGAGGGACGCACTCGCGAAGATTTTCTAACGAGTCTGCGGGTGGGAAGAGTTAAGGTCTTTGGCGAGGGGGGGAAATTCACCCACATTTTTGGCGATGCCATGGGTGTTTACCTCGCCTACTTTAGAGACATTGCCTTCCGCAATGAAGTTCATCGCGAATGGACGGCGATCAAGAAAGTTCGAAACGGACTGGGCTGGGCCTTGTATCTGCCGGTATTCCTGACCCTTTCACTGGCCTACTCCGTCGTCTACTACCGGATCGAAGACCACCGGCAACCCTATTATGAGCGCTTGCTGCGAGAGATGTCGTTGGGCTGAGCCGGCTGGACAAAAAAATACCTGCCTTGCCAATCAGAATCCAGGTGACAAGGCAGGTTAAATTTTGGGGGATATGAGGGGTTACTACTTCTTCTTTGCAGCTTTTTTGGCTGGCTTCTTCGCGGCTTTCTTAGCTGTTGCCATTTTTAACCTCCTTTTTTAGGGATAGAAAGCAAAGAAAGTTCGAACTCATTGCGCCTCAATCGGTCTTCAGGAACTGGAGCTTGGGGAGTCCACGGTCACAGGAACACTTACGACGAGACTTCCTTCTTCTTGCTTGCCACGGAAGCCTCTTCCACCTCGGCTTTGTCTGGCGCAACCGCTTTCCCCTCGGCGCTTGGCTTGGCTTCCTTTGCCTCGCGAATCAATCGTTCTTCCTTCAAATAGTTCTTGATCAGTCGATTGACGATCTTCTTAATCGAAGTGCGGTGGCGCGTTGAACTCAGCTTGAGTTCGATGTGGTCTTCGTCATCAATCTCGACATTGATTTTGGCCATTAGAAGGTCAGATTGAAGCTTTATAATTACATTTATAAGTAGGTTCGAATCAAACTACATTTGTACTTATAAAGCGGTCGTTCCTACTTGTCAACAAAAATCTTTAGCTACTAAAGAATTTTTCTATCTTTGCTCTCCATCGGCGCCTCGTCCGTAGACTTTAGTGGAATCGTGGGAGCGGGGCGAGCTTTCCAAATCCCCCTGTCGGGGGCAGAAAAGCCTGCGGCTGGGGTTGGCCTCGGGTCCAGTTGGCGTCTCGAATTCGACGGTTCGGAACTTGAGGGTAACGGCAGGTGCTCAGAGGGCTTGACCTCGCGAGGCGTTTTCGCGACACTGGCAAAGATCGCACCAAACCTCGACCGTCAAGGCATGCGCGAGTTCTCCCGAAATTTCTGGATCTATTTCTTCTCCGGGCTTTTTTGGTCATCCGGGCTGATGGTCTTTTTTCTGGTCTACAATCTCCATTTGCTGGAGATTGGACTGAATGAAACAGCGATTGGCGAAATCACTTCCGCTTCTACTTTGGGTAGCTTGGCTGCAACCCTCGTCACCGGGAAGCTCTTGAACCACTGCGGACAAATCCGTTTCATTCAGTGCTGTGTGCTAGTTACCGCGCTTCTTCTGCCGCTGCGATCGCTCGCACACGGCATGGGATTCCTGACTGCCACAGCGTTTCTTAACGGGACGTCGATTGCCGGCTGGATGGTATCGGCTCCACCCTTCCTCACCCACAACACTGACCCTGGGAATCGTGCGTGGGCATACAGTCTGAGCTACGGGTCCTCTGTGGGCTGCGGTGCGCTGGCTGGGCTGCTGGTGGGATTTGCGTCTCACGAGGGGCCGGCCTGGGCTGAGCTCCGAGAATTTGCTGGCTTTTCAGCGAAGCAGAGCTTCCTGCTGGGAAGTGCGGCCTCCGTGCTGCTTGGGTTCTTCGGCTTGCTTTTTCTAAGACTGGCAGACAGCCCGATCGGCACTATCGGGTCGGAACGGGTGGCTGAGGCCGAGGTTGTTGCGGGAAACCCGGCGGCAGATTCCTGCCTCCAGAAGCAGGGCCCCCCTGAGGCGGGGGTTGTGCGCCTGGGGGCGCGCCAGCAGCTGGCTGCGGGCCACGCGGCACGTAAACAAACTCCCATTCGTTATACTTTGAGCGGCCATTGTAGGATTTCAGCGATTCTTTCTCGCTCTTGCTGGCTACCCCGACGATTCCGCCCAGAACAGGGTTGAGCGTCGACTGAACTGCCCGTGGCCCTGTTGAGCCTTGCTGGGTCCGGCCCGGTCCCACGGTGACGGTACTAACTGTTGAGGCACCACCTGTTCGCCCACTCGTTGAAGAAGATCCACCCGGGCCAGAAGCACCGAAGCTGGACGACCCTAACGGGCTGCTGCCCGGAATTACGGTGAGGCCTGAGATCGAACCGTCCGGATTCATCTTGAGCAGGCGCCATTCGTTGGAGTTCGTGATGGGATCTTTCCACTTCTTGCGGAGGAATCGGGTGTTGTTGGTACTCAGCAACGCGTCAAGCGTCATCGGATAGGTTCCAGGAAACTTGCGCTGCCAAAGCTCGATCGCCCGCATGAACTGCTTGCCCCGGTAGATCAATTCCTCCTCGCGCTCGCGCTGCATTGCCTTTTGCCAATTGATGACCGCGCCCGACAAAGTCACAAGCAGCACAGTCGTAAACACCATGACAACCGCGAGGGTGTAGCCCGCTTGACTCGCCTTCGACTTCGCTGGCGACAGGTCCGAGGAGAGGGGCGAGGCGGACCGACGCTCAAAGATGCACGATCGCCTGCCCGGCCTTCTTGCTTCGCTGGCGCCGGCCTGTGTCGATTCGAGCCAGTTTGCTGTCATCTGTGACCTGCGTCATTGCAGACTGATCTGTCGGCGCGTCTTTGAGCTGAGCTCTTCGATTTCGGCCGAAGTGTCGCCGATGCGAAGAATCCGGTAACGATTGGCAACCAGTTCCCCTTCGGATGCCAGATAGACCTCGTCGCCATCGGCAAAAAAGCCCTGTCGGCTCTTGTGGCGCACATCCGTTTTGGTCCCAAAGAATTTCAGGTTAATGATAACCATCGGGGTTGCTGCCGGCCGCGACAATGGCGTGGCCTGGCTGCCCGGTACGCCAGCTCCTGAAGGGCCGGGGCCGGAACCTGGCCGCACGCTGCCGGCTGCCATATTTCTTTCCCTTGCGACCTCGACAGAGAACATGTTGCGTGTGTTCAGGGGACTGCCGGGATCGAACTCTTCCAACTTCTCCAGATGGATAGAGGGGTCAATGTCACGAAACGAGATTTCCTTCTTGACAGCGCTCTTACGTGGGTTCTTTTTCAAGTAGAGATCTTTAAGATCAAGGGCCCGTTCTTGCGAGCTGCTCGACACCGCCACAGACGCTGTTCCGGGCGAGCCCGCGGAGCCGGCATACCAGTTGTACAGGGTGAAAGCCAGGACCGCCAGCAACCCGGAAAGAATGACCGACTGCCGTTGTTGTTTGGTCAGTGTCATGGTCGTTCCGTGAAAAGCGTCGACAGACTCACGTCGAGCCGCAGGATATCGGTTCCCTCGCGCTCCGAAATCAGAGCCATCGAATCGACGATGAGCAGTTTCGATTCGCTTTCCAGGATGTTTAGGAACTCCCGAATGTTCGAGTAGTTCCCTTCGATCGGCAGTGTAATCGACAGGCGTTGCATGCCGAAGGCCGGCTCAGGGTCCAGGCGGTAGGTCACCCGTTGCCTCAACAGCCCGGTGTCTTCGCAGATTTCGTCGAGAGTCTTCAGCAGTTCGGAAGTCCCTTTCTCCTGCGGGAAAAGATACTCTGCTGAAAACTGCCGATACTTCTCGCGCGAGTCGCCAAGCTTCCTCTCGATTTCCTTGAGTGCGTTCAGCGTGGCCAACCGGCGGGCCAGTTGCGAGCGCATCTGGTCGATGCGAGCTGTTTCCCCGGCATCGGCTTCGATCTCTGGACGCACGAACACAAGATACAGCGGCAGGTTGAGCAGGAGCAGAGCCGACAGGACGACATAGATGGCGGTTTGATGCTTCGCGTTCATGGGCTTCGCCGACAGGCTGTCTGGAGCGCACTTCCTTTCACGACTGTCCCTTGTACTTCACCTGAACTGCAATCTCGCGGCCCACAAACGCCGGATTCTTAGAAATCTCTTCGTGGAGCGGGCTGACGTCGTAAAACTTACCGGACGACTCCAGGTTGGAAACGAACTGAACATTGTCGCCGCTGGTACGCCCGTTGGCCACGATCTCGACGACCATGCCCTTGCCAAGCACCTGCGGTTTTATCGCAACAATCTGAAGATTCGCGGGCGTTAACCGCTCGAGGTCGTTGAGCAGCTTCGTCCAGGAAAACGTGCGCCGCCGGATCAACTGGTTCACATGCTCCAGCGTTTCCAGAAACTCCGCCGTCTCGGGCGTCTGCAGCCGGGCCAGCACCTTGTCTTGCTCGCGGCCGAGAGCCTCGAAGCGAACACGCTCCCGGCTGAGTTGTGCATTGAGTTCGCCCCGGCGGGCTCTTACCGTCTGGTAGCGCGAGAAGTTCCAATAGGTGATTCCAAGCAGCAGGATGAGCAGCCCGCCAGAAATCATGGCGAACTTGCGGTGATTGACAAAGGGGCGGGTGGCCAGGTTGGCGTCGATCTTGATCATTCAGAATCTCCCGGCAGCCAGGCCCAGCGATGGCATCAGAGCGTTCTTCAAGCTCCGTAGCGCTGGGGCATTGGGGGACTGGAAAAACCGCAACGGATCCAGATTCAGCACCGGGCGGCGAAACCGTTCCGAAAGCGAGGCGAGCAGCTCAGCCGGCGGGTCCTGCGGGCAAGCAACGTAGATTCTGTCCAGGGGTTGGGTGCTCAGCTTGTCCTGGTAGTAGGTTACACAGGGATGAATTTCGTCGAACAGATCCGGCAAGCGCACGGAGCCCAAAGCAGGCGCTTCCTCAGCCTCCTCTTCGCCAGCATCCGTCTGTCGGAAGAACATCACGCGCCCCTCTTGCACAATCAGCGACGAGGATCCCGAGCGGCGTACACGCACCAGCAAGACCGCACGCCGGCCGAGGTCTGGCTCGATCCTGGCGAGCAGCTCAAACGCCGCAAACGACGACAGGCAGATGTACCCGGCGTGAATTCCCAGTTTTTGAAAGGCTTCTTCGTACTGTGCCAGCACCTCGCGGTGAACGCAGACTGTGAGCACGAGGTGCTTTCCATCCGGGTGTCTATTGTCGAGCGACGCGATGTGAGCTTCCTCGATATTGAACGGAACGGTCTTCTTCAATCTCCAACGCAGCAACTGTATCTTCTCGTTCTCGTTGGCCGGAAAAGTGTCCAGAAAATGCAGCGTGACTTTTGCAGAAGCGTCGGGCAAAGCCAGGGACAAGCGCGCCGTCTTGATCTCCGCTTTGGCGAGAGCTGCCTTCAGCACAGCCTGGAAGTCCGGCATGCTCGCAATGTTGGGACGCGTCAGAGATGGAGCTACCAGCCCCTCAGCCAGCGGGGTTACCGCAAAGCGATCCACCAGTGCTGGGTTCCTGGAGTCAAGACGCACCAGCGCGACCGAGCGGCGGCTAATCTCGCACGCAACCGGCGGCAGACTGGGCTGAAAGAACTTCTCGACTCTCGCTTTGAACGATTTCTGGATCATGGCGCTGGCGTTGCTCCCGGGCGGCGAACCCGAGTTCTCTCGTGTGGAACCTCACTCGATAAACGTCACCTTGTTAATCTCTTTTAACGTCGAAATGCCTGCAAACGCCTTTTCCAGCGCTGATTCACGCAGAAAGGTCATGCCCTCCTCGTGGGCTGTGCGCTTGATGTCGGAAGCTGGCTTCCGTTCCAGAATCATTTCGCGGATCCGGTCAGAAAGGTCCAGCAGTTCATGAATAGCAGTGCGCCCCCGGAAGCCGGTGCCGCCGCAATCCAAGCAGCCAGCGCCCTCGAAGAAAACAAAGTCCGAGTAGACCTTGGGGTCCAGGCCCGATTCTTCCAATAGCTGCGGCGGCGCCCGGGTTGGGCGTTTGCATTGTTCGCAAATGACGCGGACGAGCCGCTGAGCCAGGATGCAGTTGAGCGCAGAAACAAAGTTGTAAGGCTCCACGCCCATGTTCAGGAATCGGCCAAGCACGTCCACCACGTTATTGGCGTGAACGGTGGTGAAGACCAGGTGCCCCGTCAGGGCCGACTGAATTGCAATCTGCGCGGTCTCGGCGTCGCGAATCTCTCCGACCATGATTTTGTCGGGATCGTGCCGCAGAATGGATCTCAGGCCTCTGGCGAACGTCAAGCCTTTCTTCTCGTTGACGGGAATCTGGGTGATCCCCTTCAGTTGGTACTCGACGGGATCTTCAATGGTGATGATCTTGTCTTCAGAGCTTTTGATCTCCGAAATCGCGGCATACAGCGTCGTCGTCTTCCCGCTTCCCGTCGGCCCCGTGACCAGCACCATGCCATAGGGCTCGCGAATGTATCGCCTGAACTTCTTGATGTCGCTTTCAGAGAAGCCCACCACGTCCAGGCTCAGCTGGCTGAACTTCTCGCTCATCGCCTCCTTGTCGAGCACGCGCAATACAGCGTCTTCGCCGTGGATCGAAGGCATGATGGAGACGCGGAAATCGATCAGCCGTCCCTTGTAGCGCACGCGAAACCGACCATCTTGCGGCACCCGGCGCTCCGAAATGTCGAGCTCCGACATGACTTTGATGCGCGAAATGATCGTCGAATGATGTTCCTTGGCGATGGGTTGCATGGCCTGTTGCAGCACGCCATCGATGCGGTACTTGATCATCACATCGTTGTCTTCCGTTTCGATGTGGATGTCGCTTGCCCTGCGCTCCAATGCGTTGAAAATAGTCGAATCAACCAGCCGGATGATCGGGCTCTCGGTTTCGCTGGTGAGCCGCTCGATGGAAATCGTCTCGTCGCCGGATTCGTCTTCCTTGATCAGATCGAGCGTGAATCCCTCGGTCGCCTCTTCCAACACCCGCTGGGAGGACTCGCTCTTTTTCAGGATGTCGCTGATCTGCGACGGCGTGGCGACCTTGACAACCAACTTCTTGCCCAGCAGAACGCCCAGCTCGTCGGTCAGCAGCAGTTCGCTGGGATCGGCGATCGCCACCATCAACGATCCGTTGACGCCTTTCAGCGGAACGAAGTTATAGCGGAACATCAATTCGGCAGGAATGGTCCGAAACAGCTCAGGGTCGATCGGAGAGTTCTTCAGGTCGACGAACTCGCAACGGTAGCGTTCCGCCAGCCGCCGCGTCTGCTGCTCCTCTTCCTGCAGATTGACCTTTGGCTCTGGCCTCTGCAATTTGATGTCGGCAGGATTGACAATCTTCTGATTCATCTTCTTAGGTTACAGGAGACAGGTTACAGGTTACAGCGAAAGGGAAACGACTCTGGTTACGAAAGCAGCTTCCGTCGGAGCACGCTTAGCATTTTGCTGATCTCAGTAATAAGGTCAAGCGTCGGATAGGCGACACCGTTCTGCAAATACCCAAGCCGAATCGCGATCATCAGAAAGGTTTCAGTTTCCATCAGGGAACCTTTGGCAATCGCGAAAAAATTCGCAAAGTCTTTTCGACTGCTTCGAGCATGGCCTTCGGCTATGTTGGCAGGAACAGAGGCAGCAGCACGAGTAGTCTGAGCGACCAACCGATAGATCTCGCTTGGAGGGAACGCCCCCGTCAGTTGGTACACTTGTACAACCCAAATTATGCACCGAATCAGCCTTTTGGTTTGGCGCTTGGTGCA
>Ga0194132_10006775_pt1 | contig 17564 bp, 13 predicted proteins | sample TA2KigOf80mmetaG_FD_148612 | JGI IMG/M metagenome (GOLD analysis project Ga0194132, IMG submission 148612) | Freshwater microbial communities from Lake Tanganyika, Tanzania - TA2015054 Kigoma Offshore 80m | ecosystem: Environmental > Aquatic > Freshwater > Lake | place: Tanzania: Lake...
AAAATGGGGCGTTCAGGAAACCAAGAAATCCGGAATATCGAGGTATTGACAATCGCGCGGAGAAGGTGTAAGGTGAAGATCGAGCCGCACCCGCCCTTGATAAGTGTCAAGCAAGAATCCAGGCTAAAGTGTCAAGGATGTGTCCGGTCGCGCACATCGCCCAACGCGCCATAACCATGTCCTCCCCAAACTTCCGTAGAGCACGGAACGTGATCCGGCTCATACTCCACCCTCCGGGACTCCTTACTCCAGGTTCCCAGAGTGATCAGTATACACCAGGCGCTCAAGTTTTGACCACGATATTGACCAGCTTGTCCGGAATCACCACCACCTTCACCACTTCCTTCCCCTTCACCCACGGCCGGACCCGCGGTTCCGCCTTCGCGATCCGCTCCAGCTCCTCCTTCGCCGTGCCGAACGGGACCACCAGTTTCGCGCGCAGCTTTCCGTTCACCTGAACCGGAACCTCGGCGCCTTCCTCCCGCGCCAGGTCCGCATCGGACACGGGCCATGGCTGCTGGAACACATGGCCCGTGCGGCCGAGGTCGGTAGTCCACAACTCTTGCGCGGCGAACGGAGCGAACGGAGCGAGCATCAGGCACAACACCGAGGTCACCTGCGCCATAGCCGCGGGGGACATCGCGGACTCCTGCGCCGTCAGCTCGTTCATCAGTTCCATCATGGCGGCGATCGAGGTGTTGAAGTGCCAGCGGTTCTCGAAGTCCTGTGTGATCTTGGCGAGCGTCTGGTGGAGCTTGCGCAGCGCCTTGCGGTCCGCCGGGTTCCAGTCACCCCCCGGGGCGGGCGTCAACGATGCATTGCGGCTGACAAACCGATACACACGCGACACGAACCGGTAGACGCCCTCGATGCTCTTCTCGTCCCACTCCATGTCGCGCTCGGGCGGCGCGGCGAACAGCGTGAACATGCGGCAGGTGTCGGCCCCGAACTTAACGACCATCTCATCGGGGTCGACCACGTTGCCCTTGGACTTCGACATCGCCGTCCCGCCCTTAAGCACCATCCCCTGCGTGAACAGGTTCGCCGCGGGCTCGCTATTGGCGACCAGACCCAGGTCGCGCATCACCTTTGTGAAGAAGCGCGAGTAGATCAGGTGCAGGATGGCGTGGGTCACGCCGCCGATGTACTGGTCGATCGGAAACCAGCGGGCGACGCGCCCGGAATCAAATGGAGCGTCCGCGTTCGAAGGATCGCAGAAACGGTAGAAGTACCACGACGAATCAACGAAGGTGTCCATCGTGTCGGTTTCACGGTGGGCCGGGGCGCCGCACGCCGGACACGGGACATTGAGGAAGTCCGCCGACTGTGCCAGCGGAGACTCGCCCTTGCCAGTGAATTCGACGTCCAACGGCAGGCGCACCGGCAGATCGCGCTCCGGCACCGGAACCACGCCGCACTGTTCGCAGTGGATCATCGGAATCGGCGTGCCCCAGTAGCGCTGGCGCGAGATGCCCCAGTCCTTGATGCGGAAGGTGGTCGATGCGTTGCCGAATCCGCCCGCCTGGGCATCAGCCGCCATTCTCACTCGCGCCACTTCGCTCGTCAGGCCGGAGTAGGGACCCGAGTTCTCCACCACGCCGTAGTCTCCGAACGCCTCCTTCATGGCTGCTGGATCAGCGAGCGCACCATCAACCGGGCGGATCACCGGGCGGACCGGGATGCCGTAGCGGGTGCAGAACTCGAAGTCTCGCTGGTCGTGCGCGGGGACCGCCATGATCGCGCCCGTGCCATAGCCCATCAGGACGAAGTTGCCCACCCAGATCGGGATTTGTTCGCCGCTAAACGGATTGGTGGCGGTGTGGCCGGTGAATACCCCTGCCTTCTCAATGTCGCCGGGACCCTTGCGGGCCACGTCATCGATCATCTCCTTGATCGGCGCGTAGGCATCCCCGGTCATGAGCCGCGCCACGAGCGGGTGTTGCGGGGCGAGGATCACGCAAGTGGCGCCGTAGATCGTGTCGATGCGCGTCGTGAAGACGCGGATCTTCTCGCCGGTCGCGGAGTGGGTGAAGTCCGCCTCCGCACCTTCGCTCTTGCCGATCCAGTTGCGCTGCATGGTCAGCACGCGCTCGGGCCAGCCCTTTTCGATGGTGTACGTGTCGGACAGCAACTCGTCGGCGTACTGCGTCACTTTGAAGAACCACTCCGGGAGCGTTCGTATCACGACAACGCTCGAGCAGCGCCAGCAGCGGCCTTCCTCCACCTGTTCGTTGGCGAGCACGGTGGCGCAGTCGGGACACCAGTTGACGTCGGCGTCCTTGCGGTAGGCAAGTCCGCATTCGTACATCTTCAGGAAGAACCACTGGTTCCACTTGTAGTAGTCCGCGTCGCAGGTGGTGACTTCGCGCGCCCAATCGTAGCTGAAGCCCATGCGGTCCATCTGCGCCTTCATGAAGGCGATGTTGGCGTAGGTCCATTCGGCCGGATGGCGGCGGTTCTTGATCGCTGCGTTCTCCGCGGGCATGCCGAACGCGTCCCACCCGATCGGGTGGAGCACGTCGTAGCCGCGCATCCACATATATCGGGCAAGGGTGTCGCCGATCGAGTAGTTGCGCACGTGCCCCATGTGGAGCTTACCGCTCGGGTAGGGGAACATCTCGAGGCAGTAGAACTTCGGGCGGCCGTCCTCGCGCGCCTTGTACAGTTCAGGGTCGGCCTTCCAGGCTTCGCACCATTTCAGCTCGAGGGCGGCGTGGTCGTAGGTTTTTTCCGGCATAAACGTTGGAGAGTAGCGATATTTCGGGCGTCGTCGCCGTCCTGTTCGACGGGCGTTTCGAGGATGAACGCTTTGTCCCGGATCGAGGGATGTTGAAGGATGCGCGCGAAGGCCTTTTCTCCAATATAGCCCTGGCCGATCTGCTCGTGCCGGTCGACGCGGGATGCGAATGGGGCTTTGGAGTCGTTGCAGTGGATCACGTGGACGCGCTGCCAGCCGAGCTGGTCCTCGACGCCACGCACGAACTGGGCGAAGCCTTCCGGGGTGTGGATCCCGAATCCGGCGGCGAAGGAGTGGGCCGTGTCGAGGCAGTAGCCGATCTCGAATGGGGTGCCGGGCTGGGCGAGCCACCGGATGGTTGCCAGCTCTTCCAGGCGGCTGCCGATCGCCGCGCCTTGTCCAGCGGTGTTTTCGAGGAGCAGCCTGAGCGGGCCTTTGAGTCCGCGGGCCGCCTCGGTGATGCCGAGCGCGACGGCGCTGAGTGCGGCCTCGATTTCCTGTCCTTTGAAGCTGCCGGGATGGGCAACCAAATGGTCTGCGCCGAGCAGGAGGGCGCGCTCGATTTCGCCGCGATAAGCCGCGATGGACTTTGACCGGATGGTCTCGTCGGCCGAGGCGAGGTTGATCAGGTAGTTGTCGTGGATCACGAGCGGGGTGAGGCCGAGCCGGTCGCGGGACCTGAGGAACTCGGCGGCGTCTTCGCGCGAGGGCGGGGCCGCCTTCCACATCCGGGGGCTGCTCGTGAATATCTGAAGGGTATTACACCCGATCGCGGCGGCGTTCAGGGCAGCCTGGTTGTACGACTTGGCAACCGACAAATGTGCCCCGATGCGATGGATTGCTCTCATTATGCGTAGGTTAGAATAGCCAGAGATGCGTTGGGTCGCGCTGTTTTTCCTCGTGATTGGGGCTGGGTGTTCGCGTTCGCCGTCCCAGGCGATCCAGGCGGGGCTTGACATGGGAACCGGGACCATCCGGCTTCCGGAAGGAATCACGGAGATCAACCAGGAGTTACAGCTCCGGCCGGGTGCCGAGAATGTTGAAATTTCCGGCACTCCGGGAGCGACGCTGCGGGCCGGACGCAAGTTCCAAGGCCGGGCGATGCTGGTGATCCAGGACGCGAAAAACGTGAAGGTGCGGGGATTCCAAATCGACGGCAACCGGACCGGCATCGACCGCCGTGCGAACCTGCCGCCCTCCGGGACTCCTTTTTACCAGCACTTCCCGGCCAGCGGCATCCTGTTCATCAATTGCCAGAATGTCGAGGTGTCCGGCGTCGAGTTCCGGGAGATCACCGGATTTGCCGTGCTCGCAGCGATGACGAAGAAGATCACGGTCGAGCGGGTGGTAGTGCGGGCGTCGGGATCCCGGAAGTCCGACAACACCAACAACACGACGGGCGGGATTCTGTTCGAGGAAGGGACGGACGATTTCACCGTGCGGGACTCGGAGTTCTTCAAAATCGGTGGCAACGCGATATGGACGCACTCCTATCACGGGTCGCCGCGCAACCAACGCGGACTGATCACGGGCAACAAGTTCGAGACGATCGCGCGGGATGCGATCCAGGTGGGCCACGCGAGCAAGGTCCGGGTGGAGAACAACAGCGGCAGGTACATCGGTTACCCGTTCGGCGAGGTCGACATTGCGGGCCAGGGCATTCCAGTAGGGATCGACACGGCGGGTGACGTGGACGCAAGCGTCTATGCTGACAACCATTTCTCCGAGATCAACGGGAAATGCTTCGATCTCGACGGGTTCCACGACGGTGAAGTCCGGGGAAACACGTGCGTGAATCAGGGTGGCCCGGAGGAGTACCCGAACGGCAACTACATGCTGGTGATGAATAACACCTATCCGGAGATGCGGTCGGAGTTGATCACCATCTCCGGGAATACGTTTGATGGAGGCAAGTACGGCGGGATTTTCGCGATCGGAAAGCGCCACCGGATCACGGGCAATAAGCTCCGCAGGATGAACACGAGCCGTTGCAACGAGTCTGGCGCGGCGTATCAGTGTCTGTGGTCTGCGGATGAGCCGGCTATCATGCAGGCTGGCATTTTTCTGGGTGCGCGGGCGGAGCGGATTGATCCGTCGGAGGCCATCACGGTCGAGGGGAACGAGATCCGCGGGCACAAAATGGCTGAGCGATGCGTCATGACCTCGAAGATCGTGCTTGCATCCAAGAACGCTATACGCCACAATACGTGCATTAGCGAGGACCCTAAATGAGCAACCCCTCCACCCGCATGCGCGATGACTGGAATGCACGCGCGCGGGAGGATGCGCACTACTATGTCGCGTTCGGACGGCGTAACCAGAGCGCGGAAGAATTCTTCGCGACGGCGGCCGATCAGGTCCGCGGGTTGACGGAGGAGTTGAAGCGCCTTCCACCAGCGACGGCGCAGGCGCGGCGCGCCGTCGAGATCGGCTGTGGACCGGGGCGGCTCATGCATCCGATGAGCCGGTATTTTGGCGAGATCCACGGCGTGGACATATCCGATGAGATGGTCCGCCTGGCGCGTGAGAATCTGGCGGCGGTGCCGCATGCGCATCCGCATCACGCACCGGAGTCCGACCTGCGGATGCTGGCGGATTCCTCGTTCGACTTCGCCTATTCCTACGCCGTGTTCCAGCACATCCCGAGCGAAGAGGTAGTGCTGGGATACCTGCGCGAGGCGTGGCGCGTGCTCAAGCCGCAGGGGATCCTGCGATGCCAGTTGAACGGGCTGCCCGCAACGGCGAAGTCGTATGACACGTGGAGCGGAGTGCGGATTTCCGCGGAGCGGATTCGCGAGTTCGCGCGCGAACAGGGATTCAAGCTGCTGGCGCTCGAGGGGATCGGGACGCAGTACATGTGGACCACGCTGAGCAAGGGTCCGGACTGGAGCGCCGCCCGTGTGGCGCAGGCCGGGATCCGCCGGGTGACCAACGCGCGGAATTCAGAGCCCGCCGCGCCGGTGGCGGGTCCGTATGCGTCGGTGTCGTTGTGGATCGACGGACTGCCCGAGGGCGCCGATTTGAATTCGATCGAAGTTCTGGTGGCTGGCAGTGCCGCGGTCCCATGTTACCTGGGCCCGGCGGCGGGCGACGGAATGCGGCAGTTGAACGCGTATCTCCCGGCGGGCTTGGCGACGGGAGTGTCGCGGATTGAGGTCCTGGAGAGCGGCCGTGAATTGTGCGCGCCGGCGTGGATCCGGCTGATCCGTCCCGGTCCGGCGGTGCCGCGGCTGACGTCGCTCGGGGATGGGATCGACCTGCTGTCGGGAACGCGGATCGTTACCCGGACCTTGAAAGCGGCGGTGGAAGAGGTGAGACACCCCGAGTCGCTCACGGCGCGCGTGAATGGGATTCCAGCGAAGGATCCGGATCTGTTCCGCACGGATCCCAGGCTGCCGCGGCACGAGTTGAACTTCACGCTGCCGGATTCGGTGGGAGCCGGACCCGCGATGGTCGAGATCGCCGAGGGGAGCCGCGTGATTGGGCGGGTTCAGGTGGAGGTGGCTGTATGAGCCGGCGCGAATTCCTCGCCACGCAAGCAGCCATGCTGGCTTCCGCGGCACCGTCGGCGGGGCTTCTGATCGCCACGGTGAGCCAGGAGATCCGGCGCAAGAAGGTGTCGCCCGTCGAGTTGGTCCAGCAGTGCTTGAAGCGGATCGAAGCGCTCAACCCGAGGCTCAACGCGTTTATTACGGTGACGGCGGAACAGGCTCTCGAGGAGGCCAAGGCGCGCGAGGCCGAGCAGATGCGGGGGCGGGTGCGGGGTCCAATGCACGGGATCCCGGTCGGGTTGAAGGATCTTGTGGACACCGCCGGGGTTCGCACAACCTGCGCGAGCGCGGTTCATGCCAGCCGGGTTCCGAAACAGGACGCATCCGTGGTGGCGCGGCTCCGGGAGGCTGGCGCGGTAGTGGTGGGCAAGTGCAATATGGACGAGTTCGCCTACAACTTCACCGGCGAGACGAGCCATTTCGGCGTGTGCCACAACCCGTGGAAACACGGCTACACGCCGGGCGGATCGTCGGGCGGCTCGGCGGTGGCGGTGGCGGCGGGGATGTGCCTGGGCGCGGTGGGATCGGATACGGGCGGATCGATCCGGCTGCCGGCGTCGTTTTGCGGGATCGCGGGATTGAAGCCGTCCTACGGATTGATTCCGGCGGACGGCGTGACGCCGCTGGCAAAGTCGATGGACCACTTGGGTCCCATGTGCCGCACGGCGGCCGATGCCGCTTTGATGCTCGGCGCCATGGCCAAGGCAGCCTACCGGCTGGAGCCGGGCGTGAAGAAGCTGCGCGTGGGGGTCGCGCGGGACGTCTACTTCAGCAAGCTTGACGCGGGTGTCGCGGACGCGGTTGGTGCGGCGATCCGGGTTCTCGGCGATCTGGCGGCCGCGGTGGTCGACATCGAGATGCCGGAGGTGCCCATGCTTCCGATCGTGCGTGCCGAGGCGTTCGCTTATCATCAGGCGGGGCTCGCGGCCAACGGCCCGCGGCTGCATCCGCATACGCTACACGAGATCAACGAGGGCGCGGGGGTCACCGCTGCCCAGTACGAGGAGGCGCTGCGCGAGATGCGGCGGCTGCGCGGGGTGATCGGGAAGGTGTTCGACGATGTTGACGTGATCGTGACGCCCACGGCTCCGGCTGCGGCGTTCCCGCTGGATCCGAATCGCAAGCCGGACCTGGTGTATCTGCGCAACACGCTGCCGTTCAATATTCTCGGGATTCCGGTGATCAGTGTGCCGTGCGGATTCACGGGTGGAGGGCTGCCGGTGGGGATGCAGCTTGCGGGTCCGGCGGGTGGGGATGCGAAGGTGCTGGCGGTGGCGGCGGCGTATGAGCGGGCCGTTGATTGGGTGAGGATGCCGCCTATCGCGTGACGGTGACGCGAAGGGCTCCGGTGATGGCTGTACTTGTACAGAGCGGTGGACAAAGCGGGCAAGACGGTGGACTTCTATTTGAGCCGGCGGCGGGATGGGAACGCGGCCAAGGCGTTTCTACCCAAAGCGATGAAGGGGCAACGGGTGCCGGTCAAGGTGACGCTCGACGCATATGCGGCGTCGCACCGAGCCGTGGCCGGTCTGAAGGAGGATGGCGAGTTGCCGAAGCGAGTGCGAGTGCGCAGTAGCAAGTACGGCGAAGCGGTGATCGGCGGGATCGATTACTCCCGGTCGAGACGGGCAAATCATTCTAGGCCGCAATACCTCCCAATTTGCACCAGAACGGGAATCACGTCCGCTACAATCGATCGAGATGCCGCAATTCGATGTCGTGGGCGCCGGACTCAACGCCACCGACACCTTGATCCTGGTCCCCCGATTCCCCGCCTACGCCGGCAAAGAGCCCTTCGTTGAGGAGATTCTCAGTCCGGGGGGACAGGTGGCGAGCGCGATGGTCACATGCGCGACGCTCGGGCTGCGCACCAAGTACATCGGCACGGTGGGCGACGACGAGCGCGGACGCATCCAACTGGACAGCCTCCAAGGCACGGGGATCGACATCAGCGACGTGCAGGTGCGCAAGGGTTGCGCCAACCAGTCCGCCTACATCGTCATTGACCAGTCGACGGGTGAGCGCACGGTGTTTTGGCGGCGGCCGGATGAACTGCGGCTCGATCCGTCGGAGATCCGCGACGACATGATCACCTGCTCGCGCCTGCTCCATATCGATGGACACGACACCGCCGCGGTGGAGCGTTGTGCGCAGGTCGCCAAGCGGCACCAGATTCCCGTGACAGTTGATGTCGATACGGTCTACCACGGATTTGACCGGTTGCTGCCGTTTGTCGACTACCTGATCACGAGCTCGGAATTCCCCGTGCGATGGACCAACGAAAACGACCCCTGCAAGGCGCTCGAGTCCATTCAGGACGAGTACGGCATGCGGGTGGCGGCGATGACGCTGGGGGCGCACGGGTGCATGGCGCGGTTCGAGGGCCGGTTCCATTATTCGCCCGCGTATGTGGTCGATTGCGCCGACACCACGGGCGCGGGAGACGTGTTTCACGGAGCGTTTTGTTACGGCATCCTGCAGGAAATGCCGCTCGGGGGAATCCTGAGTTTCTCGAACGCGATGGCGGCGCTCAACTGTACGGCCATCGGAGCGCGAGGGGGGATCACAACACGGGACAAGGCGGAGGCGCTGATGAAGCGCGCCGAGCGGCGGGTCCATCGCGAATTCGCGCGGTACGCTGTATGATCCCGTTGCGCGACTCGCAGCCGAGCCGCACGATTCCCGCTGTTACAGTCATGATCATCGCGATCAACGTCGCGGTGTTCCTGTTTGAACTGTCGTTGCCGGATGTCTACCGGAATTTCTTCGTCGAGCGCTACGGGATCGTGCCGGAGCACGTGGATCCCAAGGCCATCATCACGTCGATGTTCCTCCACGCCGGATGGCTGCACCTGATCGGCAACATGTGGTTCCTTTGGATTTTCGGCGACAACATCGAGGATATCCTGGGGGCCTGGAAATATGTCCTCTTTTATTTATTGTGCGGCGCGGCAGCGGCGTTCATGCACATCGTGACCAACGCGGATTCACGCGTGCCGACGGTGGGAGCGAGCGGCGCGATCGCGGGCGTGATGGGCGCCTACATGGTCAAGTTTCCCGAGTCGCGGATCCGGACGCTGATCTTCATTGTGATTTTCATCCAGGTGATCGAGATCCGCGCGCTGTGGCTGTTGATCTATTGGCTGGGCCTGCAGGTCTTCAGCGGTGTGGCGGACGTGGCACGGCAGGATCCAAACCAGGGCGGCGTGGCCTGGTTCGCCCACGTGGGCGGGTTCCTCGCAGGTATGGGGCTGATCCTGCTCCTGCGCACGCGCGACCGCTTCCTCCGCTACGACGAGTACTATTGGTGATCCATGCGTAATCCCTATTCTGACTTTCCCGATAGCGTTCAACCCGTGGACGCACTGGCGATCGCGGCGCATCCCGACGATGTGGAGCAGACCTGCGGCGGAACGCTGCTGCGGCTGGCCCAACAAGGCTACCGGACCGGCATTATCGATCTGACCGCGGGGGACATGGGGACACGGGGCACTCCGGAGATCCGGTTGCGCGAAGCAGAAGCCGCGGCGGCGATCCTGCAATGCAAGTTCCGCGGCAACCTTCATCTGCCGGACGCGCGGCTGGAGAATTCGCTGGCGGCGCGCATGACGCTGGCCACCGAGATCCGGCGGCTCCGTCCGCGGCTAATCATCCTGCCCTATTGGCAGGCGCGCCATCCGGACCACTATCGCGCCGCCGAGATCGGCTATGAGGGCGCGTTCCTGGCCGGGCTGAAGAAGCTCGATCCATACACGGAGCCGCACCGTCCGGCGAAGGTGCTGTACTCTTCGCTCTACGCGAGTGTCGAGCCAAGTTTCGTGGTGGACATTTCCGCGCAGTTCGAGCGGCGGATGGAGTCGCTGATGGCGTATCAGTCGCAATATGGCCATTCGGCCGAGGGCAGCGATCTGTTTCCGCAGGCCGAAGAGGTCCGGCAGCGGCTGGAGACAGTGGCGCGGTTTTACGGGCACAAGATCGGGGTGAAGTTCGGCGAGCCGTTTGTTGTCAAGGAGACGATGCGCGTGGATGACGTCATGGGGCTGGGGGTGAAGAGCTTTTAGCGCTGATGCCGTTCGGCGCCACGCCCCAGTCCAACCGTGTATACTGTAGGTGAAATCCAGGCCAACTCAGAGTCGGCGCAAGCCGGCTTTTTTGTTGTAAGGAACCCATGCCGGCACAAGCGGCCAAAGCATCGATTATCGAAAAGGTCACCCAGATCGTGGAACGGGCCGGCCGGGAGAATTCCATCGAGCCGGTGGACGTGGAATGGTCGGGTACGGGAAAGCACCGTCTGCTGCGCATCTACATTGACAAGCCCGGCGGGGTGACGCACGGGGACTGCGAGTTCATCTCGCAATACGTCGGGACAGTCCTCGACGCAGAAGACGTCATCCCCGGCGCCGGATACCGCCTGGAGGTGAGTTCGCCGGGTCTCGAGCGCAAGCTGGCAAAACCGCGGGACTTCGAACGGGCCGCCGGCCGGAAGATCAAGGCCGTTCTGCGCGAACCCGTCGACGGCCGCACCGTGTGGGAGGGAACACTGTCCTCGTTTGACGCGTCCCACACGATTGTTCTTGAGATTCCCACTATGGAGCCAGTCCGTTTTCACCTGGACCAGGTTGTCCGCGCCAATCTCAAGTTCGAGTGGTAGGAAGAATTAGGAAATTGAACGAGGTAGCACCCCCTTGCCCTCCATTTATCAATCCATTGAAACGCTAAGCCGGGAAAAAGGCATCGATCCCCAGATCGTGCTGGACGCGGTGAAAGACGCCATGCTGGTGGCGGCCCGGAAACAGTTCCGCGCCACGGAAGAACTGACCGCTGACTTCGACGAGAGAACTGGCGGGATCCAGATCTACGCGATCCGCCGTGTGGTGGAGAAGGTCTCCGATCCGGATAACGAAATCACTCTCCAACAGGCGCTTAAGCACTCGCCCGGTGCGGAGATCGGCGGCACCGTGCGGATCCCCAAGAAGACGGAGGACCTTGGACGCATCTCCGCGCAGACCGCCAAACAGGTGATCCTGCAGAAGGTTCGCGAAGCCGAGCGGGAGACGCTGTATTCGGAGTTCTCTGGCCGCGTCGGCGAGATGGTCAACTGCGTGGTGAAGCGGAGCGAGGGTCTGGACCTGGTGGTGGATCTGGGGAAGACCGAAGCGCGGCTGCCGAAGAAAGAGCAGTCGCGGCTGGAGTCGTTCAGCCTGGGCGACCGTGCGCGTTGCGTGATCCGCGCGGTGGAGAAGGCGGGCAAGAATGCCGGCGTGATCGTATCGCGCGCCTCGGCCGACCTGGTGGTCCGGCTGTTTGAACAGGAAGTTCCGGAGATCTACGACAACACCGTGCAGATCAAGGCCTGCGCGCGCGAAGCAGGCGAACGCACCAAGATCGCGGTGTGGTCGCGCGACCGGGATGTTGACTGCGTCGGTGCCTGCGTCGGGATGAAGGGCATGCGCGTGCAGTCGATCATCCGCGAGCTGCGGGGCGAGAAGATCGACATCATTGAGTACTCCGATGACCCGGTGGTTTTCGCCACGCACGCGTTGTCCCCGGCCAAGATCAGCCGCGTATCAATCCTGTCGCATCCGGAGCGGCACATGGAAGTGATCGTCGAGGACTCGCAGCTTTCCCTTGCGATCGGCAAGAAGGGGCAGAACGTCCGGCTTGCGGCCAAGCTTCTCGGTTGGCGCATCGACATCAAGAGCGAGGAAGAGAAGCGCCAGGAAGTGGAGTCGCAGATGGCGGCCATGCAGGTGGATGGCGAACCCCTGAGCACGCTGGCCAGCTACGGGCTGCACGAGAAGACCATCCAGAGGCTGCTCGAGGCGGGGGTTCCAACCATCGACCGCCTCGCCGAGATGACTGTCGAGGAAGTGCTGGCGCTCCCCGGTATCAACCAGAAGGCGCTTGAGCGGATTCAGAACGCGGTGACCGCTTACTACGGGCCGCCTCCCGGGGAAAACGAGAGTGAACCGCAGGAATCCGCCCCAGAAACGCTGCAAGTAGGGGAATCTGTTACCATAGAGGGCGCGGGTCAGGATGATTCCGCCCGTGAAGCCAGCAGCTTCGATCACGGCGAAACCAGCCCCGAGGCGCAGGAAATGTCGAACGAGAACCTCGAAGCAGGAGCGCAGACGAACTAAGCCGCCGTCTCAGTGGAGCGGCCGCAGTCCTCACGTATGAGCAAAATTCGAATCAATGAGCTTGCTCGGGAACTGGAAGTCAAGCCCGGGGTGATCATAGACTTGTTGCCCGATCTGGGCGTTGGAGAGAAGAAGACGCATTCCAGTTCGCTCGACGACGATGTCGTGCTGGCGATCCGGGAGCGGCTCGTATCGACGGGCCAAGCCTACACCGGACCGGTTCGCCACTTTGAGCCGCCGCCGGATGACGACGAGCCCGGAATCTTCGATTCGCTCGCCAAGCTGCCGCCGAAGCCGCCGGAGCCAGAGCCCGAGCCCATGAAAGCCGCCGCGGAAGCACAGCCGGCGGAACCAACTGCCGTCGTGGCGGCGCCTTCCCAAGCGGTGGAAGAAGCTGCGCGGCCGGTTGAGGCTGCACGGACCGCGCCCGCCGCTCCGGCACTCGCCGAGGATGCGCGCAAGCCGGTCATCCCGTTGCGTCCCCCACTCACCGGCGGTGGCAGGCCCTTGGCGCCTCCCATCGCGGTGCGGCCTTCCGCGCCGGTTGCCACTCCGGCACCGCCACCTCCGGCACCGCCTCCAACACCAGCGCCGCCGCCCCCGGCTCCGCCGGCTCAAGCACAGCCTGGGCCCCCGCCTCAACCAAGGCCCGCCGCGCCTCCGCCCCGCCCTGGTACCGTGATTCCCGCAGCGCCAGCGCCTCCACCGGCTTCGGGAGGCCCGCGGCCCGGCCAGATCCTTTCGGGTCCGCGGCAGCCGCTTCCGCCTGAACCGCCCCGCAAGCTATCTCCTGGATTGCCTCCACCGCCTCCGCCGCCTCCGCCGCGGCCCCCCCGTCCTCCGATGCAGGCTTCACCAGGCCAGCAACCACCGCCGCCGCGGGCCGGAAACCTCGCCGGACAGCCTGCTCCACGGCCTGTAGTGCCTCCGCGTCGGGACCTGGTGGCCCGGTTGCAGCAGCAGGCACAGCGATCGGCTCCTGGCCAACCCGCCGCTCCGCGCCCCGGTGCTCCGGTTGCGCGTCCCGGACAACCGATGCCCGGACAGCCGCAGCATCGCGGACCCGTGCGTCCCGGCCAGCCGGTGGTTCGCGGTCCGGGGACCGGCCAGTTCGCTCCTGGGGCGCGCCCGCCTCGCCGCGGGATGCATCCCACCACGCCGCTTCCCGCCGAGCCGCAGGTGGCGCCAACCGCCGACACGCGGCGTCACGCGACCAAGCCAGGAGGACGCGCCGCCCGCGAGCGCGATCTCGAAGAGGGCAAGCTCCATCAACTGGGCCGCCACCGCGAAGAGCAGGTGGTCGCCGTCAACAAGGAAATCACCATCGGCGAAGGCATCACCGTCAAGGAACTCGCCGAAAAGTTAGGAATCAAGGCGAGCCTGGTGATCAAGAAGCTGCTCGACCGCAAGATCTTCGCCACGATCAACCAGACGCTCGACGTCAAGCTGGCCGAGGACTTGGCCCAGGCGTTCGGCGCCGCGTCAAGCCACATGAGCTTCGAAGAAGAGGCCACGTGGGAAGTGGAACTGACCGAGGAGACTTCAGCCCAGGTCACGCGGCCTCCGGTAGTCACCGTGATGGGCCACGTCGATCACGGCAAGACCTCACTACTCGACGCCATCCGTGCGTCCGATGTCGCCGCGCATGAACACGGCGGAATCACCCAGCACATCGGCGCGTCGGTGGTCCAACACAACGACAAGAAGATCGTGTTCATCGACACCCCCGGCCACGAGGCGTTCACCCGCATGCGCGCCCGCGGAGCCAAGGTGACCGACATCGTGGTGCTGGTGGTGGCCGCCGACGACGGCGTCATGCCCCAGACGATTGAGGCGATGGATCACGCCAAGGCGGCGAAGGTCCCGATTATTGTCGCGATCAACAAGGTCGACAAGCCGGGCGCGCAGCCCGAGCGCATCAAGCAGCAGTTGTCCGACCGCGGCCTGTTGGCCGAGGATTGGGGCGGCGACGTGGTGATGGTCCCGGTGTCGGCCAAGACCAAGCAGAATATCGATTCCCTGCTCGAGTACATCCAGTTGGTGGCCGAAGTGCAGAATCTTAAGGCGAACCCGACGCGTCCGGCGATCTGCACGGTGCTCGAGGCCAAGCTCGACCGGGGCCGCGGACCCGTGGCCACGGTGCTGGTCCGCAACGGTACGTTGCGAGTGGGTGAGAACTTCATCTGCGGCACGGTGTTCAGCCGGGTCCGCGCGCTGGTGAGCGATCACGGCGACATGGTCCGCGAAGCCGAGCCGGCCACGCCGGTCGAGATCCTGGGTCTCGAAGCGCTGCCGGAAGTCGGTGAGACGCTGCAGGTGGTGACCGACACCGCCAAGGCGAAACAGATCGTCATGTTCCGCGAGCACAAGGCGCGCGAGGTGGCGCTGGCCAAGAGCAACAAGGTCAGCCTCGAGACGCTGCATCAGCAGTTGCGCGAAGGCGAGATCAAGGAACTCAACGTCATTATCAAGGCGGACGTGGGCGGATCGGCGGAAGTGCTGGGCGAGACCCTGCAGAAGCTGTCGAACGACAAGGTACGGATCAAGGTGATCCACTCCGGTGTCGGCGCCATCACGGAAACCGATGTCCTGCTGGCTTCCGCATCCGACGCCATTGTCATCGGCTTCAACGTGCGGCCCGAGCGGAACGCGGCCCAGATCGCCGAGCAGGAAAAGGTCGATATCCGCCTGCACACGATCATTTACGACCTGACGCAGGAAATCAAGAAGGCCATGGCTGGACTTCTGGAGCCAGTGTTCAAGGAAGTCTACAAGGGGCGGGCCGAGGTGCGGGACACGTTCCGCATCAGCAAGGTCGGCATGGTCGCCGGGTGCTACATACTCGACGGCACGATATCGCGCAACAGCGAGGTACGCGTGCTCCGCGACAACATCGTCATCCACACCGGCCGGATCGAAGGATTGCGCCGGTTCAAGGACGATGTCTCCGAAGTCAAGACGGGATTTGAGTGCGGCATTTCACTGGCCAACTTCAACGACGTCAAACCCCTGGACATTCTCGAAGCGTTCACCACGGAGCGGGTGGCGCACGACTTCGGCCACCAGGCCTAGCGGGCGAGCAGCTTCACCACACGCAGGATCTCCGCCACACTCCAGGCCTGGGCCACACATCCACGCGGAGTGTGCGGAGGATCGGCGTCGGCAATCTCGGAGATATGGCCGAGTCCGGCTTCGTGCAAATGGGCTTCGAACGGCTCCAGCCATTTCCGGCATTGCGCGCGCGCCGCATCCGATCCGCCGTGGACCTTCAGGTACGCCGTGAGGAATGGACCCATCAGCCAGGGCCACACGGTCCCCTGGTGGTAGGCGCTGTCGCGCTCGAACACCCCGCCCTCATAGCGGCCGCGGTACTGCGGATCGCCCGGTGCCAGGCTCCTCAGTCCGAGCGGGGTGAGCAGTCGCTGCTCCACCACGCGGACCACGGCTGCCGCACCGCCTCCGTCGAGGATCGCGTGGGGCAGGCTCACCGCGAGGATCTGATTCGGCCGGATCGAAGCATCACCCTGGCCATCGGCATCGATGTTGTCGTAGAGGTAGTTCCCGCCTTCATTCCAAAACTTGCGCGCGAAGCTGTCGTGCGCGCGCGCCGCCAGATGTTCGAAGAACACCGCCGCGCTTGAGTCTCCAGCCAAGCCAGCAAGATCCTGCATGATCCGCAGGGCGTTGTACCAGAGCGCCTGGATCTCGACCGGTTTCCCGGTTCGTGGCGTCACCACCCAGTCACCGATCTTGGCGTCCATCCAGGTGAGCTGGACTCCCGGTTCGCCCGCGTACAACAGCCCGTCGCCATCCGCATGGATCGAGTAGCGTGTGCCGCGGAGGTGCCACTCGATCGAGTCCTTGAGTTTGGGGTAGAGCACGCAACGGGCAAAGCAGCGGTCATCCGTGGCTTCGAGGTAGGCGCGCGCGGCCTCGAAGAACCACAGGGTCGCGTCGACGGTATTGTACTCGGGCGCCTCTCCCGCATCCGGAAAGCGGTTCGGCAGCATGCCCTGGCTCATCGACTCCGCGAACGCCTTCAGGATGCTCTTGGCCGCCTCGTGGCGTCCGGTGGCGAGCGTGATTCCGGGCAGCGCGATCATCGTGTCGCGCCCCCAGTCGCCGAACCAGTGGAATCCGGCGATGATCGTCTGGAGATCGCCGCGCGCGGCGAGGTACTGGTTGGCGGCAGCAGTGAGCGGGCTGGCCAGCGGATCACGGGACGGCTCGCTGGACTCGATGGACCGCCTGCGCTCGATCTCGGCTGCGCGCAAGGCGGGCGCATCCCCTGCCTGGCGCGGCCCGGTGGAGGCAATCACCGCGGCGTAGGGAGACGTGCCAATATCGAACCGCACGCGCAGCGGATTGAACAGATCCTCTTGGAAGTCGAGTCCCCGCTCGCGCTCGACACCGTATTCAAAGTTGAAATACCAATGTCCGGTGGTCTCAACGGATGCAGCGCTGTGCGCAAGGTAGAGCTCAGGCAAACCGGCATACGGCTGGACCACGGCGAACCCCTCCCCGCGGCGGACCGATGAATTCAAATGGTCATTGCGATGGCTCGTTGATTGGTAGTCGCGGAATGCGATCAGCGGGACGAGTTCCAGGGTGCACTCCGGCACTGGATCAGAATCCAGACTGCGCAGCTCGTACTCGATCACCGTGGTGTTCTCGCCTTGAACCATGAAGACGCGCTTCTCCAGTTCCACTCCATTCATTTGATAAAGAAACGTGGGAAACGGATCGAGGCGGAAATCCTTCAAGTACCGGTGGCCCGTGGGATGGACCGCGCCCGGATACTGATTCACGCCGAGCTCGTATCGATCGCCTCCGATCACGAGTGTCTCATCGATCTTTGAAAGCATCACGATCCGGCCAAGTGGCGGCTTGGTGGCCGCGGTGAGCAGCCCATGGTAGCGGCGCGTGTTGCAGCCGGTGATGGTGGATGACGCGAATCCGCCGAGTCCATTGGTCTCGAGCCATTCGCGAGGCAGCGCCTGGCTCAAGTCGCCGCACACGTTCTCATTGAAGCGGATCATCGCTCTTCCCTCATTTGAAGTGAGCCCCTGGCGTGAGACACGCAGTTAAGACACTGTTCGCCGCCGACTGAAAATCCATTGTACGGCGGCTGGTTCT
>Ga0194132_10006776_pt1 | contig 17563 bp, 10 predicted proteins | sample TA2KigOf80mmetaG_FD_148612 | JGI IMG/M metagenome (GOLD analysis project Ga0194132, IMG submission 148612) | Freshwater microbial communities from Lake Tanganyika, Tanzania - TA2015054 Kigoma Offshore 80m | ecosystem: Environmental > Aquatic > Freshwater > Lake | place: Tanzania: Lake...
TTTGTTATCCACATCTTTTGTAAACATACATCTAATTTTGCGGCCGTAAAAATAATTGGTAGTTAAGTCACAACAGTGTAATAAAAAAGACCTACTCGCTCGGTTGAGCTTTCGGTCTTTGTGCACAATCAAATATTCAAAGCGACTCGGAGCGCACGATTAGAAAAAGATACTTGCTTCCATACTCTCTATCGGCGTCTGCATGATAACCGATGAGGTTGAGACCGGAGCCAAACACTCCTCCAAACATGAACCCTGGATAAACGAGTAAATCTTGAACACATGTGCGCACTGCATTTCCTAACGAGATAAGTGCGTGAAAGCATTCTTGATCAACCAGCAACTGCCTTAAACCACTCGAAAAGAGATTCGAGAGATACAGTTGGGAACCGAGCGCTAGATGATGCGCAACACCTGCGGGTCTTTCCCCCCTCTCTTTCAAGAAACATAACACACCCATTGCTGTCATCGGACGATCAAAATTGATCGCTTCCAAATTCGCGAAACGAACTCCTTCCGGCGGAACCGGTAAGTATTTCTCCTCCAAAAAGGAATCGTCAACATAGGTGTACGATGTTTTTTTAACAGTAGCGAGCGGGTGCTCACCGACTGGAAAGACAACACGAAACCTTGCAACTGACGAATACTCAATCTCTGCCGATATTTTTTTAGTTTTCATAAGGTAGTAAACTCTGTTTTTCATAGAACTGATTCAAGTTCGTATAATATACACATCTCGATCTTTTGTCAACCTACACTAAGAGTATGCGGTCGCGTGTTGTCAGTGTATGTCTAATTTTGTTAAGGTTCGATATATCGTACTACAACAAAAATTATCCTTCTCGCCATTTTCTAAAGGGAGAGATGTCCGAGGTCTGCCGAGGACAGAGGGGGTGGTGTTGTGTCTGTTTTTACTCTTAAAACAGCGACAGGAAGAAGGCCTCGCCCATTAAGAATGGGTCGGCGGATGCGGAGCGTGAGCGTTCAACTACGCCTTCAAAATCCTCAAAACGAAGTGACGGAGAAAGATTGCTTAATGCTTCCTTAAAGAATAATTGATATTTTCCGTCACAACAGAAAGAAAAATTGTTGCAGAAAAAACCGGCTTTTTTCTTAAGTTCAATAAAATCAGAAATAATTTTTCTGTATTCCTGAATTGATTTTTCGCGCGCCTTCACAAACTTTGTGGCTCTTTCCGACGGTTGAGCAAAAAAAGATTCTGCGGAAGAAACCGAATGGAATGTTCCTTCTTCAAACGCCATTCGCGCCAAAGAACGAAATCCGCGCGGAATTGAAACGACTTCCCTTACGACCCCATTTCTTGAAAGCGCGATTTCCGATGCTTCACCGCCAACAGAAATAAAAGCAGAATTACATGCCTGCGCATGAAGGTTGTGTGATAGTTCAGAAGGTGCCGCGCTCGCCGAAACGGCGAGCGCGGCTACCGCTCCATGCAATTCGCGCGTTTTACCCGAAACATTTTCAAGTGTGGCGCCGAACTTTTCAACCGCATTTTCAGGCACAAAACTCTCCAGCAACGCGAATTCAAGAGAATTCGCTTTTTTATTCAAAGCGGACGCGACTTCATAGCCATTCACGCGAAACTCAATGATCTTCTTCTCAACTATGCGCACAGCGGAAGAAATATCAATGTGCGCCGCGCGAAATTTTTCTTCAATATCTTCTTCCGCGTCGCGCACAGCTTTTCCAAGAACATCCACGGAAAGAAAGACGGGTTCTTTGAAATCCGCGCGAACAGCGCGCGTTTTTGACACAATCCAAGGAGAATGCAGAAAAATATGAATCACTCTTATAGAGGAAATTTCGGCGCGGTGTAAAGAAAAAGATTTTTCCAATAGAACACGCAATGCAGAGAGTGTGGCGGAGAAAAAATGTTTCGGTTCAAGATGTGGAGCGGGCGCAATCGGCTCTCGCGCGGTAAATAATAAAAAAGGAACTCCGTCACTTCGGCGTTTAACTACTCCGGAAGCGCCAACGCTGTCGCTTCCAATATCAATTATCAGAAAATCCACCCACTTATTATATCATTATTTCTCTACCGCATCTGTCGTATCAGATTGTGTAGCTTCAAATTCGGCTCGAGCGCGATTACGCTCTTCTTGCACAACACCAACGCGCGCGTTTTTCGGACTTCCGACAAATCCAGTACCTGCAGGAACCAAGCGCCCAATGATAACGTTTTCCATAAGTCCGCTAAGTCTATCCAAACTCCCTCTTGTAGCCGCGCCAATCAAAACCCTTGTGGTGTGCTGGAACGAAGCCGCAGCAAGAAAATTGCGTCGCGACAGTGATATTTCTGAAATACCCATTACTCTTTCTTCTCCACTTGATTCTTCTTCTCCGCGCTTTCTTGCTTCTTCGTTTTCCGCTTCAAACTCTCCCCTGTCCACAATGTCGCCTTTTGAAAAAGTAGTGCTACCAGCCTCTGTAATAATAAAACGGCTGAACATTTGTCTTATAATTACTTCAATATGCTTTCTTGATACCGACTCTCCTTGCAATTCGTATGGTTTTGAAATTTCCGCAATAAGATATTCCTGAACGCGATCTTTCCCAGCATATTTATAAAGGTCATCAATATCAACCGAACCATCAGTAAGTAGGCTACCTTTTTTAACCGCTTCTCCAGCTTTCACAAGAAGCGTGCGCGACAAACTTGTAGTGTACTCAATCGTTTCTTTTTCTTTTGATTTAACCGCAATGTCTGGAATAAGAACAATTGTCTTTTCTTTTCCATCGTCTTTAATTTCAAGAATTGTTCCGTCTTCAGTCGCTATAATAGCCGGATTTTTCGGATGTCGTTTTTCAAACACTTCTTCAACGCGCGGCAAACCTTGCGTAATATCGCCACCGACAGAAGCGGCGCCTCCAGCGTGGAATGTTCTCATTGTAAGTTGCGTTCCCGGTTCTCCGATTGCCTGCGCAGCGATAGTTCCTATTGCTTCGCCAAGCGCAACTATGCCGCCTTTGCCCAAATCCTCTCCATAACAATGTGAACACACACCTCCCAAAGAAGAACATCGTAGAGGAGAACGCACAGCGACTTCCTCAACTCCGCTCTTGTCCAAAACGACTGAGTCGGTTTTTGAAAGCAAGTGTCCTTTTTTGAAAAGCACATCTCCAGACGCATTTTTTACATCGGACGCCAAGACGCGACCGCGCGCGCTTTTTGTAAACGAAATATCCATTCCAGACGCGCCACTTTTCTTAATAATCAAAAAATCAGTCGTTCCGCAATCTTCTTCAATAACCACAACATCTTGCGCCACAACAAAGAGCTTGCGCGTCAGATATCCAGCTTTGGCTGTATTCAAAGCTGTGTCCGTCTGACCTTTTCGCGAACCGTGAGTGGTGATGAAATATTCAATCGGCGTGAGCCCTTTTTTCATTGCAGAAATAATTGGTATCTCAATCGTCTCTCCAGAAATTCCTTGAATCAAACCTTTCATTCCAACCATTTGCGTAATCTGCGAAAACGAACCTCGAGCGCCTGAATTAACCATATCGGAAACGCTTCCATTTTTAGGCAAAGAAGCAGGAATTAGTTTTTCAACTTCATTTTTCGCTCCATGCCATATTTCAACATTTTTTCTGATTCGCTCGCCTTCTGAAAGCAGACCTTCGCTCCATTGAGTAAATACTTCGTCAGATTTTTTCTTCGCGCGCTCAATAACCTCGCCCTTTTCATGCGGTTCAACAACATCATCAATGCCCCATGTAATGCCTGACTCTGTCGCTTGTGAAAATCCGAAATTTTTTATAGCGTCCATTGTCTCCGGCAATATATTTATTCCATAATTCTTTATAAAATCATCTATCAACGCGCTCATCCTTTTTCTGTCTATCACCTCGTTCAAAAACGGATAATTTGCAGGCAATATTTCGTTAAACAAAATCCTGCCAGCAGTTGTTTCGAAAATCACTCCTTTAAACGCGGAATATTTCTCTGTTTTTTCAGGAACAACTTTAATCGGAGCGCGCGAATCAATTACTCCGTATTGCAAAGCGGTTATCGCGTCTCTTGGAGTAGAGAAACTGGAACCAGCGCCTTTTGTTTCAGGAACAATTTTTGTTTTCCAGTACACGCCAAGCACAATGTCCAACATTTTAGCCGAAACAGTCGGCTCTCCGTTTCCAGGTTTTAATATATTTTTATCCGCAGCCATAATTTCGCGCGCTTCAAGCTGAGCTTCCTCTGAAAGAGGGATGTGCACAGCCATTTGGTCTCCGTCAAAGTCCGCGTTAAACGCCGAACAGACAAGAGGATGCACTTGAATCGCGCTTCCTTCTATTAGAACCGGCTGGAATGCTTGAATACCGAGACGATGCAAAGTCGGCGCGCGATTCAAAAGCACATATTTCCCCTTTGTCACTTCTTCCAAAATTGCCCATACTTCCGGAATTTGCTCTTCAATAAGTCGTCCCGCCCCGCGAATGTTGAAAGCAAGTTCTCGTTTTATAAGTTCCGATATTACAAATGGGCGGAATAATTCAAGGGCCATATTTTTCGGCAACCCGCACTGATTCAATTTAAGTTCAGGACCAACAACAATAACCGAACGACCGGAATAGTCCACACGCTTACCAAGAAGATTTTGTCGGAAAAGCCCGCGCTTGCCTTTCAAATTATCAGAAAGCGACTTTAGTTGTCGTCTCGCCGCAGGTCCCGCGCCCGCGCTTGAAGCGCCGTGCCGTATTGAATTGTCTATAAGTGAATCAACGGCTTCCTGTAAAATGCGTTTTTCATTTCTTAAAATAACTTCAGGCGCGTTAATTTCCAAAAGTTTTCTCAAACGATTGTTGCGATTGATGACGCGTCTATACAAATCATTTACATCTGAAGTTGCGTAGCGTCCACCATCAAGAGGAACCATCGGACGCAAACCAGGCGGAATCACCGGTATGCGCGTAAGAAAAAACCATTCCGGACGCAATCCTTCCGAAATCATTCCACGCACAAGACCTAGTCGGCGCGACAATCTTTCTTTTTCTCCGGAAGCCGCTTTTTCTTGTGATTCAACTAGTTCTGCCGCAAGCGCTTCCAAATCCACTCGCTTACACAAATTGTAAATTGCTTCCGCGCCAATTTCCACCTCAAAACATGTTCCATATCTTAGAGAATAATTGTGGAATGTCACCTCGTCCAAAACCATACCCTGAATGATTGTTTCCATTTCATGCTTCGCCGCGAGATATTTTTCTTTCAGCGCTTCTTTTGTTTTTTCTTCAGAAACACCTTTAGCTTTCGTTTTATACTCCGCTTCCAATTCTTTTAAAAGACGGCTGCGCTCCGATTCATTCACATTAGTAATAAGATATCCTGCGAAATAAATTACGCGTTCAACATCAAGCGAAGACATTCCCAAGAAAAGCGACAAGCGTGAAGGAAGTCCTCGTAAAAACCAAATATGCGACACCGGAGACGCAAGATCTATGTGCCCCATTCTCTCGCGACGAACGATAGCGCGCGTAAGTTCAACACCACATTTTTCGCACACAATTCCTTTAAATCGGATTCCTCGGTATTTCCCGCAATAACATTCATAGTCCTTTTCCGGACCGAATATCTTTTCGTCAAAGAGTCCGTTGCGCTCGCTTCTTTGCGTGCGGTAGTTGATTGTTTCCGGCTTTGTCACTTCGCCATGAGACCATTGTTTGATGCGATCAGGCGACGCGAGCGATATTCGCACGCCGTCAAAATCATTTTGAAGTCCTGTTGGGTGTGGACGAAACATAATGTAAAAAGTTAAAAATTAAAAAGTAAAATTAAAGATTAAGAACGACGTGTTCGTGGACGGCGGGTTTTTTCTTCGCTTCGATTTTCTCTTTCTTTTTCTTTTGTTCGCACAAGTTCCGTATCAAGAACAAGCCCGCGCAAATTATTCAACAGCACGTTAAAAGAAGCCGGAACGCCGTTGTGTGTTATCGGCTCTCCTTTTACTATTGAATCAAACGCAGCCGCGCGCCCTGGAATATCATCCGATTTTATCGTAAGCATTTCGCGTAATGTGTGCGCTGAACCATGCCCAAGCAAAGCCCAGACTTCCATTTCTCCAAATCGTTGTCCTCCACCTTGCGCTTTTCCGCCGAGCGGTTGTTGAGTAATCATTGAGTAAGGTCCGATTGAACGCATGTGCAATTTATCTTCAACCATGTGGTGCAACTTCATAATATACATAGTGCCCACAGCAATATCCTGCCCAAACGATTCGCCCGTCCTTCCATCAAACAATTGCATTTTACCGCTGCGCGCGAATCCAGCGCGTTCCAATTCATTTTTTATTTCCTCATCAGTCGCTCCAGCGAACGGAGGCACTACCGCCTGATAACCGAGAGTGCCGGCAGCAAGTCCCAAATGCAATTCAAGAATTTGTCCTAGATTCATTCGCGAAGGAACTCCGAGAGGCGTAAGAATGAGGTCAATTGGCGTGCCGTCTTTTGTGAAAGGCATTTCTTCAACCGGAAGAACTTTTGAGATCACGCCTTTATTTCCGTGTCTGCCGGCAAGTTTGTCGCCTACAGAAACCTTGCGCAATTCAGCTACTTCAATATGTATGCGCTTCAAAATACCGCTTTCCAATTTATCTCCACGCTCGCGAGAAAATACTTTTACGCCGACAACTCGTCCGCGCTTTCCTACTTCCATTCGTCTGGAAGAGTCCTTCACATCGCGCGCCTTTTCTCCGAACAACGAACGCAAAAGTCGCTCTTCAGGAGTAAGTTGTGTTTCTCCTTTCGGAGTAATTTTTCCTACAAGAATATCTCCAGGACGCATCTCAGCCCCTATGCGCACAATTCCATCCTCATCAAGATTTCTCAATTTTGCTTCTCCAACATTAGGAATGTCGTGCGTTGTTATTTCCGGTCCTAGTTTCGTGTCGCGAACATTCACAACGAATTCTTCAATATTCACGGAAGTGAACTTGCTCTCGCGCACGAGCCGTTCTGAAATTATAATCGCGTCTTCGTAGTTCGCTCCTGCCCAAGACATAAACGCAACGAGAACATTGTGTCCAAGCGCGATTTCTCCTCCTTCACTTGAAGAAGTGTCCGCAAGAATACCTCCTTTTTTTACTTTGTCCCCCACCGCCACGGAAGGTCTTTGATGAAAAGAGGTAAATCCGTTAGTGCGTTGGAAAGACACAAGATTGTATTCGCGCGATTTCCCCGCCTCGTTTTTAACAACCACGCGCCGCGCGTCAACATAAGAAACAACACCTTCTTCTTCCGAAAGCACTATTCGTCCGGTGTCGCGCGCCGCTCTACCTTCAATTCCAGTCGCGACAAGCGGGGCCTCTGGAACAAGACATGGAGTCGCTTGTTTTTGCATGTTTGAACCCATCAGCGCGCGGTTAGCGTCGTCATGATTCAAAAATGGAATCATTGAAGTCGTGATTGAAAACGCCTGATTAGTTCCGACATCTATATAATCAACATCGCTCGTTTTTGCGAACGCTGGCGCGCCATGATGACGGATTTCAACTTCCGTTTCTGTTAATTTTCCCGACTCATCGCGAGAAACCGCCGCGTGCACGATTTTTTTATCTTCTTCTTCCGAAGCATCAAGATATTCAATATCTTTAGTGACCACACCCTTTTCCACGCGAGCGTAAGGCGTCTCAATCATTCCGTATTCGTTCAGTCGCGCGAAATTCGCGAGACGCAAAATCAATCCGATACCCTGACCTTCCGGCGTTTGAATAGGACACAGACGACCGTAATGCGACGGATGCACATCGCGCACTTCAAAACCGGCGCGTTCACGCGTAAGTCCGCCCGGTCCGAACGCGGACACTGTTCGCAAATGTTCAATTTCAGTCAGAATATTTTCCTGTTGCATAAATTGCGACAGTTGGCTTGTTGTAAAAAATTCGCGTATGCGCGCCTGCAAAGGTTTCGGAGAAATAAATTGTGACGGCAAAGTCATTCCGGATTCAATCGTAGACATTCTGTCCTGCAAATTTCTTTTCATCTGCGTCATTCCAAAACGCACTTTTTGTTCCAAAAGTTCGCCAACAAAACGAATGCGTCTGCTTCCAAGATGGTCAATATCGTCGGGCATTGAGTTCGGCGTAACCATTAATGTGCAAATATGCGTTATGATTGTCGCGATGTCGTCAAGAGACAAATTCATTCTCTCCATCTCTTTCGGAGTAACCGACTTTCCGAACCTTCGGTTAAAACGATGTCGTCCAACCGTGGAAAGATGATAACGGTCTCCTTCAAAAATAGAGGACACGAATGTTTTAGCCGTGTCCGGAGTCGCTATTTCGCCGTCGCGAAGCCGTTTATAAATCTCAAGATAAGCCATTCCAGTTTCTTTGGCATGGTCTTTTGAAATAGTTGTGGCAATAAACGGCTCCGCTGGAGTTCCCGCAAACAAAGCTGCAATTTTTTCATCTGTTTCCGCGCCCAAAACTCGCAAGAATGAAGAAACGGGAAACTTTCGTTTTCTGTCTATGCGAACATAAACTCCGCCATCAGGATCAGTATCTATCTCAATCCACGCTCCGCGCGCTGGAATTATTTTAGCCCCGAAATAATTTTTACCCTTGTTCTCTTCAACCGTAAAAAATACCCCAAAGCTTCGCGCTAGTTGGGGCACAATTACTCGCTCTACTCCAGAAATGACAAAAGTGCCGTGTGATGTCTGCATCGGAAGGTCGGCCATAAAAATTTCCTGCTCTTTCTCTGTGCCGGTGATTTTGTTCTTTAATTTAACTACAGCTTTTATCGGCGCTTCAAACGAAACCTTGTTCGCTTTCGCGGAATGTTCATCCATCTTCGGTTCTCCGACAGAAACGCTCACGAACTCCAATTCATACTTCTTTCCGGAATAATCTTTTATAGGAGAAAATTCTTTAAAAATGGCGGGTAAATTTTTATTCAAAAATTCGCGGAAAGAATCTAACTGCGGTTCTACAAAATTCGGATACTTAGCAAGAGGAGCACGGAAATTTCCGAAATATTTTTTCGGACGCTTTGCGATATGCGCAACATCGGTGACAATCTTCATATATTATGATTTTTTAGAAAAACGAACAAAACAAAAGCCCTGCAAGGACCCTCGTTTTTGAAGCGTTTTGTTTATATATAAAATATCGCTTCGCGTGACTCAATCATTGAAAGCAATTGCAGTATAATCCCTATCATATTTCTTGTCAAATGCAAGCAAATCGTATGTGGATAACCCCGCCATTTTTATATCGCAACTCTTCTTATCCACTGTTTATAAATAAGAAAAGGCGGGTTCTTGCGAACCCGCCACCCAACCAACAACCTAGTTGCGAGCTTCGGTCTTTGTGGTGGGAACTTAATACTACCACACCCCTCATTTTCCGGCAACTATTCTCAATTTTACAGAACTTCAAAAATCTTTTCGCGATTTTATTTCAGCGTCACCTTTTCTATAACTATCGGAATTTTTGGAACATTGCGCGCGCCTGTTTCAGCGTGACTTATAGCAAGAGCAACATCAAGACCGCTTGTTATTTTTGCAAAAATCGTATTTAGATTGGAAATAAAAAAACCGCGGTATTACCGCGGTCTGCACACAAAACCAAAAATACTTAAGGTTCTGTGCTGTTGTGAATTTTAGGAACAGTTCCCCAAATTTCTTCATCGAGTACTGCATTTCTTTCCCTCATAACAGAACCAAGCACAGCGAGATTTCTGTCGCTAAAAGAAGAAGTGAATCTTGTCCATATGGAATCAAACGCCTTAAATGTCAAAAGGTGTTTAATTTTCTTCACTGAAAGCGGACCAGACCGAATGCCGTAGCTAGTAATGAATATTCTAGTACGACTTGTCAGTTCTAATGGATTAACAGAGTTACCGTTCACCATCTCTCTGTCGCTTTTTCGCAGAGCGAACCGATTAAACCCAGCGGAATTTAGGATTTTTTCCCATGGATTGCTATCGTAAAATTCAATTACATAGGTATCTTTAAGAAATTTCTTACATAGATCCTTATTTCCACGAATCTTTTTTGCGCGTCTCTTATGTAAAATACGCGCCATATCAATAATTTTGAAGAATGTATCAAAGGTTAAATAATAGAATCTCTTTGAAACATGCCGTTGCGCTTTTTGATGAAAACGCCAGAAAAGTATTGCGTGAAAAAGATCAATAATTTCGGAATGAGAAACTATCGGATATTGATACTGACTTTTTTTGTTGTTCATCAGATGGTATCGAGTAAAGATTTTTGGTTTATTCTGCTAATCAGATTAGCATCTTGATAATATATTGTCAAATGACACCCTTTTTCTAAATAAGAAAAACGGCGGGTTCTTGCGAACCCGCCACCCAACCAACAACCTAGTTGCGAGCTTCGGTCTTTGTGGTGGGAACTTAATACTACCACACCCCTCATTTTCCGGCAACTATTCTCAATTTTACAGAACTTCAAAAATCTTTTCGCGATTTTATTTCAGCGTCACCTTTTCTATAACTATCGGAATTTTTGGAACATTGCGCGCGCCTGTTTCAGCGTGACTTATAGCAAGAGCAACATCAAGACCGCTTGTTATTTTTGCAAAAATCGTATGCTTTCCTTCCAACCACGGCGTCTCTTTCGCGGTAACTACGAAAAACTGGCTTCCGTTAGTGTTCGGTCCGGAATTCGCCATCGCCACGACTCCGCGGACAAATTTTTCGTCATTTATCTCATCAGCAAATTGATATCCGGGGCCACCTGTTCCCCAATACGCCTGTTGCGTTTCGTCTTTTGAAAGCGGATCGCCACCCTGAATCATAAAGTCGGAAATCACTCTATGAAATTTTGTTTCGTTAAAAAATCCTTTATCAACAAGCTTTATGAAATTAGCAACTGTTTTCGGCGCTTTTTCAGTAAGGAATTTTATACTTATTATTCCGTAATTCGTTTTTATTTGAGCGACGCTAAGTACAGCCATTGATTGTTCAGCCGCGCGCGTTTCCGTTGCATCCTTAACACCATTCGCTCCGCGCGCGAAATACCACCAGATTCCAAGCGCGAGCGCGACCAGCGCGAGCGCGATGTAAAACTGAACTCGCAATTCTTTTAGAATCATATATCTAGTGTTGCTTTTGTTGCGTTAGTTTGAATAAATGATTTGCGCGACGGAACATCCTCGCCCATAAGTATATCAAAAACCTTGTCCGCTTCCTGCGCGTCAGCTATTGAAACCTTCTTAAGAGTGCGGCGCGCCGGATCCATTGTTGTCTCCCACAATTCTTCAGGGTTCATCTCGCCCAACCCTTTATATCTTTGCACGGAATCGCCCGCTAAGTCTTTTCCTAAAATCTTATTTTTTTCATCATCGGAAAAAGCGTAAAAGAATTCCTTTCCTTTTTTGATTTTATACAACGGCGGCTGGGCGATATAAATATATCCGCCGTCTATCAATGATTTGAAATACCTGTAAAACAAAGTTAGCAAAAGAGTTCTTATATGCGCGCCGTCAACATCAGCGTCTGTCGCGATAATAATTTTATGGTATCGCAATTTCGTAGCGTCAAAAGAATCCGAGATTCCGGTCCCAATCGCAATCACAAGTGATTTAATTTCAGCGAACGAGAGTATTTTATCAAGACGAGCGCGCTCAACATTCAAAATCTTTCCTTTCAAAGGAAGTATCGCTTGCGTGCGACGGTCGCGCCCTTGCTTTCCGGAACCGCCGGCGCTATCACCTTCTACGATAAATAATTCCGCTTCTTCCGCGCTTTTTGTTTCGCAGTCGGCAAGTTTTCCCGGCAATGTCATTCCTTCCAGCGCGCCTTTTCGCAAAACCGATTCCTTCGCCGCCTTCGCCGCCTTGCGAGCGCGAAGCGCGAGTAAAACCTTTCCAATAATCGCGCGCGCATCTTCGGGATGCTCTTCCAAAAAGGTGGCGAAGGCGTCTCCAAAAACGCTCGTAACTGCCGCCTGCGCTTCAACGCTTCCCAATTTCGATTTCGTTTGTCCTTCAAATTGTATTTCACGCAGTTTAACTGAAATTACAGCGGTCAATCCTTCAAGTACATCATCTCCAGTGAAATTATCGTCGTTTTCTTTCACTATTCCCGCCTTACGCGCGTATGTGTTTATTGTGCGTGTGAGAGATGTTTTAAATCCTGTCACATGAGTTCCTCCTTCAGGATTTGAGATGTTGTTAGCAAACGCCGCTATTCGCGAAGAAATATCATCCGCGTATTGCAGAGCGATGGCGACTTCTTCAACTCCTTCCGCGTTTTTTTCAACATAAAAAATATTCTTATGCGCCGGTTTTAATCCTTCATTATAAAATTGCACCAAAGAAACCAGTCCGCCTTCAAAATAAAATGTCTGTGACGGAACATTCAACTCAAGTTCGCGCAAATAAAAAACGCCGGCAGTATCGAGCTTCTCTTCCATGGCTCGCGCGTCAATAACAGAAATGCGCATTTTTTTCACCAGATACGCTTGTTCGCGCATATGTGACACGACTTTATTCCAGTCAAATTTTATTTCAGGAAAAATCTCCGGATCCGGTTCAAAGGATACTATTGTGCCGTGCAATTTGCTTGAATCAATTTTTTTGACTCGCGCTTTCGCTTCGCCCTGTTTATATTCCTGACGATACGCCCCGCCATCTCTGTGCACGACAACTTCCATCCATAAAGAAAGCGCGTTAACGACTGACGCGCCGACTCCGTGCAGACCTCCTGAGATCTTATATCCTTCTCCGCCGAATTTTCCGCCGGCATGCAGTGTTGTCATAATCGTTTCCAGCGCAGACACCTTTGTATGTTTGTGAGTGTCAACAGGAATACCGCGACCGTTATCAACTACGCGGACACGATTTCCAGGTAATAGAGCGACTTCAATATCGTCAGCAAATCCGCCCATCGCCTCGTCGCGCGCGTTGTCAAAGATTTCAGTAATGAGATGATGTAGTCCATCCAAACCAGTCGTGCCGATATACATTCCAGGGCGTTTGCGCACGGGCGCAAGCCCTTCCAATACTGTAATGGAAGAGGCGTCATATAGATGCCCCGAGCCATTATTTTTCGCGTCCTTTTTATCCGTCTTTTTAGCCATTTTCGTTCCTTTATTATAGCAAAAACGACGCGCAAAACAATCAAAAAACCCCGACTGGCGACGATAAGTCGCCGCGTCGGGGCTCCGTACACAACTGAATCCTACATAACTCAACACTGCGGCAAGTTGGCCTGTAGGACCGAATAACAACGAAACTGTCCGAAATGTTTTTTCGGCGGATGGAAAAGACCAATTCCGACCCTGCCTGCCTCGGCCAAAATTCGCCCGAGTAACGCATCATCAGGGAATGATTCGTTCACCCGAACTTGGAAACTTAACATCCAGCCCTTAAACATCGGCGCAATCACGACAATCGTTCTTTTTGAGCCCGGAGCCAAATGCTGAATGCTTCTGTACAATTCCCAAGTTGGTTTTTCGTCGTTTATGGCTTGAAGTTTAATGCACTCTTTAGGCAACCACAAACACGAACTGATCCGAACAAAACTCAACTGTTTTCCTTCGACTGTAATCCGTGAACAGCCAGCTCTAATTGCGTCCCAGAGCCAAGAAATAGGTATGACCGGATTTCCGAATGTGTCCTTCTGCATTACTTCCCAAGCTTCATCTTCAAATGTCCGACCGTCACGCAAATTCGCCGCAATTTGGTCACGAAGCTGATGCTTTGAAATGCGATGCAAAAGTAGTGGCGATGTGCCAATAAGATTAATTGTCAGTGTTCTCATACTGCAAAACATGCTAACATAGATACATACATTCGTCAAATATATCCGAAACAAAAAAGCGAAAAGGTTCTGCAACCTTTTCGCTCCGTACAAGACTAAACTGAACTTTACCGCAGAGAACTTGGCTCTACTTTAGCGGTGAATACCAGAAAAATTAGCGGGAAAGTCGCGTAGCGACTTTCCCGCTCCTAACAGAACAGGAGCAGGCTATACGCAACCGAGCTCTGCTTAACTGAACATTAAATTATCCAATCAATTTCTCTGCCTCCTTCACGCATTGGTCAAGCGTCAAGTCGCCTTTGTAAGACGACTGCAAGCTCTTCGGCAATGCGGCAAAAACGGAACGGCGAAACTGTTGCGAAATGAAGATGGTAACACCCAAATCATTTTCGCTACGGATGTTGCGCCCTCTCCATTGAAGGACTGAAATTGCAATCCTCCACCCCCAAACTGCCCAACAGTTTCTTCCATATCGCCTCTCCTCAAACTCTCGCCTTGGACAAGGAGGCATGTACGCAGGTCGCAGAGCGAATATCACCGGCGCGATTTGCCGAGGAAGATCAACTCCCTCGCCGAAATTACCAGCAGTGCCGATGAGACAATCGCCTTCTCCGTTTTTGAAACGGAGCGCTGCTTCCCGAGCTGTAACGCCGTTACCGTATGAGATGGCCTTGACTCCTTCCTCTTCGCAAAGGCCAAGGAGTTTTTGCCGTTCTTCGTTTGAGACAACAACATGAAGCGAGCGAATGCCCGCCTTCGCGAGCTTCTTCGTCGCCCGCGCAATGCGACGCATCACATTCGTGACACTGCCCTGCTTGCGCTCGTTGAACGCAAGGTTCGGTGTGTCAGTTGGCATATAGATTCTCGTGTGCTCTGCTGGAAACGATGGCTCTATGGAGAGAAATGGAAGTTTAATTCCAGATTCCTGCCCGTAGATAACATTGTCACCAATCGTTGCCGAGAGTCCAATGGTTATTTTCCCCAGTAAACACTTCTGCACGAGTGCGGCAATATAGTGGGAACAAACCACAAGCTTGTGCTCAACGCGACCATGTTCACCTTTTTCCTCAGTATGATACGCGTAGGTATATGCAAGCGCGCCCCGATTAGACAAGGTAAGCGATAACCCAAGAGAGTTGATGTAGCGGCGCAAGTTTCGCACAACTCCTTCCACCTTCTTCAGAACTTCTAACTCGTTCTCAGTGTCGAGTGTATCAGCTACGATAGCCTTTCCAACACTTCTCTGTACCGCACCCGCGTCAATCGCTTCAAGTATCTCAATGAGTTCCATGATTTCCGCGGAGTCGAGGAGTGTTCCTCGAGACGACTGTTTGCCTTTCCGCTTCACGATTGTGATCATTCGCTTGCGGAAGTGTTCCAGTCCTGACGCGGCTTCATCCTCATCTACGCGTTGCAATATTTCTACCGCTTTCTCCAAGTGCCAGTCGGTGATGTCGTATGACAGCGCCGAGCGGACAGTTTCAGCGACATTGTGTGCTTCATCAATGACGAGCATATCCGGTTCATCAAAACCTTTGGAAAAAAGACGCGAGAATAAATAGAACGCAAGCGTTGCGAGTACGGGTTTCCGTGAAGTTCGCGCTTCAAACTTCGCGCGGTAGTACTGGCACGGCGCCGCACCTTCTTCCTTCGTCCCGCCTGTTTCCTGGTCCACGAAATGCGGACAAAGATGACAGAGCGAGGTTGGTACACCGTCAGCCGAATACTTGAACTCACGACCTTCATGTGTGAGCATCTCTTTGTTTTTTTCGTAGTAGTAGCAGGGATAGGAGTTACGACCCAGAGCTATTGTAAAGTCGTTTGGGAATCGCTTCACAAACTGGTCCACAATAGTCTTCGTCGGAACTACCACAAAACATCTCTTGAAGTGCTTTTTGGCGGCTCGCGCGATGGTTACCGCCATCGCTGTTTTACCCGTGCCTGTCGGAAGTTCCAACATGCAGGAACCTTTTTCCGCCACGAAGCGAAATCCCTGTTCCTGCGCCGGACGCATACCGCTCGCGAACTCTACATCTTTCGGGAATTGGGACTCTAGCTCGTCCCAGTTGAGCCAATGATGTTGTTGCATAACCGCCTTTCTGTGTTTTCTGTTGTCAAAAAACCAAGCTTTGGAGCATGATTTGGACGATAGCGTTGTGCTATTTCCGACAGACAAGCTAACATATTTTTATAAATTCGTCAAACAAAAAGCCGTCCGAGAAAACTCAAACGGCTCCAAACTGAACGGCACATTACTACACGCCACTACACTGCAGGTAACTCTGCCGTGAAAGATAGCGACCTGCAGACTAACAGCAAGTCGCTCCGCACAAGGACGGGCACTACGGAACTTGACTTCACTGGACCCTACGACACGCAAGATGAGCGCACATAATTTCTTTAGCGAAAAAATATTTCATTCTTTCGCTCCGAACATTAGTGTACCCTATCGCACCCAACCAGAGTCAACAGTGTCATACTGTGCCGTGAAAGATAGAAACCCGCAAACTTAAATTAGCCACGAGTTTCTCCGCACCGGAACGCGCAACACACTGCTCTGCTAAACACTAGCGCACCGGAACCGACAACGCAGAAAAGAAAAACGTAAGACTATAAAAAATCTCACGCTCCGAGCAATACACGACCATGCCGGACTGCGGTATGCTAAACAACGCAACAGGATACTTGACTATACAAAGCAGAAAAAGGAAGCGGCGAGTGAGTGAACACCCGCCGCTCGATACTCTACCGGAACACGCCGCGGATGGCGTTACTCTGCCGGTCTGTGCCGGGGAGCATTAGACCCCCGCGAGATCCTTGAGATCAGCCGGCGCGTTCTCGTTGGTATAGATCACTTGCTCGATTTCCTGCTTCTCGTCCTTCAAAGGAAGCGTCTCCACCTTCTTGATGACGAAGCGACCGAAGCAACCCTTGGTCGCCGGACGGAAATCGCAGAGACCGATCTTGCGGCCAGCGGTTTCCACGAGCTTCGCGACAGTGTCGTCCGAGATGCCGCGCTTGTCGTCAAAGCGGACCGTGAAGTTCAAACTCCACGACGGGATGCGCGGGCGGGTAATGCAAACTGCGGTCTTTGAGCCCTTGTTGTCCATATTGCCCTTGATGAGGAACGGTTTCCACGGAACGTTGCCTTTCTCGTCACAGTCCTGGAAGACGCAGAAATCTTCCACGAAGTCCAGGAAGTCAAAGACCGTCGTGGACTTGGCGGTGGAGAGATTCTTCTTGCCACTCTTCACATATTGACCGGCGAGGACAATGCAGGCCATAATGTTCTGCATCGGCACGCCCATGCGTCTGTTTTCGGAACGGTAGAGCTTGGCGCTGGCTTCCTCTTCAACCGTCCAATCGGTGCGCTTTTGGGGGCGATTGCCGAGGCGGAGGTCGTTGAGGAGCTGTTCAGTCGCAGGGTTCTGGAGCATGCCCGGAGACAAGCTCGCGATGGTGAATCTGATCAGTTTCATACTTACTTACCTTGTTATGCTTTAGGAATTAGCTAATTAAAGCCTTTTCCTAGGCGTTTTTGCCTCTTTGGTTTATTACAACGAACAAGCCAAAATATGGCTTAACGGCAACCCAAGTTGCCATCTAGTAAAAGAAGTTAGCACACCTCGGAAAATCTGTCAACCCCGTAGTATATTTGGCATTGCAACGACTAAAGTCGTGGCGTGCAAAGCCAATGCCAAAATTCACTACGGGGTCAAATACCAAGATACTTGGCGCGGTTTTTGAGATGTTCCTCGTGCGTTTTCGCATAATGCATTCCGCCCTCACGATCGGAGAGATAGTAAAGGTAAGGAGT
>Ga0194132_10006777_pt1 | contig 17561 bp, 13 predicted proteins | sample TA2KigOf80mmetaG_FD_148612 | JGI IMG/M metagenome (GOLD analysis project Ga0194132, IMG submission 148612) | Freshwater microbial communities from Lake Tanganyika, Tanzania - TA2015054 Kigoma Offshore 80m | ecosystem: Environmental > Aquatic > Freshwater > Lake | place: Tanzania: Lake...
CCAACTCACCGCGCCGAAAGGCGTATCACCGGCCGAGGCTCTAATCGCCAATGGATGAATGTTCAGTGGCAGGTCACACGCCCAAAAAGCAAAACCCCGCCGGGGCCTTTTTAGGGGCATGTCCGGCGGGGACCAAGTGTTTCACAATAACACACTGAGCCGGGAGAATGCGACGTCTGCTCGAGGAACTGCTGAACGAGACCCTGTTCCGCTCGCCACCACAGGCGCGCGACGCGCTCGACGCCTGGCGCAACGACTACAACCAACGCCGCCCACACTCACGCCTCGGCTGGATGACACCACAGGCTTACGCCGCCACCGTCGATCCGCGACCGGATCGGCCCGCTTCGCTCCCTGATGGCTTCGCGGTCCGACCGGTTGCTCAACCCGCCCACTTGGGCTTAACTGAGCACCGAATTCCAGTACCCTCTGGATAAGACTTCGGGGCAACGTCAGCCGCCGAGAAACAGCCGGGGAAATCGGGGAAGGTGACGCTATAGCCTGCCCCACGTTCAAAGGTGATGGAGTTCGAAGTGGGCGAGCAATCTCTGTTATCCGAGTCTCCCGTTGATCGCCCAGGCGTTACCCAAACAGAATGTCGTTCAACCCGTTACGGAGAAGGCCCCCCGGGGAAAACTTCCGCTTCCAAAAGACTCCTGCTGGACCCAGCATGGCCCTGTAGCGATCATGAACGGCCGGATCTGGATCGATAACCCAGTATTTCCATGGGCCGCAATTCCGTAGCGACGACCGCGTTTGTCCAATTGTTACGAGCTGCGCCACCGCTGCGTCAGCTGCCGGCGCCGAATAGCCCACGAAAGCGACACGCCGCGCATACGTGAGCGCATTCAATGCCAGCGCCCGAGTCCGTTTGATAATCGGATGTCCATGATGCTGGGAAAATGCGGGCGGAATCAGCACCTTACCCAACGGACCCTTGCAGGTCGGACAACTCGGATGACCGACGTCGAAGACCGCGAATAGATCTGCCCGACGGCGAGCCAGAAGCACCGCTTTGCAGGCTGAGCAGTATGTCCAGTTTAAGCTTCCATGAAGCTTGTAGAGTGCAATCGGTAGTCGTTCATGGAGGCTTTTCCAGTGCCGCTTTCGACGCACATAGATCGACCGTCCTTCGATCACCTCTACAAGCCCGTCTATAGGGAACCCATACTGATAGAAGCGTAGGTCTCTAACCTCGTGTCCCTTCGGGGGCGGGCTTTCTTTGTAGAGCTCCTCACCGATTATCCAACTGACCGCCTTGTCCAGATAGAGATCGTAGTTCGTTGTTATGACCGCGACTGACTTATCCTCATCGAGGCAGCGCCGCAGCAATCTGATCAGATCGCCAGTAGATTCTCCGCCGCCGTAGTAAGCCTTCCCTGCGGCGGTGTTGTGTACAGCGCGACCAAGGGCTGCAATCGTTAGTGCCTGGAGGCGGTCCGCATGCCTTTGCAACGGATGCTCCTTGGGTGCATGCGTGCGAGCATCTTCGATCTTCGCCAGAAATGCCTCAAAGCTGAGGCTTACGCCAGGCGACCATGAGGGAAACAGAGATTCGACCGACTCAACAAAGAATTGTTTGTCACCAAGTTCCGCCGTCTTGTCGAGCACATGTTTGAACAAGTTCTTCCCAAGAGGGGCCTTGGGCCAAAGCCCTTTGGTAAAGCCGGCCCCGGCAAACAGGACCACTTCGGGCCTAAATGAAGATGTCGAGGTCCCCAAGATTGTTCGATCCAAGTTTCTGGGCCCTACTCGACCGTGACGGACTTGGCGAGGTTGCGCGGTTGGTCGACGTCGGTGCCCTTGGCGACCGCAACGTGGTAGGCGAGGAGTTGCACCGGGATCGCGTAGAGGATCGGCGCGACGAACGGGTCGACCTCGGGCAGTTCGACCACCCGCCAGGCGCGATCACCCAACGCCTTGATCCCCCGCTTGTCGCTGAACAGCACCACCCGCCCGCCGCGCGCCAGGGCCTCCTGGGTGTTCGACACCGTCTTTTCGAACAGCTCGTCGGAGGGCGCGATGACGACGACCGGCACGGATTCATCGATCAGCGCGATCGGCCCGTGCTTGAGTTCGCCGGCGGCATAGCCCTCGGCGTGGATGTAGGAGATCTCCTTCAACTTGAGCGCGCCTTCGAGCGCAATGGGATACGACGTGCCGCGACCGATATAGAGCGCGTCCCGCGCCCGCGACACCGGTTCGGCGATCTCCTTGATCACCGCGTCACGATGCAGCATCTCGACCGCGCTCGCCGGGACTTCCGCGATCGCCGTCATCAGGCGGTCGACCTCGCGCCGGTCGATGGCGCCGCGCGCCTGGGCGACCGCGATCGCCAGCGTGGCGAGCGCCACCAGCTGGCAGGTGAAGGCCTTGGTCGAGGCGACGCCGATCTCGGGCCCCGCCTTGGTGCGCATGATGCGGTGGCTTTCGCGCGCCATCGTGCTTTCGGGCACGTTGACGAGCGACACGATGCGCTGGCCCTGGGCCTTGGCGTAACGGAGCGCGGCCAGCGTGTCGGCGGTCTCGCCCGACTGCGAAATGAACACCGCGAGTCCGCCTTCGGGCATCGGCGCGTTGCGGTAGCGGAACTCCGAGCCGATGTCGATCTCGACCGGCATCTTGGCGTAGCGTTCGAGCCAGAACTTGGCGACCATCGCGGCGTAATACGACGTGCCGCAGGCGACCATGGTGATGCGCGGCACCTTGGCGAGATCGAGATCGAGCGCCGGGATCTGCACGTTGCGCGTCGCCGGATTGAAATAGGCGTTGAGCGTCTCGCCGATCACGGTGGGCTGCTCGTAGATCTCCTTCAGCATGTAGTGGCGGTGGTTGCCCTTGCCGATCGCGGCGCCGGAGATCGCCACCGACTTGACCTCGCGCTCGACCACGCGGTCGGTCTCGTCGTGGACGACGGCGGCGGTATGGTTGACTTCGACCCAGTCGCCGTCTTCGAGGTAGCTGATGCGACTCGTCATCGGCGCTAGCGCCAGGGCGTCCGAGCCCAGGAACATCTCGCCCGCGCCCCAGCCCACCGCCAACGGACTGCCGCGACGCGCGCCGATCATCAGGTCGTGGCGTCCGGCGAAGACGATGGCGAGCGCGAACGCCCCATCGAGGCGCTTGAGCGCCGCCGACACCGCCGCGGCCGGCGCCAGCCCCGTCCCGAGGTAGTGGGTGATCAGGTGGACGACGGCCTCGGTGTCGGTGTCGCTCTCGAAGTTGTGGCCGAGCGCCGTCAATTCGTCGCGCAGCTCGCGGAAGTTCTCGATGATGCCGTTATGCACGGCCGCCACCTTGGTCGTGGCGTGCGGGTGGGCGTTGACTTCGTTGGGCACACCGTGGGTCGCCCAACGGGTGTGGCCGATGCCGATGTGGCCGGGGATCGGGCGGCTCTTGAGCAGGGTCTCGAGGTTGTCGAGCTTGCCCTCGGCGCGGCGCCGGTCAAGCTCGCCGTCGACCACCGTAGCGATGCCGGCCGAGTCGTAGCCGCGATACTCGAGCCGCCGCAGAGCGCTCAGGAGCCGCGGTGCCACATCGCTCCGCCCGACGACGCCGACGATGCCGCACATCAGCTCTTCCCCTTCTTCTGGCCGGCGCGGGCGCGTTTCTCGGCCGCCCAGCCGCGCTTCATCACCTGCGGCGCCCGTGTCACGGCGAGCGCGTTGGCCGGCACGTCTTCGGTGATGACGGCGCCGGCTGCGACCACGGCGCCATCGCCGACCGATACCGGCGCGACGAGCACGGCGTTCGAGCCGATCGAGGCGCCGGCGCCGATTTCGGTATGCGATTTGCGGAAGCCGTCGTAGTTGGCCGTGATGGTTCCCGCCCCGACGTTGGCCTTGGCGCCGACGTGGGCGTCCCCCACGTAAGTGAGGTGATTGATCTTGGCCCCCGCATCGACCGCCGCGTTCTTCACCTCGACGAAGTTGCCGATGTGCGCCTCGCGCCCGATGGTGGTGCCGGGACGCAGCCGGGCGAACGGCCCGACGATCGCGCCCGAGGCGACGCTCGCGCCTTCGAGGTAGCAGTTGGCGCGGATCGTCACGTCGTCGCCGACGACGACGCCCGGCGCGAAAAACACGTTGGGCTCGATCACCACGTCCCGCCCCAATTTGGTGTCCCAGGAGAACCACACGGTTTCCGGGGCGATCAGGGTGGCGCCGTTCTTCATCGCGTCGGTCCGCAGGCGATCCTGCACGATCGCCTCCGCGCGCGCGAGATCGGCCCGCGAGTCGACGCCGGTCAGTTCCTCGCCGCCGCCTTCGACCACGACCGCCCGCACGCCGTCGGCACGGGCCACGGCGACGATATCGGTCAGGTAATACTCGTTCTTGGCGTTCTTGTTGGTGATGCGATCGAGCCAGGCAAAGAGTCTGCCGCCGTCGATCGCCATGACGCCGGAATTGCACAGATCGATCTTCTTCGTGGCCTCGTCGGCGTCCCAGAACTCGACGATGCGTTCGAGCGCGCCGTCGGGGGCGACGACGAGGCGTCCATACTGCGCCGGGTCAGCGGGCCGGAACCCGAGGACGACGAGCCCGATCTTGGGATCGGCGGTGCGCGCCGCCACCATCTTGGCGAGCGTCCCTTGGCTCACCAGCGGATCGGCGCCAAAGAGCACCAGCACCGTGCCCGAAAACCCGGCAAGCGCCGACCTGGCCGCGGCGACCGCATGACCGGTGCCCAGCGGTTGTTCCTGGACGGCGATCGCCGCCGGGGCGACGACGCTGCGCACCTCGTCCATGCCGGGCGCCACTACGACGACCGTGCGCCCGACCCCGAGGGTGCGTACGGTGTCGAGGAGATGGGCGATCATCGGCCGCCCGGCCAGGGCGTGCATCACCTTGGGCCGGTCGGAACGCATGCGCGTGCCCTTGCCGGCGGCAAGGACGATGGCAGCAACCTCGGTTTGTGGCATCGGGGCGAACTGCGTTACCAATGCGGCGCGCGAAGGGAATTTTCGCGCGCGGAAAGTGCCATAGCGCCCAAAGGGGGCCAAGTCACGATGTTTTTCCAAGTGTTAGGCCGATGAGTCCGATCGTCATCTTCGACCTCGACGGCACGCTGGTGGACACCGCGCCCGACCTCGCGGCCTCGCTCAACGCCGCGATGGCGCAGTTTTCGATTCAGCCCTTGTCGACCGAGGCCATCCGGCCCCTGATCGGGGCCGGATCCCGGGCGCTGGTGGCTCGCGGCTTCGCCGCGGCCGGGCGCATGCCCTCGCCCGAGGACAACGAACGGGCGATCACCGCTTTCCTCGATCACTACCGCGCCAATATCGCCGTGATGAGCGAGCCGTTCCCCGGGATGATCGTCGTGCTCGAACAGCTACGGCGCGAGGGTTGCCGGCTCGGCGTGTGCACCAACAAGTTCCACGACTTCAGCGTGGCCCTGTTGCGCGCGCTCGACCTCGAGAGGTTCTTCGCGGTGGTCGCGGGCGGCGACAGCTATCCGGTGCGCAAGCCGGACGGCGGACACATCACGCGCGTCGCCGAGGCGTTGGGTGGACCGTTGTCCGAGGCCGTGATGGTTGGGGACTCGGGCACCGATGTCGCCGCCGCGCGCCATGCTGGTGTGCCCGTGGTCGCGGTCTCTTATGGGTATACGGCGGTGCCGCCGCGCGAGTTGGGCGCCGATGCGGTGATCGACCACGCCACCGAACTTCCAGCTGCGCTCGCGCGCCTGACCCCGGCCTGGCGTTCTTGACACCCCCGGAAGCCGCCGCCTATATGGCGGCCGGGCGGGCGCGTAGCTCAGTGGTAGAGCACTACGTTCACATCGTAGGGGTCGCAAGTTCGAAACTTGCCGCGCCCACCATGAACCTCCACCCGATCACGGCGCTTCATGAATGAGGACCGGTCGATTTCTCCTCTCGAGCCGCTTACGGCTCCAGACCCGAACATGGTCGAGCATGAACGGCGCGACCGATTCATGATCGCGCCCGAACGTCGCGCGTTCGTTGCACGAAATTTTCCCGGCACGACGGTGCGGGAATGGAACGACTGGCGCTGGCAGGCGCGCCACCGGTTGCGTTCGTTGGCCGACCTCGAGCGGGTCTTCGTCCTGTCGGACGACGAACGCGGTGCCGTGCTCGCCCAGCGCGGCGGCCTGCCGGTCGGAATCACGCCCTATTACGCCGCGCTGATGGGCCGGGACGACGCGCGCGAGCCGCTGCGCCGCACGCACATTCCCGTGAGCGCCGAGCAGGTTCGCGGGCCCGGCGAGTACGTCGATCCCCTGGGCGAAGACCCGGCGATGGTGGTGCCGGGCCTGGTGCATCGCTATCCCGATCGCGCGCTCTTTCTCGTGACAAAGTTCTGCGCCACCTATTGTCGCTACTGCACCCGGGCGCGGCTCGTGGGCGCCCAGGGCGAAGCCACCTTCTCGACATCGCAATGGCAGAACGCGCTCGCCTACCTCGAAGCGCATCCGGAGGTGCGCGACGTACTCGTCTCGGGGGGCGATCCGCTGACCATCGCCGATGACAAGCTCGACTGGCTGCTGACCCGGTTGCGCCGGATCAAACACGTCGAGTTCGTACGCCTCGGCACCAAGGTGCCGATGGTGCTGCCGATGCGGATCACGCGCGACCTGGTGCGCATGCTGAAGCGCCACAACCCGCTGTGGCTATCGCTGCACATCACCCACCCGCACGAGCTGACGCCGGAGGCGAACGAGGCGCTCGCCCGCCTGGCCGATGCCGGTCTCCCACTCGGCAGCCAGACGGTGCTGCTCGCCGGCATCAACGACGACCCCGACACGCTGCGCACGTTGATGCACGGGCTCCTCGTGCGTCGGGTAAAGCCCTACTACCTGCTGCAGTGCGACCCGATCGTCGGTTCGGGACATTTCCGGACGCCGATCGACACGGGCCTCGCGCTGATCGACAGCTTGCGCGGCCACACGACGGGTTACGCGGTGCCGCACTACATCCTCGATTGCCCCGGCGGCGGCGGCAAGGTCTCGCTCGTGCCCGACCATGTCGTCGGGCGCGACGGCGATGATCTGGTGTTGCGCAACTTCGAGGGCGACCTCTATCGCTACCGTGATCCGGGCGGCTCGCTCGGCCGCGACCGAGCCCTGCCGCCCAACCTCGCGGCCCCGAGGTCGTCTAGTCGCCCGGGCAAACGCGGTTGACGATCGCGGCCGCGCCCTCGGGCGCCACCACTTACGTCTCGGCGGGGCGCACTCAACGACCGAGGCGCTGGCCGCTATCGCGGTCGAAAACATGGAGGTTGGCCGGCGCTACGTCGATGGCCAGCCGTTGGCCGCGATCCACCCGGGCGTCACCAGGCAATCTCAACGTGACGATGTCCTTGGCGCTCCCCGTCGTGGCGTGAACGAGGGTATCGGCGCCCAACGCTTCGACGAGTTCGACGGAGGCCGACAACCTCGAGCGCCCGCCGATCGACATGTGTTCCGGCCTGATCCCGAGCACGATTGGCCGGCCAGCATGTGTCGGGAACGCGCCCGCCAATGCCACCGCGGTGTCGCCGAGTTCGACCGAATCGCCTGACGCCGACAAACGGCCCGACAGCATGTTCATCGGCGGCGAGCCGATAAACCCGCCGACGAACGTGCTTGCCGGGGTCGTGTAGACCTCGAGCGGGGTACCGATCTGTTCGACCCGACCCGCATTCATGACGATGAGCCGATCGGCGAGCGTCATGGCTTCGACCTGGTCGTGCGTAACGTACACGCTCGTGGTTCGCAATGACTGATGCAGGCGCTTGATTTCGACCCGCATCTGGACACGCAGCTTGGCATCGAGGTTGGACAGCGGTTCGTCGAACAGGAACACCTGTGGATCGCGGACGATCGCGCGACCCATGGCCACGCGTTGGCGCTGGCCACCGGAGAGCTGGCGTGGTCGCCGGTCGAGCAGCGCCTCGAGTTCCAGCGTACGGGCCGCGCGCCGAACGCGCGTGTCGACCTCGGCCCGCGGCGTTCCGCGCACCTTGAGGCCATAGGCCATGTTCTCGAACACCGACAAGTGCGGGTAGAGCGCGTAATTCTGAAACACCATGGCGATGTTTCGGTCCTTGGGCTCGACCAGCGTGACGTCCCGCGGTCCGATGAACACTTGCCCCGAGGTCTGCTGTTCGAGTCCGGCGATGATGCGAAGGAGGGTCGACTTGCCGCACCCCGACGGACCGAGGATGACCACGAACTCGCCGTCCGCAATGGTGCAATCGACACCATGGATGACTCGAACGGCGCCGAATTGTTTGGTGACTCCCCCCAACCTCACTTCCGCCATCACCGCCTCACTTTTCGCTCTCGATCAGGCCGCGGACGAACCAGCGCTGCATCAAAATAACGACGGCAACCGGCGGCAACATGGCGAGCACCGTCGTCGCCATGATCAGATTCCAGTCGGTATGGGCGTCGGCGGTCGAAACCAGTTTGGTGATGCCGATCACGATCGTCTCCATCTCGGGACTGGTCGTGATCAAGAGCGGCCACAGGTACTGGTTCCAGCCGTAGATGAACAGAATGACGCAGAGCGCCGCGATGTTCGTGCGCGAGAGCGGCAAGACCGTGTCCCAGAAGAATCGCAATGGTCCCGCCCCGTCGATCTTCGAAGCTTCGACCAGCTCGTCGGGGATGGTGAGAAAAAACTGGCGGAACAAGAGGGTTGCTGTCGCTGACGCGATCAACGGCACGGTCAGCCCGGCAAACGAGTCGATCAAGCCGAGGTTGGCCGCGACCGCGTACGTCGGGATGATGCGCACCTCGACCGGCAACATGAGCGTGATGAAGATCATCCAGAAGAAGAACATCCGCAGCGGAAAGGCGAAGAACACCACGGCGTAAGCCGAGATGATCGAAATCGCCACCTTGCCGAGGGTGATGATCACGGCCATGAGGAACGAATTGATCATCATGACCGACACGGGCGCCCCTTTTGCCCGGGCGCCCTCGCCCGAAAACCAAGCCTGGCCGTAGTTGGCCGCGGCTTCAGCGCCTGGGTACAGCGGCATTCGCCCGCCGCCGATGGTCCCCGCATCCCACGTCGACCCGTTCAAAGCCATGTAGATTGGAAACGCGAACACCGCGACGCCCAGAACCAGAGCGAGATGTGCGTGCCAGGAGCGCTCGTGCAGCATCAGTAGTGCACCCGCCGCTCGATGTAGCGGAACTGGATCATGGTGAGCGCGATCACGAACAACATCAGGACGACCGACTGAGCCGAGGACGTGCCTAGGTTGAGATTGTCGCGACCATCGACGTAGACCCGGTAGATGAGGGTCGTGGTCGACGTTCCCGGACCGCCCCGGGTGAGGGCGTGAATCGTCCCGAATGTGTCGAAGAACGCGTAGACGAGATTGACCACCAGGAGGAAGAACGTGGTCGGCGACAGCAGCGGGAAGACGATGGTCCAGAAGCGCCGGGTTTGGGATGCGCCGTCGATTGCGGCGGCTTCCAGCACGGAGCGGGGGATCGACTGCAACCCCGCGAGGAAAAACAGGAAGTTGTAACTGATCTGCTTCCAGGCCGACGCGAGCACCACGAGGAGCAAGGCCTGGGCGTCGTTCAAGGCGTAGTCCCACGGAACGCCGATCGCCACTAGAAATCGGCCGAGCAGCCCGACCGAGGGATGAAAGATGAACAACCACAAGACGGCGGCGATCGCGGGCGCCACCGCATAGGGCCAGATCAAGAGCGTCTTGTACGTGGTCGCGCCGCGGATCTGCTTGTCGGCCATCACCGAGAGCAACAACGCCGGGGCGATCGCCAACACCGTGACCGACACGGAGAAAACGACCGTGACGCGGATCGACGACAGATAGTTCGGATCCGAAAGAATGGCGCCGAAATTCTCGAACCAAACGAACTGGCTGCGCAGCCCGAAGGCATCTTGGATCTGGGTTGAGAAATAGACCGCCTGCGCCGCCGGCCAGAAGAAAAAAATGAGCGTGATCGCCACCTGCGGCAGAAGCAGCAAGTACGGTAACGCTTTGTCGTTGAAGATGACGCGCTTGCGCATCCGAGAAGAACGCTAGACATCCGCCCCTCCCGGCCGGGAGAGGCGGATGTCGCCGGTCTACGGAAACCTACGAACGATTGGCGCGTTCGAACTCGCGCAGAACCTGATTGCCGCGTGTCACCATCGCGTTCGACGCCTGTTCGGCCGTCTGCTGGCCCTGGAACGCACGTTCCATCTCCTCCTGGATGATGACCCTGATCTGCGGCATGTTGCCGAGCCGGAGCCCGAGCGAGTTGTCGGTCGCCGTTCCCCGCGTGAGCTGCAACGTCGGAATGTCCGTCCCCGGGTTCTCCTGCCAGAACTTCGACTCCTTGAGCCGTTCGGCGCCGGCCAGCGTGATCGGCACGTAACCGGTGTCTTGCGACCACTTCGAGTCGATTTCCGGGCGGCTCACATGGCGGAAGAATTCGGCGACCGCCTTGTATTCCTCCTTGGTCCGGTTGGGCGCCGTCATCACCCACAGGCTTGCGCCGCCGATGATCGAGTTGAGCGGCGCCTGAACCGCGTCGTCGTGATAGGGCAGATAGCCGAACCCGACACTCGCCGGCGCCCCCGGCGTTTCGCGGAGTGCGCGGGCGCGGTATCCCGAGGATGTGGTGATGATCGCGGCCTCGCCGGAAACGAATACCGCTTCGCCTGCATTGTCGCGACCGCCGTACTTGAACGTGCCGTCCTTCTGCATGTCCATCAGCATCTGCAAATGGCGGACGTGGAGCGGACTGTTGATCCGCAACTCGGCGTCCATTCCGGCCATGCCGTTGACCTTGGTCGCGAGCGGGACGTTATGGATGGCGCTGAAGTTCTCGTAGTGGACCCAAGTCGGCCAAGCCGTAGCGTACGGAATCGGCGCCGCATTCGCCGACTTGATCTTTTGCGCCGCCTCGCGCACTTCGCGCCAGGTCTTCGGCGGCTGGTCGGGGTTGAGTCCGGCTTTGCGGAACGTTTCCTTGTTGTAGTAGAGGATGGAGGTCGAGGAGTTGAACGGCATCGACATCAACTTGCCGTCGGGCGCGCTGTAGTAGCCGCGAACGCCAGGGAGATAGGCCGCCGGATCGATCGCGACACCCGTGTCGGTCGCGAGCTGATGCACCGGCATCACCGCGCCGCGCGCCGCCATCATGGTCGCCGTTCCAACCTCGAACATCTGAACGATGTGGGGCGCGTTGCCGGCGCGGAACGCGGCGATCGCCGCCACCATCGTCTCGGGGTACTGACCGCGGAAGACCGGATTCACCTGGTATTGGTTCTGCGACGCGTTGAAGCCCGCCACCACTTGCTCAAGAATGCCGCCGAGCGGTTGGCCGAGGCCGTACCAGAACGTCACTTGCGTGCGTTGGGCCTGGGCGCGGGCCCCCGAGAAGGCAGCCACCGCACCGATGGCGGCCGTGCTTTGCAAAATTGAACGGCGTGACAGCATGGTTCCTCCCTGTGTCTGTCCAGTATCGACTCTGGTTAGGATACCGGGCGTGACGACCACGTGTCATGGCTATCACAAGCGATCATCGCAGCGTCGACGCAATTGGTGGTAGTTTCGCGCGACAAACTACTAGTCGCCAACCGAGCCGGTCTGGGCAATGCGGCACGCAGATTCCGTTCTTGGCCGCGCCATGACACCAGCCCGGCGATCCGGGCGGCTCGCTCGGCCGCGACCGGACGCCATGGCCCGGCGTCACGGCACCAGGGTCATCTTGTCGTACTGGAACGCCCGGTTGATGCTCTCGAAGCCGCGGACGCGTTTCGACACAGCGGTCAGTTCGGGCCGCTCGAACAGGTAGAGCCCGACCGCCTCCTCGCGGTACCACGCCATCGCTTCGTTCAGCATCGCTCGCCGCCTGGCCGGATCGAACTCGCTGTTGATCCTCTCGATGTTGGGCATGAACGAGCGGTCGCAATACCACGGGTTCTCTTTCATGCAAGAGTTGAAGCCGAAGATCTTGCCGGCATCGATTTCCGGCGCGATGCCGAAGGTGTGATTGAACGCGTTGCCCTCCCAACTGTTGGCGTTGAATTTCTTGAGCCAGTCGGCGACGGCAATGGAGTTGATCCGGGCGCGCACGCCGATCTTGCCGAGATCGCTGGCGACGCGCTGATAGATGTCGCCTTCGTCGCCAAAGAACTCGATGACGAACTCGAAGCCGCTGGCGTATCCCGCCTCCGACAACAGCCGCTTGGCTCGATCCGGATCGTAGGGGTAGGGCTTGAGCGATTCGTTGTAACCGAACCCAGAGGGGTTCGAAGGTTGCGATGCCGGGTGGTAGAGACCGGCGAGCAAATCACGATTGAGCGCCTCTTTGTCGACCGCATAGTTGAGGGCCTGGCGCACCCGCTTGTCCTTGAACGGCGCCAACGCCTTGGGTCCCTCTTGGACAAGTCCGACGGCGGTGGTCAGCGGTCCGGGCGCGACATCGACGGCGTGACCGGCGCTGCGGATCGCCGGCACGTCGTCGGTCGACGGTTGCACCATGATCTCCACTTGGCCCGAGACGAAGGCCTGCAGCCGGGCTGCACGTTCGGGCAGGGCGATGATGGTCAGACGAGCCACTTTGGGCGCGCGCCACGATCCACCGAAGGCCGCGAGGTTCGCGGTTTCGCCGGCCCAGGATTCCAGACGATAGGGCCCGGTGCTGGCCGGCTGTGCCGAATAGCCGTCATCACCACCGTCGGCCCAGGCTTTCGGGGCCAACGGCACGAGCGAGGCGAGCACGTTGGGAACGATCGGGTTCGGCGCCTCGGTCCTGATCTCGACGGTCAGATCGTCGATTTCCCGCGCGGCGTAGCCCCGGAAGTTGCGCCCGGCCAGCGTCGCCAGACCTTTCTCCGAGGTGACGTATTCGAAGGTCGAAACGACCGCCTTGGCGTTGAACGGCTCGCCGTTGGTGTAGCGCACGTTGGGGCGTAACGTGAGCCGCCACGTCTGGCGATCGACGTTGGTCCAACGCAGCGCCAGGCCGGGAACGGCGGCCCCTTTGAGATCGACGTTCACCAGGCTGTCGAACATCGCCGCCCATGTATAGATGTGCGGCGCACCGACACCTTTGTACGGATTGCCGCGACCCGGCGGCAGCGCCGCGGCACCGACCCGCAACTGCTGCGTGTCTTGGGCGAATGACGGCGCCGCGACCGGTAGCGCGAACGCCGCCGTCAGCGAACCAACCACAAGACTACGAACCAGCGCATGAACTGGCCTGACCATGGTCACCTCCTTCAAAGAGGATTGGGCCGTGTGGACCTGCTGCGATCATAGACCCACGCCGATCCCTGGACAGCGATTCCGTGTCACCAGCGGAGAATTCGCTCACCGAGAACACGCGCCAAAGTAATGGCTGGGCCGTTGCCCATACCGGCCTCGTAGGCCGCGCCCATCACCCGCGTGTAGCCGAAGATCTCGCCAGCCGCGTAGAGACCCGGAATCGGCCGACCGTCGTTGGCCAGGGCACGCAACGAGGAGTCGATGGCGATGCCGGCGGGACTCGGCAAACCGCAGCCCACCGCGCTGATGGCGTAGTACGGCGGCTTGGTGAGCGGCCGGGGCAGACTATCGCGGCCGAACGGATCGCCGGCTCCACGATCGACCGCGTCGTTGTAGCCGGCAATCGCTTCGCCCAAGGCAGATGCATCGACACCGATCGCCCGAGCGAGACCGGCGACATCGGCGGCGCGGTGGTAGCTCGGGTGACGGCCGAAGGCGTCGCGTAGCGCCTCGTCGGCGAGATGGGCCGTAATGTTGGGCGCGTTCTGGCGCACGCCCTCGTCGAAGACGATAAAAAACTCGAGGTCGGGCTGAGCCATGATCGCGCGGCGGCGATGATTGGCCTTGGGATGGTCCTCGCGGGTGAACCGCCGGCCGTGGCTGTTGACCCAGATTTCCCACGGCGGTCGTTGCTGCGGCACGAGCTTCAGCCCCATGCGGACCGAGTTGCGATCATCGGGGTCGTCGAGCACTCCCATGCCGACGCATAGATATTCGGCGCCGCCGTCGAGCCGACAGCCGAAGTCGCGCGCCAGGCGCAGGACCTTGCCCGACGAAATCGGCATCGGCGGACTGTAGAACGGGACCTGGGGCGTCAGCGCTGCCGCGAGCGTCGCGTCGGCATTGTAGCCGCCGGCCGCCAGCACCACGTTGGTCGCGCTCAAACGCTCCTCACCTTGGGCGCCGCGAACCGTGATCCCGGTGACGCGTCGCGTATCGCCAAGGAAGGCGGTCATTTCGCAATGGGTGCGGATGGTCAGCCCGCCCGACGCGGTGAGCGCCGCGACGCGGCGCTGGAACGCTTCGAGAATCTCCGGCCCCTGGCGCACCGGCCAGAAGTAGCGCCGGGTGCGGTAAAGGTCATGAGTGTAGGTGATCACCGGCATCTCCGGCCCGAACGTGCAGCCGATGTCCTCGAGCCAGTCAATCGTCGCCCCCGCCTCCTCGACCGACAATCGAATGAGAAGTGGGTCGCCGGTGCCGCCGTTGATCGCCATGATCTCGCGGAAATGGTCTTCGGCGCTGTCATCGATGCCGCGCCGCCGTTGCAACCGCGCGCCGGCCGCACTGATTTGTCCGGCCGAGCGCGGAAGCTTGCCGCCGATCACCGGGCCGGCTTCGACCACCAGGGTGCGGGCACCCCGCTCGGCGGCGCGAATCGCGGTCGGCAGCCCGGCCATCCCGGCCCCGACAATCAGCACATCCCAACGATCGGCCATCGTTACACCGCGACCGGCACGTCGGGACTGGCGCCCCACTCCGTCCACGAGCCGTCGTAGACGCCGACCGAGCGGTTGCCGAGCAGGAACAAGGCGAGCGCCAGCGTGCAGGCGGCGATGCCCGAGCCGCACGTCGTGGCGATCGGGCGCGCCGGGTCGACACCGGCCGCCCGGAACACGGCTGCAAGCTCGTCGAGAGGCCGGAAACGCCTGGTCGCGGGATCGATCAGCCCGATCGTGGGCAGGCAGACGCTGCCCGGGATGTGGCCGGCACGCGGCGCCTGGTCCTCCGGTTCCCGGCCCCAGAACCGGCCAGGGCTGCGCGCGTCGACGACGACATCGGACCGGGTGTCGAGATTCCGCCGCATGTCGGCGAGACCCCGAAAAAGCTCGGGCCGATAGCGGGCGATGAAGTTGCCCGGCCTCGGCGCGACCGAGACGCCGACCGTCGGGTAGCCGGCGGCGAGCCACGCCGGCAAGCCACCGTCCAACACGGCGACGCGGTCGTGACCCATGGCGCGGAACATCCACCACACGCGCGGCGCCGCAATCAGGACACCCAGGTCATAGACGACGATCTGATCGCCCGCGTTCACCCCGAGCGCCCGCACCTTGTCCTCGAACACCTGCGGCGGCGGCAACATGTGCTCGAGGGCGCTATCGGGATCGGTGACGTCGTCGACGTCGAAGCGCCGGGCGCGCGGAATGTGTGCGGTCGCGAAATCCGCCGCGGCGTCGTTGGCGTAGCGCGGCCGCAGGTACCATGACCCGTCGAACACCTTGAGCGTCGGATCGTTCAGGTGCGCGTGCAGCCAGGTCGCGTCGACCAAACCTTCGGCCATGGTCAGCCCTTGGCCCGGTTCTCGGACGGCGGCGGCTGGTTCAACGCCCCGATCGCCGCGTGCGCCGCATTCATGTCCATGGATGGGCGCTTGATCACCTCGTTGTACCAGGCTTCGAGCGCAGGCCGGCCGGTCCGCCAATCGAAGGACTCGTCTCCTGGTTCGAGCGCCAGCTTGTTGATCGGGCATTGCAGGTCGAGATAGCTCAGGCCGCCGGCAAAGCAAACATGCCCGATATGGAACTCGCCTGGACGAAATGCCCGGGCGTCTCGCTCCATGTGGGTGAGGATCGTCATCACCTTGTGACGCTCCCGCCCCATGTAGTCGAGGTCCCACTTCTCCTTGTCCTTCCAGCTCAGCACGCGGAGCAGGGTCGTCGCATCGAACAGGCCGTCGCCCAGCATCATCTGGCGCTTGGCCTCCCACTTGCGCTCGCTCGTCGGAAACAATGTCTTGCCATCGGTCCGGAGCGAGTCGAGATACTCGCAAGCGAGCAACCCGCCGTAGAACGGCTCGCCATCGTCGAGCTGCAGCGCCGGGACCTTGCCGAGCGGGTTGTATTGATAGAGCGAGCGGACGGGGGCGAACGGCACTTGCCGGATGAACCCCAGGCGGCCGAGCACGCCGGCCTCGGCGGCCACCACCAGGACCTTGTGGATGTAGTGCGGGTACGGCGTGAACACGAGTTTCATGGCGCGCTCCTGAATGGGTGGATTCATCGATCCATCCTAACCCGCCGCGGCGGGTTCAGCCTTTTTTGCCCGCGCCGGCGAGCGGGGTCCCCGTCAGATCCGTGGCCGCCAGGACGACATTTTCGAACGTCGCTCCGGTGATCACGGCGTCCTTGAGCGTCGCAAAGTCGAGGCGGCAGCCGTCGAACACGGTGCCAACCAGCGTCGCTTTACTCAAGTCCGCCCCGCGCGCATTGGCCCCGCCGAGATTCGCCTTGGACAGGTCCGCCCGGCGCAGCACCGCCCGTTCGAGCACCGCCTTGCCCAGGTTGCTCCCGAGGAATCGCGCGCGCCGCAGGCTCGCCACCGCCAGATTCGCCTCGCTCAATTCGGCGCCATCGAACACCGTGGGGCGCGAGTTGCCGTTCTGGCGGCCGTCGCGCTCGAGCATCACCATGGCATCGCCCTTGAGCGATCCGAGTTTTGCGGCTTTGAGGTTGGCGCCAGCAAAGTTGCCTCCCATCACCGATGCCTCGCGCAAGTTGGCGCGCGCCAGATCCGCACCGCGCAAATCGGCGAGCACGAAGTGGGCGCCGACCAGGGACGCCCCGGCAAGTTTGGCGTCGCGCAGATCGGCGCCGGAAAGATAGATCGCGCCGAGGTCGACGCCCGTGAGATCGATCGAGCGCAAGTCGGCGCGGGCCCCCTCGGCGCCGAACGAATCGACCCACAGCGCATGCTGGCGCAGGAGTTTCTGCAGATCGAGCGGCAGGCGCGCCGTGCCGAGCGCGATGCTGGCGCCGTCCAACCGCGTCGCCGTCAGGAGGGCATCGGCGAGAATCGCGCCGTGGAAGTTGGCGCCCTCGGCGTTGGCGTTCGAGAGGTCGGCGCTTTCGAGATTGGCGCCGGTGAAATTGGCGCGTCGCATCCGCGCCGCCGTCAGGTTGGCCTCGGCCAAGTCGCTGCCGCTGAAGTTGACGACCGCCTCCTCGGCGCTGCGCGAATCGAAAAGCGCTCGCGCCGGGCGGTCGGATCGTTCGCCGCTGTTCGAGACCAGGAGGCCCGGGCGGAGGTCCGCGCGACAAAAGTCGGTGGTCGCCAGCACGGCATGACGAAAGTTGGCGCCGCGCAGGTCGGCACGTTCGAAGTGTGCGCCGACGGCCTCGGCGCGCTCGAAGCTGGCACCGAACAGATCGGCTTCGGAGAAATCGGCGTCCGGCAAACTGCAACCCACGAATCGCGTGCCCGAGAGCACGGCGCCACGCAAGTTGACGCCGGTCAGGCGCAGCCCGGACAGATTCTCGTTCTTGAGCGTCGCCCGTTCGCCGCCGGCCAAGCCTTTGGTGAAGCGATCGTGGCGCCGCA
>Ga0194132_10006780_pt1 | contig 17558 bp, 10 predicted proteins | sample TA2KigOf80mmetaG_FD_148612 | JGI IMG/M metagenome (GOLD analysis project Ga0194132, IMG submission 148612) | Freshwater microbial communities from Lake Tanganyika, Tanzania - TA2015054 Kigoma Offshore 80m | ecosystem: Environmental > Aquatic > Freshwater > Lake | place: Tanzania: Lake...
GTCGGTGGCGCCCGTGCGGGCGAGGAGCCGCCGGGCCTTGAGGCAGGTCTCCGCCCACTCCCGGTCGGGATCGGAGTCGGCGACGATGCCGCCACCGACCCCGAGCGAGGTGCGCCCGCCGGCCACGGTGAACGTGCGGATCGCGACCGCGAGGTCGGCGGTTCCGTGGACGGTGTCGATCCAGCCGGTCGCCCCGCAGTAGACGCCGCGGGGGACGGTCTCGAGGTCCTCGATGATCTGGAGGACCCGCGGCTTCGGAGCGCCGGTGACCGACGCGGGCGGCAGCGTGGCCCGCAGGAGGTCGCCGAGGCCCGCATCGGGGCGCAGCTCTCCCCGGACGGTGCTCACGAGGTGGGCCAGACCGGGGTGGCGCTCGACCGCGCACAGGGCGGGCACCGAGATCGAGCCGTAGGCGCACACCCGGCCGAGGTCGTTGCGGGCGAGGTCGACGATCATCACGTTCTCGGCGTGGTCCTTGGCGCTGCCGGTGAGCGCGGCCGGGTGGGCCGCGGTCCCCTTGATCGGTCGGGTCTCGACCGCGGCGCCGGCGCGGGCCAAGAACCGCTCCGGGGAGGCGCCCACGACCGCGATCGGCCCTTCGGCACCCGGCAGGCGCAGCAGCGTGGCGTGCGGCGCGGGACGGCGGACGGCGAGCGCGGCGAACATCGCGACCGGGTCGGCGGCCTCGTCCCACTCGATGGTCCGGGTGAGGTTGACCTGGTAGCAGTCGCCGGCGTGGATGTGGTCGAGCACGGTGCCGACGGCGTCGCGGTGGGCGTCCCGGGTGAGTGAGGTCCGGCGGGCGGGCCCGAGCCGGACCGCGCGACCGGCCCCCAGCCCGGCCAGCGACGGGAGCCGGGCCCGGCGGGCGAACCGGACGAGCAGCACGTCGGGGACGCTCGGGACGACCTGCGAGGCCCGACCCGGCTCCACCCGCTCCACGGCGTGGCCGAGCGCGAAGCCCAGGAACCCGGCCCACCACCCGGGAGTGAGACCGTCGATGGAACGCAGCGCCTCGGGCCCGGAGCCCTCGAGCACCTCCTCGGCCTCCCAGGCCACCCACCAGTCGTCGCCGTCACGGACGACGGCCACCGGCTCGTCGTCGGCGGCGATCGCCGCGAGGGGGAGGGTCCCCGGGTCCACAGCGGGAGGGTATCCCGCCGCCGGGGCGGTCCCGGCCGTCGTTCCCGACCCCGGGCGCGTCGGCGACTCCGAACCGGTCCGTCCGCCGGCCGAGGTGCCCTCGGCCTTCCGGACCGCCTTCGTCGCGGCGGCCGGGGTCCCGCGGGCCGGCGCCGCGGGTGCCCCGGTACCCTCGCGGCGCCCATGAAGTCCGGTTCCGGTTCCTCCGTGCGCACCTTCGCGGGGCGCTTCCTCATCGCCCTCGTGGTGGGCACCCTCATCATGGGCGCGGCCGTCGCCGGCGTGAACCGGGAGGTCGACCGCAAGATCGACCGCATCCCGCGGATCGAGCTCACGACGGCCGAGGAGTTCCCCGGCGGCGCCAACTACCTGCTGATCGGCTCCGACTCGCGCGACTTCGTCGCCAACGACCTCGAGCTCGGCGCCTTCGGTGATCCGACCGACGAGTCGGGGAAGAACTCCGACACGATCATGGTCGTGCACGTCGAGCCCAAGGCCGAGCGCACGTTCGTCGTCTCGTTTCCCCGCGACCTCTGGGTCAACATCCCCGGTCACGGCAACTCGAAGATCAACGCCGCCTACGGCTACGACCAGCAGACCATCATCGACACGCTGAAGCAGAACTTCGACGTCGACGTGAACCACTACCTCGAGGTCAACTTCAAGGCGTTCGTCGAGCTCGTCGACTCGCTGGGCAAGGTCTCCGTGTACACGCCCTACCCGACGCGCGACGAGAAGACCGGACTCGATCTACCCAACGCGGGCTGCAACGCGCTCGACGGCGAGCAGTCGCTGCAGTGGGTGCGGTCGCGGTTCCATGAGTACCTCAACCCCGAGACCGGGCGCTGGATCTCCGCCGACATCATCCCCGACTTCGGCCGCATCGCCCGCCAGCAGGAGTTCATGCGCCGCCTCGCCGGGCTCGCGGTGCAGAAGAGCCTGGCCAACCCCTTCACGGCGAACCTCGTCGCCGATCACATGGTCAACGGCGGCAACCTCAAGGCCGACGACGCGTTCGACAAGGGCTCGGTGTTCTCGCTGCTCGGCGCGTTCCGCACCCTCGACCCCGAAGACACCTCGTCGCTCGAGATGGTCACGCTCCCGTCGAAGCCGGGCCCGAACCAGGGCGGCCTGCAGGTGCTGTACGCCGACACCACCAACCCGGCGTTCGACCAGATCATCCAGCGGCTGCGCACGTTCGACACCACGCCCAGGCCCGCGCCGGCGCCGGCGGAGATCACGGTGCAGGTGGTCAACGCCACGAACCGCGCCGACCTCGCGGTGGCGGTGACCGAGCAGCTGAAGGACCTCGGGTTCAACACCGTCGAGCCGATCGAGAGCTCGAAGGAGCGCATCCCCGGGGTCGAGCTGCGGGTGTCGCCCGACCAGCGGGCGAAGGGCAATCTCCTGCTGCGCTACATCGAGCCCGCGGCCCAGCTGACGGTGCTCCCCACGGCCACGCCCGGCGTCGACGTCACCATCGTGCTCGGCAAGTCGTTCGGGGCGATCGCCGTCCCCGCCGACGCCACCGCCGACGAGACCGCCCCGCCGGTCGAGGTGCCCGGGGCCGACCCCGCGCCCATCGACGTGCCCGCGACCATCACCACGCTCCCCGCGAGCCTTCCCGAGCCTGCCCCCAGGATCGGCTGCTGACGTGCCGCGCGGCAACGGGTCGTCCCTCGCCCGGTTCGCCACGCGGTTCCTCATCGCCCTGGTCCTCGCCGGGGCGGTGGTGGGATTCGTGGTGGTCCAGGTCAACTCCACCGTCGACAAGGAGCTGGCGCGCATCCCGCGCGTCGACGTCGACGTCACGACCGCGCCCGAGGGTGGGGCCAACTACCTGGTCGTCGGCTCCGACAGCCGGGCGTTCGTGGAGTCGGCCGACGAGGAGGACGCGTTCGGCGACCCGTCGCAGGAGACGGGCAAGCGCTCCGACACGATGATGGTCGTGCACGTGGAGCCGGGGGCCGGACGCACCCTGGTCGTGTCGTTCCCCCGTGACCTCTGGGTCAACATCCCGGGCATCGGCAACGCCAAGATCAACGCCGCCTACAACTCCGACCTCGGCGGTGGTCCCGACGCGGTGATCGGTGCGATCCGTGACAACTTCGGGATCGACATCCACCACTACGTGGAGGTCGACTTCAAGACCTTCCAGTCGATGGTCGACGCCGTGGGCTCCGTGCCGGTGTACGTCGACCGGCCGATGGTCGACGACTTCACCGGGTTCATCGCCGTCGAGGCGGGCTGCTTCGAGCTCAACGGGGCCGAGGCGCTCGCGTGGGTTCGCTCTCGGCACCTCGAGTACCTCAACCCCGCCACGGGGAGGGTCGAGATGGACCCGCGCGCCGACATCGGGCGCATCGAGCGCCAGCAGGACTTCATCCGCCGCCTCGCCGGGATCGTGGTCGAGGAGAGCATCGACGACCCGTTGAAGGGCCGCGACATCGTGCACGACGTCGTCGACGACCTGCGGGTCGACCGGGGCTTCGACAAGCGCGCGGCGTTCGACCTCGTGCAGGCGTTCCGGAGCATGAGCTCGGCCGACACGAGCGCGCTCGAGTTCGTCACCTTCCCTTCGACCGACGGCAATGCCGGCGGTCAGGCGGTGCTCTTCCCCGACAAGACGAACGGCGCGTCGCTGCTCGACGACCTGCGGTCCTTCGCCGACGTGCCCGCCGCGCCGACCTCCCGGCCGAGCGACGTGCGGGTGAAGGTGCTCAACGGATCCGGTCGCGGCGGTCTCGCCGACACGACGATGAGCGCGCTGGTCGCCGCCGGGTTCGTGAAGGGTGGGACCGGCAACGACGAGCGGGGCCGGGTCGCGGTGACCGAGGTGCGCTACGCGAACGGCGCCGAGGCGAAGGCCCAGCTCCTGCTCCAGTACGTGGGCGCCGGCGCCAAGCTCGTGGGCGACCCCACCCTCGACGACGCCGACGTGACCGTGGTGCTCGGGTCCGACTTCACCGGCCTCACGGGAGCCGGGGGCCCGGCGACCGCGCCGACCGGCGGCGGGGGGACCGCCGCCGGGGCGGTGGTCGATCCGGCCGCGACCTGCAGCTAGCCCGCGCACGGAGCGCAGCGACGGGAGCAGTCGAGCGAGCGGTCGTCTCGGAGACGAGATCCTGACCGGCCGAGCGAGTGAGACGATCTAGCCGTCGGCGAGGTCGACCACCACGGGCGCGTGGTCGGAAGGCTGCTGGCCCTTGCGGGCGTTGCGGTCGACCACCGCCCACTGCACGCGATCGGCGACCGGCCGGGTGACGAGCACGAGGTCGATGCGCATCCCTCGGTGCTGGTGGAAGTCGCCGCGGCGGTAGTCCCAGTAGGTGTAGAGCCGATCGTCGTCGTAGCACGCCCGGAACGCGTCGACCATGCCCCACTCGCAGAGTCGCGTGACCGCGTCCCGCTCGGGTGCCGTCACGTGGGTCGAGTCTCCGAAGGCCTTGATCGACCACACGTCCTTGTCCTCCGGGGCGACGTTGAAGTCGCCGAGGACCGCGAGCGGCTGATCGGGTGTCGCAGTGGTCTCGAGCCACACGCGCAGCTGTGCCAGCCACTCGAGCTTGCGCACGTAGTGGTCGGTGTCGACCTCGCGTCCGTTGGGGACGTAGACGCTGACGATCCGGACGCCGCCGCAGGTGGCGGCCACGAGCCGGGCGTCACCCTCGTAGGGGTCGGTGAGGTCGCCGAAGCCGCTGGACGCGTCCTCGATGCCGACCTTCGACAGGATGGCGACGCCGTTCCACTGTCCCTGGCCGTGGTGCACCGAGTCGTAGCCGAGCGCCGAGAACGTCATGGCGGGGAACGCCTTGTCGGCGAGCTTGGTCTCCTGGAGGCAGAGCACGTCGGGCTTCGCGTACTCGAGCCACTCCTCGACGCGCGGCAGGCGCGCCTTGAGGGAGTTGACGTTCCACGTCGCGATCCGCACCCCGCCAAACTAGTCAGGCGCCTTCGCGGCGGTGGCCGGCGCTGAGCTCGATCAGGTGCTCACGCGCGATCTGGTCGGCGCTCGCGACCGCGAGCTTGCAGTCGGTGACGGCCCGCACGGTGGAGGTCCGGCGACCGCCCTCGAGCACGGCGCGCTCCCCGAGGACGGCCCCGGGGCCGAGCTCGGCCACGGGCTCGCCGTCGACCTCGACGGTGACGACCCCGTTGAGCAGCAGGAACAGGTCGGTGTCCTCGGCGCCCTGCTCGATGACCGTGCGGCCCTCCTTGACCCGCCGGATGGTGGGCTTGGCGCCCCCGCGCATGATCTCGGTCGACAGCTGGCGCTCGAGTGCCGTCTCGACCGCGGTGACGTACGCGGGCGAGGTCTCCTCACCCCACGGCGTGTGCTTGCCGAACGAGTGCCGCCACCACTCCTTGAAGTCGGTGAGGCCGACCTTGGCCGCCAGGGCGTCTTCGGCGTCGTAGATCCAGTGCCGCGGGAACGTGCTCGCGCCCACGACCTCGAACGACGACGTGCCGTCGGCGTCGATCTCGAGGGCGAGCGCCGTCCAGGCGATCGGCGCGTTGAACTGGACGAACGGTGGATGGTTGACCCGGCGCGGTGCCGGGACCCCGGTGCGCCCGCCGGCGGTCTGGACGAACCGGGCGCGGGTCCCGGTGATCTCGGGCGGATCCTGCTTGTCGGGGAGCGGGAACGCCTCCAGCGTCGCGAGGTCCTTGGACCCGAGGCGCACCGTCGTCGCGCCGATGGCGCCGCCACCCGAGTAGCCGGCGGCGACGACGCGTCCGTCCTCGACGTCGATCCAGGCCGCCAGCCGGTTCGCGAACCGGAACCGGTCGGCGAGACGGAGTGCCTCGAGGTCGTCGATCCGGTCGGGGGGAGGGTGGCCCGCTCGCGGCGGGACGCGCGCCCAGGCCCTAGTCTGACGCAGCCGTCAGGGTGACGGGATCGTCAGGTTCGGGGGACCGGGCCGCAGGACAAGGGGGACCCGTGGCGGGACCGCTCGCAGGCGTGAAGGTCGTGGAGCTCACGGGGATCGGCCCGGGGCCCTTCGCGGCGATGGTGCTGTCGGACATGGGCGCCGAGGTGATCAAGGTCGACCGGGCCCAGTGGGCCGGCCTCCCGCAGGCACCGGGTGGGATCGGGGTGATGGACCGGGGTCGACGGTCGGTCGCCGTCGACCTCAAGCACGAGGCCGGGGTCGAGACGGTGCTGCGCCTGGTCGACGGCGCCGACGCGCTGATCGAGGGATACCGGCCCGGCGTCGCCGAGCGCCTGGGGGTGGGGCCCGAGGTGTGCCTCGCCCGCAACCCGCGCCTCGTCTACGGGCGGATGACCGGTTGGGGCCAGGACGGCCCGCTGGCCAACGCGGCCGGCCACGACATCAACTACATCGCGCTCGCGGGGGTGCTCGCCCACATCGGCCGGGCCGGTGGCCCGCCGACGCCGCCGCTGAACCTCTTAGGCGACTTCGGCGGCGGCGGCATGCTGCTCGCGTTCGGCGTGGTGTGCGGGGTGCTCGAGGCCCGCTCCTCGGGGCAGGGTCAGGTGGTCGACGCCGCCATGGTCGACGGGGCGGCGCTCCTCATGGCGATGATCTGGGGTGCGCGGGCGAACGGCTCGTGGAAGGAGGAGCTGGGCGTCAACTTCCTCGACACGGGGCGCGCCAACTACGAGGTGTACGAGACGGCCGACGGCAAGTTCGTGTCGATCGGTCCGATCGAGCCGCAGTTCTACGCCGAGATGCTCGAGCGACTCGGCCTGGCGGGCGAGGACCTGCCCCGCCCCGGCGATCCCACGGGCGTCGACGCGCTCAAGGCCCGCTTCGCCGAGGTGTTCCGCACCAAGACGCGCGACCAGTGGACCGCCGAGCTCGAGGGGACTGACGTGTGCTTCGCGCCGGTCCTCACGATGACCGAGGCGGCCGCGCACCCCCACATCCGCGCCCGCCAGACGATCGTCGAGCATGACGGCATGCTCCAGCCCGCTCCGGCGCCGCGCTTCTCCCGCACCCCCGGCGAGATCAGCCGCGGCCAGGCCCGCCCCGGCGAGCACACCGACGACATCCTCGCCGAGTTCGGCTTCACCCCCACCGAGATCGCCTCCCTCCGCTCCACCGGCGCCGTCGCGTAGGTCCTCATCCACCCCTAGCCGGTGATCCGGCCGGACGGCCTGCGACGACGATCGCGACGGCTCCGGCCCCCCGGCCGAGCCCGTGCACCCGCGTCAGCCGAGGGTGCCCGGGGCGATGGTGAGGAGGCGGGCGAGGCGCTCGTCGAGCGCGTCGGGGGAGTCGGCGACGACGGTCACGTGCCCCACCTTGCGCCCCGGTCGCGGCGCCTTGCCGTAGTCGTGCAGTCGCGCCCCGGCGACGGCGAGGACGGCGTCGCGCGGCGGGAGCGCGCCGATGGCGTTGCACATCGCCGCGTGGCCGCGCGCCGCCGGTGACCCGAGTGGCCACCCGAGCACCGCGCGCAGATGCTGCTCGAACTGGCTCGTCTCCGCGCCCTCGATCGTCCAGTGGCCCGAGTTGTGCACCCGCGGCGCGATCTCGTTGGCGAGCAGCGTGCCGGCCGCGTCGAAGAGCTCCACGGTGAGCACGCCCACGTAGTCGAGGTCGTCGAGCAGGCGGTGGGCGATGGCCTCGCCCTGGGCCTGGAGCGCATCGTGGAGCCCGGGCGCCGGCGCGCGGCTCACGCGCAGGATGCCGTCGCGGTGGGCGTTGTCGACGAGGGGGAAGCAGCGGACCTCACCGTCGAGGCCTCGGGCGGCGATCACGGAGAGCTCGCGGTCGAAGGGGACCATGGCCTCGAGGATCAGCGGCTCGCCGCCGAGTGCGGCGAAGGCGGCGTCGGCGTCGGCCGCCGACTGCAGCACGAACTGGCCCTTGCCGTCGTAGCCGCCGCGGCGCGTCTTGAGGATCGCGGGGGCGCCGACCGCGTCGATCGCGGCTTCGAGCCCGGCGCGGTCGTCGACCGCCGCGAACTCGGGCACGCCGATGCCGAGCCGCCGGAACGCGGTCTTCTCCGCGAGTCGGTCCTGGGCCACCGCGAGCGCGTCGGGTCCCGGCCGCACCGGGCACCCGGCCGCGAGCCGGGCCGCGCCCTCGGCCGGCACGCCCTCCCATTCGTACGTCACCACATCGGCGCCGGCGGCCACGGCGTCGAGCGCGCCCGGGTCACCGAGCGGGCCGACCACGAGGGGGCCGACCGCGGCGGCGGGGGCGCCGTCGACCGGGTCGAGGAACCGGCAGCGCACGCCGAGGGGGATGGCGGCAAGGCCCAGCATCCGGCCGAGCTGGCCGCCGCCGAGGACTGCGACGAGGGGGGACTCCACGTCCGACAGTGTGGCCCAGCGGACGGGGTTGCACCGCCCCGGCTCCGATTGGTGCAATGATCTTCGTGTAACTGCTTTCACGAAGCCGGGGTACTCACATGGCCGAGGTGCACGAAACCACCTGGACGTTCCTCACCAACCACGCGCACGTCCTGCTCGCGATCGCGTCCGAGCCCGACCTGCGCCTGCGCGACGTCGCCGAGCGGGTGGGCATCACGGAGCGGGCGGCCCAGCGGATCGTCGCCGAGCTCGAGGCCGAGGACTACCTCGACGTCCGGAAGGTCGGTCGGCGCAACGTGTACCGGGTGCACCGCAACCGCCCGCTGCGTCACCCGGCCGAGCAGCACCACAAGGTGGGCGAGCTGCTCGAGGTGCTGGCGCACGACAGTGGCGGACGGCGCGCCATCTCCTGACGCGCCGCCCGCCCACAGACCCGAGTGCGGGGTGCTCAGGTCGGATCATGACCCGGCCGGGGGCTGCCGGATCGGGTCGTCACGGGGCCCTGTCGCTGGGACATCACCAGCTCGCGTTCGTCGACGGGACACTTCATCGCACGGTCTCCTTCGGGTCCGTTGCTCGGGTGCGGTACACGAGGCGCTTGCGGGTCTCCTCGATGAGCAGCAGGCCGGCGGCCACGAGGACCACGACGAGCCACTCGGCCGGGTCGAGGGCCGTCGTGTCGAAGATCCCCTGGAGCACCGACCACTGGACCGCGAGGACCTGCAGCACGACCACGGCGCCCAGTGCGATCCACAGGCGCGGGTTGACGAGTGCGTGGCGGCCGAGACTCGGGCCGTGCTCGGTGCGGACGTTGACCGCGTTGAACACCTGGAAGAGGACGAACACGGTGAACGCCATCGTGGGGGCCACGGGGTCGGGGGCGAGGGCGAGCACCGAGATCGTGCCCGCGGCCATCAGGGCGCCGGTCCACACCAGCACCGACAGCCGGCGCCGGGGGAGGATCGCCGCCCCGGGGGCACGGGGTGCGCGGTCCATCGTGCCGGGGCTGGGCGGGTCGACGCCCAGGGCGATCGCGGGCGGGCCGTCCATGATCAGGTTGACCCAGAGGATCTGGATCGCGGTGAACGGCGCCGCCAGCCCTGCGAGCGACGCGCCGAGGATCGAGAGGATCGCCCCGATGTTCGTCGACAGCTGGAAGCGGACGAACTTGACGATGTTGTCGTAGATCGTCCGGCCGTCCTTGACCGCCGCGACGATCGTGGCGAAGTTGTCGTCGGTGAGGACGAGGCTCGCGGCCTCCTTGGTGACCTCGGTGCCACCCTGGCCCATCGCGACGCCGATGTCGGCGTGCTTGAGGGCCGGCGCGTCGTTGACGCCGTCGCCGGTCATGGCGACGACCTCGCCGCGGTCGCGCAGCACCCGCACCAGGAGCACCTTGTGCTCGGGCGCGACGCGGGCGAACACGCCGATCTCGTCGATCCGCTCCGACACCTCGGCCTCGGTCATGCGGTCGAGGTCGGCGCCGGTGAGCACGCCGCCCTCGATGCCGAGGTCGGCGGCGATCGCGGCGGCGGTGACGGCGTGGTCGCCGGTGATCATCTTCACCCGGATCCCCGCCCGCTTGCAGAGGGCGATGGCGTCGCGCGCCTCGGGCCGGGGCGGGTCGACCAGGCCGACGAGGCCGGTCAGCTCCAGGTCGTGGAGCTCGTCGCCGAGGCCGCCGGCGCCGACCGGGCCGGGGAGGGTGCGGACCGCGGCGGCGAGGACCCGACGGCCGGTGCCGGCCAGCGCATCGTGTGCGTGGCGGATCGCCTCGAGCGCGGTGTCGTCGAGCGGCTCGCCGTCGGGACCGGTGGTGCAGCGGGCGAGCACTGCGTCCATCGCACCCTTCATCACCACCAACGTCCCGTCGCCGCCGGGGAGCGTGTGGGCGGTGGCCATGAACTTGGTGGCCGAGTCGAACGGGACCTCCGCCGCGCGCGGCGCGGCGTCGCGCCAGGCCAGCACCGCCGCCGAGCTGCCCGCGAGCCCGAGGAGGGCGACCTCGGTCGGGTCGCCGATCGCGCCGGGCCCGGCGGGGCTGCCGGCCGCGTCGGGCTGGGCGTCGCTCGCCAGGACCATGGCCCGGGCGAGGCGCTCGCTGGCCGGGTCAGCCGCGGGGTCGGGCAGGACGGGCCGCACGGCGCGGCCGGTCCACTCGTCGGTCGCGGTCATCTTGTTCATCGTCAGCGTGCCGGTCTTGTCGCTGCAGATGACCGTGGTGGACCCGAGGGTCTCCACCGACGCGAGCTGCTTCACGATGGCGTTGCGCTTGGCCATCCGGTGGGCGCCGACGGCGAGGGTCACGGTGACGACCGCCGGCAGGCCCTCGGGGATCGCGGCCACCGCGAGGGCCACCGCGTCGAGCAACAGGTCGTCCCAGGCGTTGCCCTGGGCCAGGCCGAGCGCCACCACCGCGAGCACGGCCACGCCGGCGACTGCCGCGAGGCGGTGCCCGAGGTGGTGGAGCTGCACCTGGAGCGGCGTCTTCGACTTCGGGGCGTCGCGGAGCAGCGCGGCGAGCGCGCCGACCTGGGTCTGCATGCCCGTCTCGGTGACGACGGCTTCGGCGCGGCCGCGCGTGACCACGGTCTGCATGAACAGGCGATCGGTCCGGTCGCCGAGCGGTGCGTCGGGATCGGTGGCGGGCTCGGGCGACTTCGCGACCGGTTGCGACTCGCCGGTGAGGGCCGACTCGTCGACCTCGAGGTCGTGGGCCACGAGCAGCGCGGCGTCGGCGGGGACGCGGTCACCCGCCTCGAGCAGCACCACGTCGCCGGGCACCAGCTCGTCGGCCGGCACCTCGAGCACCGTGGCTCCCCGTCGCACCTTGGCGGTGTCGGCGAGCATCGAGCGCAGCGCGTCGAGGCTCTTCTCGGCCCGGCGCTCCTGGAAGAACCCGAGGAACGCGTTGGCGAGCACCACGATCCCGATGACGATCGGGTCCTTGAGGTCGCCCACGGCGGCCGCGAGCACCGCGGCGCCGATGAGGATCAGGACGAGGAAGCTGCGGAACTGGTCGAGGAAGCGCAGGTAGCCCGGACGCGGCGGCGCCGCGACCAGGCGGTTCGGTCCGTAGGCGTGGAGCCGACGCTGCGCCTCGTCCGGGTCGAGCCCGAGCCCGGCGTCGACGCCGAGCGCCGCGGGCGCGTCGGCCGGGCCGGACGACGCGGCGGGCCCGGGTGTGGTGCCCGAGAGGGGGGAGGCGGTGGGGGACATGTCGGCTCCGGTGAGGTCGGGGCCGAAGGTCTCTCCCGCCGCGCACCTGGCGGTGCGGACGACCGGTGGTGTCGGGTCCCGGCCGGGCCGGGACCGTGATGACGGCACCACCGCGTGGGGATACTCCCCCTCGGTGCGAGGTGTGTGGGGTTGCTCGGGAAGTTCAGTTCCCTGAACGCATATTAGCGAAATCTATTTCCGCATTGACGATCCGGGTTCCGAGACCCCGGCGTCGCGAGATCCCCCGGGGCCTCGCGCCGAACGGGTCCCGGTCGCGGCGGGATCACCCGGCGGACTGGGTGACGCCCACCACCAGGACCGGCCGCGGTTCGAAGCCCAGCAGGTCGGCGGAGATCTGGGCGAGCGAGTCGGTGCGGGTGCCCTGGTAGCGCCGGACCGCCTTGTTGTAGGCGTCGACCTGATCGGGCGGCACGAGGCCGGCGTCGAACGTCGCCAACGCCGCGACCACCCCGGGGTCCCGGCTCAGCCGGGCCGACCGTGCGACGTTGACCCGGGTCCGCGCGGCCAGCCCCTCGAGCCGGTTGGCCGCGGCCGCCTCGGCCCCGGGATCGGGGTCGGGCCGGCCCGCGAGGGTGCTCCAGGTCTCGACCTCGTCGGCCAGATCGAGGGTGTACGTGCGCTCACCGGCCCCGACGGCGGCCAGGGCGGCGATGAGCTGGGAGAGCGAGCCGTAGCGGGTGGCGAGCGGCTCGCGCAGCGGGGCCCACCGGGCGTCGACGGCCTCACGGTCGGACTGGAGGTCGGGGCGCGACGAGGCGACGATCGCCACCGTGGCTCCGGCGAGGAGCACGACGACCAGGACGACTACGAGGAGGACCCGCCGGGACATGGCGATTCGACGATACCGGACCACAGTGGTCGGCAGGCTCCACACCGGCCACAGTCGGCATGATCCCCCACGGGAGGCCGATCGGTCCACCGCGAGACGTCCACCGCGTTCCCCGCGAAAACGTTGGACGATGGGACGCCCATGAGGGGTACGATTGCGGGCTCGCAGCCGGGCCAACGACGTCCCTCTGCGTCCACCGTCGGTTCGCGTCCTCCGGGCGCGTGTGGATGAGAGTGCAGGATGGCGAACGAGACCCCGGTGTCTTCGCTTCGGCGACCCCATTTCAGTGCCCTGCCCGAGGCGAGCGGTCTCTACGACCCGCGCTTCGAGCACGACGCATGCGGTGTCTCGTTCGTCGCCGACGTGAAGGGTCGCCGCAGCCGGGAGATCGTGGCGACGGCGCTCGGCGCGCTGTGCCGCCTCGACCACCGGGGCGCGTCGGGAGCCGAGGTCAACACCGGCGACGGCGCCGGCATCCTCATCCAGGTCCCCGACGCGTTCCTGCGCGCCGTCACGCCGTTCCCCCTCCCGCCCGAGGGCGCCTACGGCGTCGGCCTGGCCTTCCTGCCGGCCGAGGGCGCCGACGCCGACCGCACCCGGGGCGAGGTCGAGAAGATCGCCGTCGACGAGGGGCTGCGCATCGTCGGCTGGCGCCAGGTGCCCACCGACGACTCGATGATCGGTCCGACCGCCAGGGGCGTGATGCCGAGCTTCTGGCACTGCTTCGTCGACGATCCCGCGGGCGCCACCGGCATCGACCTCGACCGCAAGCTCTTCGTGATGCGCAAGCGCTGCGAGCACGAGATCCCCCAGCCCGTCTACTTCCCGTCGCTGTCGAGCCGCACGCTCGTCTACAAGGGCATGCTCACCACGCCCCAGCTCGGCGAGTTCTTCCTCGACCTCCAGGACGAGCGGGTCGAGTCGGCCATCGGCCTCGTCCACAGCCGATTCTCCACCAACACCTTCCCGTCCTGGCCGCTGGCCCACCCGTACCGCTACATCGCCCACAACGGCGAGATCAACACCCTCCAGGGCAACCGCAACTGGCTCCACGCCCGCGAGGCCCTGATGCGCACCCCGCTCATCCCGGGCCTGGAGCGGGCGTTCCCGATCTGCACGCCCGGTGCGTCCGACACCGCGAGCTTCGACGAGTGCCTCGAGCTGCTGCACCTCGGCGGGCGCCCGCTGTGGCACGCCGTGCTGATGATGATCCCGGAGGCGTGGGAGAACCACGCCACGATGACGCCCGAGCGGCGCGCCTTCTTCCGGTACCACTCGTCGCTGATGGAGCCGTGGGACGGCCCGGCGTCGATCTGCTTCACCGACGGCACCGTCATCGGCGCGGTCCTCGACCGCAACGGGCTGCGCCCGTCGCGCTACTGGGTCCTCGACGACGACCGGGTGATCATGGCCAGCGAGGCCGGGGTCGTCGACGTCGACCAGGCTCGCGTCGTGTCGAAGGGCCGCCTCCAGCCGGGCCGCATGTTCCTCATCGACACGGCCAGGGGCCGCATCGTCGGCGACGAGGAGATCAAGGACGAGCTCGCCGCGGCCCTGCCCTACGGCGAGTGGCTCGAACAGGAGCTCGTCCAGCTCGACGACCTCCCCGAGCCGGAGCACGTCGTGTACTCCCACGACTCCGTCGTGCGGCGGCAGGAGACCTTCGGGTACACCCATGAGGAGCTCAGGCTGCTCGTGGCGCCGATGGCCCGCACGGGCGCCGAGGCCATCGGCTCGATGGGCACCGACACGCCCATCGCCGTGCTCTCCGACCGGTCGCGCATGCTGTTCGACTACTTCTCGCAGCTGTTCGCCCAGGTGACGAACCCGCCGCTCGACGCGATCCGCGAGGAGCTCGTCACCTCGGTGCGCGCGACGATCGGCCCCGAGGGCAACCTGCTCGACCCCCAGCCGGCCTCGTGCCACCAGATCGAGCTGTCGTACCCGGTGCTCGACAACGACGAGCTGTCGAAGCTGATCCAGATCGACGACGGCGGGAAGTACCCGGAGTTCGCGGCGCACGTGATCTCCGGGCTCTACCGGGTCGCCGACGGTGGCGAGGGCCTGCGCGCGGCGATGGACCGGGTCCGCCTCGAGGCCTCGGCCGCGATCGCGGAGGGCAAGCGCGTCATCGTGCTGTCCGACCGGGACTCCGACGCGGAGTGGGCGCCGATCCCGTCGCTGCTCCTGGTGTCGGGCGTGCATCACCACCTGATCCGCGAGAAGACCCGCACCCAGATCGGCCTGGTCGCCGAGGTGGGCGACGCACGCGAGGTGCACCACATCGCGCTGCTCCTCGGCTTCGGCGCGGGCGCGGTCAACCCCTACCTCGCGTTCGAGTCCATCGAGGACCTCATCGCGCAGGGCCTCTACGGGCTCGCCGGCGCCGACCCGAAGAAGGCGGTCAAGAACTACATCAAGGCCTGCGGCAAGGGCGTGCTCAAGATCATGTCGAAGATGGGCATCTCGACGATCGCGTCGTACCGCGGGGCCCAGGTGTTCGAGGCCATCGGCCTCGGCCACGAGCTGGTCGACGAGTACTTCACCGGCGTGGTCTCCCGGCTCGGCGGCATCGGCCTCGACGAGCTGGCCCAGGAGGTGGCCCGCCGTCACCGCCGTGCCTACCCCGACCGACCCGAGGAGCTGGCCCACCGGGACCTCGAGCTGGGCGGCGAGTACCAGTGGCGCCGCGAGGGTGAGTACCACCTCTTCAACCCCGAGACCGTGTTCAAGCTCCAGCACGCGACCCGGGCCAAGCGCTACGACATCTTCCGGGAGTACTCGCGGAGGGTCGACGAGCAGTCCACCAAGCTCGCCACGCTGCGCGGCCTGTTCGAGCTGAAGGAGGGCGTGCGCCCGCCGGTGCCGATCGACGAGGTCGAGCCGGTCTCCGAGATCGTGAAGCGCTTCGCCACCGGCGCGATGTCGTACGGCTCGATCTCGAAGGAAGCCCACGAGACCCTCGCCATCGCGATGAACCGCCTCGGCGGCAAGTCCAACACCGGTGAGGGCGGCGAGGACGCCGACCGCTTCACTCCCGACGACAACGGCGACCTGCGCCGATCGGCGATCAAGCAGGTGGCGTCGGGTCGCTTCGGCGTGACGTCGGAGTACCTCGTCAACGCCGACGACCTCCAGATCAAGATGGCCCAGGGCGCCAAGCCCGGCGAGGGTGGTCAGCTCCCCGGGGCGAAGGTGTACCCGTGGATCGCGAAGACGCGGTACTCCACGCCGGGGGTGGGGCTCATCAGCCCACCGCCGCACCACGACATCTACTCCATCGAGGACATCAAGCAGCTCATCCACGACCTGAAGAACTCCAACCCGTCGGCGCGCGTGCACGTGAAGCTCGTCGCCGAGGTCGGGGTCGGCACGGTCGCGGCAGGCGTCGCGAAGGCGCACTCCGACGTCGTGCTCATCTCGGGCCACGACGGCGGCACCGGTGCGTCGCCGCTCACGTCGATCAAGCACGCCGGCGCACCGTGGGAGCTCGGGCTCGCCGAGACCCAGCAGACGCTGGTCCGCAACGGGCTGCGCGACCGCATCGTCGTGCAGGTCGACGGTCAGCTGAAGACCGGTCGCGACGTCGTCGTCGCCGCGCTGCTCGGTGGTGAGGAGTTCGGCTTCGCCACCGCACCGCTCGTCGTGAGTGGCTGCGTGATGATGCGGGTCTGCCACCTCGACACCTGCCCGGTCGGCGTCGCCACCCAGAGCCCGGAGCTGCGGGCCCGCTTCTCCGGCAAGCCCGAGTTCGTCGTCAACTTCTTCGAGTTCGTCGCCGAGGAGGTGCGCGAGATCCTCGCGGCGCTGGGCTTCCGGTCGATCGCCGAGGCGATCGGTCGCACCGAGGCGCTCGAGACCCGCGCCGCGATCGACCACTGGAAGGCCCACGGCCTCGACCTCACCCCGATCCTCCAGGCGGCCGAGAACCCGTACGAGGGTCAGGATCCGTACTGCACCAAGGCGCAGGACCACGGACTCGACAAGGCGCTCGACCAGGAGCTCATCCGCCTCTCCGCGCCGGCCATCGAGGACGGCCGCGTCGTCGAGATCGAGGTCCCGATCACCAACGTGAACCGCACGGTCGGCACCATGCTCGGCTCGGTCGTGACGCGGGCGTGGGGCGGCGACGGTCTCCCCGACGACACCATCCGGGTGCACCTGCGCGGCTCCGCCGGGCAGAGCTTCGGGGCGTTCGTGCCCAGGGGCATCACGCTGCGGCTCGAGGGCGACGCCAACGACTACTTCGGCAAGGGCCTCTCGGGTGGCCGGCTGATCGTGCATCCCGACCGCGCGGCGACGTTCGTCGCCGAGGACAACATCATCGCCGGCAACGTCGCGCTGTACGGCGCGACCAGCGGCGAGGCGTACCTCCGCGGCCAGGTGGGTGAGCGCTTCTGCGTGCGCAACTCGGGCGCGACCGCGGTGGTGGAGGGCGTGGGCGACCACGGGTGCGAGTACATGACCGGAGGTCGGGTGGTGGTGCTCGGGGCGACCGGCCGCAACTTCGCGGCGGGGATGTCGGGCGGCATCGCCTACGTGTACGACCCGCACGACCAGTTCTCGTCGCTCGTCAACTACGACATGGTCGACGTGGTCCCGCTCGACGACGACGACCGGGAGTGGCTGCGCACCACGATCGAGCGCCACCGCACCCTCACCGGGTCCGACATCGCCCAGCAGATCCTGCAGCAGTGGGGGAGCGAGGTCGGCGAGTTCCGGAAGGTCATGCCGGAGGACTACCAGCGCGTGCTCACCGTCATGCGCGAGGCCGCGTCGGCGGGGCTCTCCGAGGAGGAGACGCTCGTGAAGGTGATGGAGTCGTCCCGTGGGTGAGGTCACCGGGTTCCTGAAGTGGGGCCGCGAGACCCCGGTCCGCCGGCCGGTCGAGCTGCGCCTGCGCGACTGGAGCGAGGTCTACGAGCCCTTCTCCCGGGAGGCGCTCGAGACCCAGGCGGGGCGGTGCATGGACTGCGGCATCCCGTTCTGCAACAACGGCTGTCCGCTCGGCAACCTCATCCCCGACTGGAACGACCTCGTCTACCGGGACCACTGGCG
>Ga0194132_10006781_pt1 | contig 17557 bp, 16 predicted proteins | sample TA2KigOf80mmetaG_FD_148612 | JGI IMG/M metagenome (GOLD analysis project Ga0194132, IMG submission 148612) | Freshwater microbial communities from Lake Tanganyika, Tanzania - TA2015054 Kigoma Offshore 80m | ecosystem: Environmental > Aquatic > Freshwater > Lake | place: Tanzania: Lake...
GGTCGGAAGGCCTGCATCGGCGCGGTCTCCATCTATATGCGCCCAACGGCGCATTCTACTGATCTACCCCACCCGCACGGCAAACGCGTCAGGTGGGGTACAGACTTCAAGACGAAGGGGTGCACGCACCCCTTCGCTGACAACACCGGTCAAGGCAGTTGATATCCCCGCTTGCCGAGCTTCACTCGATACAGGCTCTTACCTGAGGTGATATACAGCATATCACCCAACGTTCCACGGCCAAAGGCCACATTGGTCGGCATCTCCTTGCCAGTGGAAATGAATGCCAGTTCGCGTCCATCGGGGCTGTAGACAGCGATGCCTGGACGGTGCTCGCAGCGCTCGGCGACATAGACATTGCCGTCGGCGTCGGCGATGAGTCCGTCCGGTCCAGAGCAGGCCGGCGTGCGGTCCTTGCTGTAGTCCCTGAACATGCGGCGGTTGCTCAGCGTGCCGTCGGCGTTGAGATCCCACACCTGAAGGGCGTGCAGGCCCCAGATGGGCGATTCGCCCTTTTTCAGGTTCTCGAAGGCCAGGAAGCCGTTGTCGTTGCTGACGATGTAGACACGCTTCTGATCCGGTGACACCAGGATGCCGTTGCACTTGCCGCAGTCGGTGGCCACGCGCGCCACGCTGCCATCGGGATCGACGCGATAGGCGGCGAAACCGTCGGCCATCACTGGCTCATGCCCGAGATAACGCGGATCAGTGAAGTAGATGCGACCCTTCTCATCGATGCTGATGTCGTTGAGCGCATTGAACGGTTTGCCCTCGAAACCACCGGCGAGAATCATGCTGCGGCCGGACTTCATGTCGATTTTCGTCAGCATGCGCAGGCCGTAGTCCGCGCCCATGGCAACGATCATGTTGCCGTCGCGGTCGATCTTGGTGCCGTTGGACATGCCGGACGGGCTGCGAAAGATGTCGGCCTTTCCGGTGTTTGGGTTGTAACGCCAGATATGCCCGCCCATGGAATGCTTGCCGGCGGGATCCTTGCAGAACTTAGTGAAGGTGATATCGCTGAAGTACACCATATTGTCCAGACCGACGGACGGTCCTTCAGCAAAGCAATCGGCGTCGAACAGCTTCTCGACCTTCGCGCCTGCCGGAATGATGGACGCATCGCCGGTGGGCGCCGGGAAACCAGCGTCGGACTGCGCATGGACGGACACGGCGGCACAGGACATCGCCGCTAGAACCAAGGAACGCAAGCGAGTTGCAGCATTGGAAAACATGAACTCCTCCTCAGGAAATGGTGCATGCGGGTTTAGTAGACAGGTAGCGATCGCCCTGTCGAAAAACTCGCCCGACCTGCGCGCGGATTGTGTGCGTCGAAGAAGGTTGGGACGGACGGCGTACCTTGGGCACTTAAGGCACAGCGAAGCGGAGAGCAGGACTTGCTTGCGTAACGCGCATCGCGATCAGACCAACTCGCTGACCCGTGATAAGGTACTGCGCGTGAGTGTAGCCCCGCGTTTTGGGTAGCGTCAATTCTTGGGCACATCGTTGATCGTCTCAGTCCGGCTGTGGCAGACTGAGGTGTCCACTCTATCTTGAGGTCTGCCATGAGTTACCGATTGATTGTTGCCACCCTGACGCTGTTGATCCTGAGTGAGACCGCCATGTCCTGTCCCGACCTGTTGAACCACACCTTGCGTGACCTTGAAGGCAATGAAGTCAACCTCTGTGATTTCTCCGGTAAGGTCGTACTGGCCGTCAACACCGCCAGCTACTGCGGCAACACCCCTCAATACAAGGGTCTGGAGTCCCTTTACCAGAAGTACCGCGAAAGCGGCCTGGTAGTGATCGGCTTTCCCGCCAACGATTTCGGCTCACAGGAGCCAGGTAGCAGCCAGGAGATCAAGGACTTCTGCGAACGCACCTATGGCGTGGAATTCCCCATGATGGAGAAGACCAGTGTCGTGCCCGGCAAGGCCAATCCGGTGTTCAAGCGCCTCGCCGAAATGACGGGCGAATCACCCGGGTGGAACTTCCACAAGTACCTCGTCGCGCGCGACGGCAAGCGGGCCTACAGTTTTTCCGCTCGCACTAAACCGGAGAGTGCCGAAGTCGTGTCGCGCCTGGAAGCGTTGCTGGGCGAAAAGTAGGCAATCCTGTCTAGCGCGCGGCGTGGCGGGCCAAGCCAGCCGGGGCGTTCGAAACCAGCTCCGCACGAACGCGGCCGACATCAAAACTCACCGCGTTGCGTGCTGTGGGCCTACCTCAAACGCCCGGCGCCATGTCAGAACTGATAAGAAATTCCCGCCGTGAAGAGCTGTACACCAGCAGTATCGGTGTAAGGGGTCCGCGAGTTGTTGAACTTCACGCCAGTCAGGTCGATTTCCGCGCGAATCCACAGGCCATCCAGCGGTTTCCAGGCAACACCGATTCCAAACAGCGCGCCCACGGAAGTTTTCGAGTCCACCCGGGTGGACGTGGATAGCTTGGTTTCAGCTTTGTTCGATAGCAGTCCGGCACGTCCGAACCCAACGAAGTGCTGGCCGAAATTCAACACCCCCACGGCCGCCAGGCCGTAGCCCGTATTGCTGAACGTGTAGGTCGTCGCTCCGGGCGGCCTCGCGGTCCACTCACCAAAGTCGAGATACACCGCCTCGACGCCAACGTGTTTGTTGAACAAATAACCAGCATACGCTTTGAAACCGCTGTCGCTGCTATCGCAGGTTTCATTGCTTCCGCAATCCAGATTCATATGGCTGGCCCCACCACCGGCACCTATGTAGGGGTCGCCGGCCCATGAGGATCCGGTGGCTATCACCGTCAATGCTGCTCAAGAAAGGCACTGCTTGATGGTTATCATGAGGTTTCCCAAAATGAATGATTTAGACGTCGTCCAGCCAGCGCACCCAACATTTTCCCGGTGCTGAGTGTAGTCCAACCGCGGCCTGGCGATCAACGCAACAAAGTACTGACCACGATCATGCCCGGACGCGCATCAAAGAGTGACTTGTCCAGGTGTACACTCGCGCCGTCGCTTACGAGGCGACGTCAGCGTGTAGTCCGACAAACAAAGGAGGAAGTACCCATGAACAGGAAGTACGTCAAATCATTGGCGAGAACAGGCGCGCTCGTTGCAGGCGCCTTGGCAACCGCCTCTGCCCTCGCGGCCGACGTTAGCTGGGACCGTCTGGTCAACAGCGAGCGTGAGCCGGGCAACTGGCTGAATCACCATGGCAACCTGGAAGCGCATCGCTTCTCGGCCCTGGATCAGATCAACACCAAGAACGTCAAGAAGCTGAAAGTGGCCTTTACCTGGGCCATGGGCGGCACGCAAGGCGGCGGCAAGGACATCATCAAGTGGCCGTTCGCCGGCCTGGAGGGCACGCCAGTCGCAGAAGATGGCTTCCTCTACATCACCACCGGGTGGGGCGTTGTGACCAAGCTCGATACCCGCGGTGGCGTTCCCAAGATGGTATGGCAGTACAACCCGGCGCCCGATCCTGACTACGCCACCACCGTGGCCTGCTGCGGCATCAACAATCGCGGCGCCGTGCTGGCAGGCAACATGGTGATTTCGCCCGTGATCGACGGCCGTATCATCGCGCTGAACAAGACCGACGGCACCAAAGTCTGGGAAGCCCAGGTTGCTGACCCCGGCAAGAGCGAAACCATCACCGGTGCGCCTTTGATCGTCAAGGATATGGTCGTCACCGGCATGGCGGGCGCGGAGTACGGCGTGCGCGGCTGGATCGAGGCGATGGATCTCAAGACCGGCAAGCGCCGCTGGCGGACCTATACCATTCCTGGCCCCGGTGAACCCGGTCACGAAACCTGGAAGGACAAGCACGGCGCCTGGAAGACCGGCGGCGGCACCACCTGGGTGACGGGCTCCTATGACCCGGAACTCAACCTGATCGTGTGGGGTACGGCCAACCCGGGTCCGGACTGGGACAACGCCTATCGCCCTGGCGACAACCTGTGGACCGACTCCACCATCGCGCTCGATGCTGACACGGGCAAGATCAAGTGGGGCTTCCAGCACACCCCGAACGATCCGTATGACTACGATTCGATCAACGAGAACACGTTTGTCGATACGCAGATCAACGGCAAGTTCGTGCGCGCTACCCTGCATGCCAACCGTAACGGTTACGCCTACGCTTTGGATCGCAAGTCCGGCGAGCCGCTCTGGTGCACGCAGTTCGTGGCCGAGCTGAACTGGTCCGGCGGTCTGGATGCCAAGTGCAAGCCCAAGACCTATGATCCGAAGAAGGATGTGCAGACCTACGTGCCGGGCACGGCAGCGGGTCGCGGCACCGCCACCAAGGGTCGCGGCACGGTTGAAGGCGTGCTGAAGCCCGGTCATATGGGCGGCAAAAACTGGCCTCCCACCACGTACAACCCGCAGAACAACCGCTACTACATCCCGACCATCGATGGCTGTAACAAGGCCTTCGCGGAAGTCACGGTTCCCGGTGAATTCAAGCACCGTCAATTGTTCCTGGGTGGCGCACCATTCACCACTTTCGAGGATAACGAGTGCGGCCGCATCTGGGGCTCGATCACTGCGATCGACGTGGGTACCGGCAAGGTGGTCAAGAAGCACACCACCAAGCACCCGCAGTTGGGCGGTCTGCTGTCCACGGCCGGTGGTCTGGTGTTCGCGGGCTACGCCGAAGGTCAGGTGGTGGCACTGGATGCCGAGAGCCTCGACGAACTGTGGAAGTTCGAGACCGGCTCCGCCATCAATGCGCCCCCCATCAGCTACATGGCCGACGGCAAGCAGTACATCGCCATCGAAGTCGGTCTGGGCGGTGCCTGGCCCCAGTGGTTCGTCAGCGCCACACCGGAACTGAAATCGCAGGTGCCCAGCAACATGCTGTACGTGTTCTCAGTCGACGACTGATCGACCGGTAGGACCTCCGGGGCTGGCCTCGCGCCGGCCCCGTTTCACGACGGGCGACCTCATGAGGGTGCGCCAAGTGTCATGATCAACAGCGCAACGGCAAGGTAGAAGTGAATGAACAGATTCAGCAAATCATTAGCGTGGATGGTGGGTGCAGCGGTCTGCACAGCAGGTACCTGGACATTGCAGCCTGCCCCGGCCTCGGCGGAAACAGAGACCGGTGATCGTCCTGTAATCGTGGTACCGCGAGCGGGTGGCAGCGCAGCCTACGTCAAATTCGGTTGTGTCACCTGCCATCTGGGTGATGGCCGCGGGGGTCAGAACGAAGGCGGATATGGGGCCGACTTGCGTACCACCAAGCTCAGCGAGCAGGAAGTCATTCAAGTCGTCATCAATGGCCGTGAAGGCAAGGGCATGCCCTCGTTCAAGGGCATGATCGATGAGGAAACCCTCGGCATGCTGGCCAAGTACATCAAGGACGATCTGCGTCTGCGCTAACTCGGTGTAGCGAGACAGCAAGATTGCCACAAGGCGGCCCGCGGAAGCGGGCCGTGTCATTTAAGGATTCTTGGCTTCCTCCAGCTGCGCCGGCGTCATCAGCCGCTCCAGCTGATTGCGGATGCGATCAAGATCCAATCGTCTGTATTGGGTGCCCGCGGCGATATCCGCCGACACCCAACGATAGGCTTCCACCAGATTCTTGTGCACGCCGAGCCCCAACTGTACGTAGATGAATTTCATCAGCGCGAGACCGTGCCTGGGATCGTTATCCTCGATCAAGGCGAGCGCATAGCCGCGCGCTTCGGTGAAATCTCCGATCTCACGGCCGCGATCAAAGGCATCCCGCCCCTTGATGAACATCGCCATATTGCGGTTCTTCTGATCGCAGATCTCCTGCGATTCCTCCATGCAGATAAAGGCGTCGTCCGCCGCGGCCGTAGCGCCGGATGCCACGCACGATGCCAGGATAAAGGTCAGCGCCAGTCGCCTGATGACAAGCTGGCGTTGTGAAGGTTTTACGTTCATTTGCCGCCTCCTACTTCACCAACTGCGCGAGCGCCTTGGCCTTGGCCGAATCGAAGTAGTAGACCGCCGAACTGAACTGGCCACTGGACCCCAACTCGTACAGGCCCACCATGTCGATCTTGTGTGAGTCGCCGGTCTTGCGGTCCACGGCATCCCAGGTCAGAACGATGGCGGCGGCGTTGTCCTTGACGAACATCTTGCTCATCTGAAACCGAGCTTTGTAGGTGTTGAACTCGGCTTCGAGATGACGCGCCAGGTCCGCGCGTCCGGTGTAGCGGAACAGCGGCGACTCATAGGTGGCGTTGGAGGAGAAATAGCGCAGAAACGAGGCACTGTCATTGGTTTCCATGGCGTTGTTGTATTCCTCCATGGCTTGTCTGACGAGATGCTCGATCTGCATGGCGACGGAACCCGCCGCGAAGGCGGACAAGGGAGCAATGAGCGCCGCCAGCGCAATCAGGTTACGCAGGGACTTGAGCGTGTAGAACATTCCGGTTTCCTTTGTTCGATGCCCGGGCAGGACTCGCCCGCAAGCCGCTGGAGTGTATCCAACCCGTCTGATGCGCGCCAGCGTGGGCTGCCTGCATTCCCTGATAATCGATCTAAGCAACGGTCAGTGCAACGCGGCTAACGCTTTACACACACCTCCCCCATTCACTGAGAGACAAGCCCATGACGCAGTACCGCTCCAGCAAGGTCACCCAAGGCCGCGCCGCCACCACTGCCCGAATGCTGTGGCGCGCCACCGGCATGAAGGATGACGATTTCAACAAGCCCATCATCGCGGTGGCGAATTCATTCACCCAGTTTGTGCCGGGGCACGTGCACCTCAAGGACCTGGGGCAACTGGTGGCACGCGGCGTCGAGGCCGCCGGCGGCGTGGCGCGCGAGTTCAACACCATTGCGGTGGACGACGGCATCGCCATGGGGCACGACGGCATGCTGTACTCGCTGCCCTCGCGCGAACTCATCACCGACAGCGTCGAGTACATGGTCAACGCCCACTGTGCCGATGCGCTGGTGTGTATCTCTAACTGCGACAAGATCACTCCCGGCATGCTGATGGCTGCCATGCGGCTTAACATTCCCACCGTGTTTGTCTCCGGCGGTGCCATGGAGGCGGGCAAGGTCAAGATCGAAGGCCAGCCTGAGAAGATCGATGGCGTGGTCACCTTGGTCGCCATGGGCAAGCCCGGCAGCAAGCAGGCGGATATCGACGCTCTGGAACGGGCCGCCTGCCCCACCTGCGGATCGTGCTCGGGCATGTTCACCGCCAACTCCATGAACTGTCTGACCGAGGCCCTCGGCCTGGCCCTGCCGGGCAACGGCACGCTGGTGGCCACTCACGCTGATCGCGAAAACCTGTTCCGCGAAGCTGCGCGTCTGGTGGTGGAATTGTGCCGGCGTCACTACACCCACGGTGATGCTTCGGTTCTGCCGCGCGCCATCGCCAGTCGCCGCGCCTTCGAAAACGCCATGCGGCTCGACGTGGCCATGGGCGGCTCCACCAACACGGTGCTGCACCTGCTGGCGGCGGCCCATGAAGGCGAGGTGGCGTTCTCGCTCGACGATATTGATCGCATTTCGCGTTCGACACCCCACCTGTGCAAGGTATCGCCGTCCACCGCCAAGTGGCATGTCGAAGACGTACACCGTGCCGGCGGCGTGATGGCCATTCTGGGTGAATTGGCGCGAATGAATCTGCTCGACCTCGATGTGCACAGTGTGCATGCCCCCACGCTGCGCGCGGCGCTGGCGCGCTGGGATATCACCGGCGTTGTGGATCAGAGCGTAAAGACGTTCTATATGGCAGCGCCCGGCGGTGTGCCAAGCCAGACCGCCTTTTCACAGAACAAGCGCTACCCCAGCCTCGATCTGGACCGGGCGGAAGGATGCATCCGTGATGCCGCCCATGCCTATTCGCAAGACGGCGGACTGGCTGTGCTGCGCGGCAATCTCTCCCCCAATGGCTGTGTAGTCAAGACCGCAGGAGTCGACGCCGCCATCCTGAAGTTCAGCGGCAGCGCCATCGTGTTCGAGAGCGAAAATGATGCTGCCCGTGGCATTGCGGCAGGCGACGTCAAACCCGGCCACGTGGTGGTGATCCGCTACGAAGGCCCGAGCGGCGGTCCCGGCATGCAGGAGATGCTGGCGGTGACCAGTCTGCTCAAGTCGCATGGCCTCGACCGTGTCTGCGCCCTCATCACCGATGGGCGCTTCTCTGGCGCCACGTCAGGGCTGTCGGTAGGCCATGTATCCCCGGAGGCGGCCGCCGGCGGCACCATTGGACTGGTTCGCAATGGCGACCCCGTGGAATTCGATATCCCCGCACGCCGTGTCACCTTGGCCATTCCTGATGCGGAATTGGCGCAGCGTCGCGCGGCAATGATGGCGTGTGGCGAACGCGCCTGGCAGCCGGCACAACCGCGACCGCGTCACGTCTCCACCGCCCTGCGCGCCTACGGCTTGCTCGCCACCTCGGCTGATCGAGGCGCGGTGCGTGACCTGCAAGGGATTCGCCGGGCCTGACGACGGCTCAATCGCGCGCCGTCATCAGCTTGCGGATCATGGCAGCACGGATGCGTGCGGCTTCTTTCTGCTTCTCGGCGTAGCGCGCGGGTGCCGTGTTTTCGGTACCGATGTACAAAGTACGCACCGGCAAGCCCGGCACCGCAATCGCAAAGCTGTACTGCATGATCCGGTTGCCACGCTCACTCTTGCGCAAGGACACACCCGGGATCCCGGTGCGCGTCTTCTTGGTGGCGATCTCGGCGCGAGCAAAACGCGGCGGCAGTTTTAGGCCCTTGCTGGCCTTCTTCACCGCAATGAATGCGGCCTCATAGGCTGGGCCGGTGCCGCCATGTCGCGCGTCGGCAAAGTACTCGGATGCACGCCCCGGGACCCTGAGCTGCCAACCCGTTCCAGCGCGGATCAGATAAGGCGGGCATCGAAATCGGATGCCCTCAACGACTGTGGTTCTCATACGGCCATTCTATCTGCACCAGCGCCCCTGCCGCCCGGATCTCGTATCCTTCACGACTGAATCGATGACCGGAATGCACCGACATGTCCCACGCGCTTTCTCAAGGCACCCTGATCAGCGGTGAACGCGTCGTCTCGCACGCGGAGTTGATTGCCACCGTGGCCCGCGCGGCCGCAGGCTTGTCAACGCTCAACGTCGGACCCCGGGACGCCGTGGCGCTGATGCTGCGCAACGACATCGCCTTCGTGGAAGCCTCCCTGGCAGCCAATGCGGTGGGCGCATTCGCGGTGCCGATCAATTGGCATTTTCAGTCGGAGGAAACCGGCCACATCCTGCGCGACAGTCAGGCGCGTGTTCTGGTGGTCCACGCGGATCTGCTTCCCGCTATTCGTGCGGCCGTACCCGAGGGCGTGCACATCCTGGTGGTGCCGACACCGCCCGAAATTCAGCAGGCTTACCGTGTGCCTGCGCACTTGACAGTCATGCCGGCGGATCTGCCCGGCTGGAACGACTGGGTGGCCACCCAGTCCGCGCGCACACAGGCGCCGTTGCCACCGCCCACCACGATGATCTACACCTCCGGCACCACGGGTGCCCCCAAGGGCGTGCGACGCGCCCCGTCCGGCGGCGAGGCCGTGGCCCGCTTTGCCGAGGTGGTGGAGACGGTGTTTGGATTTCGGGATGGCGGCGACATTCGCACCGTGGTCACCGGACCCATGTACCACGCCGCGCCCAATGCCTACGGGCTGTTCGCGGTCAAAAAGGGCGGCGTCTGCCTGCTGCAACCGCGCTTCGACGCCGAGGGCCTGCTGCAATTGATCGAACGACACCGCATCACTCACATGCACATGGTGCCCACCATGTTCGTCCGCCTGCTGAAGTTGCCGGACGAGGTGAAGCGCCGCTACGACCTGTCGTCCTTGCGCTTCGTGGTGCATGCCGCCGCCCCCTGCCCGGCCGACGTCAAGCGCCAGATGATCGACTGGTGGGGCCCCATCATCAACGAGTACTACGGCTCCACCGAGACCAGCGCGGTGGTGTTCTGCACTAGCCAGGACGCCCTGCGCAAGCCCGGCACTGTGGGTCGCGCGCTGCCCGGCGCCCGCGTACGCATCCTCGATGACAATGGCCGGTCGCTCGGCGCCAATGAGGTCGGTGAAGTCTATGCACGCATCGCAGGCATGCCCGACTTCACCTACCACGGCCGCGACGACCTGCGTCGCGAGATCGAGCGCGACGGCCTCATCACCGTCGGAGACGTCGGGTATCTGGACGACGAGGGTTTTCTCTTCCTGTGCGATCGCAAGAAAGACATGGTGATCTCCGGTGGCGTCAACATCTACCCGGCAGAGATCGAAGCCGTGCTGTTGCGTTATACAGGTGTGCAAGATTGCGCCGTATTCGGCATTCCAGACGAGGAATACGGCGAAGCCCTTTGCGCCTACGTCCAACCCGAACCCAGTATCTCGCTACATGAACCCGACGTCCGCGCCTACCTCGCCACCAAACTCGCCCGCTACAAACTGCCCAAGATCATCGAGTTCCACGCGGACCTGCCACGCGAAGACTCCGGAAAGATTTTCAAGCGCAAGCTCCGTGCGCCCTACTGGGAAGCCACCGGCCGACAAATCTAGTAGGACAACTTTTGGGGACGGGTCCGGGACCCGTCCCCAGGTCAAGGCGTTGGCCAGGTGTTGAGGATGGCCTGCAGGTCGGTGGTGGGCGGAGTGACGCCTTTGGGAGTGGCGGAGGGTGTGCGGCTGAAGCGGGGTGCGGGGGCGGGTTGGGTCACGCCGTCGATAGTGACAAAGGTGTCGCGCGTTTGATTATGAGGATGAGCCGGGGCTTCATCCCAGTCGAGCACGGGGGCAAAGCAGGCGTCAGTGCCTTCGAGCAGTGTGCACCACTGGTCGCGGGTGCGGGTCTTGAACAGAGCAGTCAGGCGCTGGCGGAGTTGCGGCCAGGCCTTGGCGTCCATCTGGCGGTCGAATTCGGGGTCGTCGATGCAGCAGCGCTCGCGCAGGGTGGCGTAGAACTGCGGTTCGATGGATCCAATGGCCACGTATTTGCCGTCGGCACAGGCGTAGGTGCCGTAGAAGTGGGCGCCGCCGTCCAGCATGTTTTCACCGCGGGCGTTGCTCCACTTGCCGGCGGCCTGCATGCCGTAGAACATGGCCGACAACAGCGCGGCACCATCGGTCATGGCGGCATCGACTACCTGGCCATTGCCGGAGGAGCGCGCTTCGAGCACAGCCGCCAGCACCCCTACTGCGAGCAGCATGCCGCCACCGCCAAAATCTCCGATGAAGTTCAGCGGCACCACCGGCGGCTCGCCGGGATGGCCGATGGCGTGCAGCGCACCGCTTAGGGCAATGTAATTGATGTCGTGGCCGGCCGCGTGCGACAGCGGGCCGTGCTGGCCCCAGCCGGTCATGCGGCCGAACACTAGACGCGGATTGCGCTGCAAGCAGATTTCGGGGCCTAACCCCAGGCGCTCCATCACACCGGGTCGGAAGCCTTCGATGAGAATGTCTGCGCGCGCCACCAGATCGAGCACCTGGGCCACCGCGGCGGGCTGACGCAGATCAAGTTCAACGGTGCGGCGGCCGCGCGTCATCACGTCGAACTTCGGCGCGGTGAAGGCCACGGTTCCCGGACGCTGGATACGCACCACGTCGGCGCCCATGTCCGCCAACATCATGGCGGCAAACGGCCCGGGGCCGATACCGGCCATTTCAACTACACGTACGCCTTGTAATGGTCCCGGCACGGCAGGCCTCTCTACATGAATGCGTTGATCAACGAAGATAACCGCGTGGGCTGACTACATTGCAAGGCTCAGGTGGCGGCGCCAATTTTGTCCTGTGTGCGGGTATCGAAATCGCTGGCGTCGTGACGTTCATGCAGTTGGCTGGCCAGGTCACCGCGAATGCGGTTGACCATGCGGCCACGCTTGACCGCGGGCCGCTGTGCAATCTGCTCTGTCCAGCGACGCACATGGGTGTAGGTCTGGACATCGAGAAACTCACCCGAATCGTAGAGCAGACCCTTGGTCAGGGCGCCGTACCAGGGCCACACAGCGATATCGGCAATGGTGTATTCGCTGCCCGCCAGGTACTCGACCTTCGCCAGATGTTTGTCGAGCACGTCCAATTGGCGCTTCACTTCCATGGCAAAACGGTTGATGGGGTACTCCATCTTGCTCGGCGCATAGGAGTAGAAATGGCCAAAGCCTCCGCCCAGATAGGGCGCGCTTCCCATCTGCCAGAACAGCCACGACAGACACTCGGCACGTACCGCTCGAGCGGAGGGCAGAAAGGCACCAAACTTCTCCGCCAGATACATCAGAATGGCGGCGGACTCGAATACGCGCACCGGCGTGGGTTCGCTGTGATCCACCAGCGCGGGAATTTTCGAATTGGGATTGATGGCCACGAAACCACTGCCGAACTGATCACCGTTGTTGATCCGGATCAGCCAGGCGTCGTACTCCGCGCCCGCGTGACCCAGCGCCAGCAGTTCTTCCAGCAACACTGTAACTTTCACGCCATTGGGCGTGGCCTGCGAATAAAGCTGCAAGGGGTGACGGCCCACCGGAAGGGGTTTGTCGTGCGTGGCCCCTGAAATGGGTCGGTTGATATTGGCAAAAGCCCCGCCATTGGGGACGTCCCAAGTCCAGACTTTGGGGGGGACGTAAGTCGTTGCATCACTCATTGAAGGCACTCCAAAAACTGAATACGGGAACTTCGTTGCGGTGAACAATCAGGCAAACTCGCGCTGCACCGAGGCCAGGAACGCAAAAGTACGCTCGTAGGCACCGCTGTCGGTTTCGGCGATGGCGGCGTTGAAGTCGGTGACACCGCTGTCACGTACCCGCGCCAGTTCGCGTCGCAGTGTGGCCTCGTCGCCGATCAGCGCGGCGTCGGCGGGCCCACGATAGCCCTCGCGATCGAGCATGGCACGATAGCTCGGCAACTGGCCGTAAATCTCATAGCTCTTGGCGATGTGGGCGTGCGCTTCATCGACCGCGTGCGTCAGCACGATAGGGAAGCCACCAATCACGCGCGGCGCCGGTCGTCCCGCAGCGCTGGCCGCCGGCAGCATATGTTTTAGGATGTGTTCAGCCATGGTGCGCGGGCCGGTCATCCAGGTGCTGGTGCCGTCCGCCACCTCTCCTGTCAAACGCAGCATGTGCTCCCCCAAGGCCGCCACCACCACCGGTACATCCGCCACGCCCGGCACATTGAGCGACAGCCCGGCAACGCGGTATTCCTCGCCAGAGAAATCCACGGTCTCGCCACGCAGCAGAGGCCGCAGCACAGTCAGATATTCGCGCATGTGGCGCGCCGGCTTGTCGTAGGACAGCCCCAGCATACCTTCTATGACACGCTTGTGCGACAGGCCCACACCCAGCACGAAGCGGTTGCTGCACAACTGTGCGGCGGTCATGGCCTGCTGCGCCATCGCCATGGGATGACGCGGATAGGTCGGCGTCACCGCCGTGCCCAACTCGATACGTGTGGTGTCGCGCCCAGCGATGCCCAGCGCCGTGATCGCATCGATGGTGCGCACATGTGCCATCCACAGGCTGGCAAAACCGGCTGTTTCCGCCTGGCGCGCGAGCGCTACGATGCTGTCGACGGTAAGCCCCTTGAAAGTCGCCCCCGTCATGAGTCCAAATTTCATTCCTACTCCTCGTACTCTGTCAGCTTCATGGAAGCAGGTGATTCTAACTGCCACCCATAGCGCGATGCCGCGCTCTCCCGACTGAATCTTCTACGCGCTTGGACCAGCCGGCGTAGGCAGGGCTTGCTATAGTGCCGCCACGCTCATCCTCACCGCCTTGCACAGGAGCCCTCATGGCCACCAAACCCCATGCCTTTGTTGCGATGCCCTTTGGCATCAAGCCGGGCCCGGATGGCACGTCGATCGACTTCAATCGCGTTTATGCCGATTACATCGCGCCGGCGCTGGCCAAAGCGGGGCTGGAAGCGTTCCGCGCCGATGAGGAGACCCGTGCCGGCGATATTCGCACGGACATGTTTCAGGAACTGCTGGTGGCCGACCTGGTCATCGCGGACCTCACCACGCCCAATCCCAACGTCTGGTACGAACTCGGCGTGCGCCACGCCTTGCGCGCGCGCGGTGTGGTGCTGGTCTGCGGCGGCTCGGTCACCACAGCCTTCGACCTGTATACGGACCGCAAGCTGCGCTACGGCGTCAAGGACGGCGGGCCCGACCCCGCCACGGTACAGCAGGACATCGCCGCCCTGGCGAAAATGATTCGAGACACCATGGAGTCCTGGCATGGCCGCAAGATCAGCCCGGTCTATAGCCTGATGCCGAATCTCCAGGAGCCGGACTGGAAATCTCTCCGGATCGGCAATGTGAATGAGTTCTGGCAGGCGCACGAGAACTGGAATGCCGGGATCGAGCGGGCGCGCAAGGCGGGCCAGATCGGCGACTTGCTGACCCTGGCCGATGAAGCCCCGGTGACCGCCTTTCGCGCTGACGCCTGGATTCGCGCCGGCATCGCCCTGCGCAAGCTCGAGCGCTTCGACGTCGCCTTGGAAATGCTGGAGCGTGGCCTGGCGGTCGAGCACGGCAACCGCCTTGCCCAGCGCGAGAAAGGCGTCTGCCTGCAGCGGCTGGCGCTGGCGGGCGCACCCAATCATTCCATGGACCGGGCACGCGACCACTACCGCGCCTTGCTCGAGTCCACGCCGAAGGATCCGGAGACCTGGGCCTTGCTCGGCCGCGTCGACAAGGACGCCTGGGTGGCGGCGTGGGATCTCCCCGACAGTGACGCCGCCAAGATGCGCGCGGATGCCGCCTACGAAGATGCCCTGTTACGGGCCGCCATCGAGAGCTATGAGAGTGCCTTTCGCGCTCATCCCGGGCACTACTACTCGGGCATCAATGCCTTGACGCTCATGCGGCTGCATGACGAACTGATGGGTGACCAGCGCTATGCCGATGAGGCCGCCGTGATGGCCGGTGCCATAGGCTTCGCCGCCACGCACGAGATGGACCCCGGCGATCAGTTCTACGCCAAGGCCACCCTGGGCGATCTCGCCGTGCTCATGGATACGCCGGATGCCGTGCGCACACACTACAAAGCGGCCATCGCCAAGATCGATGGGGACTGGTTCGCGCTGAACTCCTGTCGCGCCCAGCTCATGCTGCTGCGCAAACTCGGTTTCCGGCCGGAGGCCGTCAATGCGGGCATCGAGACCTTTGACCGCGCCATGGAAAGGCTTACCCGCCCGGCGGACAAGTGGAAACCTCGACAGGTCATTTTGTTCAGCGGTCACATGGTGGATGCCCCGGATCGTGGCTCGCCGCGCTTCCCCGCCGACCAGGAGACCGTGGCGGCAAAGGCCATCGCCCAGGCCCTCGATGCCCTCAATGCCGACGGCCGCGATCTCGCGCTGACACAGGGCGCCGCAGGCGGGGATCTGCTGTTTCTGGAAGCCTGTCAGGCGCGCCAGGTTCGATGCCAGTTGCTGCTGCCGTTTGCAGAGGCGGAATTCATCCAGCGATCCATCCTCCCCTCGGCCGGTGGAGATGCTTGGCGCCAGCGCTATTTCGCGGTCAAGGACAAGCTGCCAGAGCCGCCGCGCGAAATGCCCGCCGCGCTGGGCACACTGCCCAAGGACGTAGACCCCTTCGAGCGCTGCAACCTCTGGCTGCTTTATAGTGCCCTGGCCTGCGGCCTCGACAAGGTGCGTTTCATCGCGCTGTGGAACGGCGGTGGCGCCGACGGACCGGGAGGCACCAAGCACATGTATGACGAGGTGAACCGGCGCACCGGCCGGGTGACCTGGCTCGATACACGGATGCTCTTCAAGGGCCTATAGCTGATAACATCAGCGCTGGAGTTGGTGCCAGCGATAGTCGGGCACACAGGGGGAAGGTTCAGATACAAGAAGGCGGTCGGCACCGGCGTCAGGAGAGGCGCTCGGGCCAAGGTCGTGCACGGAGATCGCATTCTGGCGTCTGCATTCCGTTCCGTTAAGTCATCCGGTCTTTTTAGCCTCAGGCGAAAGAAACACAGAGATGAAAGACGTAACGATCATCGATCAAGCCGTGCCGAAGAGCATCCAGGACATCCTGGAAAACATAACCCGCGGCGACAAAATGAACTGGTTTCGCCAGGAGCGGGCCACCTATGGTGAGAATGCGCCCGGCGTTTTTCCGGTCACACCGAATTCGCGCGATCTGCCACAGTTCACCCACTCGATCTACGAGATCGACAAGCCGGTTTCACAGCTGTTTCACGTCCTGCTGCCGGTCATCACAGCGATTCCATACACCGTCAAGCAGTTGATCCGAATAAAGATGAACCTCGGGGTGTATACGCTGCTCGAAAACCCCGAAGTCCACGGCATGCCGCACGTGGACTTCACCAAGGTGGCCGAGTCCCTGCTTACTGCCATCTACTACGTCAACGACAGCAGCGGTGACACGATCATTTTCGATCAGCGCTTCGGCGCCACTGGCCCGCTGACGGTCAAGCAGCGCGTGGCGCACAAGAAGGGCCGGCTGGTAGTATTCGACGGACGTCTGTTGCACGCGGGCAATACCCCACGCGACAATACACCCCGCATCAACATCAACTTCAACGCCTTCATCTACGAGGGCGCGAAGGCAGACTAGTCGATGCGGCGAGGGCTCATCGGAACAGATACCCCGCAAAATGTTGTGTAAAAGGGGGCTGGGGCGCCAGCGGCGAAACGATCCGGTTGCGCCCCTGTCCATGCCCTTGTGGGTGGCGGCATACGCTGCCCACAAGGTAGCGGTAAACGGCCAATGCCCGGCCAGCGCCACGAGCCTGGGATGGACAACGGCGAAAAGAGATTTACAGTCCATAAGCAAGGGAAGGAAGTTTCGATGCGCATATTTGCAAGACAACTCATCGCCTGCACACTCTCCGCCGCCGCGTTTAGCGCGCCGCTGGTTCACGCCGGCGACAAGACAGAAGACGCCATGAAAATGGTTCAGGAGAAGTACGGCGTCGATGTGAAGAAGGTGTTCGGTACCCAGTGCGGCCTGTGCCATGGCAAGTACGGCATGGAAATGGGCGGCCGCGGCGGCGGGCCCAAGCTCGCCGACACCAAGATGAATGAAGCGCAGCTCACCGACCGCATCTCCAACGGGAAGACCGGCATGATGCCGCCCTTCAAGAAGATGCTGAAGGAGAATGAGCTGCAAGGCATGGTGGCCTACATCCTGGCCATTGCGGCGAAGTAAGTTCACCTACGGTACACCGCCGCATACCCTGAGGGCTGCATCACGCAGCCCTCAGTCTTTTCAAGTTGGGGACGGGTCCCGGGACCCGTCCCCGGGACCTGTCCCCGAAAATCGTCCTACCGAGTCAGTTCTTTCATGCCTGCCTCCAACCCTGAGAGGGTCAGGGGGAACATGCGATCGCCCATCAGTTGCCGGGCGAGCCCGATGGATTCGTAGTAGCCCCAGCGGTCTTCCGGCTGCGGATTGAGCCAGATGGCATGGGGGTAGATGTCGGTGAGGCGTTGCATCCAGACGGCGCCAGCTTCGGGGTTGTGGTGCTCCACACTGCCGCCAGGATGGGCGATCTCGTAGGGACTCATGGTGGCATCGCCGACGAAAATCAGTTTGTAGTCGTGGCCGTAGGTGTGCATCACCTGCCAGGTGGCCAGCTT
>Ga0194132_10006784_pt1 | contig 17551 bp, 13 predicted proteins | sample TA2KigOf80mmetaG_FD_148612 | JGI IMG/M metagenome (GOLD analysis project Ga0194132, IMG submission 148612) | Freshwater microbial communities from Lake Tanganyika, Tanzania - TA2015054 Kigoma Offshore 80m | ecosystem: Environmental > Aquatic > Freshwater > Lake | place: Tanzania: Lake...
CGGCCTGCCGATGATGACCCGGCCCGACGGCACGCCGGTGAACGCCGTTTATGGCTTCACCACCATGTTAATGAAGCTGATGGACGATCTCCGCGATGACAGCGTCGAGGAATTGATCGCCGTCGTTTTCGATACCGCGCGCAAAACGTTCCGCAACGAGATCTACGGCGAGTACAAGGCGCACCGTCCGCCGCCGCCCGAGGAACTGATCCCGCAGTTCAGCCTGATCCGCGACGCGACCCGCGCCTTCAACGTACCGGCGCTCGAGGCCGCGGGTTTCGAGGCCGACGACTTGATCGCCACCTACGCCAGACTGGCGGAGCACGCCGGGATCGATGTGGTCGTCGTCTCCGGCGACAAGGATTTGATGCAATTGGTGCGTCCCGGCGTGCGGTTGCGCGATCCGATGAAGAACAAGGATATCGGGCCCGAGCAGGTGAAAGAGAAATTCGGCGTTGGGCCCGAACGGGTGATCGATGTCCAGGCCCTGGCGGGCGATTCAACCGACAACGTGCCCGGCGTACCGGGTATCGGCATCAAGACCGCGGCCGAACTGATCAACCACTACGGCGATCTCGACACGCTACTGAAACGTGCCGGCGAGATCAAACAGCCCAAACGGCGCGAGAATCTGCTGGCCAATGCCGAACTGGCGCGCATCTCGCGGCAACTGGTGACCTTGAAGGACGATGCGCCGACGCCGGCGCCGCTTGAAGACCTGGTTTGGAAGGCACCCGATCAATCCGTGCTGACCGGCTTTCTGGCCGAGCAGAATTTCAAGAGCCTGATCGCCAAATTTGGCGGAGCCATCCCCGCGCCGCCCTCTGGCACGGCCGACAAACCGACCACGAGTCCTGCGACGGCGGCCGCCGCGCCCGCTCCGATGGTTGGGTTGCCGTTCGACGTCGCAAAGTATGAAACAGTGCAAACGGCCGAAACGCTCAAGGCCTGGGTTGCCGCCGCAACGGCCAATGGTTGGGTCGCGGTCGATACCGAGACCGATGGCCTCGACGCCGTGCGCGCCAAACTGGTTGGCGTGTCGCTGTGTATCGAGCCCGGCAAGGCCTGTTATATCCCGCTGCGTCACGGCAGCGCTGGACCCGCGGGCCAGCTCGACCTCGGCGGCGAAAAACCGCCGCCGCAAGTGCCGTTCAAAGACGCCATCGCCGCCTTGAAGCCGCTGCTCGAAGACCCTGCCGTCCTGAAGATTGGCCACAACGTCAAGTACGACGCCCACATCTTCGAGACCGTTGGCATCAGCGTCGCACCGGTCGACGACACCATCGTCATGTCGTTCGTGCTCGATGGCGCCAAGCACGGCCATGGCATGGATGAGCTGGCTCAGATTCACCTCGGCCATGCGACGATCAAATTCTCGGATGTCTGCGGCAGCGGCAAGAGCCAGATCACGTTCGATCGGGTCCCGCTCGATAAGGCGACGCAGTACGCCGCCGAAGACGCCGACGTTACGCGACGGTTTCATCGGCTGCTCAAGCCGCGCCTTCGAGCAGAGTCGCTTCTCACCATCTACGAAGCGCTTGAGCGCCCGCTGATCGGCATCCTCAGGCAGATGGAGCGCAAGGGCGTGCTGGTCGACGCCAAGGTGCTGAAAGCCCTCGGCGACGACTTTGCCAAACGCGCGGCCGACCTGGAACGTGACATCCACAAACTCGCCGGCGAGGAATTCAACGTCGGCTCCCCCAAGCAGTTGGGCGAAATCCTGTTCGAGCGCATGAGCCTCCAGGGCGGCAAGAAGGGCAAAACCGGCGCCTACTCGACGGATGCCAGCGTGCTCGAAGACTTGGCCGCTCAAGGCCACGACCTGCCGGCACGCGTGCTCGACTGGCGTCAGTTGTCCAAACTCAAGAGCACCTACACCGACGCGCTGGTTGCCTGCATCAATCCGGATACGGGGCGCGTGCACACCAGCTTTTCCCAGACCATCGCCTCGACGGGGCGGCTGTCGTCGACCGAGCCCAATCTCCAGAACATTCCCATCCGCACCGAAGACGGCCGAAAGATTCGCACGGCTTTCGTTGCGCGCAAGGGAACCAAGCTGCTCTCCGCCGACTATAGTCAGATCGAACTTCGTCTGGTCGCCCATGTCGCCGACATCAAGGCGATGAAACAGGCTTTCAAGAATGGCGAGGACATTCATGCCGCAACGGCGTCCGCCATGTTCGGCGTGCCGATCAAGGACATGACGCCGGAGCTGCGCCGTCGCGCCAAGGCAATCAACTTCGGAATCATTTACGGCATCTCGGGCTTCGGCCTCGCCCGCAATCTCGGCATCCCGCGCGCCGAGGCTCAGGCTTTTATCGCCGCCTACTTCGACAAGTTTCCCGAAATACAGACCTACATGGACCGCGCCAAGGACGAGGCCAAATCAAGAGGCTTTGTCATGACGCCGTTCGGCCGGCGCTGCTGGGTGCCCGGCATCTCCGACAAGAACCAGGCCGTGCGGAACTTCGCCGAGCGCCAGGCGATCAATGCGCCGATCCAGGGCGGCGCGGCCGACATCATCAAGCAGGCCATGGTTCGTTTGCCGACCGCGCTGCGCGACGCCGGCCTCAAGGCCGACATGCTGTTGCAGGTTCACGATGAACTGGTGTTTGAAGTTCCCGACAGCGAGATCGACGCAACCAAGACCGTCGTCACGAAGGTGATGGAAAGCGCGGCACACTTGTCGGTACCGCTGGTGGTCGACACCGGCGTTGGCGCCAATTGGGGGGAAGCACATTGACGCTCACCGGGGCCTGGACGGAAGCTGTCGTCGTCGTTCGCGATCTTGATCGCTGGATCGCGGCACTGAATCATCTTTTTGGCTGGAAGGTCGAGACGCGCGGTCAGGTCGATCCACGTCTTCTCGCAGCATGGAAACTTCCCAGTGCTGCAAGTGGCGAAGACGTCGTCCTGTTCAATCCGGAGGACCCACCGCGCCGCGTCCGGCTGATGCGGATCGATAACGTTTCTCAGGTCCAAATCCGCTCGAGCGGCAAGGGCTGGGACACGGGCGGCATCTTCTCGCTTCTCACCTATGCACGCGATGTTGATGCAACCTTCGCAAAGGCCCAAGAACTCGGCTGGTCGGCCTACAATGACCCCGTCGATATGCACTTCAGCGGCCGCGTATTACGAAATGTGGTATTGCGCGCCTGGGATGGGGTCAACTTCGGTCTCTATCTCCCCACGACACCGGCGCCGCCCGAGCCGCGCTACGCCCTCGCGGGAATGACGTTCAATGGGCAGCAAATGGTGCGCGACATCGCGGCCGCGCGAAAATTCTGGTGCGATGTGCTCGGTTGGTCGGCGTGGTTCGATGACGTCACGCGATTGACGTGCAACAACTTCGGCATGCCGGAAAATTTCTCCGGACAAATGCCCAAGAACGTGATCATCGCCGCCGGCGGCAAGGATGCAGCCGATGCGTGGGCCTATGGCCAGGTCGAGCTGGTGCAGTGGGACGGATTCACCGGCCGCGACTTCGCGGAGCGCGCGGTGCCGCCGAACCTCGGGATCATGGCGCTGAGAATTCCCGTCACCGACGTACGCGCGAAGGCGGCCGAGATCGTTCGCCGCAGCGGCGTTCTGTTCTCCGAGCCGGCGACGATGACGCTCGCCGGCCGGGGCGATGTCACGTTGCTCGGCACGCGTTCGCCCGATGGCGCGCTCATCGAGTTCGTCGCCCAAGCCTGAGTCGCGGCGCCACACGGGCGGCAAATATGACCCCGCCACAGTTGGCCGGCGGTTGACGCGCGGCGCAAAAAATATTGTTTTGAATCAAACGGTTAGATTGCAATCACGTTTTCGTGCGCCATTCTCCCGCCGCGCCGCGGAGCGATTTCTGCCACAATGTGACCGTGGAATATGCGCGCCCTGAGATCAGAGTTCAAACAAGGAAGGAAGCGCCCCCGTGACTGCTCGCATTGCCCTCGTCGACGACGACCGCAACATCCTGACCTCGGTGTCGATGGTGTTGGAATCCGAGGGCTTCAAAGTGGTGACTTATCGTGACGGCGCCGAGGCCCTGCGTGGCCTCACGACCGATCCCACCGATCTCGCCATTCTCGACATCAAGATGCCGCGCATGGATGGCATCGAGCTGTTGCAGCGCCTGCGCGAAAAAAGCGCGATGCCGGTCATCTTCCTCACCTCGAAGGACGACGAGGTCGATGAACTGCATGGCCTGCGCATGGGCGCCGACGACTACATCAAGAAGCCATTCTCGCAGCGGCTGCTGCTCGAACGCGTGAAGACGGTGCTCCGTCGCAAAGAGTCGAGGGCCGATGCCGGCAATGCGCTGTCGCAAGGCGCCATGACGCGCGGCGAACTGGCGCTCGATCCGGCTCAGCATCTCTGCCTGTGGAAGACCCAGCAGGTCGCGTTGACCGTCACCGAGTTCCTGATCCTTCAGGCCCTCGCCCAACGGCCCGGCCATGTGAAGAGCCGCGACCAACTCATTGATGCCGCCTATGGCGAGCACATGTACGTCGATGACCGCACCATCGACAGCCATATCAAGCGCCTGCGCAAGAAGTTCCGCGAGATCGACAAGGATTTTTCGCATATCGAAACCCTCTACGGTGTCGGCTACAAATACACCGACGCCGCCTGAGGCCCGCCCGCGGGCAGGAACAGCGGCGCCGATCGCGATCAACGATGGTGACCCGATGGTCGGGTCGAAGGGTTGGGCGGCGTGCGTGCGGATCCGGAGCTTCGTCTCGCCTCGGCCGCCAGCGCCGCCGATCCCGAGCGCCGCCTGCTCTCGCCGCTGACCTGGCGCATTCTCGCCGTCAATCTGACGGCGCCGGTCGTTCTGGTCCTCGGCCTTCTGTTCCTCGACGAGTACGAACAAACCCTGGTTGCGGCTGAACTCGACGCGCTCCGCACGCAAGGCGAAATGATCGCGGCTTCGATTGGCGAGAGCGCGATCGTGGTCGAGACCGAGAACGCGGATTTTCCAGTGTTCACGCCGAGCGGCGGCGTTCGCACCGTCGATCAGGCCAGCGCCCGGCAACTCATTCGCCGGCTCGCCGACCTCGCGCAGTTGCGGGCCAGGCTGTTCGACCGTTCGGGCGCCCCGATCGCGGATAGCCGCCTCTTGCGTGGTCCTGGCGGCGAGGTGCAGGTCGTCGATCTGCCCCCGGTGGACGACGGTCCTGTTCTACGCAACCTGCGCAACGCCTATGACGTGGTTGCGACGCGGCTCGGTCGGCAGCCGGATCTTGAGCCCTATGTCGAACAACCGGATGGCAACGGTTCGGCCTATCAGGAGGTTGCGGGCGCCCTGGACTCTGGCGAGATCGGCGATGCCGTGCGCCGCCGAGCCGATGGCCAGAAAATTCTGACCGTCGCCGTTCCCGTTCAATTCTACAAGCAGATGGTCGGCGCCGTGCTTGTCTCGCGCGACGGCCGAAATATCGATCAACGCCTGTTCGACGTGCGCCGGTCGATCCTGGTGCTGTTCGGTTGGGTGCTCGGCCTCTCGATTCTGACGTCGGCCTACCTCGCCGGCACGATCGGCCGTCCGCTCCGCGTGCTGGCCGAAGCCGCCCAACGCATTCGCCACAGCAAGAACCGGCGCAGTCCATTGCCCGATTTGAGCCGTCGCCGCGACGAAATCGGCGAGCTGTCGGCAGCGCTCGGCGAGATGACTCAATCGTTGTGGACGCGCCTCGACGCCATTGAACAATTTGCCGCCGACGTCGCCCACGAAATCAAGAACCCCCTCACCAGCTTGCGGAGCGCGGTCGAAACCGTCGCCCGGGTCAAGGATCCCGAACAGCAGAAAAAATTGATGTCGATCATCCTCGACGATGTCGGTCGACTCAACCGCTTGATCTCCGACATTTCCGACGCCTCGCGATTGGACGCCGAACTGTCGCGGGCGGAGATGTCGTCTGTCCCGCTGATCCGCGTGCTTAAGGCGCTTGCGGAAATGCAGAATGCGACCGACGACACCGCCGCTCCGCGGGTAACGGTGATCGGTCCGGATAGCGACGAGCTTGAGGTCGACGGCCTTGAAGGCCGGCTCGCGCAGGTCTTCCGCAATCTGATCGGCAATGCGGTGTCCTTCAGTCCGCCACAAGGCCGCATCACCGTTCGCGCGGCACGCGGCGAACGCTCGGTTAGGATTGATGTCGATGATGAAGGCCCCGGCATTCCGCCGGGCAAGGAGCAGGCGATCTTCGATCGTTTTTATTCCGAGCGGCCGACGGGCGAGAAATTCGGCACCCATTCCGGACTCGGGCTCTCGATCTCGAAGCAAATCGTCGCCGCCCATCACGGTACGATCTCGGCCAAAAACCGCCGTGACGACGAACCGGGCCAGCGTGGCGCGCGCTTCACGGTGATATTGCCGACGTGAATTGGCTTACCGGCGCGAATTGTCGGAATTGACAGCGGCGACCGTCCAGCGCACCTATGCGCCGTTCAATCGACGGGACTTACATCATGTTGACGCCGCCAGCTCACACCCGACTCAAGGATCCAAGCCTCCTCAAGTCACAAGCCTACATCAATGGCGCTTGGGTCAATGCCGACAAGGGCGGCACCCTGTCCGTCACCAACCCCGCCGACGGCTCGCAAGTGACCGCCGTGCCCGACATGGGCACCGCCGAGACCCGGCGCGCGATCGAGGCCGCCGACGCCGCGGGGCCCGCCTGGCGCGCGCGCACCGGGAAAGAGCGCGCCGCAATTCTGAGGCGCTGGTTCGATCTTTTGATGGCGAACCAGGATGACATCGGGACCATTCTCACAATGGAGCAAGGCAAGCCGCTCGCCGAAGGTAAGGGCGAGATTGCCTATGGCGCGAGTTTCATCGAGTGGTTCGGCGAAGAAGCAAAGCGTGTCTATGGCGACGTGATTCCCACCTTTGCCGCCGGCAAGCGGATCGTGACCTTCAAGCAGCCGATCGGCGTGGTGGCCGCCGTAACGCCGTGGAATTTTCCTTGCGCCATGATCGCGCGGAAAGCCGGCCCCGCCCTCGCGGCCGGATGCACCTTCGTGGTCAAGCCGGCGAAGCAAACCCCCCTCACCGCGCTCGCCATGGCCGAGCTTGCGGCCCGGGCCGGCGTCCCGGCCGGCGTGCTGAATGTCGTTACGGGGAACAGCGCCTCTGCCATCGGCAAGGAGCTGACCGAGAATCCGCTCGTGCGAAAATTTACCTTCACCGGCTCGACCGAGATCGGCAAGCTTCTGATGCGACAGTGCGCATCCACCGTCAAGAAAGTCTCGCTTGAACTCGGCGGCAACGCACCGTTCATCGTGTTCGACGACGCCGATCTCGACGCTGCCGTTCAAGGCATGATGGCGTCCAAGTATCGCAACACGGGCCAAACCTGCGTCTGCGCCAACCGCATCCTGGTTCAGGATTCGGTCCATGATGCCTTCGCCGCCAAACTGACGGCCGCCGTCAACGCTCTCAAAGTCGGCGACGGTCTCACGCCGGGCGTGCAGCAGGGACCGCTGATCGACAAGGCGGCAATCGACAAGGTGGAGGAGCTGGTCGCCGATGCCTTGGCGCACGGCGCCAAGGTGATCACCGGCGGCGCGCGCCATTCCTTGGGCGGCACATTCTATCAGCCGACCGTGCTCACCGGCGTGACGACCAACATGAAGATCTCCAATGAAGAAATCTTTGGTCCGGTCGCAACATTGCATCGCTTCACGACCGAAGCCGACGCAATCCGTATTGCCAACGCGACCGAGTATGGCCTTGCCGCCTATTTCTACGCGCGCGATCTGGGCCGCGTCTGGCGCGTGGCCGAGGCGCTCGACTGCGGCATCGTCGGAGTCAACGAGGGAATCATTTCTACTGAAGTAGCGCCGTTCGGCGGCGTCAAGGAATCAGGCATCGGTCGCGAGGGCTCGAAGTACGGTATCGAGGAATATCTCGAAATCAAATACGTGCTGATGGGCGGTCTGGGGACGATCTAGACCGTGACCGACAGCACGAACGCGAGCAGCAGCGGCAGGGTCGCGAACGACATCACGGTCGAGACCAGCACGACACCCGCCACTTCGCCCGGTTGATTGTAGTAGCGCAGCGCGAACATATAGTTGAACACGGCGGGCGGCATCGACGCCTGGATCAGCACGACCCCGCGCTCGGGCCCTTCGAGCCCGAGCGCAGCCGTCACCAGATACGCAAACGCAAATCCGCCAGCCAAGCGGATAACCGACACGACGAGGCTACGTCGAAGATCGGCGATTTTCAGACTGGCAAGTGAGATGCCAAGCGAGAGCATCATCAACGGCAGCACGATCCCGCCCAGCACGTCCGCGGTATTCATCGCCCAGTTCGGCAGATTGGTTTTGGTCGCGAGCAGGATGACCGCGAGCAACACGGCCCACGCCACCGGATCGCGCGCCAAGACCTTGGCGTTAAAATTGCCGCGGGCGATGCCTTGGCCGATACTGAATTGCATCAGGGCGTTGCAGGTGAAGTAGGTGATCGCCAGCGCGAGTCCGGCGTCGCCGAAGGCAAACAGGCAAAGCGGCAGTCCCATGTTGCCTGCGTTCGGAAAAATCATCGCCGGCAAGTATACGCGCACGGGGAGACGCAGCGCCTTGAGGGCGAGGCCGGACGTCAAGGCCATGGCGGCAGTTATCAAGACGGCGGCGAGGGCGATATGTCCCATGGCGGTGAGATCGGGGCGCTCGGCGAGAAGCTTTGACACCAACAGGCACGGCGTACCGAGCGTGACGACCAGCGCCGAGACCATGTCGGTATGAAACGGCTGTCCCGCGCGCCGCCATCCAAAACCGATCATGGCAATGATCAGAACCGGGGCGATAATGGCGAGAATGTTGAGAAACATTGAGACGGAAGTGCCGGAACAAGATGTCGCGGTCGCGAACAGGCGGATCGATTGACAATAGCATACCCCATCGCCACCCTCGGGCGATGATTCAGATTCATGCGAATTGCGTGGCCATTGACGGCCGGGGCGTTTTGATCCGCGGGCCTTCGGGGGCCGGAAAGTCGGACTTGACGCTTCGCTTGATCGATCAAGGCGCCGCGTTGGTGGCCGATGACTATTGCGAGGTCTCGACCGGCGACGACGCGGCCACGGCGACACCGCCCCACCGCATCGCCGGCCTGCTTGAGGTTCGGGGCATCGGGATCGTGGCGGTTCCGCACCTCGCGCGATGCCAACTTGCCCTGGTCGTCGATCTCATTCCGCATGACGGAATTCCCCGCATTCCGGAACGTACCATGACCTCGATTGCCGGCATCGAGTTGCCGTGGATCGCCGTCGATCCAACCGCCGTTTCGGCCTGCGAAAGGGTTCGTGCCGCGCTTCGCTACGGCCGCATCGGGGCCGATCGTGTCTTGTCCGAGGCCCGGCGCGCATGAGCGAGTCCACGCAATCCGACACGACCCCACAACTCGTTGTCGTCACGGGCATGTCCGGCGCCGGCAAAAGCTCGGCGTTACATGCGTTGGAGGATATCGGCTTCGAATCGGTCGACAATCTTCCGGTCGCTTTGCTGCATGCGGTGGTGGTGGCCGGCGACGAGCGTTCGATCGCCGTCGGGATCGACGTCCGCACCCGCGGCTTCGACGCCCGCCATATCATGTCGGCCATCGAGGCCCTCAAGCAGCACACGCGCCTCTCGGTCCAACTCTTGTTTCTGGACTGCGACTCGGATGTTCTGGCGCAACGCTATACCGAAAGCCGGCGTCCTCACCCGCTGGCGGAAGATCTGCCGCTGGCCGATGCGCTCGAGCTTGAACGAACCCTGCTGCAGCCACTGCGCGCCAACGTCGATTTGCTGGTCGACACAACTCACCTCGCCCCTGCCGACCTGAAACGTATCGTTCAAGGCCGCTTCGAGCGTGGCGCGCACCGGCACATGAGAATCTTCCTGATGTCGTTCGCCTATCGAAAAGGATTGCCGCGTGACGCCGATCTCGTGCTCGACGTTCGCTTCCTCCGCAATCCGCACTATCAGCCGGACTTGCGCCCGTTGACCGGGCTCGACCCGGGTGTTGGCGCTTATATCGAGCAGGATCCGGCGGCGAGCGTTTTTCTCGAGCGAAGCGAAGCGTTGATCGATCCTCTGATTCCGCTTTACGAACGCGAGGGCAAGAGCTACCTGACCATCGCGGTCGGTTGTACGGGTGGTAAACACCGCTCGGTATTTATGGTCGAGCGCTTGAAGGCCTGGATGGCGGAACGCGGTTATGCGGTCGAAGTCCGCCATCGCGACATGCCGCCGGCCAGCGGGTCATAAGGGGCGCCGTCGCGGCGACAGAGCGCAATGTCCAAGGGTTCAAGTTTGATTGGAGTCGTGCTGGTCACCCATGGCCGCCTCGCGATCGAAATGGTCGCGGCGCTGGAGCACGTCGTTGGTCCACAGGCCCGCATCGCCACCGTATGCATCGGGCCCGACGACGACATGGAGCGGCGGCGCGATGACATCCAAAAGGCTGTTGCCTCCGTCGAGTCCGGCGCAGGTGTGGTTGTTCTGACAGACATGTTCGGCGGCACGCCGTCCAATCTCGCCATCTCGATCATGGAGGCTGGCAAGGTCGAGGTTATTGCCGGCGTCAATCTGCCGATGCTGATCAAATTGGCGTCGGCGCGAGGATCGGAGTCTCTCGCGGCCGCCGTTACACAGGCGCAAGAGGCCGGCCGCAAGTACATCAACGTCGCCTCTGCGCTCCTCGGTCATGGCAAGTGAGTGCCGCAGTTCATGACTGAAAACCCGATCCGTCGCAGCGCCGAGATTGTCAATAGCAAGGGATTGCACGCCCGCGCCGCGGCAAAGTTTTGCAAGGTATCTCAGCAATTCGACGCCGAGATCATGGTGTCGCGCAACGGCACCGAAGTGTCGGGCAGCTCGATTATGGGACTGATGATGTTGGCGGCGGCGCCCGGTACAAGCATCGACATCGCGGCAAGCGGCGCCGATGCGGCAAAAGCCCTCGACGCCCTATGTCGCCTCGTGGCGGATAAGTTCGATGAAGAATAAGCGCTCGCGCGAACCCGAACGCGTGTTCACCGGCCTCGCGGCGGCGGCCGGAGTCGGCACCGGCCGTGTTTATCTCTATGAATCGGCATCGGACATGCGGGTTCAGGAGGTCCGGATTCCCACCTCCAAGGTTCGCTTCGAACAGCATCGCATTCTCGAGGCTGCTGCGCGGGCGTCCGACCGTGTTGAGGGGCTGCAGAACGAAGCCCGCAAGCTATCCGGCCCGGCCGGCGAGGAAATCGGATATCTGCTCGATGCCTATCAACAGATGCTGAGCGGTTCGCGACTCATCAGAGGGGTGCAGAAACGCATTGCCACCGAACACATCAACGCCGAGGCGGCGGTGATGAAGGAAGTGGGCCTGATGGCGGAAGCGTTCGCTTCAATGGAAGACACTTACCTGGCGGCGCGCATTGATGACGTCCGAGAAGTTGGGCGGCGCCTGGTCGAAGCGCTGACGGGCGAGACCGACGAGCCGCTCGATCGCATGCCGCAAAACTCGGTTGTGGTCGCGAGACAGTTCTCCCCGGCCGACACGGCACAACTCGATCCGAACATTGTTTCCGGCCTCGTCACCACGGTCGGCGGCGTCGAGAGCCACACCGCGATCGTTGCACGTTCGCTTGGATTGCCGGCGGTCATCGTCGAGCCGGAATTCCTGAACATCGCCCGCAATGGCGATGAGATCATCATCGACGGGTCGGTCGGCGCCGTCATCCTGCGTCCGACCGCCGCGACACGGGCACGTTATCGCCGCATCCGATCGTCGCTCGCCAAGGACCAACGCGCTCTCTTGAAGATCAAGTCGGTGCCGGCCGTGACGCGCGACGGCTTCGCCATCAAGCTGCTTGCCAACATCGAGCTTCCGACCGAGGCCGATGCCGCGGTCGACGCCGGTGCGGAAGGCATTGGCTTGTTTCGTAGCGAGTTCATGTTCATGAACCGCGATACGCTGCCAAGCGAGCAGGAGCAGTTTGAGGCCATCAGCCGCGTCATCAAGGACATGAACGGCCGGACAGTGACGATTCGCACGCTTGACGTCGGGGCCGACAAGCTGGGGCACGCGCTTGGCCTCAAGCCCGGACCCAACCCTGCGCTCGGGTTGCGTGCGATTCGATTTTCGTTGAGCAAGCGCCGGCTGTTCCTCACTCAGCTGTCCGCGATCCTGCGCGCCGCGGCCTTGGGGCCGGTCCGCATCCTGCTGCCGATGGTTTGCACAGTCGAAGAAGTCCGCGAAGTTCGCAAAGTACTCATCAAGGTCGCCTCGCGATTGAAGCGAAGTGGCGTGAAGATTCCGGACCAGCTGCCGCCGCTCGGGGTCATGATCGAAATCCCCGGGGCCGCACTTGCGGCCGATGCGCTTGCCGCCGAGTCCGACTTCTTTGCGATCGGCACCAATGACCTCACGCAGTACACGCTCGCGATCGATCGCGCCGATGAGCAGGTTGCGTACCTCTACAACCCGATTCACCCGGCCGTCCTGCGCCTCATTCAGTTCTCGGCCGAGGCCGCGGCGTCGGCTGGAATTCCGGTTTCGGTCTGCGGTGAGGTGGCGGGCGACGATCGCATGACGCCGCTGTTGCTCGGTTTCGGCATATCGGAACTGTCGATGGCGCCGGCGCACATATTGAAGGTCAAGAAGCGCATCCTCGAGCTCAATCTGTCTGCAATTTCAGGCCGGGTGCGCCGCGTGACATCGGAGTCCGATCCGGCGCGCCTCAAGTCTCTGGTCGCTGAATTCGCCGAAAGCTGACGATTTTGTCAGCACGCCTCAGTTGCAGCAGAGGCGGCCGGTCTGGTATACGCCGCGCACAATTTTGATCCCCCCACGCCTTCCCCCCTGATTTCGCGAGAGGAATTACGCCATGGCCGCGCCCGACTATCATGTGAAAGACATCAAAGACGCCGCCTTTGGCCGCAAAGAGATAGCCATCGCCGAAACCGAAATGCCGGGCCTGATGGCGATCCGCGCCGAGTATGGCCCCAAGCAGCCGTTGAAAGGCGCCCGCGTCGCCGGCTCGCTGCACATGACCATTCAAACCGCCGTGCTCATCGAAACCTTGAAGGCGCTTGGCGCCGATATTCGCTGGGCCTCGTGCAACATCTTCTCGACCCAAGACCATGCAGCGGCGGCGATTGCCGCCGTAGGCACACCGGTGTTCGCCTACAAGGGCGAGACCCTCGAAGAGTATTGGGACTATACCCACCGCATCTTCGAGTGGGCCGACGGCGGCACGCCGAACATGATTCTCGATGACGGCGGCGACGCGACATTGCTGATCGTTCTCGGCAGCCAGGCCGAGAAGAACCCGAGCGTGATTTTAAAGCCGGCTAACGAGGAAGAAACCGTCCTCTTCAACGCCATCAAAAAGCGCAACGCCGAGAAACCCGGCTGGTATTCAAAGGTCCTTGCCAATATTCGTGGCGTCAGCGAGGAAACGACCACCGGCGTTCATCGCCTCTATCAAATGGCCAAAGACCGCCGCCTTCCGTTCCCGGCCTTCAACGTCAACGACAGCGTCACCAAGTCGAAGTTCGACAATATCTATGGCTGCCGCGAGAGCCTGGTCGACGGCATCCGCCGCGCCACCGATGTGATGATGGCCGGCAAGGTCGCAATGGTGAACGGCTTCGGCGACGTTGGCAAAGGCTCGGCGGCGAGCCTGCGTCAGGCCGGTTGCCGCGTCATGGTCGCCGAGGTCGATCCGATCTGTGCGCTTCAAGCCGCCATGGAAGGCTACCAAGTCATCACCATGGACGATGCCGCGCCGCAGGCCGACATTTTCGTGACGGCGACCGGCAATCTCGACGTCATCACGGTCGAGCACATGCGCAAGATGAAAGACCGCGCCATCGTCTGCAACATCGGCCACTTCGACACCGAGATTCAGGTCGAAGCGCTCAAGAACTACAAGTGGCACAACGTGAAGCCGCAGGTGGACGAGATCGAGTTCCCCGACGGCAAGCGCATTCTCCTCCTCGCCGAGGGCCGATTGGTGAACCTAGGCTGCGCCACGGGGCATCCGAGCTTCGTGATGAGCGCTTCTTTCAGCAACCAGGTGCTGGCGCAAATCGAGCTGTGGACCAACAACGCCAAGTACGACAAGAAAGTCTACGTGCTGCCAAAACACCTCGACGAAAAGGTCGCCGAGTTTCATTTGGCAAAGGTCGGCGCCAAGCTGACCAAACTCTCGGCCAAGCAGGCAAGCTACATCGGCGTCGGCGCCCATGGGCCGTTCAAGCCGGAAACGTACCGGTATTGATGCTTGGAGTCTGGGTCCTGGCTTACGCCAGGACGACAGACGAGGACGATGCGTCGCCCTGGCGAAAGCCAGGGCCCATCTACTTAAGAACGATCAATTCCTGCTCTTGTCGACCAGCTTCTTTTTCTTGAGCCACGGCATCATGTCGCGGAGCTTGCGACCAACGTCCTCGATCGGATGTTCGGCCCAGTTGCGACGCATGGCCTTGAAGCTGGGCTGGCCGGCTTTGCATTCGGTCATCCAGTTAGCGACAAAGCGACCGGCTTGAATGTCGCCCAGGATCTTCTTCATTTCGCCCTTTGTCTGGTCCGTGATCAGTCGCGGGCCCGAGGTGTAGTCGCCGTACTCGGCGGTGTTTGAGATCGAATAGCGCATGTCGGCCATGCCGCCCTCGTAGATCAGATCGACGATCAGCTTCACCTCATGCAGGCACTCGAAGTAGGCCATTTCGGGGGCGTAGCCGGCCTCGACCAGGGTTTCGAACCCGGCGCGGATCAAATGGCTCAAGCCCCCGCACAGCACCGCCTGCTCGCCGAACAGATCGGTCTCGCATTCTTCACGGAACGTTGTTTCGATGATCCCGGCGCGGCCACCACCGATCGCCGAGGCATATGACAGCGCGAGTTCCTTGGCATTGCCGGTGGCGTTTTGCGCCATCGCGACCAAGCACGGCACGCCGGCGCCGCGCTGATATTCCGAACGCACGGTGTGGCCCGGGCCCTTTGGCGCGATCATGAACACGTCGAGATCGGGCCTGGGCTCGATCAGGCGGAAGTGAATGTTGAGGCCGTGGGCAAACGCCAGCGCCGCGCCCTTCTTGAGGTTGGGTGCGATTTCCTTGGCGTAGATCTCGGCCTGCAATTCGTCTGGCGTCAGGATCATCATCACGTCCGCCCACTTGGCGGCTTGGGCCGGCGTCATGACCTTCAATTTTTCGAGCTCGGCCTTCTTCTTGGTCGGCGAGCCTTTTTTGAGCGCGACCGCGACGTTCTTCACACCGGAATCGCGGAGATTGAGACAGTGCGCGTGGCCCTGGCTGCCGTAGCCAACCACGGCGACCTTCTTGCCCTTGATCAGGCTGACATCGGCATCACGATCGTAATAGACACGCATCTCAATTCATCCTTTCGAGTTGCCGCCCGTGCGCATCACGAGCCGGGACCGTTGTCGGCCAGTGTGATTTCACCACCGCCCGCACCTTCGGACTTGCGGTCGATCGCGACAGGGCCGCAGGCGATGGCCGTGACGCCGGTGCGCGACACCTCGGCCAGGCCGAGATCGCGGATACGCTCGATGAACTCATCGATCTCGCCGGGTGTCCCGACCAGCTGGAAAATAAACGACTTCGGCGTTGACTCGACGATGTTGGCGCCGTGTTTGTCGGCCCACTTGAGCGCATCGTTGCGCTTCTTACCGACCCCGATCACTTTGAGCAAGGCGAGCTCGCGCTCGATCGAGGGCCCGTCGTCGGTGAGATCACTCACCACATGCACCGGCACCAAACGGCCGAGCTGGTTCTTGATCTGCTCGATCACCTGATGGGTGCCCGAAGTCACGACATTGATGCGCGAAACCTGCTTTGCCTTGTCGACTTCCGACACCGTCAGGCTCTCGATGTTATAGCCGCGACCTGAGAACAACCCGGTGACGCGGGCAAGAACGCCGGCCTCGTTGTCGACCACGACCGAGATGACGTGGCGATAGATTTTATTGTCGGCAAGACGCGCGACCGGCACCGCGCCATCGTAGAGATTGGCGGCTTGCTCGGCCGGCGCTGCGGTCGACGCGGTTGTCATGGTTACACCAGGGCCGCGCCGGCGCCGGTGATGGCGCGGTCTTCGGCTTTTTCGTTGCCGAGGATCATTTCATTGTGGGGCTTGCCAGACGGAATCATCGGGAAGCAGTTCTCGGCCTGATCGACCACCACATCGACGATCACCGGGCGATCGATCGACATCATTTCGCGAATCGTGTCGTCGACTTTGGCCGGATCGGTGACCCGCAATCCGACGCCATGGTAGGCCTCGGCCAGCTTGACGAAATCCGGCAACGACGCCGTGTAACTTTCGGAATAGCGTCCGCCGTGCAGCAGCTCCTGCCACTGGCGGACCATGCCCATATACTGGTTGTTGATGATGAAGACCTTCACCGGCAACCGGTACTGCACGGCCGTCGACATCTCCTGCATATTCATCAGGATCGACGCCTCGCCCGCAATGTCGACCACCAAGGCGTCGGGGTGCGCAAGCTGCACGCCGATTGCCGCAGGCAATCCATAGCCCATCGTGCCAAGGCCGCCTGACGTCAACCAATGATTGGGACGGTCGAAACGGAAGAATTGCGCCGCCCACATCTGGTGCTGGCCGACTTCAGTTGTGACGAACGTCGAGCGATCCTTCGACAGTTCATAGAGCCTTTGAATGGCATACTGCGGTTTGATCAACTTGCCGGTCTGCTCGAAGTGCAGGCAATCACGGCCGCGCCACTCGTTGATCCGCTTCCACCACGGCGTGATATCGACCTTCGGCGCCTTGGCGCGCCGCGCACGCCATTCGCGCAGCATCTCTTCCAGCACGACGCCGCAGTCGCCGATTACCGGAATGTCGACAACGACATTCTTGTTGATCGATGACGGATCGATGTCGACGTGAATCTTTTTTGAGCCCGGCGAGAAGAACTTGAGGTTTCCGGTGACGCGGTCGTCGAACCGCGCGCCGATGTTGATCATCACGTCGCAGTGATACATGGCGAGATTGGACTCGTAGAGCCCATGCATCCCCACCATGCCAAGCCACTCTTTGCCCGAGGCCGGAAACGCCCCGAGGCCCATCAATGTCGAGGTTATCGGAAACCCGGTCTCGGCCACGAGCTCGCGCAGCAACTCGCTCGCGCGGGGACCGGCGTTGATAATGCCGCCGCCGGTGTAGAGCAGCGGGCGCTTGGCCGCGAGCATGAGCGCGACCGCGTCCTCGATCGACTTCGTGGTCGGCGTCACGCGCGGATTGTAGGTCTTGTGCTTCTTGCGATGGATGCCCCGGGGCGCCGTCTCGTAGGCACCGGTCGACATCACCACGTCTTTGGGCAAATCGATCACGACCGGCCCTGGCCGGCCCGCCTTCGCCACGTAAAACGCTTCGTGAATGGTGAGCGCAAGCTTGTTGGCGTCCTTCACCAGGTAGTTATGCTTGGTGCACGGCCGCGTGATGCCAACGGTATCGGCCTCTTGAAACGCGTCATTGCCGATCAGGTGCGTCGGCACCTGGCCGGTCAGGCACACGATCGGAATGGAATCCATCAACGCGTCG
>Ga0194132_10006785_pt1 | contig 17546 bp, 14 predicted proteins | sample TA2KigOf80mmetaG_FD_148612 | JGI IMG/M metagenome (GOLD analysis project Ga0194132, IMG submission 148612) | Freshwater microbial communities from Lake Tanganyika, Tanzania - TA2015054 Kigoma Offshore 80m | ecosystem: Environmental > Aquatic > Freshwater > Lake | place: Tanzania: Lake...
TCAGCCGGAAGGTTGGATCCTGCGAGAGCCGCTCGGCATCGTTGACATCCTCGTAGCCGGCAATCCGGCTGTAGACGGACTGGCGCAGTAGGTCCGCCAGCGGAAGCTGGGTATTCTTGCCGCGCCGTGAGTCAGTCAGGTGTTGGGCAATGAGAGCACCGAAGCCCAGCCGTTCATCCAACTCACGCACCAGGATCAGACCACCATCGGAAGTAACGCGCGATCCCTGGAAGTCGATCTTGAGAAGGCCGTTGAACGAGAGCTGAAAGGGCTGGTTTTGTTTGTCACCCATTGGGTGCTGTCCTCCGCAGGGGTCTTCGCTGCCTTCAAACCCCTATCGATATTGATGCGGACGAGCATCCAGGAGATTCGCACGCGCGGCTCAAAACGGAAATGTGGGTTTACCTTGACGACGAAGACTCCTGGGTAAACGTGCCAGGCATGCTGACAGCGGCGGAGCGCGCCGCGGTGGAGTTGACCGGCGCTCAATTGATCGTTCCGGTGCTGGTGCGCGGTGAACTGGCCGGGTGCTTCCTGCTGGGCGCCAGACGCTCCGGCGAGCCGTATTCGGGCGACGAGATCCGGCTTCTGGAGAGTGTGGCCGCGCAGGCCGCCCTGGCCCTGGAAAACGGCCGCCTCACCCGGGCGGTGGCTGAGGAAGCAGCCCAGAAGGAACGTGTCCACCGGGAGTTGGAGATCGCCCGCGAGGTGCAAGGGCGGCTGTTTCCCCGTGCCGCACCCAGGCTTCCCGGCATCGCGGTGGCGGGATTCTGCCGGCCGGCCCAGGCTGTGGGGGGCGACTACTACGACTACTTCGAACTGCCGGGAGGACGGTTGGGGTTTGCCGTCGCCGACGTATCCGGCAAGGGCGTCGCGGCGGCGATCACGATGGCCACCGTTCAGGCATCGCTGCGGACGCTGACCATCGACAGTTCCACGGACCTGGCCGGTATGGTGGGGCGCTTGAATCGAGTGGTGTTTGAGGCTTCGGCCAGCAATCGTTTCGCCACGCTCTTCTACGCTCAGTTCGATCCCAAGACCGGCCTGCTGCGGTATGTGAACTGCGGACACAACGCGCCGCTTGTGCTGCGCCGCGGTGAACTGCTGCGGCCCGGGCGCACGGGCATCGCATTGGGCTTGCGGCGGGTGTTCGCGTTTGGCGAAGGCGAAATGACGCTTCAGCCGGGCGATACCCTGGTGGCGTTCAGCGACGGCATCAGCGAGGCGATGAATGACGCCCGCGAGGAGTGGGGTGAAGATCGCCTGGCAGCCACGGTGCGTGAGGTTGCGGGGGAGCCGCCGGAGGAGATCGCGCGGGCCATCCTGGCGGCGGCCGATGAGTTCGCCGCGGGCGCGCCGCAGCATGACGACATGACGCTGGTGGTGCTTCGGGTGGATCCAAACGCGGAATAATGAAGTAAGCCATGCAAGGCCTCACCTGGAACAACATTGATGACATCGGCCTGGCGCTTCACGAAGCGCATCCGGACATTGATCCGCTCACCATACGCTTCACGGACCTGCTCCGCTGGATCACGGAACTGGAAGAGTTCGCCGACGACCCCATGAAGTCCAACGAGGGGAAACTGGAGGCCGTCCAGATGGCGTGGTATCAGGAGTGGAAAGAGAGCCAGGGCTAAGGCTACGGCTAAGGCTAATAAGGCTAAGCGCGGTGCGCATTTTCGAGCCGGCCGGCGTCACGGTCGGCGAAAAAGAGAGCCGCGGTGATGAGAAACGCGGCCGCCAGCAGGTAAATGCCGGCGGCGTACCCCATGGCCTCCCCCAAGGGACGCTCGCGCGCCAGAAGACCGATGGCGAGTGAGGCGGTGCCGCCGCCGCCCCAGCCAACCGCGTTCATCAGACCAACGGCGCGGCCGCGCGCTTCGGGACGGATGACGTCGAACAGCGACGCCCAGATGTTGCTGTCGTAGATGCCCTTGAACAGACCCCAGCCGGTGAGCGCCGCCATGAGCACGCCGAGCGACCCCGTGCCGGCACAGATCACCACGAACGGCGCTCCGCCCAGCACACCCACACTCTGCACCAGAATGCGTCCGGCGCGCGTTCGGCGGCGCCATGTGTCGGCGAGCCAGCCGCCAAACGGAGCCCCGCACATGCTGGCGATCTGCACGAACGAGGTGGCCACGAGGCCCGATGTGGCCAGATCCAGATGGAAGCGGTCGAAAACAAACTTGGGCATCCAGGAAAGCAGCACGGCGGCCACCGCGTTTGCGCTGATGAACGCCAGCACCAGCAGCAGCGCCGTGGGTGTGCGTGCCACGGTCCGGAAAAACTCACCCAGGGGCATGGGCTGGATGGCTATTCCAGGATGATCCATGGCTCCGCGCTGAGGCTCCACGAGTTTCCTGTGCAAGACGATGCCCAGCAGAATGCCCAGCCCGCCGAATACGACGAACGACCACCGCCAGCCGTAGTGCTGGCCGATGAGTCCGGCAAAGTAGCCGCCGGCGATGGTGCCGGTGTAGACGCTGGTCTGATGCAGGCTTAACGCGCGAGATCGAGTGGCCTTGCCATGATAATCGCTCACCATCGACATGGAGGCGGGGAAGTACATCGTTTCGCCCAGGCCTTCGGCGGCGCGGAAGAACAACAGTTGCGGGAATGTGCCGGCCCAGGCCGTGGCGGCGCAGATCACACTCCAGATGTGGAGCCCGCCCAGGATGGCGGTGCGCCGCTGGATGCGATCGACCAGCACGCCCGCGAGCGGAGAAAAGAGCCCATAGGCCCAGGCGAACGCGGATGCCAGCAGGCCCAATTGGGCCGAATCAAGATGAAGGTCGCGCTCAAGGAGCGGGAACACGGAAAAGATCGCCTGGCGGTCGGCGTAGTTGAAAAATGAGATGCACCAGAGCATTCCCACCAACTGCCATCGATAGTTGGGGCTCATAGGATCGCCCAGAATAGCATGGCGGTGCGCGTTTCGATACACTGCTCCCCTGGAGACTCACACATGAACCGTCTTTCCCGCCGGACCTTTTTCCGCGCCGCCCTGGCCGCTCCGGCCGGCGCCTGGATGGCGCGCTACAACGCGCTCGCCGCGCCTTACAAGGGCAAGCTGAAGATCACGGCCATCCATGCCATGCAGATTAAGAACATCGCCGGCAATTCGCTGATCCGCATTGATACGGACGGGGGCATCTCAGGCTATGGCGAAGCCGGGTCGACGGGCCCCATGGCGCGCGCCCGCATTGAGACCATGAAGCATCTGCTGGCGGGCAAGGATCCGCTGCAGATCGAATTTCATTTCCATGAGATGACCACGCTGATGCACACCTACACCGCGCACATTCCCACCATCAGCGGCATCGACATCGCGCTATGGGACATCGCGGGCAAAGCCACCGGACTCCCGGTGAATGTACTGCTCGGCGGGCCGTTCCGGGATCGAATCCGGCTCTATTCCCATGGCACAGGCAACTATCTGGACAAGGGCTGGTGCCGGGAATGGGCGGCCCGCGTCAAGGCGGCGCCTGAAGGGTTCAGCTCATTCAAGCTGAACATCGATCCCATGCTCGGTGTGCCCTCCGGGCGGTTCGCCGTCACCGCCGACAGTGCGCAACTGCGCCGCGTGGGGCAGGGTTTTCAGAACGCCAGGGAGGCGGCGGGCAGCGAGATCGATATCGCCTGCCATTGCCACAATGAGCTGGACACCACCAGCGCCATCCAGGTGGCGCGGCGCATTGAGCCCATGGACCCGCTCTTCTTCGAAGATCCCCTGCCCGTTCCGCATTCGGAAGGCTGGATGGCCGTGCGGCGCGCCACGCGGATCCCCATCCTGGCGGGCGAAAAACTGGAATTGCTGGGCGGCTTCAAGCCTTTTCTTGATCACCAGACCGCCGATATCATTCATCCCGATCTGGCGTTCGCGGGCGGTTTCACGGGCACACGGAAGATCGCCGCCTACGCTCAGCACGTGCGGACGCCGCTGGCGCTGCACAACGTGGGCAGTCTCATCCTCTGCTGCGCCTCGGCGCACTTCGGCTCCGCCATTCACAACTTCTACCGATCGGAGAGCGCGCTGGGCCGGCCCACCCGGCATGTGGAGCAGATGGCGGCTTCCAGGCCCCCGGAAGTGAAGGAGAGCCACCTGACGGTGCCGGATGGACCGGGCATTGGCTTTGAACCCAACAATGACTATCTGCGGTCGCAACTGATGCCGGGAGAACCGTTCTGGTCCTGAACCGCCCGCGTAGCCTATCCGTTCGTAACCAGGAGACATTCATGCAACGCCGCGACATCATCAAATCGTTTCTCGCCGCGCCGGCCATGCCCGCCGCCGCCGCTCAGGAGGCCGCTCGCCGCTCCACCGGATTGCCGCCGCTCAGGATCACCAATGTCAAGGTGATACCCACCAGCGGCGGGGCCCGTTACCGCTGGATTTTCGTGAAGATCGAAACCAGCGAACCCGGCCTATACGGCATTGGAAGCGCGAGCAACCACTATTCAACGCACGCCGTCATCACGGCGCTTGAAAAACACGCCGCGCCGTTCCTGCTTGGCAAGGATCCCTCGCGGATCGAGGACATCTGGCAGAGCGCCCACCTTCGGACCTACTGGCGCAACGGTCCTGTGAACAACAACGTGCTGAGCGGCATCGACATGGCTCTATGGGACATCATGGGCAAGCGCTGCGGCGTGCCCGTGCATGACCTTCTGGGCGGCAAGGTTCGCGACGCCGTGCCCTGCTACGATCACGCCAGCGGAGGCGACTTCGAATCGGCCACGGAGAGTGTCCAGAAGTCGATCGCCAATGGATTCCGCCATATTCGTGTGCAAATGGGCAACTATGGAGGCGGCGGCTTCATCGCCAAGGGGCAGGGAAACCGGCCCGAAGGGGGCCATCAGGGCACCGCGTTCGACGAAGAGATGTACGTGGACCGCGTGCCGAAGCTCTTTGAGCATGTGCGTGCCAAGGTGGGCTTTGAACCGAAGCTGTGCCACGACGTGCACTCCCATCTCACCAGCATGAATGCCGTGGAGTTCTGCCGCCGCGTGCAACCGCTGCAGATGTTCTTCGTGGAGGATGTACTGGCCCCGGAGCAGATCGCCTGGTACAAGCAGATCCGCCAGGCGTGCACCACGCCGCAGGCCATCGGGGAGGTGTTTTCCCATCCCTATGAGATTCTGCCCCTGATCACGGAACGGCTCATCGATTTCATCCGCTGCCGGGTTTCGGCGATGGGCGGTATCACGCCGCTGCGCAAGTTCGCCACGCTGGGTGAGATCTTTGGCGTGAAGACCGCGTTCCAGGAAGGCGGCGAAAACGATCCCGTCAATCAACTGGCGGCATACCACATTGACATCTCGTCGCCGGCCTTCGGCATCCAGGAAGAAAACACGTTTCCGGCGGCCGCGCGCGAACTGCTGCCAGGGTGCGCCGAGATCCGCAAGGGGTATCTCTACGGAAACGGCAAACCCGGGCTCGGGATCGATATCGACGAGAAACTCGCCGCGAAGCACCCCATCCAGCCCATTGAGGGCGGTGGCACTTACCCGCTGGACCGCACGCTGGACGGCGCGGTGGTAAAGCCTTAGCCGCACGTCAGGCCGGGCCGGATTGTTATCCTGGAGTTTTTATGGCATCCGGGAACACAACGGCCTCCGTTCAGGAGCGTGTGGAAGCGGAAGGGCACCTCATCGACTCCCACATCATGGAGCAGATCTTCGACACGGTCGTCGAGTACGAAGGCCGTTTCGAGGTGGAGCACTTCCACATTGGCCGCACCAACTCCGATCCTTCGCGTCTGCGGCTCAAGGTGGAGACCCCTTCGCGCGACCACATGGACCAGCTGCTTTCCCAGTTGGTGGGGCTGGGCTGCACACCGGTGGACCACGGCGACGCCGAACTGCGCCTGGTGGAGCGCGATTGCTGCGCGCCCGAGGATTTCTACTCGACGACGAATCATCGGACCGCTGTGCGTGTTGCCGGAGCCTGGCTTGAGGTAAGGAATCAGCGCATGGACGCCATGATCGTCGTACGGGGCGGGGAAGCGCACTGCCGCCGCCTGCGCGATCTCAAGACCGGCGATTCGGTGGTCACCGGCATGCGCGGCATCCGCGTGGTGCCGGAGTCGAAGGAAAGGGACCGGCTCCACTTTGCGTTCATGAGCAACGGCATCTCTTCGGAGCGCCAGGTGGAGACCGCTGTCCGTCAGACCGCGGCCCTTTTGAGGCAGGCGCGCGAGCAGAGCCTGCGCGTGGTGGTGGTGGCGGGCCCGGTGGTGGTGCATACCGGCGGCGCGGGGCCTCTGGCCCGCCTGATTGAACGCGGGCACGTGGATGCCCTTCTGGCCGGCAACGCTTTGGGCGTGCATGACATTGAAGCGGCGCTCCTTGGCACCTCGCTTGGTGTCCGGCAATCGGATGGCCGGCAGGAAGAGCACGGGCATCGCAATCATATGCGCGCGATTAACGCCATCTATCATGCGGGCGGAATTGAGGGCGCGGTGGCCTCGGGGCGCCTGTCTTCGGGCGTGATGTATCAGTGCGTGAAGTCCGGCGTTCCGTTTGTGCTGGCGGGCAGCCTGCGTGACGACGGGCCGCTGCCGGACACCATCACCGACATGAATGCGGCGCAGGATGCGTACGCGGAACAGCTTCGCGGCGCGGGTCTGGTGCTGTGCCTGGGTTCGATGCTCCACTCCATCGCCACGGGGAACATGCTGCCAAGCTGGGTGAAGATCGTCTGCGTGGACATCAACCCCGCGGTGGCCACCAAAGTCAGCGACCGCGGCACCGGCCAGGCAGTGGGCGTGGTAACCGATGTGGGGCTGTTCCTGGATCTTCTGGCGCGGGCCATGGAGAACCCGCAATGAAGCGCGTCTACACGGACGATCATGCGCAGGCCGGGTTGAGCCATCCGCTGCCCGAGATCGAAACATGGCCGAACCAGTTTCCCGGCTATGAGATCGAGATTCGCATGCCGGAGTTCACCTCGGTCTGCCCCAGAACCGGCCTGCCGGATCACGGCGAGATCGTCATCCGGTATGTCCCCGCAAAGCTCTGCCTGGAACTGAAATCGCTCAAGATGTACATGCTTGAGTACCGCAATCTGGGCATCTTTCAGGAAAACGTTGTGAACCGCTTCCTGGAAGATGTTGTGCGCGCGGTGAAGCCGGTTTCTCTGACCGTGACGGGGGAGTTCACGCCGCGAGGCGGAGTGTTTTCGAAAATCTCCGCAAGCTGGCCGCGCCCCGGGCGTGCGAAGGTGAAACGTGGCCGCGCCTGATCCCTCCCAGGCGCTGCGTTCCGGGGAACTGCGGGCCCAGGAGTTGCGTGCGATTGTCCAGGCGGTTCAGGAGAAGGTCCGCTCGCAGTATCCAGCCGGCCACTCTGGCGGTGTTCCCCTGGCTGACCTCATGCCGGTGGTCCACGCCCGCGATGCGGCCGAGGGCAAGGTGGCGGGCATCGGCTGGGTCAATCCGCGGCGCGGCGGTCTGCTGAACGGCGCGGTTCAGGCGGCGAAGCGGCTCATTGCGCGATCCCTCGGCTGGTTTGTGCGGGAGCAGGTGGAGTTCAACAGGCTCTCCATTCAGTGCGTCAATGCGCTGATCGAGGCGTTGAACGAATCCAATCGCGCTGCCGCGCACCTGAGCGCGCGCATCGCGGCGCTTGAGGCGCGGAAGCCGGAAGGCATCGAAGCGCTGCGGCAGGAACTGGACGACATCCGGCACCATTGGTCGCAGTGGCGGCCGGGGTGGGAAGCCCGGCTCAGTGAAAGCGAAGTTCGCCTGCTGCGCGGCGTGGCCGACCTGCAGCTTGCCTTCCAACACCGCGCCACCGTCACCGAGACACAGATGCGCGAGGCCATGGCCAGCGAACGCCGCGCCTTCGAAGCGCTCACCGCGAAGTTCTCGGGCGATTTCAACGCGGCCATGACGCAGGCCGCGGAAGCCGTGCAAGACAACATGTGGCGCGGCATGGACGAGTTGCGCGCCGATGTCGAAAAGGCGCGGCTCGACATGGAGCGGTCCATTCACGCGGAACTCCGCCTGCTCCGCCAACGCAGCCAGATCACAGCTTCGACGCCGGCGGCGCCCATCCCCGCCGCCCAGCCGGAACTGCCCATTGATTGGCTGCGCTTCGCCGAGAAGTTCCGCGGCAGCCGTGAGTACGTGCGCGGGAACTGCCGGCGCTACATCGAACGGTTCCGCGGCGCCGGGCCCGTCCTGGATCTTGGCTGCGGACGCGGCGAGTTCCTGGAACTGGCGCGCGAGGCGGGAATTCCCGCGCGCGGCATCGATCTCAGCGCGGAAAACATCGCCCTCTGCCACTCACTCGGTCTTGATGCCGAATGCGCGGACCTGTTTCCGTACCTCGAGGCCCTTGCCCCGGCCTCGCTGGGTGGCATCTTCTGTTCACAGGTGGTGGAGCACCTGGCACCGGCGGAGTTGATCAGACTGGTCCGTCTGTGCGCCGAAAAGCTCGATCGCGGCGGCGTGCTGGTGATCGAGACCCCAAACCCCGAATGCCTCGCCATCTTCGCAACGCACTTTTTCCTTGATCCCACGCATGTGCGGCCTGTGCCGCCCGCGCTGCTGGCTTTCTACGTGGAAGAAGCCGGCTTGGGGTCCATCGACGTTGAGCGCAGCAACGCCGCGGTGGAATCCATGCCTTCGCTGGGCGCGCTGCCGGAGGAGTTTCGCAATGCTTTTTTCGGCGGGCTCGACTATGCCCTTTCCGCGCGGAAGCTGCTATAGAGTTCCTCCTGGCTGCGGGCGATAGAGTCCCAGCCGTACCGCGCCTCCACCGTTGCACGCGCCTGTTTCTCAATCCGCCGCCGTTCTTCAGGGTTGAGCACCAGGCTCCGGATTGCATCGGCCATCGCGGCCGCTGTGCGGGTCACCACCACGTCCTTGCCCTCTTGCAGATCCAGACCATTGATGCCGGCCGGTGTCGAGACGATCGCGCGCCCCATCGCCATGGCTTCCAGAATCTTGATGTTGGTCCCCGCCGAGGCCAGCAACGGTGCGATCACCACCGTGGCCGCGCGGTAGGCGGGCCGGACGTCCGCCACGAAAGCGTCAACCGTGACACCCGCGACATCGAGACAAGGCTGAACGCGTTCCCGGTAGTACTCCAGGTAGTATTCAGGCCGCGCCCCGGCAATCACGTGAAGCGCCGGGTCAAGACCGGCCAGCCCGGGCCACACGTCGCGTAGAAAGTGGTCCAGCGCCAGCACATTGGGCAGGTGGGCGAAGGATCCAATGAAGAGCAGGCGCGCCCGCGCGGGCTCCTCCGTTCCTGGCTGATACCGGTCCAAATCCACTCCGTTGGCCAGCACCACGGCGCGCCCGCCGGTGACCATCGCGCGGTCCTTTTCGGACATCGTCACAACGCAATCGGCCTGGCGCCAGACACGGGGTTCAAAGTCGCGCCAACAGGCAAGCTGACGCTCATGCTCCCAGCCGGGCTGCTGGCGCGCCAGTTGTTCATACAGGTCGATTGTGATGTCATGCTCCACCAGTATGGTGCGCGCGGGCGCGCAATCCACGGCATACTGGCCCATCTGCGTGAACTCAAGCTGCGCGATCGCCGGCCGCCACTTGCGAACGGAAAGCCTGAGCGCGGCGCGAAATGCCTCCGAAGCGAACTCCCGTACCACCGCCGGAGTCATTGACGAATCGCGATAGTGTGACCCGTGCCGCCGCACCTGCACCACTTCCACGCAAAGATCCAGGATCTCCTCCGGCGGCGTCTGCAACTCGTCCGTGAAATACACCAGCAACTGCGGCACACCCGATCGCCGCATCAGGTTGTACATCCGCACCGCGCCGCCGTGTGACAGCGGAAACGGTGCATAGCAGGAAGCGATCAGAACCGGCGGTCCGGGCTCCCGCCGGCCTCGGCCAGCGTACACGGCGATGTCACCGCTTCCAGCGGCCAGGATCTGGTCCTCGCTCATCTGGCAGGTTGGCCGCCCGGGCTCGCTGCACTCTTCCAACGCCACTCGCAGTGCCGATCGCAGCGCCGCCACGTGAACTTCATCCGATTCCATTGCCGGCCTCAGCCCGGCGCAGGCCAGGTTCAGCCGCCGCACAGAGTCCTGCCAAAGCCGCGCAAACAGCGCCGGTGAGGCGATCGATCGCGCGAGGAATCGGAAATAGTTCCGCTCCACCATCACGGCCAAATCCTTGTCGCTAAAGAACCGGGCCGTCGTGGACCGGTGATGGTGCGTCACCCGCGCGTCCGGAGCAAACACCGTGGGCCATCCCTGCTGCCAGGCCCGGTAACCCAGGTCCAGGTCCTCCACGTACGCCGGGCGAAACGCCTCGGCAAAACCTGCCAGGGCGCCGAGCTTCCGGGCGTCGTAAAGCGAGCACCCACCGCTCCCATACAGCACATAGCTGTGGCCTTCGCCCGTCACGGGAAGTTCGCAGCGCACAGGAAACTCGCGCGGCGGGTGGCTCGCCCCGCGTGCCGGCATCACGGCCTTTCCGGTCTCCTCACGGCGTTTGCCTTCGGGAAAGAAGATCTGTGCGGTGGCGCAGAAGAGGCCGGGAACCGAATCGAACGGCTCGCGCAGGGCCCGAAAGAACCCGGGCTCCACCAGCATGTCGTTGTTCAGCAGGCACACATGCGAGTACCGGGCGATCGCAATGCCGCGATTGGCAGCTTCGGCGAACGCCAGGGCCTTGGTGTGCACATCGCAACGCACCGCGGGGAACGCCCCCCGCAACCATTCCGCGGAGCCGTCGCCGCTGCCGTTGTCCACCACAATCACCTCGTCCGGGCACTGGCTCATCACGCCCGGCAGCAGGCGCGCGAGCAACTCCCGGCCATCGCGCGAAGGGATCACGACGCTAATGCCAGGTTCGGGCTGATGATGCGACGGCGCCGGCGCCCGGGGCGCCGTCCATCGTTTCGCCACGCTCAATCCCCAGCCGGCAGCCAGTGCCGCGCGGTACACCAGCGGGCGTTCGAGCGATCGCGGATGCGTCAGCCGCCACGCGATCGTGTACAGTTTGCCACTGGGGTTGGTCTGAAACCGCACCCAGTTTCCCGCCCGCCACCGCAAATGCCGTAACAACACCGGCAGATCGCCGGGGCGCAGCATGAAATGGTGGAACGTCTCGTTGAAGCAGACCAGCCGGGTGGGCGCCAGAAGAGCCGCCGCCAGCCGCAGCTTCCAGTACGGCGAGCCGGGGTCCAACATCAGACCCGCGAACCGGATCTCCTTGCCCGCCAGGGCTTCACGGCACTGTCCCAACACATCGTGGAACGATCGCTGCACGTGAAAGGGAACCCAAGTCCCGGCGGGCGGCGGAAACTCGGATACCACTATCAGCGGCGTCCCGGGATCGATACGGCTGAACGCTTCCACCAGCGCCGGCAGCTTGTCATCGCCGCAGGTGGCGAACAGGACTTTGACCGGAGCGTTCAAATCAGGTCGCGCCAGCCGGCGCGAAGCTTCCCGTCCATGAACTCGCGCCACCATTGGAGAGCCTGCATCGCAAACACCGTCGAGACGGGGTTCGGATGCGCCGCAAGCACGCCCTGCCGTTGGCCGAACAGAAATGTACCGTTTGTCTGCGAATCGGACGACTCCGCCTGAAACGGCTCAAGGCTCCGGGCTTCTTCGAGCGCGCTCACCATATCGACACCCAGCCCGCCCAGCAGCCGCACCCGGAGCAGTTGCGCATACACGTCGGACCGCGAGAACAGATCCCGAACCGCGCGCAACTCACGCGCCGCCTCTTCAATGCCGGCTTCCATCACGCCCCGGTGCGCCGCGGCGACCGGCAGCAGCCCTTCCAGAAAGTAACAGAAGGCGTGCAAACGATCCATCACCCGTTCGCGCGCCGGCTCCGCCGTCAGGAAGCCCTCCCTGTTCGCCACGCTCCAACAGACCGCCGCGTCGTATTCAGCCTCAAAAGCCGCGTCGCCCGTGGCCTCGTGCAACTCGCGCCACGCCAGTGCCGCCTTCAAATGGAAACATCCCGGCCGGCGGGACCACGCCGCCGCATACGGCAAAGGCTCCTTCGAAGGCAGCGCGAGAATCGGGTGATACCGTCCCGGTATCTCCGTGCGGAAATCGCGCCGCATCGATTCACCGGCCAATGCCGCCGCATCCAGATACTGCTGGCTCCCAGTCGTGCGCCACAGCCGCAGCAGTGCCCGTGCGATGATGCCGGTGTCGAAGAAGTAACTCAGCGGCTCGGGCTGGCCCATCTCATCCGCGGTTTCGAACGGAAAAGCCCGGATGCCCGCGTCCCAGGCGCCCAGCAGGAACTCTCCCGCCCGCGCGGCCGCATCCCGGTACACGGGCTCGCGGGTGGTCTTGTGAAGATGCAGCAGGCCGCACACCGCGTACGCCGTGATCTCGGTGGACGTCCGCTCATTGCGTCCCAAGTCGGCCCGCCGGTACCGCGCAAAGCCCCCCGAAGGCTTCTGAATGCCCGAATGAACAAGCCACGCCCCGCACCGCGAGAGCATCAGATCCACGGGGCCGGGCGCGAGGGTTGAAGCCGTTGAGGAAGCGGTCATGCGAACCGAATCCCGATTTTAGCATTCGGGATTTCCAGCCCCAGTCCTGGTACCCCCAGCCCCGCTACCGGCTCAACTGCACGGCGCCCGCATAGCCTGTCATCTCAAGGTATCCCCGGCCTCTCACAGGCCGGCCGTCCCGCCTGCATTCCGCCCGCACCGCCCCTTCCCAATAGGTGGGCGAGAACCGGTTGCGGCTCACCAACTCCTGTTCCCGCAGAGCGGGCTTGATCGAACACGCCATGCTCTCGCCAGGCACCTCAATGCGCCACTCCACCGAGTATTCGGCTCCGCTCGCCGGGCTCTTCCACGTTGCCCCGGGTGTCATCGTGAACGCCGCCGCCGTCAGGTGGCGCCCGGCGCCACGCACATCCACCATCGTTCCCGACGCGAACCCATCGGCCGCTCCATCCCGCCGCCGGATTCGAACCAGCATCAGTTCCGTCGAGTCCTCAAACTGCAGGCTCAACCAATCCCACCCGGTCTGATCCTCGGTGAGTTGGTTCGTGAAAAACTCGTGGTCCATCCAGGACAGGCCGCTCACCGCGACCGGCTTGCCCTCCACCGTGATCTCGCCTGTCGTCCTCAGCCGCGTCAGCGACACATAGTGCGACGCCCGCCCCGCACCTTCCGCCTTCTGGCTCACGCCGTTGACGCCGTGGATCACCGGCGGCTTATCCGGAATCAGAGTCAGCTTCACCCCGAACTCCTCTGTTGACGCCACAAGGTGAATCGCCCCGTCCTTCCACACGGCGCTCCAGTTCCCGTTCCAGACGCGGCCCGGCAGCGCTCCGGCGATGCCGGGCCCGGCCCGGTTCAACCGCGACGCGTGGTGAAACCGCCCGCCGGAAATGCGCGACACCGCAAAGTGAGTCAGGTAAATCTGCCGCAGCCGCCACGCCGAGCCGCCCTCCCGCCCCTGCTCCTCATCCACCGCCTGCCGGAAGAACGTCAATTCGTACCCAAACTCCCGCTCGCCCGCCGACACGTTTCCGGTAAAGTACCACCACTCCGTGCGGAACTCCTCATGGGGACCATGGTCGCGCGGGAACTCGAACCGGTAGCCCGGCAAGGCCAGCCGGAAATCGGCGCCCAGGGCCGCCGCGGAAACCAGGCAAAGCAGGAGTCTCATTCTTCGTGCATCACCTCAATGGGATTCAATCGCGCCGCCACCCGGCCGGGATAGATTGCCGCGGCCACTGTCGCCGCGTACACCACCGTCAGTCCGCTCACCAGCGCCGCCACCGGCCAATGAAACTGGATGGTCCAGCCAAACGACTGCTTGTTGATCACAAACACCAGCAACAGGGCCAGCGCCACACCCAGCACCAGGCCCGCTCCATTCGCCAACAGACCGATCATGCCCGCCTCGCAAAGAATCACCTTGCGAACCTGTCCCCGGGAAGCGCCCAGGAACCGCAGCAGCCCCAACTCGCGCCGCCGGTCGATCACCAGCGCCAGCAATGCACCCGCCACGCCCATCACAGCCACCAGAATCGCCACCAGCTCCAGCGCGTACGTAATGGCGAACGTCCGGTCGAAGACCGTCACCGCCCCGCGCCGCAGTTCGGCGTTCGACGCCAGCAGGACCTCGGCTCCGGCCAGCAGCCGCTCAATCGCCGCGCGCGGATCTGAGCCGGGTTTTGCGTAGATGGCGAGGCTGGTCAGGGCCGTATCGGGAAGGTGCCGCAGCATCCGTCCGCGGTCCATCACCAGCATCCCGCGCTCGTTGCCGTAGTCATAGAAGACGCCCAGCACGCGCAGCCGTACCATGCGCCCCGCCAGCGGCAGTTCCACCGTCTGGCCGGCACGAACCCCGTGCTTGGTCGCGAACGGTTCGCTGGCGATGACGCAATCGCAGGACGGCAGTGCGTCCAAAGCATCTTCGCGGTCGCCGTCAAGGAAACGCGTCATGCCGCTGGTCAGCACAACGCGCGATTCACCCGACGCCAACACCGATGGCAGCCCCCGGAAACTGATCGGGTACATGCGAAACCGGTCCACCGCCGCTACCTCCGGAAGGCCGGCGATCCGGTCCGCCAACGCGGCGTCGAAAGTCCCCGAACGGCCCGGCCGTGCCAGAAAGTAGTCCGCCTTCAACTGGTCGCCGAGCCAGACGATCATCGTTTCCCGGAAGCTGCCAACCATGATGCCCACGCTGGCCATCATGGCCACGGCGGTTGCCAGCGCCGCCACCAGAACGGATGTTCGCCGTGTCGTCGCGCCCAGGCTCCGCAGCGCCAGCAGGCCTTCGATTCCCGCCAGCTGAACCGCCGCGGCCTGAGCCGCCCGCACGCCCCAACGTGTGAGCCCCGGAGCGGCCAGTGCACCCGCGGCCACGGCCAGCAGTGCCGCGCCGTAGCCAAAAAACGGCTTGCCGTCCACGGGACCCAGCCGCGCCAGTGCGAACGCCGCCGCCGCCAGCGCCGCGCTCCAGCCGAACAGTCTGCCCGCGCGCAGGCGCTCACGATACTCCTTCCGCCCTCGCCCCATCGCATCCGCCGGCGCCACACCGGCCGCTTCCCGCGCCGGCGCCCAGGCAGCCACCAACGCCACCACCACGCCGCCGCTCGCCGCAAGCCAGACCGCGGGGCCTGTCAATACAATCGCGCCCGGCCGGCTGCCCACGTACAGTGCATTCACCGTGCCCGCGATCATCGCCACGGAGCCTTCCGCCAGCAGACGCCCCAGCCCGACTCCGGCAGCCGACCCGACCAGCGCAATCGCCAGCGCCTCCGCCAGAAACACGCCCAACACGAATGCCCGGCCCGCACCCAGCGCGCGCAGAATGCCGATGTCGGCGCGCCGCCGGACCACCGACACCGAAATCGTGTTGTAGATCAGAAAGCCGCCCACAATCAGGGCAATGTAGCTCAGGATGCGCAGATTCCAGCGGAATGCGCGCAGCATCTTGCGGTTCTCCTCGGTTGAAGCTCCGGCCGGCTGCAGCAACACGCCGTCCGGCAGCGAACCTCGAAGGGCTTCCTCCAGTTGCTCGGGGCTCATGCCCCGCGGTCCACGAATCAGGATGCGGTCCACGAATCCCAATCGCCCCACGCTCTCCTGCGCATCGGCGATATCCAGCAACACCAGCCGTACGCCACGGGTGGCGGCGGTTGCGGGCAGAACACCAGCCACCGGCCACGCCAGCGTCCGCTCCCCCACGCGCACGCGAACCTCACCCGCGGCCGCGACCCCCATCGCCGCGCTTACGAGCGCGCCGCGCCGCATTCCGCCTTCCGCCGGCGCAGCCGCCTCATCGGCACCCTCAAGGAAATCAGCTCCCAGAATGTTGACGAAACCGCCGTCCGGCGCAAACCCCGCTGCCTCAATCCGGGCCCGGACCCGCAGGTCGAGCGGGAGCCGTGCCAACGCACCCACCGTCTCTTCAGGCACCCCGCCAATCGCGGTGATCTCAAAGTCCGCTTCGCCCGCCAGAGTCTCCACGGAGGAGCGGAATGACCCCGCCGCCGCCTCTCCCGCCAGGTCGATGGCCAGCGTCACCGCCACCCCCAGCGCCACCGCCAACACCGTCAACCCGGCGCGAGCAGGCTCACGGCGCAGCGGCCGCAGCAGAACTCTCCAAAGGATCAGGCCCCAACCCATCTACCGCGCCGCCGTCTCTTCCACACGCCCGTCCCGCAACCTTACCGTCAAATCGGCCGCCGCCGCCGATTCGGCGCTGTGCGTCGCCATCACAACGGTAACGCCCCTCTCCGCGGCCACCCGCCGCAGTACGCCGATCACCAGATTGCCGGTGGCCGAATCCAGATTCCCGGTGGGCTCATCGGCCAGAATCAGCGACGGTTCATGAACCAGGGCCCGCGCAATCGCCACCCTTTGCATCTGCCCGCCCGAGAGTTGATGCGGCATGCGGCCGGCCAGATTCTCCAGATCCACCCATCGAAGCGCCGCCAGGGCCCGCGCACGGGCGTTGCGCTCACCGGCCAGCAGCAGAGGCGTCTCCACGTTCTCCGCCACGCTCAGCGTACCCAACAGTTGAAAGCTCTGAAAAATGAAGCCAATGCGCCTGCGCCGTAGCGCGGTCAGCCGGGCGTCGTCCAGAGCTGAGGTGGGCTCTCCACCAATGAACACCTCGCCGTGCGTGGGAAAATCCATCGCTCCGGCCAGATTCAACAAGGTCGACTTCCCGCAGCCGCTGCGCCCCACCAGCGCCGCGAACTGTCCGGGTCCAATTTCCAGATTCACGCCGTTCAGGGCCGAAACCCGAGCGCCATCGGCCAGATAGTCTTTAGAAACATTGACGAAACGAAGTGCGGGTTCCAACTTTCAGGGTACCGTGTGACGCGGCCCCCGCATCTTTCCGTCAGGAAATCTGCCGATAAGCGCAGTGGGCCGGTCCACCAACCCGCCGAAAGAACCCGTTCGAGGAAAACCCTTGCCATGACCAAGGCGTCTGTTTATACTGGCAATTTCGCGGCTATGAGATTGCTCGGCAACCGGGACGAATTCGATCCGTTGGCGCCCCAGCGGGAAGCGGCCATGTTCTACGGCCTTTTTCTGCGCGGCCACTCGGCGGAAGCCCTGCGCCGCGATATCGACGTTCCACCCTCCGTCGCCGACAAATGGCGCCACGCCCCGCACTACGAAGCCTTCCGCAACAACCTCATGCAGGTCTATCAGTACCGCAAGCAGGTGCTCGCCATTTTCGACGAGCTGGTGCAGCAGGAACGCGCCAAGATCCGCGTACAGTAACCCCCCACTGCGGCCGGGCAGGACGCGATTCCTGGGAGACTGAAGCTCAAGGGGCTTCCTTGCGATTCGAATCCGTCATCGTCAGCAATCCCGAAGTACTCGGCGGAACGCCTTGTTTTCGGGGAACCCGCGTGCCAGTCGATTCCCTGATCGACTACCTGGAAGCCGGCGACAGCTTGAATGAGTTCCTGGATAACTTCCCGTCGGTTAGCCCGCTTTTCTCACGGCATCTGATCGCAGCCCAAACTGACGCCGCGGACAAGCTCGAAATGACTCGTGCGGATCCTCCGCGGGTGTCTCGGTCAGAAATTTGCGGCAAAATG